>Ga0265798_10000359_pt1 | contig 81140 bp, 77 predicted proteins | sample P3T30metagenome_FD_192430 | JGI IMG/M metagenome (GOLD analysis project Ga0265798, IMG submission 192430) | Plant litter microbial communities from East Loma Ridge, Irvine, California - P3 T30 | ecosystem: Environmental > Terrestrial > Plant litter > Unclassified | place: USA: California... | reverse complement strand
TGGTATGGCACATCATTTTGGACTGGAAAGTCAAAGTCCTCCAACATGCAGGGTCATCGCGCGAGTCCTGAAACAGCTAAGTCGCTCGCGTGATCAGGTGTCGCGCTCGTGTTCTCGCGTTTCTCGAACGAGGCACCGAGACGTCCTCCTCACATCCCAGCGCCTTTAATGGCGGAGCAGTACTACTACACCTGTCGGATCAGGTTGGCCATCTCGAGCGCGCTGCTGTATTGACGAGAAATCTCATCTGCGGTCTACAAGGCTGGTGGTCCACTGTCTAGATGGTCGATCGCAAATCCGCCGCTTCATGGGATACCAAGTTCAGCCGAAGTAGTAATTATTGGCGTTCACCACCTTTCACCGTCGTTATAACACAGTAAATCCAAAGGTGTCCTCCGAGAACAAATAGATATTAGAAAGTAGTGCGATTAGTTTTTGCATGATGTGCTATGCCGTCGCGCTCTTGCCCGCAATCACCAGGTCTATACAAAGTATCGTGAGACCCATAGCGATTATGTCCGGGCAGAAACAGTCTAAGTCAATCTTGCTAAGCGTAATTCATCTACAGATGTTCTTCAGAAGCCGCTCTACGCAGCTGCAGTCTTTAATGTCGACTCTTAACTCCTGCAACTTCATGCCGCACTTGTTAACCAGCGTGCGGCGGAGAAGGCTAAGACAGTATGTAATTCAAGCCATAAATGCTGCATCTTGTCATGTTCATCGCTTCAAGGGAATTTCCGCTAGTAGTGACTAAGTCTTTACTATTCAAGAGACGTTAATCTACTATTGGCGTAATAGTAAAAGGCAGTGTATGAAGGCGCATGTCAAACCTCACCACATCACGAGACGTTATATCAGAGCATTCCGCAAACGAGAAAGGATGTTTCAATACAAGCTCTAATTCTACCTTCTCCCAACACTATCATGACTACCATACAATAAACTTCGCTCTCCCAAGCACAGTTTCACGATGCCTCAGACACGCGTTCAAATCGTCTCAACGCGGGCCCTATACCCCTACTCCAGCGATTTGACATACTCTACATTACCGTACGAATACCCTGCCACCAGCTCATCCTCTTCAAATCTCGCTTCTTAACGGGCGTTATGTACCTAGGGAGTGGCGGATCGATCCTTTTGCGACAAAAGCCCCGTGAGACATCAGGCGGAGCAGAACTATGGCGTCGTCCACGATCGGCATTGGACGTATATTCCTGGTCGCTTTCGATGGAGCGCAGGGCGAAGGTGCGCTGATACATTTGTGTAGATGGTTGGTAGTCCAGGTAGATGACGATCTCAGGAGATGATGACGGTAATTTGGCTATAGATTTATCTCGAGACGGAGTCGCGAAATACCGCGAAGGTTCTGGTCGAGCTGGTAGGGCATCGGTGACGGGTGGAGATGGGCCGGGGCGGATGCCGGCCAGTAGTGGGCTAGATGAGCCGAGTCCGAAGGTACTGGGTATAAGATCGACTTCAATGGGCAATGATATGACTGCCGACTTGGGCGAAGATGCTGATCTTTCCTGCGGCGTGGGGGGCGATGGATTAGGATCAAACGTCTTTATGATTAGTGCAGCCGCGGCCGGCTTTTGTCGGGAAGTCGATGGTGAAGTCGGTCGGTCGCTTCTTACATTGGCAGATGTCGAACTACTGGCAGTAGGGCTTGGACACTGGAGAATGGGGCGATCTGGTTCAGTCTCGTTGGTTGTAGCCTGACTTTCCTTGCCCTTCACAGGCGATCCGAAGAAGTCATTTAGTTGCTGGATGTGGTGCCTGCAACAATTCAGCAGTTCAGGATTTCCCCCGACTTTCGCGCGGATCGCTGGTAGGCGACAGCGGTGGCCTTTTGCCGTGGTTGCGCGACAGGATGGCATCTTAGGTATCGCGATCCTGCGAAAAAGGCGTTGATATATATCCTCAGTATGGAATTGACGTGTCGTGATGCCACATCGCATGCGTTGGCCCTTCTAGAGACGTGCGTCCGGTTCATACGATGGTTGGTGGGTATGGAGGCAGATCGACTCGATAGATACGGATCTCTTTGTTCGAAGTATGCCCTTCCTCCTGTGCGCATGATGGTCGTTTTCGTTACCGCCCCGTTTCAGTCTTCTTTGTTTCCCGTGGCCGACAACACTCAGGAGCTCTCGCTCACCCTGGCGGGGAAAGTCACTTGGATATTTGGCACGATCGAGTGAGAATGTCGACGAAGCAGGGCAGCCAGATATTTTCCTGCCCTTTGGCACCGAGCTAAGACTCGTGAGAACCTGACGGCTTTGCGACGCGGAGGCGGCAGTTCGACTCTAAAGACACGTATAAGAAGGTGTGCGCATGGCTGACTGCAGTGATTCCGCTATGCTGCTTGATGCGCGCGACTGATGTAGGCACATCGTAGACCGAACGACGGCCTTCGCCAATGCCCCACCCGCGAGTCCATCATCGTGAAGATAGTCGACCCAGAAACTCCCCCCACGCGCCCTGTAAACCAGTCGCTGCTCTTGACGCTCTGAATGGATGCGCATCTCTGTGATGTCGTGAGACAAGGGCGTCGCATGCCGCACCCTGCAGAGCATCGTCAAAGACTAGGCCGTTCGTCGAACAGGCGGGGTACTCGTCGCATGTGGAAGTGCTGGACTTCACACCTGAGATGGTAACCTGTCCGACTGCCCTGACACCGCCATCAGCTCAGGCCAGTGCTAGGGAAGTGCAAGCCCCATTCCTCTTACGCAACCCGCACTACTCGTGGCCGCGCTTATGTACCCCAGGTCTGGTGTTGTATGCCACCCAGCAGTCCTCCGATCGTATGCGTAAGCGTGAGGTTTGCGACGGCGTTGCACCAACGAGATCGGGCACCTGGAGGGAGGATGGGCAAGCTGAAGGATATTGGGTCGCGCGGGACTGCAGGTTATTAGCAAGGGGTTGCGCCGCGTGGAAGGGAAGAGACTGACTAGCTACCATCTCGTTCCCACTCAGGGCGAAAGTGACGGAGGGACGATCCGGTGGAGCTGCGTCCGCGCTCGTGCAAAGTACGCTCTCTGGTGTTGGAGCCCGCCGGTTTAGGGGTTATCGACGTTGTTGCTCGTGGGAAGCTCGGACGCGGGGACGGGGCAAAGGAGGGCGTGACTGCCACAAGACGCATTAGCTCTCGGGGATTTCTTGTGGCGGTATCGACTGTGTAGCGCTTGGAAGGGGCCTTCTGCAGGTGAGAAGTGCCGAGGAGCGCTGACCTCGTTGCGGGCCTACGGTCTTCTCCCATACTAGCGACCCAGTTGAACCTCGCTGTGTGCCCATAATGGCTTGGTCATCAGTCGAGGCTGCAGGTGGGAGCGCGATAGGCCGGGGGCGCCGCTGATTGGTAAATCTAGGCAATGGGTCGTTGCCAATGCTACAGCGGCTCTGTGGTGTTGTCCCCGCGGCGAGTCTCTTCTTGTGTCAAGTCTCCATATCTTTGTCGTCGATCTTGGCCAAGTGTTGCAAGAAGCTCAATCGCATCGCTGACATTGGCTTCGTCGAAGCGGTTGGAACGTCGGCATATTTTGGTTCCATACATATATGCAACGAGTGTTCAATCCTATTAATCTTCGGTGAGCGGGCAAGACGTGGCCGTTGCAGACGACATGGGATTGCTGAGGGCAGGTCCGGTCAAGGGTAGCCCGCGGGTGTCCTCTCAATCCTCTCGAGACTCTGGCCGACCGATAGTCGCGACCAATACCTCCTCCCATGTTGCGCCGCCCAGAGCGATGACGTCGCGCATGTTTCTTGAGACAACCGCCGAAGTCGTCAGGTCGTCAAAGTCTTGGAAAGTGGGCGCGGGGGCTCGGAGGCGGCAAAGGGGAGTGGCAGCGTTGACGTCGGCGTATGCGACGGCGACTTCGCATTGTAGCGGGAAATTGGAACAAGAATCGTTTTTGGCATGTCTCGCGCTCTGCCTTCGCTGTGCAGTTGGTGATTGGTAGGCTTTGGGTGTCGCGTCGGGTGCAGGTGGCTCCGACAAGCTAGTGGCTTTCAAGATCACCTAGGTATCGATAAGCTAGCCTGGCACGTGACGTTATCGTGGGTTCGCTAATGTCCTCGTCTCCAGCCCTGGAAACCTCGATTATCCCATAACCCCTCCCCACCGTCAAGGAAATGTCGGCAAGCAAGCCAGAGTATACTGTCTCCATTTGGAATGGTACCTAATTCCTCACGCGCTGGCCATGCATAGCGCACTTCGAACTACCACGCGTCCCTTCCAAGTTGAGGAACAGCACTCAGGTTCTACATGTTAGGCACCGCGATCGACTTTACCCGGGCAAAACCCTAGTGCAATACTTTGAAGTCCTCTCCTGCATAATAAGAGGTCATCGCACGGGGCGTCAGGCTCCCCGGGGTCCTGGGGGTTCAGCTCGCGTGATAGACAGTAATCAGACCGCGACATTAGAAGTTCCATAGCCACGCGCTGCTGAGCCTGGCATACCGATATGAAGAGTTGTAACCTTACATAGTATACTGACGGTGCGCAATCAAGCTCCCTCGGAAATAGGACTTCCCTGCAATGTGGGTGACGCTCCTTACACTTTTGCGCGTTGCGGCGTACTTCTTCACCAGCACAGCTATTCCTGCGTGTAAAGCCTCGCCTCAAACTCCACATCGTCGTCGACTTACATGGCCAGTGTCTCGCTGCATGCAATCTTAAAATCACCCAAGATAATGCGAAGATCCGCTACCAAGATGCACTGAAATAGCGAGTCGGTTGATGTAGTCGGGGGTGCTTGGAGTTGAAGTGCGACTTGCGGCCTACCCATCCGGCGGCAGAAAGTGACCTTTGGTGGTCTTGTTTAGCCGCACGACGAGAAAGTATACCCGGGCAAAACTATGCCTACTATGACATGTTTCAAAACACGGTATTCGCGGTGGAGATGTGACCAGAGCGCTGTTCATCGCGTGGACTAATAGAGGAAGATGGAGGAAGCTTGCAGCGGTTTGATGTTCTTTTTGCGGCACCTCCACCTTCTCCGATTGGCTTGTCCAGCAAGCACGTGGCGAGCTAGGCTGCTGAAGCGGCCATGGCGAGAACACCCTCCCAAGAACACCGTCACATTTGTTTCTCGTACTGAAGCTCGTCTCGTGTCCACTGCTCACCTGATGTATGAAATGTTCGATGGTTCACCGTCTTCTTGTACAGCAGCGTCATTTTCTCTTATGCACAAATCCATCAATAACTTAACTACCCACGGCCAGCCACTTTTCTGAGGGACATCGCAAAACGAAGCCAACGCTTCGAAACGGATGCCAGAACGGGTTCTCGCTACGGACTTACAGATCGAAAGCGTAGAGTAGCAAAAGACGAAGCCTTACCGGATGCGACAAGTGGCTTCTTCAGATTCCACCTTTGAAGCTGGGTACGATGGAAGAAGCCTCCCAGGCAACTTAGCCTCGTCCTCCCATCGAGAGTGCATCATTCCACAATCCTTCCAACCACGGGCATCTTCCAGGCCATAGGATCCCGTCCACGCAATCAGTAGATGCCGGCCCATCACTGGATCGCACTTTAGTCCTTGGCGTGAGACGGATAGTAATCTGATGATATCCTGTCATCACCATCACGTCAACACCATCGCATCCCAGGATACTGCTGAGAAGACAGCAATGATGACATTAGCGTAATGAATACAGGCGGAATTGAACAGGAAGTAATATGGAATGCCTGTAGAGCAGTTCTGACGGCAAGTTAAGAAGTAGACTAAACGAAAGACATTGCAAGCATCGCAGCAGCACCACACTCGGAGAGCGTTTCGTTTACCACCGCCCTTATCATGTAGCTCCTAGGCTTAGGCTCACAGCACTACGTCATTGCAAACGCATCTCCTCGCTCACCACGATAAACGAAAGCAACGACCAGACTTTGCAACGAAGCGACCGTCTGCTTGATCTCGTTCGACCTTTAGACCTTTCATTAGCAACAACATGATGCGCTGCTCACCAAATATGGCAATCTGGCGTCCTCAAGACAACAGAACACTCGACGACGGCGAGATGACAAAGGTAAATGACTGTTTCCAGTCGTCCATGACCCATCACAACGTAAGGTACCTGCTGACAATCGCAGCGTCACGATTCCGCCAACATTACTGGGCCCACTCCCCCGTTCCACCGATGTAGCCCCATTCATTTAGAAGGGCCTCTCACGTCGCACGCGTCTTCGAAAGGTCCAGACACGCGCCAACCTGTAGCGACACCAAGCTACCAGATCTTGAGCGACGAGGAACACGTGAAAAGTGAGGTCGTGAGTGCAGTCGAGCGAGGAGCATCCAGCGAATGTGGCCACCAGCAAGCTCACCATCACCCTTAGGACCGCGAGCTGGAACATGCCAAAGTGCTAGCTCGCAACGTATCTTGTTCATCACTGAGTAATGCGATCGGTTTGCGCGACAAAGCGAATAGCTCGGTCAACGTTTACGGGACTCGGAAGACCGGTATCAATCCTTTTCTGCGCCGACAAGATGGCCGTCGCGTCCGTCAGCATCAACACACTCCACACTATCTACGCGAGACGTGGTACACAGTCATTCTAGGCGAAGATGGGGACGGAGGGGAGGACAATGCTGCTATCCAGGAAAGATCGACTGAGTTGGGTAGTCAAACATTAGAGATGCGCTGGTACAGGAGACAGGGGGCGCATGACGATTTGGCCCAACATCCGACTAATCTCGGCGCGAGCGGCGGCCACGATATCAGGGAAGAGATGGCTCGATGACCGGAGATCTGGCATGTCCCCCGATTCCTCCAGTCTAGGGCAGCATTGGCTTCTCGCTTGATGCATTGGCTCTTCGCCATGTATTCCTTTGTTAGTTTCGGAAACAGCTCTCACTGCTCGTGGATTCGACGAGAGACTAGAGGAGCGCGGGCTTTGGAGAGGTTCGGGTTGATGATGCGGCTCACGTCAGGGGAGGGCCTGCGGAAGAGCTCGCAGAAAGGCTCGCGGAAGGGCATCCATCGCCGAACTCAGTCTTCTGAGATGCATGGCGGAGATACGTTTGACTAGCTCATTACCCATTCCATCGTGTCCGAGCCGCGCAGTATCCGCCGTCCGTGAGATGCGGGGGAGGAGCTGTTGCTTTCAGTAACGGAGGTCGTGGGCAACTGTAAACCATAGCCCAGGCTCCACCTAGAGCCCGTTGATCGTAATATCATCAATCCGCAATCAACGTCCTATCCTCTTCATGTAGTCCACTTTTATCAGTGTTACCCTTCTTGCAATTCATCTTTTGGCTCTTTCTCGATTTACTATCGGTACTCTTTTAGTACCGCCCTTCTTCTTACCAGCACCACTCTTCTTTGGAACTTCTGGCTAAATCTTCTTACTAACACCAACGTTCTCCCTTCTAGCTTCCAGCTCTTCCTCCCATCAGCATCACCGTTCTTCTCATTAGGACTACTCTGCGTCCCACTAGTACTGCGCTTCTTTCTATCCAACATCTGACTCTTCTCTTCACCAGCGTCTCTACCATCATATCTTTGCACTACCCACCCGCAACGACTTCCATTACTTCTCTCTACCAGCGACTTCATCCTGCGATCGCTACCCTTCTTTTCATCCAAACTCTCATCACTCTCTTTGTTATCTCTCCTCCTCATCTTCAGCCTCTCCCTTTGCTCCTAGACCTACACTCTTTGTTCCTAGCCTCTACCAGTCTCCATCTTCTCCTACCATTCTCCTTCATACTCTATTCTGCTACTTCATCCTTCATTTTTCTACATCCAATTTCGCCGACCCAGCTCTATCTTTCCTGCGCGGCGGCCTCAGTCCGAGATAGGTATTCCCATTTCTCTTCCCGCCTTGACTTGCATGAACAGACGATCTGGTTGTAACGCCCACGGCCCACAAGGCGTCAAGAGATGGAGGTATTGAATCGCGCAACTGATAGGCCGACGTCTGAGGAAAAGAACCCGGATCATGGTGTGGCATCGTCGTACACGGCCGAGCATTAGCAGCATGGGCGTTTGGGATACTGTTGTGTGTACTTGCTGGTGGAGATGATGCTGTGTGCGGCTTGAAAGATGGAGGCGGTAAGGTTCGTGTGCGGAGTCAATGGGACAGGAGTCTAGGCTTGATGTCTGCTTCACTTCGAAATGTGTAAACCGATGACGGATGTTCAAGGGCGTTGGTAGTGGGCGAATGTTATCCAGGTGCTTGGTCTGCTCCTTTCGCTTTGCTGCAGCCAGATTGCTCATAGCATTCTGAGGAGCGACGAAGTAATAGGCTTGGGCGATTGACGACTCTTTTCATCGCGTATATGGTGTGCTTCGGAATGCGTCGTTCTCGGTCGACCCTGATGTGTGTCATGTGGCTGCAGCAGCGAGCAGCGGGACAAGATCGGCGAACTCCTTACGATTGTTGTATGCCTGTCTCCTCGATGGCTATATGAGGTCCGAGCAGCAGACAGCGCGTCCAGGGCGCTGGCCATGGGGTATAGGGGCACCCGGTAACCCGCGATATTGGTATGTGATGGCGCCGCACGATGTGTTAAGAGCTTCCGCCGCAAAGCCATCAGCGACCCAATCAGACCCTCTTCCTTTGCCGCAACCAGGTTGCTCATCAAGGGACGAGAGACCGTCGCGCAAAACCTCCACCAATCCAAGGCGATGGAGTTGAGGCCCACATGGGGTGCGACATCTGCCACGGTAGGAAGGAGACCAGCCCCTGTCTTGTACATGTTTGTGAGGAGCGCCCAAATGCCCGGTGGCTTCTAGCCAGCTGCCTTGTTGAGACGGGGGAACGATGCGGACTGGAGGGATGGACGCGCCGAACGATATCGAGCGGGTAGTTGAGGGTGACGCCGGCAAGGTCACCACAGAGTAGGCGCTGGCAGGCATCGACGTGCCTGGTGTCTTGTATGATCCGCCGTATGAGCTGCCGTGTAGACTGTGGTGTATACCGCTCCGTGATGATCAAGCTCGTTCGTCGCGTTGCTTGAGGGGGATAACGACGGAGATCTGCGCGAACATCAGCAAAGTACTTGATCAGATATGAGATGATTGAGGACATGGCAACCCACGATAAGACTCTCTCACAATGCGGCCCATGCGAGGAATAGGCAGATGACGTAACGATCTTTCGTTGCTCGCATCCTGCCCATTACGCACGACGTGCTTGCTCGACATGCCATCCGCCGTGTGCATGCGGCCCTTGGACAAGTGTAGCTTCAAGGGCCAGTCTTGATCACCGCCCCGGCCACCCTGACCGCCGGTTGTCTGTCTGGGGTCTTCGAGGCGCCACTCGACGCGTCGGCGGCGCGTAGCTTCGGGCAGGGAACGTGTTGAAGCTTGAGACATGCGCATCGCTGCGTGCCGGATCCTCTGGGGTCTGCTGGCCGTGGGAAGTGGGTGGCTGCGCTGGGCTGGTGGGGAGTGAAGAGGCTTTCGTTTTCCGTGATTCGCATGCGCATTCTGGGCAGCTGGATGTGTGTGTCCGCTTAAGGACGCTCCAGGGCGCGGGTGCGTCTGGTCATAGTCGATCGGCTGGCGTAGCAAAGTCGTAGGGTTGTGTTGCGGCGCTTTTTCGTGGGTTACTCCATCGTCGGCTTTGCGGTTGGATGCGCCAGGGACCCGCCGAAATCCAATGATCAGCGAGGTTTATCCGAGCAGAGAAGGGGTTGTGTTATGAGGAGTGTTGTCGCAAGGCCGGGAAGTTCAGTTGATGTTGGGCCGGGTCGGGCGGAAGAGTACTGCAGACATTCGGCTTGGTGGGTGTTGAGGTGAAGCAAGGCTTGGCGCCTCTGCGTGCATCACCATATCGTCCCACCTCCTGCTCCCTCACAACTTCGTCACCCGCTCTCGGCCTTCCGACATGAGCACCAAAAGGCCCGTCCCATTCGAAAATTGATAGTTCGCCTCGCTATCAGTTGAGGGCCGCTTGCGACACAGCACAACGTTGCAGACAGCGGCCCCCAATTCGAGCAGTGCGCATACGCGGCCACCCACTCGGCATCTTTGACAACGATCTCTATACATTCCAGTTCTATCATACTATCGCATATTTGGGTCGCATACGGTAGGGAGACCGAAAGCTAAAGCAGATTTGATGTGAACGGTCCCGCTTGGCCACGATGAGACGGAGACAAGTGCTTGTGACTGCTTTGACTGCTATGACATCCGTATAGCTATCCTCATCGACATCATAATATACCGAGAACCAAGACTGGCTTCGCAGATCGATATGAAAAATCTGTACCACGACCGACAGCTCATCTTCGTCAGTCAATCATGACTCCGAAATATTCATACTCGACACTTACAGCGTCACGTCCTAATGGTCATCTGCAACATCTGTACCCTCCCGGATAATTACCGATGGATCCCCACTTTCCCGGACTCCGAAATTGAAGCAACGAAGTCGACATACTTATGGGCATTATCACCGCTATCCTCACGGAAGTTGTTCTAAACCCAGCCAACATCTACTCAGCCAAATAGCTATGCGGGTACCACGTCGGGCATTCGCGCCGAGGCTTCCCATTATGCGCAGAGGATAGCCAAAGACGCGGAAATTGCGTTGATACCAAGGAGATTGCACAGCAACAAACGTCCTCAACCTCCCCGCCGAACCCCCTACCACGCCTCAGCACACCAGACATGGATAGCCTAGAGCACTTTCGCCGGGTCTTTGCGCAACAGTGCTGGTCTTCTTCGTCACCGATGGCATAGCTGGCGTAGTCTCACTAATCGTCGTGTCAGGGAGCTGTTTCCACATATAAAGAGGGAAAGATGTAGTAAGTCTCTTCCCGTCCAACGCTCGACCAAGAAAGAACCATTCCTTTCGAACTTCCCAACCGCCGAAGAGCTGTTCCCGGATATGACGAAAAAGACATATGACAAAGAAGGCTGGACACTGCTGCTGCTATCGCTGGCCATTCTCCGCTCCTCCGCCATGTCGGATTGCTCGTCTCGTAACTTCTCCAGCGTCTTCACAAGTGTCAGACAAGTGGAATTTGCCCTGTTCCATCGAGCTGTGCAACCTTTTGGTGGCATTCAGCCTTGGCCAACCATGCCATTTGTACACTGCTCTGGCCCTCGATGTGGGCTGATTGAAGGGGAAGTAGATAGTACCCATTTCTGGGCTATCAGAGTCACCAAATAATTGGCCCCGGGCGTCTCCTGGTTTGGGAAGTGAGTGGCTGCGTTGGGTCGGCTGACCAATGACTGACAGCGAGGCATTGGTTGAAGTTGCGCAAAGATTTACCGCCCGAACATGCCCATGGACATATCCCCATCGAGCGGACTTCTTTGAAGTGAGGCTTCAGCTTCGATTCAGTATCAGAGTCTTACGGCGCACCGAATCCTGTCCCATATCGGCAAGTATATGGCCCCGAGTACAAGGACGTCTTTCACTTGCTGCGCTCAATTGCGATCGCGGTGACTTGTGTAGCGAGGAGTTCTGCTGGTTCGAGCTCCTCCATCACCCCACTCATCATGATCGAGCCAATGTGCCATCCTACGCGTGCGGCACATGCCTTGCCACTCAGTACACCTCTCGGCACGACATCCCAAACCCCCTAACTGCTACTTCACTATCGGAGTGGCCATTGAAGCGATCTCAGACAGAAGCTGTATGTCTTCGTCATGCTCATCCAACTTGGCTTGCTAATGCGACCCTCCAGCGTCCGAGAAATCTGAAAGCTCAAGAACGCGGCCCGCCTCCACTATTCCAGCAAGGTCGACGGTGCAAGGGGAGTCACTGGACTGAACCTACGCGCCCGTCGGTGTGCTGTCACGATGCAGCAGGATCAACCCGAGAGGGACGGCAGCGAGCGCCCACCTCGTCGAGCTCACGTGTCCTCGCACCACTTGTTCCTAGACAGTACTTTTGCCACTGGTAGTGCTGCCCGCGCGACGGGCGACACTGCGAGAGGCAAGGTTGAGACAGTCACCAGAAAGGACGCAACGCGCAAGCAGGCCGACGGGTCCGATCAGAAGGACAGCAAGACCCCCGGCGACCCGCGTATGGCAGTCACAGACCCTCGCTACCACCATCCTATCCAGGCAGACGATGGTTACGAGATGCGAGACGATGCCAGCAGTCCTTATGAAAATGACAGCCGAAACATCAGCAAGGGTAGCTTCGATGACAAAGGAAGAAGAGATGGAGACTACTAAACGCGTCCGTCGTTGGATAAACGATATGCTTCTACGTGGGTACAACCAAGCGCCGGCTGAGCCACCGCCTGGCTTGCTAGCGGACTGGTGGGCATACGGAGAGGTTTAATGTCGATGCCATACGGCAAGTGATTTTACGAGTGCATGGAACTGAAGAGCGACGGGGCGATGAGATGCACGAAGGGCATCGACTCAGGTCCATCACGGTGATCGATCCTGGTTGGTGACAACCACCGCATTCCACTATGTTGAGCAGTACACTGAATTGAACGTCAGGTGCATTTCTGGAACTTTGATGGTGTTCGTGGCGGGAGTGTGCTAAGCACAAGATGCAAATCAGGCAATAGCTAGAACCTATAGGAGCTCTAATAGTAGTACGTAACTCACTTTACCTTACTCACGTACCAAAAGCAGTCAAAAATAGTTGTTCATACTCTGAGTTTTGTCGACTAGGTTGACTTGCCGCATGCGCATGTTTACTGTAAGCGAGAACAATGTGTTCTTCGCACCCACAACAAGAAGCGCAGCGGATCGTGCAACAAGGGATTCGATTGCCCACATAAATTGACCTCGTTTCTCTTACTATCTGCCTTTTTCGACCCTAGAGGCGGTCTCCCGCGTGCGGGATACAACTCACACACATATATCGAAGTACTCATCTTACCTCCAACCTCTACCATCCCATCTAATCACGTTCCCACGCCCGTACCGTCCGTGTCATAACCATTTGATCTTAATCAACCACACCTTCGGCGAGAATTGCCACCTCGCTATCCCCATAAAGCTCTGTCAACTACTGAGAGTATGTTGCTTTCATTCATTGATCAATTCACACAAGCTCATCTTATTGTAGCGCATACTTCCAGCGGCCGTCGCTCACCTCGACTTTGCTTTCGGCAGATGCGTGGCCACACGAAACGTAGGGACGCGTTCACCTCAACCAATCTGGGTGGCTAACGTGTACATTCAGCGTTTGCAATTGCCCAAGTTTCCCCATCTCCACCGTCTGTACTCGTCGCGGCGTGACAAAGCGGGAATAATGGGTGATGATCAAATGTAAACATGGAGCGTCCAAGCCGACCATGCGAGTCGGGACGCTCGCGGCACACTCTCCCAATTACAAGGGCAAGATGCAAACTATACACGACCTCAGCCATTCGAAATCACACCCACCCGACGTTATCATTCAAACGTCTTTAATTGTGTCGTAATGTTGACTGAAGCGACCGCAAGAGCATACGTTGTCGGCTCGTTGACAGAAAGTGCGCTTCGACCAATGACAAGCACCAGGCGCCCAGCAAATCATCAGCACACTTCACAGAATCGGACCGCCGGAAACAAAGCCAGCGTAGGACTTCCAGGTACTGGGCCAGCCATGCAGACTGGCATTAATAGGCAAGAGCCTAGTCAAGGAAACCAAGACTCGAAAGATACGGGCCAATCCCGCCACCACCGCTCGACTCATGGCGACCAGAGTCGAACCAGCACCGCTATCCCAAGCCGTGATATCGCCCGAATAATCCGCGAGAGTAGCCTTGATAGCGGAGAAGAGAAGATGAAGAAGAGCTTCGAAGTCATCCACGAATGGCTTGATGGCGTGGGGTTGTGTGGTGCAAATGAAGCGCCTTTACATCCCCCCGATGGTCTATTGGATGATTGGTGGTCTTACGGCGACGTCTGATACCGGATCTGAGGAGCGCCTTGAGATGAGGTGAACAGTGTTCAGTTCCAACCGGCATGAAGATAACAGTCCATGAACTCGAGTATCCTATGATTATGCATTCAGGCTGGTGAAGACGACCGAGAATCATCAGCCAGTGGAGAGTGGGCGAGGTCTCGTGCGGTTTTCGGTGGACGTGGTGCAGCATGTGGAGCACAAATTCTCCAAAAGTTCTAGACAGTTTAGGGTAGTTAGTTCACCAAGATAGCTCAAAGGATCTTGTCAAAATTCTCCGACTAAGTTATCATGCCTCACATCAACAATGGGCTAATGGTAAGGAGGCCGTTAGCCACTCCGAGTATACGTGCGTGCTAGTCATGGGACACGACAGCGCGGCTGCAGCTTCGTGATGCAATCAGCTCATACCAACAACACAAGATTGCTGGTGTTTCCACGAGCCAGCCCCAGAGCGAAGCCTTCGAAATGTCCACTGCCAGGCATCTTCTAGCATTCATCTTTTGGCAATTCCCAAAGATACCGCGCCTCGTTTACATTCGCGCTTCCGTCATGTTGGAGTGAACGCAAACATCAGTAGAGGGCCAGCAGCCAAGGAGCACAGACTGCGGAACATGAGAAAGCACCTGATCGATCTGGCCATGCTGGCGGACGTCAACGCTCCAGTCTGCTTGTAGTCAATGGAAAGATCAAGACGAGCACAAAGGTCGGCCAACGTGCAAGTCGACCCCGGTGACAGGAGCCTCGGCCTCGACGTGCTGGTTGACGTGAGTGGAGAGAAGAGACGGCAGGCTAAGGTTGGTCTTGACAGCAACTCATGATGGACAACGCCCGCGAAGAGTACTTCAAATAGCTCATATCAAGCGGCGTACTAGAACCCGGCACCACGTCCTTAGCCCCTGCTCCCACTTTTGTTCCTCTTTCTTCACCAGCTTGCCTGAGCTCTGGTGATTGCCACCAAAAGTTCTTTGCGACCACAAAGTCGACATGACATCACATTTTACTGTCGGTCCACCACGGGTGGCGGGTGCGAAAGTCTGCGGGTGTGTCCGCTATCCGAGGTCGAGATGTCGGATGGTTGTGGGGGAGGCTTCCTTGCGGTGATCTCGGGAGCGGGGGAACTGGCGCAAAAGGTTGGGTCGCTGGCACCCTTGGCAGGCTTCGGGCGTCGGGCGTAGGCTTAATTCAACGACAATGTTGCACTCCAACTCGGACGGCCCTTTTGCCCTAGGCCTTTTCTACACAACTAAACTGCTTCGAGACGACATGCTCAGCTGACCTGGACGACACCGACCTTCACCCGGAACGCGACTGCCAGCACCCCGACGCGCCCAACCACCCACCTGTACTTGTACTCCCACACCAGCGCCTCCTCCATGATGACTTGCATTCGCCCTCACCGCAGCCAGAGCTCGGGCAGTCCTTCTACTATGTACGCCTGCCCGCCCGTCTGACGTAGCCGCCAAGGCCCCGCGCGCCAACCCTGGAGCGCGTCGCGCCTCAATCATCCCCCGCCAGCCTTACGATACATTCACAGCCGCCGAAGAGACAGCCACTGCGCAATCGCTCTACCCTACACGCATTACATCATCATGTAACTCGAGCGATGTCGCAATGACCCCGACGCACGAATGTGTAAATGCTTGCCGCCCCATTTTCAAAGCTACTCCCGTCGCGACTAACACTGCGTCTCAGGACATACCGCATGGCAACGCAGTAAAGACGAGCACCGTCAACATGTCGCCGATGTCGCATTCGACCTCAAGACCGTCCGCTAGCCGCCTTCGCTATACATGAACGCCCATGCCGATACTACACTCCACCGACACCCCACCCACTTCAGCGCTGCTCAACCGACGACGACTCGACGCTCCCACTTCATTGCAGCCAGAATGCTCTCTCTCAGCCGATCCTCCCTCTCCAGTCCCGGGGCACCTTCGCTCCGTACCAGATGGAATCATCAACACGTAGCCGGAGGCGAGATGGACGGAATTACTAGCATGTGTTGAACGCCATTGCCGGACACTCTCATCGATGAGCTATACTTACGATCGTGCCTGTTCCGCAGTTGCTACCCAGCACTCACACTCTTTCTACGGCCTTCCTGTATCTCCCTCTTCGAACAAGAACATATACAAGTAGCGTTTCGGGGGTTTCGCCATATCATGGTGCATGGAAGACAGGATGGTTATGGCAACCTCAATGGGCAGGATGTACGTGGATTTGCCGAACGGCTTTATCACGGATGTGATGGAGCCCTTTTCGTCGCACTTTGGCATCGCTATCATGGGCGGTGCACCAACTCGATCAGGTCCCATCCCAAGTCGACCGTGCATTCCACCATGAAAACCGTCGCATCCCTCTCCGTCGCATCCCTCTCCGTCGCATCCCTCTCCGTCGCATCCCTCTCCGTCGCAGCCCTTGACCATCAACACGCCTCACAACGCAGGCCTGCCATCCCGTGGTCCTGCCAACCATGAAGTATATCGCATCCGTGTCCGCCGCCAAGTCATCCTATCCGGCTTCGCCAATGCCTTCTCAGGTCATCGTGGACGTAGACGCGGCTGGATGTCGCTATGCCACTCATGGACGACGTGTAGATGACTTTGATGTGGTACGGCGCAGCGATGTTGCTAGCAGCGTGTGCGCCCCGGGCAGTCGATGCGGCAGTATTCTGCGGGCAAACGATTCGTGGTTAATAGACCAGACAACTTATGAAGGTGGAGGAGAAGTACGAGGACATGCACTTTGAGTGAGATCAGTAGCACAGAGGCTGTGAGGAACGACAGCAAACGGGATGTACATGTCAAGCTGCATCTCAATTAGCAACACGAAGTCGTACTTGGAAGCGCGAGATATTTTCTTTCTCGATGACCGACTGACCGACTCAGTTAGTAGTGACCAATGCGAGATTACCTCCATACGTACACCAGCTTCATCTTTGCCGAAAAAGCTCAGACCGCTCTTCTCGAGCGTCTCAATGTAGTCAGGGTTGACCTCATATCGGTGACGGTGGCGCTCTAAGTAATGCGTGCCACTCTTAAAGCCTGCTCACTCTCATGACCAAAATCACCTCTTCACTTAGGGAGGCCCTGCTAGTGGCGATCTCGTAGGCCCTCCTTCTGGTGGAGAAAACGGATATCGCATGCCCGCCTGATTCAACTTCCACGACAAGCTCCCACTCCTCGCCGTGGATCTTTATCACGACCTATTCACATCGCTCCAACTATTTGACAACAATCTTTCAGCCCTCTTTAAGTCTTCACTGCGACACCAAAATCCGCTTCTAAGAAGTCTGCCGGACATTTTAAGCCTGTAGTTCAAAAGCACCCACCACCGGTCAGAATTCCTCAAAGCGACCCTGCATTCCTTCCCTCACAGAACGCGCGACCTGTAAAGCAGGCGATTGACACTGCAATGCGCTAGTGGCTGAGAGCGTTTCGGAGCGCTACGGGTGACAGGAAGTGTCATATAGGTCGCCAATCCAAGCCTTGATCAACTTCACCAACATTTGGAGATGCCAGAAGATCAGGTTCAATCCCAGGACCGTGCCGGAGTGGTCAACGTTCTTGACTTGATCGACGAAGTCGGGATGTCGATGTCTGCGGGGCCTCTTCCTTCCGCATGGGCATGATGATGCTAACCGGGGTATCTGATGCAATGTGCTACAACTCCAGACGTGATAGAGCTCGTATCATATCTACACCAGTCCAAAGATGTCTTGACATGTCCAAGCAGGTGGAATAAGAATGATATTGAGGTTCTGAAGAAGAACTAGCCGTGTAGTTGTCATATTCCATATCTTCGCAGGCACGAGGGACGGCGAGATCCTGAAGTTCGATACAAGGAAATTTTTCCCATCAACAAACAATAGCGCGAGTTGTGCGGTCATTGCAAGCGCCTTTCTCCGTCGCGTCAATCAAGGATGAAAGACATCATACCGAGTCCAATGTCTCTAACGAAGCTCTAAGTAACATCTGCGATCGAGGAGCGTAGCGAACCTTGGAATGCTTTCGCGGCGTGTCCTGCGCATAGACATCCGAGATGCTCAAACCATCCACAGCCGAACGCGCAGGTACACCACAACGAACTAATACGTCGCTCATATCGACAAGATCAATGAAAGAACTTCTTCTAAGCGTCAGGAGTCCTTTCCAGCCCCCAGCATCGTCGCGGACGGTCCTTCAGTCAAGCTATGCTTACTCTTACTGCCCGTGTAACAGTGTCTCACTCAAGCCACGGACGCTTAAGTTCTCTCTAGCCTCGTCTGCTTCTGTTACGGCATACTTCAAACCCCATCGTGAAAGGATAGCGTTGCCGCTGCTCCTGGGTACGATACGCCTCTGCGTTCTCCATTTGTCAAGAAAGCGACTAGGATAGTGTTGATTAGAAAAGCCGTAATGACCAGTATTGCAGTGAGGGTTCGAGTAATAATCACTGTGCGCAGACGTTCTTCTAGGGTTTTGCAACAAGTTAGCATGATTACATGGCCAGATACAAGTCTATCCGTGAGCGAAACAACTACATCCAAGCTTCAATCCGATTCATAACCATGGGTAATGTATCGGAGGCAATAGCAGATGTCGCGGAAGGAAACACGCAGAGATCCCCCACCACTGGCTTTTACCATCCCAAATGCGTATTATCGGAAAGAAGTTTATCTCCGCGCACGTGGGTGCGTTGCTTGTTTTGGTCTTGACAGCGCGCCCAAGAACATCGATTACGGGAAGGATCTGGTACCCGGTTTCGCACGAAATGGAATCGGCGCGGCGGTGTCTTGTGTAACTTCGTTGTGTCTGTGCCGCATGAGCCCCAAACGCTGCAACTCGCGCGAACACCAATGGTCGTCGCATGGCACTCTGGTCTTTGCGAACAAGGAGCGGAGATATACTGATAATGCAGCCCGCTGGATGAGATTCGATCTGAGTATGCGCAGCTTCCATGATATCTGCGATGTTGTCAGGGTTAGGTACCTGTACGTATTGCTGTTCATGACCGAGACGGGAGCGAAGCCTCCGTGTCTTAGCCGGCAGATTGGGCCAAACGTCGATTGAAGAAGTTCCAAAACACGGACAGCGCTGAGCGTGAACATACATTATCCGAAAGATGGGTGTCTCTAAGCACGATCGTTGGCTCGGTTTGAACGAGCGTCGAACGTACAGCGCTGTCTGAATAAGAAGTCAGCTCCCGTCCTCTTTCTTCAATCATGACATCGAAAATCTGTTCACGGCTGTTCTCTACTCAAACTCGAGCATTCACACTGTTCGCCCATCATCACACGACCACTTTCCCAAATCCAAGAAGTTCTACTAACTCGCCGCCATGTCGGGCGTTGACAACATCAACAACTCACGCCACAAGGAGGTCTATGAGTTGCAACCCCTCTTCAAACTTGGTGATTCTGACCGGCTGTTCGACAGCCCGATTGCCGAACGTATCAGCACGCTGTTTACCATGCATGCTTCCAGCGATGGTAAGTGACGGTCTTGGTGCGACAGCCATGTTGGCGAAGCTAATGTTGGACCAGAGACTGAGGGAGATCCATATGACGATCTACTGCTCGCAGGCAAGGCAAAGCACCCATCGTCGAGCCCGCATGAGAATGAATGTGAGGACGCGCCTTCTGCGGTCGAAGCTACGAAGGTAGCGCCGGTGGACGGTACGATATACCTGCACTTTTGCATACGTTTGCTTACATCTGAACTCTCAGCCGCCAGTCCACCCAATCATGCAGAGACACCAGTCCCCTCTAATCGGGTCGGATGTCTTGACAGAGAGGTGGACGTGGCTCTTGCGAAAGCCAAAGCCAAGGTCGTCATCACGATGTTCTGCAGCGTGATTATCAGCCAGGGTCTCGCTACGATTGTCGCCATGGTCATGGCTGCCGTGGCGATCGGACAGGCCCTACTTCTCATGTTCTTCTCGCTCATTGTCATGATGTGGTTCATGAAGAGCATCATCAAAGACCTGTAGGTGGTGGTATACAGTCGGCATTGGAATTAGGATGGTATGCTGCGCTCCGGATCTTTCTCTTCTCTGCGTACGGTTTGGGGTGATACGTGGACCAGTATCTAGCTCTTTCTCAACCAATGGATGCCACAATGTAATTTGACTTTTTTTGACTTCGTACCCGCACATGTGAATTGAAATCGATGAGTCCATCGTTGTGGCTGACCTGTCGATTTTATCCGGGCAAAAGAATGGAGAAACATCGATTCAGCTCTATTCCTATCCCCTTCCAAGGTTTGAGACGAAAAGTCGTGCTTGGTATAGTGTTGTCGCCCTTCGTTGAAGTTCAGCTCCAACTCTCTAGCGCGGAAGTCAGCTGCCTTGCCCGCGCCGAACACGGATGTGATGCCTCTCGTTCGTGGGTGATAGCGCTGTCATTGGCAGATTAGGTGTTCTTCTATGTGTCGACGGAGTACGAGGATTCGAAAGCACCTGGCATAGGCGCTGCGCCTCGATTGCGGGGAGCCTGGGCCCTGCCAAGCTGTCGTCATCACGTGCCGACTAGTCAGCTTCCACCCGGAAGATTACAGGCCAGCGCGCCCTCGAGTGCGGACACAGAGTACGCCCGTATGCGCATTCGATATCCGTACCTCCAGACCGAACTCGCGCTCTACACTACCATTACTGCGTTCTTCTCGACTCGTAACAATGCGATGCGCCATTGGTGCTGCGAAGTCACTAGCCATGTGCGGCGCGGCTCGCAACGCCAAACCACGACACCCAGCAGTGCCAATGGCGCCATAACCTCTGGTCATGTTATCGAATAGGAGCAATGGCGTTAGAAATACTGAGGCGCGTATGAAGGCACATTAGTTCCTATGAGGAGGGCATTGCGATCCGAAGAGCTCGTGCTGCGATGCCAAATCGCCGCTATCTAAGGGTACGAAATGCCCAGGCCTCATTCATCTGGATCAGCTTCATACTGACTCATGATTTTTAGAAGCGTACCAGACTGCGATAGCCTTTCATCGTCCGTCAACATACCCTTTACCGCATACGCACACGCACCAGTCTTCGATTCCACCCCGCATCAACACCCCTTCGACGCGGCTGAGATTAGACAAGCCGACGAAGTGAGAGGGAGAAAGCACGGCTACTGGCGTTGGAACATCTGGCCAGTCTTTCTCGATTGATCATTGCAGGAGCTTGATCCAACACCACAAGATGACAAGACATCGGAGCAGTGCCGGGCAAAGCCAATGCCATCAGCCGAGATGCATGAAACACAGCGCATCGTCATGTATTTCCAAGCTCAAAGATCTTGACGACTTCACTGCGCTACGCTTTGGCGGTCGAGACTGATGCTCCCGTCCTCTGCATATCGCTCGCCTCCAATCTTCATCCGAGCCTTCTCCCAGTCGATTCCGGCCAGCCATGCGACTATCTGTAGCACCTGTCCCAGCCCGCAATGCGCCCAGGATGACCCTCCTCAGACTCTGTCCCCTCGACGACGTCCGAATAAGCGGAGCCGCTCTTTGCTATGCTGGCGGGTTGGTGATACACGAGACGTCACATACCTGCACCCGTTTGCATGGTGTTGACCCCACTGAGGTGATGGGCCTGTGAGCTAGATCGTGGATTGTATCGGGTAGCGGGGAGAGGCGAAGAAGAATGCGCACAGCCCGATGACCCCTCCATGAGCTCAGATGTGGGCTGTATTCTGCACCGGTCTCAAGATTGCAATACCAGTGCCGCGCCTCAGCAGGCAACAATATGAAGGTCAAATAGTGTGGAAAGAAGCCGACGTGGTGCCTCATTGTCAAATCGTATCGATCCGAGCTGCCGGTTGTACCAGCCTCGGCTTCTTCTTCTCGCATTGCTAGCCTAATTTGCATGCCGAATGGCCCAGTGTACTTCTCTTCACCCGAGCCTTTTCTCGAAGCTGAAGATAGGCGACAGAAGAGAGTTATGTGATAGAAAGGCTAGACTACACGTCTGGGTTGGAAGTGAGGTTCAAGACCATTGGGCTTTCCATCTCCCATGAGGGATGAGGGCTTTGTGTATCACCCTTGGAAAATAAAAGGATGCATCGCAGTTGAAACATGGTCCTTGGCTTACTCCCGTTCTTACCGCAGCAAGTTCGGTTGAAGACGAGCCCAGTATGGAGAAAGCAGTACACTGGCTATAGCTGAATCTCATCCATGACAAAACGCAAGACAGGAGCCATTCATCCGTTCGGGGAAGAGAGATGATAAGACGCTGACGGAATCTTTGCTATGCTAGTTAAGTTTCTTCGCAGTAACTAGGAAAGTACTGGACACGAACACATGTATAAAAGGAAACACGACCTCCTTCGTCTCGCTAACAAAGTCCGGGTAGAAGAACATGGTACGTATCCTAGGTGTCTCGTTGCCTGAAGGCCGAACGGATAATGTCCAAGCGAGCAATGTGCATCTCGAACTCGTCGCCACTCTTCCTCCTCAGCTCTTCGATGGTGGTTCTGACCTCGAGCACACTCCTGATGGAAGCCATATCGGGGTCCTTGCGACCATGCATTCTGTCCAGGATCGCCATGATGTCGTTGTTGGCGTCGGCATAGGCTCGGAGTGCGTTCAGGTTTGCCTGCACCGTATCGGTAGTAGCGTCCGATAAGATGAGCTCGAATTCCTCGTCCTCTTCCTCCCTTAGCGACTCTCGACGATGACGCTCGGCGACAGCTAGCTCACGACGGGCTAGCGCCATGCTAGACTTGAGCTTCTCCACGTCTCTGATGACGGCTTGTGCCCTCCTCATGATCATGTTGGCAATCAGGATCATGACGAACGCTCCCAGAAGCAACACGCGAGCATCTGTGTCCGAACCCGAGATGTAGTGGGCATCCAAGTAGCCGAGACTGTGAAGGAAGATCTTGGAGGTACAGACAATGACAGTCGTGAGGTTTATGAACAACAGGATATCGAGCCAGATAGGTAGGGGCGAACGACGGTTGTCCATTGCGCCTGATCTTGGAAGTCAGCGGGGAAGCACAGGGAAGAAGGGTACGTGATTCCGTATAATGTACTCACGTAAGGGTCACAGTGCAGGTCCGATTGATGTTTAGCGATTTCGAAATCTTGCCACTGCTCTCGTCCGCTGGGTAGAGATAATGTTCTGGGGATTGCGTAGAATATGCCACGATGAGAACATCCGGGAGGAAACACGCGATATTTATCATGCCGTCTGGGTCGGCCTTGGGTCTGTAATCTGGTCAGAATATTGATGAGGGTTGAGGCAATGATTCAAGGTCTTTGGATTCGCTCGCAGTGCGCTGTGGTTGGCATAAATTGCCTCGGCATGAGTAGACAATGAGAATAATGGTACTGCTCTCGATGCTTGCGGACCATTAGCCAATAGGGGAAGCGATACATCCGGTGCGATGCGAGCACTTGCTTGATCTCACAACTGCGCTGGCGCTGAACCGAAGTGGTGAGAGTAAGGGCGTTGAATCAGTGTTTCACATTTGCCTCGCAGCGACACAAATTCGAAATGACGATAAGAGTTCAGGGAAGTCCAAAGGAAACATAAGCTGGAGCCAATGTCTCTGTTCATGCGACCCTCACACGTTCTCGGCCTCTCGAGCATCTTTGTGGACGACTGACGAGGTGGACAAATTTCATCGACGAACACCCATGCAGATGAGTGTATGGTACCTCCATCATGATATCGAGCTTCTATCACGAAGATTCGGCGGGTCAATATCTCATCTCGATCGACCTGAACATGGTGGCATCGCCGGGCGAAACGGGACGCGTTGGGCGTGAGGCTTGCTGGCAAGCTGCAAAACAGTGCCATGCGACACCACAACCACGACGGGAAGATGTCAGCCTCGTGAAAGCACAAGTACTTCTAGATGATCAATGCGACAAAGAATTCAAGTTATGACGAAGGTTGGATCGCTTTGCGGCTGTGGACAGGTGTGCGCAGCCATAGGACTTTGGGCGGGCGTCCCGCAGCCAGAAACGCCGCAGCTCACCAAGACCTCTGCGCGCAGATAGGGCCCCAGATCCAAACGACGCCAGCCCTTTGCGTTTCGGATGAGGGTGCAGATCCATACATAAGTCGTCATTCTCTGGCCTGCCGGAATAAAATCCGTGCTGCTTTCGCGTGTCGTCGTTGAAAGAAGGTGCTGCGCATGCCTACCATATGACGCAAGCTGGGCTAGCGCACACAGGCATATTCTCCGGTCCAACCACGATCTCTCTCGGCCACACCAGCGGCGTAGCGCCCACGCTACCCCGCCATCATGACACGCAACGGTATGACCCTTGCTCTGACTCGCTACCGCCATTCTCCTCGTACCTGATCGTCGTACTGACGTCGTGTAGGTGACAACTCCACCGCGCCCACGCGCCGCTTGTCCCGCTTCTCAGCCGCTCGTGGCATCGGCTTCTATGAGCCGCGCACTCGTCGCACTCGCGCGAAGCTTCGAATCCCGGCGGGTTACACCAAGAAAACCTACAAAGTCGACTGCTTGATCAATAAGAGATACCCAGAGAACTCCGATGAACTGGAGTATCTTGTGCGATGGGCTGGGGTGGACGAGAACGGCAATAAGTGGCTGTCGACATGGGGGATCGCGAGCGTGATAGGAGATGTCTCGATCGAGGAGTACGAGGCTAGGCATGCGCAGCGTGAGCATGAGGAGATGGACGTCGATACTGCAGCCGAGGCCTCCCCCGAGCCCGGTCCATCTACCTTCGACAACGATAGCGCCCCGGCGCTCCCAGCCACGCCAGCTATGTAGGCAAAAAGGAAGAGAAATGCAAAGGATAAAGAGAAGCAGAACGTGATGAAGAGGGTAGTGCAAGACGATGACGGCATGTGGTCGGGAGAGGGAGAGGGTCAAGACAAACAGAAGAAGGGCAAGGGCAAAGAGAAGAAGAAGGCTCAGAAGAGCGCAGGGCCACGTTACAACGTCTTTGATCATGTTAGGAGGAAGGACGGACTCGGGATCGGAAAGGACACATTCAAGGTGGGGGGTTACGCAGCGCAGACTCGCCGGCTATCCTGGCATTCCCGACCTTGCCATGCCTGATGTTCTTGGACTTTCCAGTCTCAGGCTCCCTGAGACGCAGGCTCACGGTCGTATCGATATCGAGGTCCCGCCCGGTGCGCAGATTGGATCATACTAGAAGACGGATGGAAGACAAAGACACGAATAATGACTACCATGATGACACCCATCCATATTTATGTATATACAATTGGTTAGTGAAAACCTTGCTTGACATGATCTGTCGGGATCATTCCAAGGTTCATCTTAGCCGTGGTGCATCTGCGATGTGATACCCGTTTTCGTCCTTCATGTCGAGGTTAAAACTTCCTGAGTTAGACATAGGCAGCAAATAGTAATAGTAGTGCTTATTATAGCATTCTCTTAGTCTAATACTTCGTGGTTGTTTTGTGCCATGGCTGCGTTTCTACACACATGAATTATCAGTTCCGGGATGGGATGTAGGCGTCAACTTCAAGTATTCTTTCGGCTGAATTCCAAAGGAGAAAGGCTTTAAAAAAACGAAGGATGGCGTTCTGCCCGGGTAAACTTAGTGGTGGCAGTAAAACGTTCATTGCCCGTCTGGTGTGTTGAAGGTTGGAGGGAAGGAGCGCGGCAGCACGCCACATGTGGTGCAGTCTTGCTACCGCTCATCAGGCTGATTCCGTCTTAACACGAACAAATCCAAGCTTTGTGAACATGGTCTTTACACCATCGCGATGTGCCGCACTCCATGCATCGCCGGCACAAGTGCAAAAACTCCTACATGCGACGTGGTGCTTCTCCTATCGCCAGACGCCGGACAAGATTCATGCCAATATCTTGATCAGAGATGTAGGGGGTGCAACAACACTTCTACAGAAAAGCTCCTTCTGGTCCGAGATCGTTGGTTGAGAAGGCATGGCGGCTGTGGGAAACGTCAGACCCCGTGGGTGATGGGTTGTGAAGTTCCCGGGCTGACTCGCGCTCCGCCAATGGCGCTCAAGAGAGCGCCGCGGGAGTGGTCATGTCGCGATAGCTCCGCGTTGGGATCGCCAGCCGCGTCAAAACTCGTGACATTCATCAACACGCGCATCTTCCTCCCTTACGCAAGGTCTTCCAACTCAAAGACAGCTCATCAGTATAGCTGCGACGCGATGGCAACACTTACACATCTATATGGACCCGGCCTCCACATCTAGAAGAGACGAGCTGGACATGAAGGTGCGCGCCGCTCGGTGAGGGCAGGAGACGACTGCGCGTCATATCCGCTCAACGTGCGCGCCTTAGCAGCTGAGTATCGCAATGGCTTTTACTCATCTATTCCGCAGAGGACTGGTCGCGATGGCAAGCCCGCGTCTGCCTATATCGACACTTCTCCTCTACCAAAGTGACTTGATGCCTGCATGAAGTCACTCTCACAATGCGTGCATTATCAGCAAAACGAAGCATGTGGATGTTGGAGTTCCATTCGTTCGTATATCCTACTGAATATGGCTATCCTTTGGACCAGTGCCGACAACGTCACAAGAACAATGTGCAACCCACGCCTTCAAAAGCCATACGTCTCACATCCGGCAATATCTCTTCCAGGGAGATACACCACCAACTCAAGCGACCAACTAGCGAGATCACAGTTGGCTGGAAGCTACGCCTACTTTTCCCATGGACCGAGGCGACACCCAAAGCTTGAGTGGCGCTGACAAGGCATGCAGCACTGGGACTTCTCGCCACATCTACTCAGGACCAACGCACGACGGATAAGATTGGGTGAGCTGTTCATTACTGGAGTCTATCCTTGTATCCCTAAAACCATCGCGCGCATCAAAGGCATCACCTTCTCGCTACCGCTTGAAACCGCCATCATCCACTCGACAACGCTGATCGCAGCAGATACAGCCAGCTGGGGGTGGTGTCTAGTAGTGATGGGTCGTGCGAGAAGAACAAAAAAAACAACAAGCCTTTTGACCTCGCCAGACTCCGACATCACCTCACGACAGAACTCAAGGCCACGCAACATCAGACCCATAAGACTACATCCTCGACACCATAGCCACACTTCTGATGGAGGTTAGCATGTCTTCTTCGCGCTCCCATGCAACAAAGGCCGGACAGTTCACTCACTACTCGTCCACCGGTATGTGGATGACTTCGACCGGGCCGTCAGACACCAACTTCCACTCGTTGGTCCTACACTCTTCGAGCGTCTTGCCGAGATAGTAGACACCCACGCTGTCCGGCTTCCAGAGGTCATTTAGATCGTACCACCTCGACGGCGACATTTCGTTTTCTTCTTCGTCGTCCTTCAGATCCAGAGGGATGGCGTAGATTCCACTGATGAAACCGTTATCTCCAACCTGCCCTACGGCGGCGTATGGTGTTTGTTGCGTGTTGATGCCGCGGTCCTTGGTGTGCTCCTCGGCGTTGATGATCCCGATGTGTACCAACTTCGATTTGTACAGGTTTGGGGATTCCGCGTTCCCGGTTGCATTCGGATTAGCTTCGAACCACAACGGACGCGTCTGATTTAAGGGTCCAGACGATCCTCCAGACTGTGTTGGTCGGGCGACATCGTCACTGCCGTGTGGCTTTCCCAGATGATGTTTGGCGTATATGAACGGGGTGGAGACCGCGTTGGAGTAATGATTAATCTCGCTGATAGCTGAAGGAGCGTGATGAGCGGTGAGCTCGGCTGGAAGGATCTCTAGATAAAGATCAACGTTCTTGTGGTGGCCCATGCCGTAGGTATGTCGGCTGGAGAGCTGCATTTCAACATCCCGCATAAAAGTGATTGTCGACTCTCGGTTGAAGTTCATACGAAGCACTTTGTCCAGATCGGTCCCTTCGCCCAACTGAGGCACCCGTCGTGACGCGTATTCATCCTGTCTCTTCACGTATTCATCCAAGATGTCGCCAAACTTCTGTTGATCCTCGATCTGAGGCAAGGGCACATGATGTCAGTAAGTTTCTTCAAAGCAGCGGGTACACCGTAGTTCTTACATCGACCTTGAAGAATTCGCAAATCTGTTGCTTGAAGGGCAGCGCCTGCTTATCGTTGCTAGCTCGCCACCTCGAGAAATCTGCATACTGTTGGGCCCCAACGTGACGTGCTTTCTCGTTCATGTCAGCCATCCTGCCAAAACCTAGCGTCGGTAGGTGTGGACGTGCGTTCTTGTTTGTCGACATTCGATGATGGTTAAGAAGGCGGGCGGGGAGTGAGAAAGGTGCTGCACGTCGAAGGAGACGGGAGGATGCCATGAGCGCGAAGATTGTTCGGGGTGAGTTGAGGTTTAATACCTAGGGAGGTGAGGTACGTGGGCACTAGTGGAGGCAGGCAGGTGCGCAGGGTAAGAGGGGTTATAATAGGCTAGAGGTGAGACTAGCGAAGGGTCTAGCGCGTTAACTGTGATAGCAAAGGTTGCGCCCGAATCATCAACGTCGCGATATTATTGTTAAAATCTCGGTAGTGAAGTTGTTCCGCACGGATGTTGATCAAATGGTATACTGTTTTGGACAAACTAATCTGCCTAGGCTTCCGAGCGGAGAAATTCATTGTGCTATGCACAGCGGTTGCAGCACCAAACATGGTTTCGGTTCGACTTCGTCAAAGCGGCGGACGATTATGGAAGCAAATTCACCAAACTGTGGAGTCTACAATGCTCAATTTAAGTAATTGCGCACTCTCTCGTGGTGGCAAGATGGTGACAAACGCCGCGACAACCTGCGGATTTCTCCACCACACATGAGCAATGTCGACACCAGTCCGCATATGTCTTTGAATGAATATCAAAAAGATTTAGAAGCCAGGCAAATGAAGCGCCGGTGCGAACATGTTTTCGCAATGGTAGCCTCACAAACATGCTAAACAAAGCGGTACCAAACGAAACACGAACAAAGATACCTTCCACCGACGCGAGTGTGTCAACATGTCAAACTCAAGAAGAGCCAGTCGTGGCCCAAAGAATGCTTTCAGATCTGACGAGGGCAATCATGCTGAGCGCAAGCGGGTCTAGCACTGGCACAAGAAATGCTTCCAGACAAGACGAGTAGCAAGCATGTCGATTCGACCCAGTTCCAACGTCGCCAATCGACAGCGCAAGCTGCTTCTCGCCAGAGCTCATCAAAGAGCCAGTGGCAGGTGTAGCAAGCGGTATCAGGTATTTGGGTCACAACAAAGTACCTGTAGCAGAGAGTTGGGTTGTATACGCATCTGGAACGATTCACGATAACTTTATTACCAATGGCGCTCATGCAAAGATTGAATCCTGTATCATTCCATCGAAGAAACTGCCCATCAATCCTGCTATCCTATCGACCATCTCGCTCATTGCCTGCTATCAGATCCAAATCTACACTTCCAACGCCCCCAATCGTTGCTCTATCTCCTGATTGCCCTTTGTCCTCGCTGCATCCTAAACCTATTGTACCTTTCATACACCCTACTGGCAGAGCAGTATGTCCAGTTTGTGAACGTATCGCCTCGGTACATTTGGATCAATCTTTTCCGGGCAATAATACTACAAATGGCCGCATACCATGCAAGTGCAGAGCAAGTATTGGTATTGATGCTGTGCGGGATCTGCCATCATGGACGGCGAAAGTCAAGCTCGATTCGATTCCACACGATCCAGAAGACAATGCCGGAAGATTCGCGCGAGACGCACATACGCTTCTTTCAGTTGGGAGAGCCATCCAGACGCTCACAAAAGAGAAGGGCCATCTAGATCTATCGCCATCTACCACTCATCTCAACGCCGAATGGGCCAAAAGCGACCCGAATTCCAGCGTTGGAAGACAGTGGTACCCATACATTGACGACGTAGCTAGAGCGCTTCGATGGCAAACGTATGGACTACTCCGTCCGAGATTTGTGAGTCTCAGGTCCAATGTCAAATTCAAGAAAGATGTGCCAAAGATGAATGCGACGATGCAAGCGCTACGGGGGGTGATCAATTCGCTGCGAAAGCTGTTACCAAGGGAGATCCGCCTTCAAGGTGTGGCTCATTGGCGTGAGGTGCGAGCATCGCCTCCGGAGATTGCCCTCGAACTTGTTGCTCAAACTGTACATGCCGAAACCGTACATGCCGAAACCCGTCCTAATCTAGAGACACCGGAAGGATGCAAGGCATTTCGTGAGTTCACCATAGCACCCTTCGAAGAACACTGGCTAACAACGAATCTAGTTGGGTCGTTGAAGAAGACTGTGCAAGACCTTGGCCTAGAAAAGAGAGTCCTTCCCCGATGTTCTTATGTGGTCTTTCCATCCAAGGTCGCCCAGCCTAAGCGAGAACTGCATTGGGTCACCGTCCGCTCCACGTTCATGGGGTGGAATCATAAAGGCCAACAAACTTTGTTGAAAGAACGCCGAGATGGCCTCGCAAAGTCATTCGCTCACCTACCTGCTATGCAGCGCGCCAAACAAGAGCTCATCAACGACTCCAACGAGCAGGACATTCCGCAGGGTACGAGCTCACCCCGCCGAAAAGGTCTCCCATACCTAAGTCCTGGAATTGCATTCAATAACAATATCAACCCCCGACTGCCTTGCCAGATATGCGGGTACTTCCATGACTTTCATCGCTCGCATGAGGTTGGAGAGACGAAAAGGATGGACGAGGGCCTTTGGAAGAAGGAAAGGGCGATCTTCTCGTGCGCCGAGCTGGGTGTGGCTGCAATCATGCATTGCGTTGACGATTTCGACCGAAGGTGCGAAGGTTCGTAAACATGCTGCAGCCATGGGAGACAGGCTCTGGCTGTACGGAGAGGGGAGGACTTCGGAGTCGGTAGGAGATGGTATGGTTTCTCGCTCATCGTCGGGTTGGGTGCACTGGTGGATGCTTCTTTTGTGGCTTCTTGTTCAACGTCGTTCGTATGTAGTTTTGGTGTCGCTCGCCTCGTCTTTTCTCAAGCTTGGCCCCAATGGGTGTCGCATCTTTTGCAAGTTAATGTACACATTATCTTAGTATTTACCTGCGTATATCCACATGTGTACATGGAGCGAAATGCGACGCAGGTTCTGGCGACACCCATTGCTGTTTTGCATGAATGCCATGTAGCTCATCGCTCATAGGTCATTGTGGTACTGCGTAATAAGCAGGCTGGAGGACAAGGAAGATAGGATGTGACGATTGAAGAGATGAGACGGGGGATGTACTTAGGTATTCATGTGCCGTTCACTGCTACCACCTCACGTCTCATGATGTATAATCTCCAAAGTTCGTTGCGTCCGCCTTAATCTCCATAGCATAGTCGCACTTTTCGTGGTTGATTTCGATGCGGCACATCATGGGCAACTGGCATTGTGGAGATGACAGTATCATGCACAAACACCGATCATGATACAGCCACTTCGGAGGAAGATCTCGACAGCCAAAGCCTGTGGCGATGGCTATGCGGGCGAAGTCGGGTTTCGCGCTGACGCGGGTCATCGACGACTGATGTCTGGCCGAGAAGGTATGATCGACTTCGGCACATCAAAGCAGTTTCGGTGTCGGTCGGAGGTGCACGACGAGTCGCTGAGGGCGGGGCTTCTTAGCCAGGGAAGTGCTGGAAGTTGCGAAGGAGAAGGCGAGGTGGTGACGCGACGTTTGATGAGGCTTGGGCTCGGGGCTTTCTCGGCTGCGCTAGCACCCGAAAAGGAAGACTTCCGCGGCGAACTCCTGAGGGCTTCATCCTACCACAACACTTGTTCGGTCAATGTCTTCGCTTCAACAAAGTCTTGTCAAAATATATTGTCGTCCGCTCTTGAGACTGAAGGCGTACGGTGTACGAATTCTTACCATAGTTTACGGAGGTTGTCGTCCTATCATCACCAATGCATGCTTGATCGAGTAGTTCATCTGACAATATCTGCATTGATACAGCGCTCGATGGGGGTATCTATCGCTACCGAACCTCCTACAAAACGCCCGACTCCTAGCCAAGAGACCCGATGTTATGATAGTCCACCAATGCGATCGGTGAAAGCATGATCGCGTCTCTTTTTAAGCCCTACTAAACCGCTGAGTATTCCGCGACCTTTTCTTCGCTTGGTATCCACAAAGCGAGCTCTCTGTCCGAACGACTCAAGGAGTCGTATTCGCCGGTGTGGACTTTATCGTAGTCTTCAAAGTCGACAATGTAACTAAGATGCAAACGTTAGATATCAGGCAATTACCGGCGAAAGAGTTACGTACCACCTGGACTCGTCCTTATCACACATGATGTTGCGCAAAGCACGATCCCTAGGAACGACTCCAAGCTTCACCACGGCGCTACACCGCGAGGTTAGTAAAGTGCCTGAGATATCAAGGAATATGTCACTTACAGCCATGCTGCCCTGAAAGCCTCGCGGATCAAATCGCGCTCATCGCGCGCTGCTTTGCAGAACGAGTCCATGCTCAAAGGTTTTCCGGGCAGCTTGGTCATAAGCAGAAAGACACAATAGCCTCCTGCAATGGCCTTTCGATGCAGACCACGTTGTCATGAATCTGCCGCTACACCGATGAGACAAGGCGCATGTGGACACCCCTTTGCCCCTAAGGCAATGAGGGCTTCCATCTCGTTTGTGGTTGCGCAATTCCAGTACGTAGTTGTGGGCTTGGTGGAAAGTTCAAGATGATGCTCCTGAACTTTAAGCATCTTGCGGTCGGCCTTGGGATGAGATTGTAGGTATTCCAGATCATCGTCGACCAGTGCCTGATACTCTTGTATTGCCATTCGATTGGCGCTGATTCTGCGACTATTAATTCGAAATCTAAGCGACGAGTATAGAAGACCTACTGAAACTTGATCTTGACTCTGCACTCGCCAATGTCTTTCCATGGCTTATCGAGGCAAACACATGTGTAGACCTGACGCGCTTCACAGGGACTAAAGTCCTCCTGGAACTCGAGTAGCCATAGTGGTTTCAAGATCTTCCATCGCGTCCCATCGGCAAGGCGGAAGATCCTATCGACGAAGGGATTGTTGCGCAACGACAAGGACAGTCTAGACGGCTTTTGGGGCTTTGCAGGAATGTCAACCCAGTCCTCGGAATCTTCAGCAGACGAAACGCTGTCGCACGAAATAGCATCGCGATCTTCAGCAGACGAACTGCTGTCGCGCGAGCTTGCATCATGATCGGTGGATGTAGGAGACATTGTTGCAGCAAAATCGAGTTGAGTTGAGGCGCACCGCGTGTAGTTATGCGAGGGCGTTGGCGTTGATTGATACCAAACAGTGCCCAGGTGGGGTCGGTCATACGAGCCAGCCATGTGCGGGCTAGCGCACACTAACTCTTAGGCTAGTCCAACCCGTTCACTCCGTTGGACCAGAGTACAACGATGCGGATCGACGCCTCAAAAGACTAACACTTTGAAACCTCAATATCACGTATTCATACAAATGCACACAAGGTCTGCGACAATCCGTCCTTCATTCATATGTGTGTCATGAAGGCTGAACAGCCTTGATCATAACAAAGTTTAAGGACACTCAATGTGATCATCTAGAAGCTACAGAAGTTCAACACCAACTCCGTGTCTTGCCAAAAGTGGCCCGTCACACTCGATGGTATCCAACAGACGTCTTCCACCCCTTCCATTCCATGCATACATGGCCGGCCTTTGCACATACTCTTGTGGTCTTCCCAGTCGTTTTCCTTCTCCGCATCGTTATCCTCACCCCCGTCTTCGCCGCACTCCTCTCACTTTCAACCCATTGAAGACTAGATATAGTTCGGGTTCTGCTTTGCTTTTCTTTCCGACTGCTGGCGGCCACGCAGTGGCAGTGTGCTCAAAGGCGAATTTCCGACAGGAGCGCCCAATTCCTCAAAGTTCTCGTTGGAGCTGACGGCGCTGACAGGCTGAAGGCCTCTTGAGACGCTCATGCTATTAGAAGTGGGTACTGCGGAGATGGCGTTTTGATGAGAATTCTTCGTTGCTTCACCGCTCCGTTCGTCCTTAACACCGGAACCCTTCAATTTCCTGGCTGCCGGTTTTTTCCTTCCGTGTTTCGGTAACAGATCTTGGCGCAGGAATGAAGCCCCAGCCCATGGCGTTGCATTTGAACCCTGTGTTTTCCGGTGTCCAGGGATAAGGGCCTTGGGGGCTTTTTTGCTTGAGCGTCGTTTGGAGAACCATTTATGGGGGTCTGGAATGTCGTCTTGATTCAGTTTCCAGGTTCTCTCGTTCTCCCCAGCAACTAGATGTAGCAAATGGAGTAAACCGAAGGATGTGCCGAAGGTCTGCGTGTCGTTCTTTCCAAGCGCCGATGTGGCCAGGGTGGAATCCGTATCATAAAATATGTCGGAATAGTACAGAGCCATTTGGCTTGAGTCGACGACAGACCAGTCCATCTTGAGAGATACTGTTTGTTTGTATGTGGATATAAACCCGTACTTGACGTTGAATTCTTGCATGTATCTAGATGGCTGCCCTTCAATTGAACATTAGTACAACTTAGATCACTTTGGATTTCCAGAGCTTACCTAGGAAGTTCCGTAACCCCTTGGGGCTGTATGACCAAGGCTCGTCGATCATGCTTGCGATATCGCAGGCGGTGCACGATTTGAACTCGCCCACGATGCGAACTCTCTTTCTGCCTTTGAGATCGGCAACCTCGATGACGAGGTCCGGTTCAGAGCCTTTAGGGCGTAAGTCCGCATTGGAACCTTTTGCGCTCGAGTATTGGAAGTTGGTCGGAAGCAATGGCGTGGCCATACCGTGTGCTCGGTTTTGGAGTTCATGTAAAGTTTCATGAACAGGCGAAACAAGATTATCCTTTACTCGTCCGTCCAGATCGATTTCAGCACCCACTTTAAGCGATTCTGGCTGTGCAGAGTGGCGTTTCTTGTTCGGGCCTGCGGAATATGCATCGAACACGGGCGTTATGAGTTTTTCGAATGCTGCCAATTCGGGCTTGATATCCCATTTCTCCAAAAGACCTATGTGGTTATAGCGCATTGCGGTCGTTGTTGTGCCTTCGGAGACATCATCTGCTGTATTGAGGGCTGGAAGACAGGCACTGACAGTTTCCCACAGTGTCAAGTTTGACGTCGAAGAAAGCATATCGGAGGCCATCCTTATAGGTACGGTGAGTTTGGGAAGGATCCAGAAGCTGCAGAGCAGTGATAAGTGTTGAAGTATCGCGACCTGGGACCAAATTGTGCTGGGTGGGAGTGAGCGGCCAGCGATTGCCTCCGAGGGCACACTCAAGACCCACTCGCCCCGTTGTCTGCCTATTCCCACTCTTACGCTCACGAGTTATTGCATTATTGTCCGTGCGTACTTTCTCCCTTCGAATCGAACGTGGCCATCATACGTGAAATAGAAAGCTTGAACGTTGATCTTGGGCTTCGCGACAAACACTATCACTTGCGCGTTAACAGTGTGTTGGACCAGCAAGACTACGTATACCCTCTCAATATGACTTATCGCGATCCCCAGAATTTCAGCTCCATCGGCGTCTAGTTTCATGCTACGAAGATCGGCTGTTTGCGATTAATCGCTGCACGCGAGCGTGCAGTTCATATGTCGGGCGGTATTGACAGTATCACAACTGTGTGGAGTACCAAAAGCCCGTCGCTCTAGGTCATCTAAACACCCCTCTTCACCTTACGCTCTCCCTTCCGCCCTGCGAGTCCGGCCCACGTTCACTTTTCTCTCGGCCTTTCCACCCGGGGCGACAGCAGGGGTATCTCTGCTTGGCGCGTTCACTTCCACAACAAAATGGCGTTCCAGCAATCTCTTTCGTTGTCCTTCCTCTTGCGGTTAGAATCAAGAGTATCGTTGCTTGATATACCCCATCCATCAACATGGCGCTGGTACGTTGACCCCTCGTTCGCCATTAGTCCACTCAATGCTAACGGGTTATGTAGAGCAAGTACGGGTTCAGAATCCGAAAATCGGTATGCAGACAGCTCCATCAGCTTCAAGTATGTTCTGATCGACGACATAGTCCTTGTTGCCGAACGCGAAAGCTGCGGCCGGTTCTGCAAAGGCGAGTAAGGAGAAGAGCACATCCGGTGCGCGATCCGGTCACGGGGCGCCACGCAGTCGAAGAGGCCAGATCAAGAATCGTCTACTGCCCAAGAAAGTGAGTACCATGCGTCAAGGACATGAGCAGTGCCGGTAACATGGAGCTGATGTAAATGTAGGCAGCGCCGTCCGTGGTGTCGAAGGGAAAGAAGACCGCTGGCTTCCGGACTAATGGCCAGCTTCGTATAGAGCCGACCTCTCTGAAATCGCGAGTAACTCTCGATAATCTTGCTAAGGGTACGCAAGCCGCGCCCATCTGCATCGACGACGACGGTGATGATGACATCGGGATCGCCCAACATCAAAAGAGCTCGGTTTCGGTCAACAACGACGCAAAGAGTCAACAGAGTCTCGTAAGAACGTTCACGCCTCTCTCGATAGACGAACAAGATCGCGAAATCGACATTGCGTCTCCTCCCAAACCTACACCCGCAGGTGTCCAGCTGAACAAAGACGTGCCTTCCGACTCTTCGCGCAGCAGCAGCCCCGTTGAGATCACCAGCGACGATGATGAGCAAGCCTCGGAGACAGAGCCTTCTTCCCCGATCAATGAGTATAAGTCTCCGCGGAAGAGATGCTTAGTCAAACCGGGGCGCTACAGGGCTTTTCGCACGGGTCTGTACACGTTGTTCGCGATAACGAAGCCGAAGGCGCGACAGATACCGTTCGACAAAGTCCTCAGAGTCATCAACAACAACCTTTCAGTCGAGAAGCAGTTCTCTCCTCTGGAAGCAAAGCAGGTCCTCAAATATATGAGGGAGAAATTGTTCGACTCGCTGTGCGCCGATCGGGTAGTGGACGTGAACCTGAAGGAGATCAAGTTATATGCGTAAAGGAGGTGAAAAGATTGTCGTAGCAGGGGCGTTGGCTCTATCTTTGAAGCTTTGTATAAGACAAGTTGAGAGCGGGTTCATTTGGAGTGGATTGGATGGTTGGGGCGACTCAGAAATAGTGTTTAATGTACCATTGCGCGATGGCATAACCACGGCGAAACTTGATGCGAATGCGCCATAGCGATGATTGTTGCGTCCGGGTTATCTTGAAAGAGACTACCGTTCTCTTGCGCTGATGTGGAGCCACGGTCCGACCTGAACAGCTCATCTTGTGAAGACTTTCTCACACCGCGTGAAGTCCAGCCATGTTCTCGTGGTCCAGCACACAGCTTGCCCTCAGTCACACTCCACCCCTTCCCGTATGTATGGCGACGCTGTGTACGTTGGAATATGCGTCGTCTCGTTCGTCGGGTATCCGTTGAGGTGTGGGTGGTTATGACATGGGCGCGGTATCGGTGGCTGATCGAGCTCAGCTGCGTCGCGATCTAAGAAAGCGTAACCCTGTCGTTGTCAGCGTGGCGAAGTGGGAGATTCAGACAGTGACCTGCCTCGTGCCGTCGGAATGGGATATGAATTGACTTCCGATGGCTACTCGAACAGGCGCCATGGGAGGTGATACTGAAAATGCGCGTCCATTATGATGCATATAGACCACGCAAAATCATCCATGTTCAGCCTACGACGGCGTTCCACCAAGGCGCGATGTAGCCCAGCGTTCCAGACTTCTCAGGACTCAGGACCAACTCTGCGGTTCCACATCCCTTGAAAGGTCCAGTAGCTTCTCATCTTCCTCAGCCGACAGATTATGTAGTCGGGCTTGTTCCGGATGCGCGTGCGGACATGCGCTACGGTATGTCGGGCTTGAGGTCAAAGTCGTGAATTCCGGTGGCTGGCGCCGGGTTCGTCTTGGACAATATCGATGCGAAGATATCTAGTAGGAGGGAGGCGAAGATTACATCAATATCCAGATTGCTGCCCTGGTTGTGGTCAGTGATAATGCATTGACGGTATCTTGTACGTTCTTACACTGGTGGTGGTCGTGTCGATGATGCTCACGAGGGTGCCGGCACGGCTGCACAGAACGACGACCGTATCATACCAGTTTCGGCCTGGGCAATGCACCTGTTGGATTAATCGCGACGAGTTGAGGGTTTCGCAAGGCGGCAATGTTGCGAATTGATGAGATAACGACTTTATGATGCATCGGATGGGACTGCACAGGTGCCCAAGTGGTGAGCAAGGAGCAAGTGACGTCGCGCGATTGGCCCCGCTTATCGCTTATCGCGCTGTCACGTGGATCCTGTGCCGACTTCCAGCAACGATCATGGCTGACTTTCAAGCGATCTTATCCGGGCAGAAGCTGTGCCTTCTAGTTTTGAAGTACATCAATGCACGATTTGGCGTACTAACATGAGATCTCCCCACATAATGTCTCCTGAAAGCTGTGCAGTGGTCCCCGCTCATGCGAGATAAAGACGACCGCATCGTGCGTGGTGATATGGATTTAGAGCTGTAGAAATAGGGCAGCTCTAACACACAGAAGTAACAACATGCAGCAAGGTATGAGCATATTAAAATATGTAGATGGATCCTGAACTAAAGTTCTACGCCATCGATGGCATCTTGGCCGCTGAGCCATTTGAGGTGTGATCGATGCTGGAAAGAATACAAAAGAGTACAGCGCCCAGAACTGACTTTTGGCAGTATATAATCACAGCATGATGTCTCTAAGAAGTGCTCGTAATGTGTCCACGTAACTTGTCCAATCAAACTCGTCATGCTTTGACGAACAAGACGAAGTATGAGCATACGTTCGATTTAAAGGAAGTAAATACAGCCTAATCACGTCTGGTATAACGCATGAGGTTTACGCATATCTGGCTAGACGATCATTACAGTGAATGAGAGCTTGGTCGATGATAGAGTTGCAGTAATGAGTCGAGAGTTCCGCGGGAGTCGTCAAGCTGCATTGGAGTTTCGGATGGGTGGCTCGTTGATATGAAGTAGACGCCGTAGCAATTGCTAATTGATGTTCGAATGGCGACACTCCCCATAGTGTGATCTTCTTCGGTAGATTCAGACTGAACGTGAACATGGTTGACGGCTATCGCGCAGCAGGCATGCAGCTGTTGAATGATGGAGAACCTGATGTTGCATGCATATTCGGTAAGTTGTCGTTCACGACGAAAGCGCAATACTTGCTGCAAAGCCATAAAGACGACAAAGTAGAGTAAGAAGGCCTGCTCAAACTACCTCGTGCGTGCCGAGTCTCACCACTTCCTGACCTTCCGTCTACGCCTACGTGATGAGCCCGAGGTCGCGTTGTAGATGATTTCCAGGAGCCTGTGGCCGAGCTGAGCGTGGCGCAATGCACCCCTATACCGGAGGGCCTCGTCCACGTTTCGGAAAGCGGTGGCCGGGCTTTGGCGTGATATGCCTAGGAGCGGAAGGGTAATCCAACCTGCATTCGACCTCCGAGCGATGGCCAGCACCATGCGACAGCCCAAGTCGCAGCTACAACCGCAAGTCCTCCAAGATTCCTCTGATGTTTGTCCTTGCACCCGTCACATTCGAGCGTCGCAATCAATATCGCAACCTGTCTAGCTTTGCGTCATCACGAAGACAAGCCTGGTTATTCGCAGAGGGTGGAGACATGGTGGTGTCCGTGGTTCGCGGTCGCATCGCCTTCGATAGCGTTCTATGCGAAAGAGAGAGGATGAGGAGAGCTGAGAGCTGCGCCAAACAGCATGGTCAGTATATGACTTCGGAGAGAGACGGCGGGGTAACTTACCAGCCAAGCAAGGTGCCATCTCCTTGAGTCAGGCCTTTCCCGAGGCGTTGCGCATCCTGTGTCCGCACTCCGGCAAAGTCCGCTTTATGCTGTTAGAATACGACCGTGTCATCTTTCGTGGTATGGTGTGGTATCTTCAGTCGGAATCCCGAGACGTAGTGACAAATGCGACCTGTGCTTTAGGACTGCTCATGCTTTTGTAAACTCGTTCGCGTTTCGGGGAGTAGATGCGGAGCGTGGGCTTGAGGTGGACTGGCCGGTTGACGTCGATGCTCAATGAGAGGCGTGGGTGTCGCAGGAGAGTGGAAATCCAGCGGAGAGCCCCGGGTTACATTTGGAAGTCAGCGCTCCTTCGTATAGCAGCTTCCGTTTGTCGACAAGGCGTTGTGCAGTTGGCGAACGCAGCCAGTGGTGGGCCAAATGCGCTTTTGTCGCTCTGGTTTATCGGGACCGAGTGCTGAACATGTGAAGACCTGGCGATGAGGTCGAAAAGCCAGTTCTCATCACAGGTAGCCTGGAGTAGATTCTACTATAGCCCCAGTCGGAGTCCTCGCTGACGCTGCCATTCTAGTATCTGGGATCATTATGAGTCTAGCTCCGGTGCCGCCGGATCCAGCGCAGCGCGATCTCCTGCGCAAATTGTTGTGCGCGGAATTGTGGATGTATGGTTCGCTCGGTTGCAGCGGGCGCACAGGAGCAGGATGCCCGCTGCCTTGAGCTGATTCAGCGCTGTGGGATCGTGATGCGCGCAAAGAACTGTGCTAAGATGTGCGTTGGTGACAGTGATAATAGAACAATGCGAGAACACAGATCAGAGTCCGATGGGCGCGATTCAAGTGATGTGGTTGGAGAAGTTGTGGTGAGCATCTCCAGGTCGAATCTCCGGGGATGACGTCGGGCCACCGCGGGCTTGGCATCTCCTTATTGGCTGTGCGGATCTGAGCACGGCAACACCACTTCCGTCTCGTCTTCTCCAGCGAGCCTCTCCATCGTGCATCATCTGCACTCATCTCGTAGATGCACTGCAACAGCCAGTGAGAGATCCCATTTTTGGGTATCGAGCGCTGTCGCAATTCAGTCGCTAACGTTCCTGCGCCCCTTCTAGGTATCGCGGACCTACATTCCACATCGGCCAGTCTAATCAGCCTCGGGATTCAGGAGATGAGGGAACGCTCTACGGCGGCGACGATTGATCCTTCTACATCGAACACCAATGCTGCTGGTTGTTAAACTGATAGGTTAGTTCCGGGATAGCTCATCTTCCGCTTGGCTATCAGCCGTCCTCTGGATGAAGATGCTTACCTGTACTGCGCACACTATACACATCCACCCGACGATCGATATGGAGTATCCGCATTGTGATATCGGCACATCATGTACAAGGTCGCTGGCTAGTAAGTCCCATATCACAGGCCTCCACGGATCACAGTCAAGACTACGCTGCAGTGGCTGAATGTATCAGCAGATCTGTTATGCTCGTACAACCCGATGAAGTGACTGGACTTACTCGGACTAGCCGACGAATGTGTTTACAAAATCTATGAATCAACTCATTTCGCGCCCTGGCCGCAATTCACTTCCTCGCGTCTGAAGCCTGGTGCTACGCACGCTGCTGCGGAGCTCTGCGGACTGTTTGCAGCGGATTTGTGGACATGATAATAGCTCCGATGAAGCATTCTATCCTAGTTTCGACCTCGTCGTACGTCAAGACGAATTATAATGGACACTCTTGAACTTCGGTCGCGGGGCTGGCTCACTTCGTCTCATATTCTCCTTCTAATCTTCGTGTTTTTGAGGCGGGGACACGGGCGCATTGACTTCTCTTTATATCCTTGATAACTATTCGCCCAAACTTCCAGTCGACTGCGACATGAGTGATCTATCCGCTGACGGGTTTGGTATACATACTTCACATGTGCTTGAACCGGGGGCTTGATGCATCTGCTAAAGGGTTGATGATAACCTACAGCAGTGAAAGATTGAAACCACGCTTGGTACGGAGGGGCTCGGCAGATATCCGACAACCCCTTTCTTTATTACTCTGTCAACACCAAAGATACTGCTCGAGCGGTCTTTTCCCAGCACGCGCTTATCATACAAGCTACACTGACGTCACTCTGCACATACGCACTGCAGTACGCCGACTACTCTGAGCAATGCCTGTCGTATCGGGAAGTGAAAGATTACTACTGCTGGAGATGCATGAGGTCAGGCGCGGAAGCGTACATAGCAATGAGGCCTTCTACCTAGATCTTGGAAGCCCTAATCGTTCGATCTCCGGCAGTCAAATCAGCAGTCCCGGCCGACGCTACTCATTTGATTGGTCACAAAGCGTGAGCATCGGTATGCTCTTTCCAATGCCATCTTCACACCAGACTAACGCGACAAAAGGGCGACTCATGGATACGGCCTTTCGCGACAAGGAAATCGATCTCGAGAGCTTCAGCCGCCTGGTCGTGGAAGTTAAGCAATCCTCGAAAGTCATGTCATCGAGAGACGACATCAGTCGTAACGGGCCAGAAGTCCAAGTCCCCTGCACCCCATCATCCTTCGTTCAAGTTCTCTGCACCCCAGACCTGGCAACCACCTGCTCTTCCAAATCTCTGGGCGGAAAGGTGCAAGTACACTGTACACCTTCATTCGTGAACTATTGTATGAGTAGAACTACACGAGGTGTCGCGAAGTCTTCGACATCGGAACAGTATGTATCAACATGTTTTGGTGGAAATATCACAACTCACACGGTCAGTACACCCAATAGTTACTATGAGTGGGACTACGTCGGCACCAATGAAAAGCAATACGCAACATTTTCCCTTGTCGATGGTCCAAGGGGTAAGTCTTTCATCGACACCACTACGAACGTGCCGTTCCTAACAGTTTAATAGTAGTCGACGCCCCGTCCGAAGCCCTGGCAATGGGTGAGCAGCTATTCTCGCTCGATGCAGTCCACTGCGATGGGGTACCAACATCCACCGGTTTCGTATCACCCCTCCCAAAGGAAAACCACGAGGAAGTCGATGAATTTCACGACGACACGCTTTCGGACGAAGACTTACTGGGTCTTTAATACTTCACTGTGTGTCTCGTTCCACATACTACGGGCAGGAAGCATCCCCACTCAATCGCATATCAAGGCAGTTGCTTGAGCTGCCGACTCGCATCCTGATTCGCACTTTCGTCGTTGCACAATGTAGACAGTACTTGCTTTTGCCCACGAATGGGGCAGTTTGTCGATCGCAATGCTGCTGCTGGCGTCCTGGTGTTAGTTGGAAACGAGGCAACATCAATGTAGTGCTTCCACAAAAAGTTCAAGAAATCCGGATAGAATATGTTCCACGGGTATGCAGTCATCAATATTAGTGGTTGTGAAGTACGGGAAGCCAACAGCATATGGGCCACATAACTTCGCTGACTCCACAGCGTTGAACGGAAGATAGTCTGTAGATGTGGTGGCACACGCTTTACATGCGCATCCCCATATCGGTTATTACCTGGTGTTCGATCAACTACATAATACATATCATAAAGAGCAATCACCAAATTAGCATGTATACACGAACAAAGGGCACATTTCATCGTTGATTGATGGCGCAACGGCATTCCTATAGATTCCTCACTTCGGAAGAAGAACGATCGCTGGCAAACTCTTCTCGAGTAGCATCAATATCAACACCACGCAACATGGTCAATGCAATCCTTATGGCGAAGATCAAGAAAGAAACATCGGGTAGGAAATTCATATAGGCCCTTCGGGCCTGCTATCTAAGTGATGCGTGGGTGGATACAATTTAGTGTGTGCTAGAGCTCAGAACAGCCATTTCCATGGGTAACACCGGTGTGATGCCCTGAGTTGCGCGTCATGTCTCCTCCGTTGGTGGGATGTCTGCCGTGGTGGTGCTGCTGGACAGCACGACGTGTGTAGAGAGGGTTTTGTTCGATTCGAGTTTGCATGCGGCGCATTTGCATGAAAGTTTTGGCATGGGCATTCTTAGCGGGTGACGTTCTGCGGCTGTAGGCTCGCTGATACGCGATGTCGACAGACTATCGTCTCCATCCCTTAAGGTCGCCAGGGCCCGGTATCAAACAGGGTTGGGCGCAATATATTGGTCGATATTGCATGCGTCGCATGGGCATTCAAACTCTGGCATGGGGTGGTCTTCCGGGGAACTTTTTGTTGGACAATCGTCGTCATCCTCTATGGATGGTCCGCGGTATGTTGGCATGTTGGCAACTATGCCTTTGATTCTATCGTCCATGTACTGGAAATGCGAAATGTTTAGAATCCAACGATTGCGATATCTTTCGGAAACGTTTATCCTTTTCATTGTTTCTTCGTAAGATTTGACGCTTTTCTTTATGTCCTCAAGGCATATTGATGAGGGACTGTCAGCCGAATCGGCGTCTAGAGCCTTCACTCCAGACCCCAAGTCCTCTTTGAGTTTGGCTAACGAAGCCTTCTCTGCTGCAATCTCTTCGTCACATTTCCGGATCTTCGAAGCCATATAATGGTACTGGTGGTTGCGTCTATCGCGGGCGGCGTAGAGGGATTTGATAAACTCATCTTCGACTGAGAGGAAATCTCTCGATTCATTGTCGTGAGCAGTCTCGAGCCCTTTATATAGTTGTTTGGGCATGGTGGTAGGTTTGTTGGATGGTGAATTGAAATGATCTTTTGAATCTATCGAGTTGTTGTTGTTGCCGTTGTTATTGTTGTTGTATGCGTTGATAGGGAATGTTGACTTGCTAGTTGAAGGAAACGAAAAAGTACTGCTACGCTTTATACCGTTTCTAATACGGGAAGTGCGTTGTGAAGTGGTCGGACGGAATTACACATTGGACGAGATTGTATGATCACATTTGCGATGTACATTAACACTACGTTGTTTCTCAATCGACACTCACTTCCGGCCTCGGGGCAAGACGTTACATTGTTGCTGTATGTCGGATCCAGTGACTCATCCAGATACCACGTTCCAGATGTCGAGGGTAAGGCGTTGTGGGCGGAGAAGTATGGCATAAACTGCCTTCGACTTAAGCGCTCGCAATGACTCTAGTTCTCTTAGAGTTCTTCGGGGCTGGTCGCTTAAGTGTTATGGAGTCACGCTGCTGACCCTTGCGCTCGTTGTCGGGTCCCAGATATCTTCTCTAGGAAAAGGAAAACGTTAGTTGTCATCCTTCACGTTTACATTGATGTTGTCTTGGTCTGAGTTCATGCAAGCGGTAGAGTATCTAGCAACAGGGTTAAAGCCATATAAAAGTAAGCATTGATTGTTGTGGGCTATCTAGAGAGTGATGTAGCCGACTTCGAGAGCTGTACAATTTCTTGCGTGTTGCTACCCCAACCGCAAGCAAAGGAGAGAGGCGCGTAAGACACAGCGCAAAGCCGTCTATGTACATTTGGCCACCTCCTTAGCGTCATCGTAAGTACAAGAGTTGTTGTCCTTCGTGCACTGTCCAAGAAGAGAGCGATGTTAGTCCATATGTAACTTCAAGTGAGACTGTGGGTATGGAGTACTACCTACCCTGTAATTCGCGGCTACATTCGTCGAGCATTTGACCAACCGAGTCTTCCCGCTGACAGTGTATTTGCACTCGTTTGTAGCTTTGGTGCATTTCTGGGAAGAAGCAGAGCAGTTAGTAGTGAGGCAGATGTGAGGTTACTTTGATGCAGGGCGTGAACGTCTACTTACCCCGGGGTGCTCGAAACGAGCCATGAGGTTGTCTCTAGCCTGATAGCTGGCTAGCTGAGACTCAATCGGGGTGGCTACAACGCCCATTGCGACAAAGAGGAAAGCGGTAGCTGCAGTGATCTTCATAGTAAAAGTCTTTCGCGAATCAGGTTGCAAAAGAGAGCGGGATGTGGTAGAAGAGATGGTCAAGCTTATGTGGAAGACGGTGCTGTCGATGGAATGGCCTCAGGTCTGTAGGATTGGAGACCTACCTTTTATAGGGAACGGTATGCTCATCAGTGCATAGGGTGTACGCCTTGGAAAGCTTTAGTGATCCTGTCCTTCCAGACGCTCGTATCCCCTATCGGAAGAAGAAACTTTGTCTGGGGACGTTGCAGCGCATCTTGGACCCGTCAGAGTGGTGGCAGGTGAGCCTGTGCCGCATGCATGCAGAGAATGGGGAGAAAACTCTGTCTCTGAGTTTGCATTATCAACTATCTGCCTAGGTAGATACCAATCATCAAGCGCCGCGTGACATCTTCGGCTACTTGGCGGGTCCCGAGGTCGTTCTGGTATGTGGCGTAGCTACTGTCCCTTGGACCTGGCGTTAGCTGTGCCCCATGCGCATGGAAGAGAGACTCGGTGCAGGATCCGATTGAGATCAAGCTTGCAGTATCGTTTTACTTCCAGCTTTTCAATTTCAACTTAGGGATGGCCCCTTACTGCATTAACCATCAAGACCCCTAACCACACTAGTGGGGTACATTCATAGCCTTTGACGAAGTTGGTCGAGGCGAGATGGGCATAGAGACAAAACACACTTTGGGAACATCATGCATTGCATTACGACACAGGCTGGAGAACCAACCCAGTCTGGCGCTATTGTATACTATGGGGTTACGTAACTAAGCACAGTAGATGTGGATCCTGATGTAGATCAGGCCCACCGCTCTGATATGCTCGCAGGATACCGGCGTTGCGTTCTTTGACGTTATTGATCATGCGCTCGATGGCATCAGTAGCGTGCTCTTCCAGGCGCTCCTCATGGGCGGCGTGTGCCTCATCCCGAATCTCATGCAGACGCTTCAGCCAGTACATCCATCGCCACGGCGTAAACCCAATTGGCGAACGCATTCCTAGCTCAGATTCAACAAATTTTTGACCACCCTGACTGAGCGTGCCTGGGCAGTCGTTCCAGAAAGCGTCGGATAACTGGATGAGGCAGTAGTTGGCCTCTTTGATCCATGCGCAAGCAGCTGGCAGCAAATCCGCAACTGTAAGGCTGCGGATGTCACGAGATAGATCTTCCTCGTCTGGCGTCTCCGGGCTGCAAAGGGCTCGTGTTTCCTCAAATGTGGAGCGAAACAAGACGAGAGCGATCTGACAGATCTTGTGGTTGGCCACGCGGGTTGACGCCAGCTTGGCTAAGAAGGAGGCCAAGTTGAGGCGATGAACACCGGACATGGGCGCGCAATTGTTGATCCAGAAATCCGTCATGTCCGTGGCCAGGAAGGGAAGGTCATTCCACAGCGTGCCTTGCACTGTTCGTGCGATATCGATGCCGTAGTTTCCTGACACAGGCCTAGTTAGGGGGCCAAGTCCCTGGATGCGGACGATATCCAGGACCAGGCGGTCTTGGTCAGCGCTTTCATGAGACGCCAGCCGACCAAGCTGATAGTAGATGTGCCAAATAGAATGCAGGTAGCCTTCAAGAGAATCGACTCCGTCGCCAACAGCACAATACCGGTCACTGATGATCCAGGTTCGGTTGGTAAAGGCTCCGAGGCGAAGCTGCTCGATCTCCCCGCGGGCGATGCATTCACGGACGTTCTGCCGGTCGTGAGTGCTGTCGTCTAACTTTGTGATGTCCGATGGGCCCTTGGGAAACGGGCTTAGCAGTGCATCGCGGAAGGATTCCATTCTCAGAGGGCTGTAGCGTGACTGGATACGCCGAATAGATGCAGTAGAGAGTTTGAAAGGATAAGCGAAGAAGAAGGCAGGCAGACATGTAGTCCACGTCGATTTTTGTACTGTCGTCCACTCATGTAGAGCTAGGTCTAGCAGGGTTATAGCCAATCAAAGGGTTGTGATGAAGAAGTGGGTTGTGGCAAAGAAGGCTCCACACGTCTATCGACACAGCCAGCGGCCTCTCACAAACCTTGAAAGAGGCGTGTTAGTGGGTCGTTTCCATGCTCTTGGTAGGCTATACCAGAACAATGAACATCAAGTAGATGTGAGGAAAGTATGCAGAGTACGTGGGCATCTGGTAGCCAGCGGCCTGCATTGAGCACAGGTAGAACAGCTAGCACGAATGTCTACTTAGTAGTGCTGACGTGTTAAGTCGCAAGAGTCATTTGTGAACCCTCTCATGAAGGTAAGGCTACGGCACAGTTGTAGACGCGCAGGGTTCGTGGAGTGAGCTACCCAATGTGACCTTGGAAGTCGCGAGTTGGAGCCGGAATGGCGCCGAAGCTAGCTCAAGCTAGAATGTCCCCTCTTCGTGTGGCAGTGCGCAGCCTCTAAATCGACAATAATTAGTGGGGTAGCTGTAGGAGCGACGATTTTGTTGCAGGGGTTGTGGAATTAAGGTTTCTTGCACAATGAGGCTGGGGCGTGGGCCGCCAACCAAGCGGGGATCGTCCAGCGTGGCGCCTTCCGCAGACGCCGGCACGGCACGGCACGCCAGGGCACAGTCACGCGGCAGGCTCTGTCGCGGTAGCACTGGCACCCTCCCCAAAAGTGCGAGTAACTAGGCTTGTTGGTCAAGCGCCGCTGTTCTGCAGCTCGCTTGCGCGCGGACTACGAATCCTGCCTGGGTGAGGATGCGCAGGTGGTGACGACGCACGCCCGCCAGCCGATTCAGGCGTTGTCCTATAAGAAATTGAGTTTCGCCCGAGAGCCCAAACAAAGCAACCCCATTTTGGTGTGGCGGGAGAGTTTCTGCGGCACAAGGCAATCCAGTGCCCACCGAGCTTCCCTGTTCATACCCCACCTCCACCCATATGCAGCTTGTATTCTCCGTGGCCTTCACGGTTGACTGTGTAGCGCGGGGCTCTTCGACGTCGCCTGCGGGCGGGGTCATGCGGATGATGGATCGTTCGAAGGGTAGCTATCGATGAGCGTGTTCACGGGGGACGATGCACGACCTCGGAGGCGGTACGAGCAAGTGAGAATGGAGTGGATGCTGAGACGATGTTAATGAAGAATGTGCCTAGAGAGAACGAGACGACATACCATGCCATGAGACCGACACAGCGGCATGCAGCGCTCGAGTGTTGTCTGGGCAAGCCATCTGATCCAGAACGCTTTCCACGGCATGCAGAAGACACAGTCTGATCGCTCTCCAACTATCAACCGGGGTCGTCAAGCTCAGCCTGTTCAGCGCAGTGACAAAATGTGTGTATGCCTCTGACCCTGAACATGATCAGGCCGCGTGGTGAGACGCGCCGACTTGCATTGTAAGTCTCATGATACGCGATGCCGTCATTGGGCGCGTTGAACGTCTGCAGTTGCTTTTGGAGGGCTCCTTCAGACTGCGTCAGAGTCCTGCTTGCCGAGGCAGCTCGTGGCCGGTGTCGTATTCGCGATACGACGTCGTTCGGCGTGGGGTGACTGTCGGGTGCATGGGTAGTGTCATTATGGCGTCTGAGTCGGTGGCCGGGTCGCAAGCCCGCTCGAAGGCTTGTATATGTCGGCGTTGCTCGGGGATTGATTGAAGCTTTGATCGTTAGCAGATGGTGGGTGAGTTCGCACGTTAGTTGTTGTCACGTATCAGCGGGTCGATGGGCCTCTTCGGAGACGTGCGGGCAAGAAACGATATCATCAGATTTGGCATCAAGAATGGTTGCACGACAAAGAGCAGCATGCTTCAGATGCGACGACATTGCGAGTGCAAAAGGCTTATCTGAGGTATTACCGTATTTTACATGATGGCGCGCGGCTACCTTGCGGCGGCAGCGTCGGAGCTTCGGTGAGCCGATACCCGATCCAGTCTCCATGCGGACTAGCACACGGACTCGATCTCGTCAGTCTGTACGCACCAGCCGCGACCTCAGCCACCCTCTACAATCGCATTCTAGTTTGACCCAGGTTCTCTTCTCGGCCGATGACATACCGAATGTCGCTATGCACAACCCAGCCCTTGCCAAACTTGCCCAAGGCTTCGACCTTCTCGTCTGCCCACCATCTCGGTTCTGGGAACATTCTCCCCCACAATTTGATCAGCCAGTAATAATCAGGCAATATCCACCAGGGGTAGTCACATTGCCGGCCCAGCGCGTGCAGAAATTGTAACGGAACACCTGGTGTAGTCTTCTTCATCGCTTTGATGCTTGGAGTCTCGGGATAGTATCGGTCTACGCAGGCAGGCGGGATGCGCGACGGAGCATACGGCTGCAGGTACATTCGCAAGGTCCAGGGGCATGCCTCCTGCAGTGCCGCAAGAGTAGTGTCTTGTGACCCCGCTGTCTTTCCCAAGGCAGCGCTCCAGGCTCTGGAGGCGTCGTTGGTCAACGCCTGCAGCAGAGTCCTCTTTCCGACACAGGTATCCGCCAACAGCGCTCTTGCTTTTTTATATGTCGGGTCTCGCGCAAGGACAGAGTGCAGCGTACCGCCTGCCTGCCCATATTTTTCCCTTCTTGATTTGGGGTCCTCCCAATACGACTCGAAGCGCTCGAAAGCCTCTCGCATGAGCTCCCATACCCGCTGACCTGTCTCTGCGTCTGGCAGTCCGCGTGCCTGCCACATCCGCTCGTTCCACGATCGGTTCGCTTCTCGCCAGTACTTGCGTACCTGCACCAGCGGAGGAACCCATCGGTCGTCAAGAGGCTCCGGCATGCTCAGCAGAGTGTAGGCGTTCTTTGCGATGGGTGCTATCGCGGGCTGTGCAGCAGTCAAGCAAGAGTAAAGACCCCAGCCGATGCAGCCGATGCAGCCGACGACGCCGACCACAGCTACTGCTGCTGCCACCTTCCGCCCGTGGCGTTTGACCACATTTCTTATCCGCCTTCCCAGCTTATGTCTGCGCCGCTCCTCCGAAGGCCTCGCGCCCGATACACTGCGTGTGGCTTCGTGAATATCTCGAGAGGGTAAGCTTGGCTCGCTTCTCGTGCGGCGGCGGTATTTGGAGGATGGCCGAGCAGCTGGAGCATCTGCGCGGTGTACGATGCTGTCCAAGCAGAAGCGCTCCACTGGAATGGAGAAGTCAGTACTCGTTTGATCCGAGATTAGACGGGGGTATGGAGCCAGACGCACCGTTGCTGAGCCTCATGAATCGTCGCGTTTCGCTCATCACCTTGCCAGCCTCATCTCGCGTGACAACTGTCACCCAGGCTCTACTCGACGTTTGATGCGCCATTTCAAAAGATTGCTCGATAGATGTCTTCCGACTCGACAAGTTCAGAAGCTCGCTCCTCACGCCAATGTAACAACGGTCGATGGTTGCCAAAGTTCGCGTGGGGTTGAGAGAGCAAACAAACCTCGGAACGTTACACAAAGAAAAACTTTATGCCGACACCCCAAAACTCAAAGCTCTTTAATCTTCCTCCTTCCCTTTGTTCCATCACGTTTCGACCTTCCTCGATCTCGACTGCCCGAACAAGTGCAGCCGCGCCAATCAAGTACAGCCAACGCGTCGCACGAAACATCGATCATGGACACAGGTCTACGCCCACGCGAGAGTCACACGTAAATAGAGACGACTACGACTCGGGAATGGGGGCTAATAGATACACAGGGCGAGGGGCAAGACGCCAAACTTTTCGCGACGTCGCTCGACCGGATGGTGCAGCAGGGTCCTCGTCTTGCTCATCTGCCTCTTGGGCGTGGTCCTTGCGGTCCTTGCACAGCCCATCTGGTCAATAGGCAAGCCGTCTTGTACTTGCCCTCTCATCGCATGCCCCGACGTATCTCTCCCTAGCGATGAATGCACCGATCCTGCGAGTTTCACAATGCTCAATATACGGAGCAGCCACATCCCGCCTCTGACAGTCCGACTGTCCATTGAGCTGCGCTCAGATGGTCCAGCCTTTGGTGCCAAAGCTATCGACAGGCGTCTTGGGCTTATCAACTCCCGCGCTTTGTCACTACACGACCTGACTCTCCACCACACCGCACAGTTTCATCGCCTCCAGACTACAACCGCTGCTGCTATGTCTGATACTTGCTCCAGGATTTGCCGCCCATACCGCTCATGGAAGATCTGGAAGAACCACAACATGTCCACATTCCTATCACCTGACGTGCATAACGCCCACCAAGACCAGGCCGTGTTGGATCATCTCCACAACACCGTCCGCGACGCTGCACGGATCTATCACGATAATGTCGCCTCTAGTCTCGCTTCCGGTATTCGCCCTCTCAACGATTCACTCGGCAACGCAATATTCGACGCGTACGAGGCTTGGACAAAACCACTGCCGTCGGAAGTGTGCCACGAGATCTTTGCAGCATCCTGTGATGCTACCGACTACTACAAGAAGAAACCTCAGATAACTTGGATGAATCAGTTATTTGTAGCTCTGAAGGGAGAGCAAGACGTACTGAGCATGTCGAAGCACGATCTAGATCATTACTTGGCAGCGGTCAACCCCCAGGCATGGACCAACACACTTCCGGCGCACACCAAAGATATGGATGCAGAGGACAAGAAGCAATGGATATGGAAGGTCGGCAAGCAGGTTCGTCAAGGCGTCAGCATTGGGTCTGCCGACATGAAGCCCCATATCGATACTGGCAACGACGTTCTGCCATGAGGCCTGATACACGTGCCCATCCGACCGACTTGAGACCCTTTCAAGTTTCCGGGTCTAGTGTGTTCTCGGTTCTTGCTTGTCGAGGGATGGGTGCATCGCGACATGTCACTTGCCATAGGCAAGGTCTTTTTCATGTCGTCGAGCATTACTGTACGCATCTCAATGTTGACCCACAATGGAAATTGATGTCCGATATATCTCATCGTTGCCGAACACATGTCGCAGTCGTCCAGCACCACGGTCTTCGACACGATCCTGTTTCCAGCATGTGACAGGCCCTTCGATGTGACGTAAACAAAGGACAGCAAACCCGCTTGAGCAAGCGCAAGCTCGACATATAACCAAGCTCGATGCCTTCCCCATTACACTTCGGCGTTTCCTGATATTGAACAATCGCCACGTACCCGAAAATGGAAGCGTACATGGCATGGACGTCCGACAACTTACGACGAGAAATCAACAGGCGCAAGCTGAAGCCTACACCAATGCCCTCCAAGAAGGTCGATCGAGCGATTCTTTTGGCCGCCCACGATGAGCGAAAAGCCCAGATGGGGGCGAGTGGGTCGGTTGGAGCGGAAGAGAAGGAAGATGATGCGGACGAAGATGACGATGAATTTGTCGATGCAAATGAAGATGCTGAAACGGATCCTCAAAGCGAGGATGAAGTGGATGCTGCAACACACCCAGCTGAAGGCGGAGAAGTAAGCAATGACGACATAGAGCAAGACGCTGCTTCAACGTCATCCCCGCAGCCAAGTTATGGCGAAAAGCGTAAGCAACCACAGACAGGATTGGAAGACCGCACCACCAAACGTCAGCACTACAACGACCCGCCTGCAAATGTACTACTCAATTCAGCCTCACCGTCTCCACCAACATCATCACCGCCATCACCGTCTCCACCACAATCATCACCACCATCACCGTCTCGCCAGCAGCAAGACGCCGTCGTCGCGCTAGACCAAGAGAACTGGACCGCTCGCGCCGAACGTGCCTTGGGCCCTGTTGACCGCTCTCTCACCAACCTCAATGCCTGGATGAACGATGTCGTTGGCTTAGGCAACCCTGCACCTAAGGACCCGACCCCAGGCCAGATTGTTAGTGAGGTGGCTCAAGATTTTGGACGCTGGGTGGGGCGGTGGGGTCGTGGGATGGATGCGAGAATAGGGCTGGTGGGTAGAGAGGTCGAGGACATGGCTAATCACCAGGATGAGGAAGTTGAAGGAGATGGAGGGGCTGACAATGGCAATGAGCTATGAGGCTGGGCGGAAGACGGAGGGATACTCTTGGGACAATGGTATGTATGAGAACTATGCTACCATGGTCCATCGCTAATGTTCCGCGGGCGTACGTTTGCATACAAGATTGACATCAAGTCCAGTTTTCGATCTTTCATACCATCTACTGCGCTATCCAATACATATACCCAAGGTCGCCTCCATCCTTCGAGCAATACATCATTTCCCGCCCTATCACAGACGCTCAATTCCACTTCACACCAGCGACCGCATCTTCTCACTCTAACCTCCCCATTCCCGTCTCTTCCACCACCATTGCGACATCAAGTGAAGATGAATTCATCCTCAATGTTCTTCTCTTTACCTTTCTCCTTCTGTATCTGCTCACGCTTCCGATGCTTCGGTTTATCCGCCCCAGCCACCATCTCTAGCGCCTTCTCCAACACCTCAACCCGGAGCAGCAACTTACGTATGTCCTCAGCGTTCTGAAGACCCGATCGACGCACACTTTCCATTTGCGCAGCGAGGGTAGGGTCGTTGGGAAGAAGAGGAACTGGTGCTCCATCGAGGACCCGGAGTTCGGGCTGAATGTAGCGCGTACGGGGGGACTTGCGGGTAGGGGTAGCGGCGGGAAGTGGACGGGCTGGGGGCGAGGTGCCGGCTCTTTCGATTGATGGGATCGGATGCGACGAAGATTCTCCCATCTCCGGGCTCCGTACTCGACTAACAGTCTTGGTGGCTGGCTTCTTGGCGGCGGACTGCTTGCCGGGTCTCGTCGTCGGAGTTGGAGGTCGGGAGGATGAAGCAACTACTGGGATATCCTTCTTACCGTCGTTGGAAGGCGGAGGGAAAGATTTCTGGAGTGCGTTGCTGATGGCTTGGTTTGTCGGCTTCTTGCCTTTGGTCGAGGAAGATGCGACGGTGGTGGGCTTCGCAACCTTTGAAGGCGTGGTAGCAAGGGCGTCTCGGATTGCGTTTGGTTTAGCGGCATTAGCAGTGTCATCAACAACAGCTTTGAGTCGGTCGGAGACGGTGCCATATCGGGACGGGGTCGGACTTGGGAACTGGACTCGTTTGCGCGATGGAGGCTGAGGTGTGACCTCGTCTTCATCTCCAGAATCAAGTACAACGGGGCGCTTGGAGGCGAAGCGTCTAGTACTGACAGATTCGTTGGGCTTGACGGTGTCCTTCTCTGGCTTTGGCGTAGAACGCTTCATGATTCCCTTGGGCTTTGGCGTATCCACGGCTTCGAAGGCTAGTTCATCGTCGCTGCTGGTGTTGCTGATGATGGAGATACTTGTTGATGGTTTGCGTTTCTGCTCGGTTGTCGTCTTCTTTTTATTGCCGGGAGAAGACGGCATGAAGCTGGATAAGCTTGATGCTGCGAGGGGCTTCTTGGAACTTGGTGGTGTTGGCTTTCTGGTCGGGGTCTTGTAGTCGTTCTTTTGGTCGACATGCTTTGCGCAACGGTTTGGGGTAGTGTCCATCGCCTTTGACAAGCCGGTATCGTCTATGCCAACAACCCGTGTCGCATGGTTTCCGCATGGTGTTCCGTTCTTGCAAGTTCCACGGCAATGGTAAGTAGCCATGAGGGTCGCTCAGAGGAGGTGAACGTTGCAGTTCAATGAGGAGACGTCGAAACTTATGTGGGCTGGAGCGGGCCTGTTTATATAGTACTTGATAAGCATTACAGTATGCGAACATATGCCTGCGACGCTGCTCATCAGATGTGTGCACGGAGGGACCACGAGGAGATAGGCACGACAGGACTGTGTGCAACACCGACTTCTCATGGATATGTCTCGCTTCATGGTCGCACTCATGCATCTCGGTCTGAACGCATTGAGGGGCAATGATGCACTGAAGTTTGTACCAGGTCTACCAACATTACCCGCAATGCATGAGCTACTCACATGATGTCAAGAACTCGTAGGGGCTGAATGGCGTTCCGTCGTATGGCGAAAAGAATACTTGACATTTTATACACTACTCGTAGCTATGATAAGGACTTGCTACAGCTCTCGCTCAATCTATCACGTGTCAAGAGTGCCCTCAAGGCTCAGCTCCCCCATCAAATTGTCGCTGTTCCACTCCCTCCCCGCTTGCAAATTCTCTATCGCTCTCTTCAACAATACCAGATCACTTCGCCCATGAAGCATGGATAGATACTTCCGCATACCCTCGAGACCTTTGAAAAGACGTGCAGAGTCTTCTTCGTGAACCTTCTCTGCTGCTGTCCGCACAGCGTTCTGAGCTTGCAACGTGAAGAGATCAGTAGCAAGGTCCAGCGCGGAAGGAAGATCTCGCCCAAGGGCGCCTGCACGAAGCGCAGATGGAAGGGTATGCCCCAGCGCATCGATAGGTAGTGCGAGTGAAGTATTGTCCGCAGGGCAAGTAGGGGCATGATTTGTGAGGAGCTGGATATACTCGGCTTGCGACTCGACGAGTTCAAGATCCCACTCGATGGCTATATCGATCCGCTTGGGCATGAATTGCAACCGCGTTTCTCTCAAAGCATTGCGGCGTCTTTCACAGTGAAGCTCATGTGCCAGGTGCCGTCGATCAGATTCGGCAAAGAGAGCGTCAGCTTCCGCCATTACCCCGGAGATTGCTTCCCACGGGCGAAGCCATGAGCCATCATCTTCACAGAAATGCTCCTCTGGCGCTACATCAACTAAGGAGATCCTGTTGCGACCACGTTGGACTGCTGCGTTGACCAGATACTTCGTGTAGACGGCCCGTTCGTGGGCTAGCTGGGCTTCTAGGTCTCCGATGATGTGAAGTTCAATCTGGCTCTCAACACGACGAGCATCTTCGATCTGGACGAGTAGGAAATCGATCTCTTCGGCGCCACTCTGACTAGACTCGGGGCGGGTGAAAGCTACTTGCTGCCCGAGAAGCTCAAACCGCTCGAGCACAGCCATATGATGTTGTTCCATCATTCGGACAACTTCTGGTGAGAGAGACTGAGCACCAGTCGACTGAGCAAGCTGATCTTTTGGCGCATCCAAAGTCATAACATTCGATTCCTCAACAAGGCTGTCGCCCCTGGCCAACTGACTGTGAATCTGCTCCACCATTGTTAAGATCTTGTCGGATACCTCACTTCGAGCCAGTCCTGATGCTTGCTCAGTGGCATCTTCCGAGGTTGGTATCCAATGAGTTTCGAGTCTCTCCACTGTCTTTTCGATCGTGCTAAGGGTCTGGTAGAGGGTGCGTTCATCTGCCGGCGGATCTCCAAGAGCCGAGCCAGGGTTTAGCTGGCCGTAGATACCCTGTATCATGGTCATCATGGTACTTGGATTGACCCCTAGACTAGATACGGTGGGCAGAGATCTGTCGTGGATGTCTTGTAGTTGTTGTGTCGAGGTTTCCTGGCCTTTCTGAACCAGCCTCAGTTCTTGTGCCAACATGGATGAGTTGGACAAAAGGCCGGCTTGAATTTGGCTTCCTTGATGCTGAATGGTTGCCTCGACTCTTTGCAGCTCACCCCGTAGTCCTTTTAGGCGAGATCTTACATCCATGAACTGAACGTTCTGACGCTTTTGGTTCTTTAGTAACCGTGATTGGATATGGCCATTTGCCGCCTTGATGGAAGTGTTGAGTTTTATGGTCTGCGCCATGCGTATGTCTGATTGATTCTGGGACTGGGTCGAGATGTGTGCATGCAGACTGGTGAAGATCTGGTTAGCTGGCACAACTTGATCACGTAACCATGCACAGCTCTCGCGGACCTGCGTGCTGATCTGGGATTGGAAGTCGCGTATCTGGCCATGGATCTCCGTGGTTGCCGTTTCGACTTTAGTCTCCAATTTTGATGCAGCGCGCGTGACTGAGTCGTCTGTCTTTTGGAACAGCCAGCCACCGGTAGACTGAAGCTGCATCTGCAAATTACTAACATGGCTGTGAATGTCTTCGACAGCTTCCAAGCTGGTCATCCGGCGTTTCTTTCTCGGTTCCACCTCGTGAGTGTCATGTCTTGCTCGTCTCAGGCCTATAGGTGATACCGTTGGCTCTCGGGTGATAACGTTGACATCTTCAGCTTCTTGCCGACTGGGTTGGCCAGTAACATTAACGTCGCATGATTGCATAGGGTCAGCTCTGTCGACTGACTGCGCCTTTGTTCGTCGAGTATTGTAGTCGTCAATTCCAATGGGAGGATCAGCATCGGATGTCTGTGAAGGCCTAGACAGCATCGAATCACAGTGTTCTTCGGTAATCGGATGGTCGGTCGACTTGGCGCTACCTTTCGGTGATCTGACCCGCTCCTCCATGGAAGACCAGGTAGACGAAGAACGGGCGAATTTTGGCTGCTTCGTAACGTGGGAAGGATCTGACGTCGCCTGGATCGGAATTGATTTCTTTTGCGCGTCTCTTCCATGCGGTAAGTCATCGTCTATTGTTGGAAACGCACCAGGAACGGGTAGAGATGCGGTGACCGACGAATGTGGACCCTTTTGGTTGACCATTTCTGGACATTCGGGGCATTTCGATCCGGCCCGCTCTGGGTTGATAGTGACAGTGGCGGACGATGGCTTGGTCATCGAACATCTCGAAGTGCTGGCTTGTGTGGGTGTGTTCCGCCTTTGGGTTATACGAGAGCTCGATTGGCGTTGTTCTTGCTGAGCAATCTTGTACGGATGAACTGTTTCGTTGGACCGCGCGTTGATCTCAGGAGCAGTAGCAATACATGATGTTGGCGTGCGAACAGAGGGGCGAAGTATACTCTTGGGCAGACATGATGATCCAGCCACTACGGTATGAATGTCTTCGAGAGCCGATCGTGTTTGGGGTGATTGACGCTTGGTGTTTTCTTTGTCGTTATCATGCTGCCGAACTTTGATCCCTGATATAATCCGATGAAGTTCGGGCCACGGTCGAAGATCGTCCACAGTGTTCATGAGCTGGCGAATGTAGTTTGAGTCGGATTTATAGATCTGGTCCAGCGTTTGGTTCTTGTAGGGACCGAATGGGATAACGCAGTCCTTAGGACGTAATTGTCGTGTGCTCTCCATCGCTGGTCAGGAGAAGTGAACCTTGTACGCGAATGCGCAAAGCGCGTACATCTAGAAGATTTGTAGGACTTGAAAAGGGCTGTACAAACCTGCGTCATCCTCGCAGGAAACGAATGTATCTGATATGAGTCGAGGCCCAAGCGCGCTCTGTCTCACCACAGCACACAACCTTCACAGATGCACGCATATCGCCACGTGACTCGTCTTTCTTCCGTTGCGTGAACAGATCCATCGCAGCCGATATATGCGCAATGTCTCGGATTTGCTGCGCAGCGACGCAAATTTCCTGATCATCCGCTTCCTGTTGACGGTATGACAAAGATCATGGTTCGCAAGACGGTCCGGCAGACCATGTCCCAGCTTTGATCACGCATCCCATCACAAACCTCGTCCACAAAAGCGTTTCCACGGATTCCAGGCCGCAGCAAAATCGGCTTTATGTCTTGCGCCAGCTGTTCCACGAGATGGCTCTTCAGGAGTTGCGTCCATGGAGTGCCTTCCTCCGTCGCCAAAGCCCGTCCAGCTCTTCTTGCATCCGGGGTTGCCCATCTTTGTGAAGCCTTCACCACCGTATCTCAACATCCTCTTTCTGCTTCCATAATCATTGAATCCGCGAATAGTATTGCTGCCTCAATCATCCGGCGCTTTTCACGACTGCGATAGGCTACACACACACGACATCCACGATGACTGAATGCCCCCATGGAATAATGGAAGGAGTGGGAAAGAATTCGACAGGCTGCAACCCGCATACCTCGAACAACTTGGAAGCGGACCCGACTATGGGTCCACCCTTTGACATCATCACTCCAAAGGATAGGGCCGAAATTCACAGCTTTATGAATGAACATGGGGTTCTGGACACCTTCTCGCAACTAGTGGAACTAGCTTCTGGCGGATCATCGTCCACGGGCGACCAGTCCTTCCTTTCCGACCTTGACAGAACTGGATACTCCACGAACGCGGATACAAGCATAGTCGGCTGTGGTGGCCCAATCATACCACCATTCGAACATTGCCAATCAGGAGACGACGTGCAAAACACGCTATCTATCGATCAACAAGTATACCCGAATGACCTCATGGAGCTAAATCTCAGCTCCACGGTCGAAGACTTGAGCATGGCTATTTGCCGAAGAATGCCGTCTGTTAGCCCGGGTGTGGACGACCACGCCACGTCATTTCTACTCGACAATACCCCAAGTGGTGTTAAAATCAGAGTTGAACAATTCTTCGAAATGTTCGCTGTGGATGTAAGTTCGCATCTCTTGCAGTGATTGATACCCGCTGATCCACATAGGACGTACTCAATCTTAAACATCTCAACTCGAACGACGAGTGGGACCCGCACACGGTGCAGATCGTGACAGCCTTGATGCCATTTGTGCTTCCATCGTGCGACCAAGGACCAAAGCGAAAGCGTGGCAGCAATGATGACGTTACGTCCCGACCTTCGAAGAAGAGAGACAAGAAGTCAATTGAATGGTGGAGAAGGTGGTCGAGGCTGACGCGCGAAGACATCGCACTCGACTCCGAGCAAGTGACTGTCGTGAACATGGGTCTAGGCGTCCTGCGAGACACCGGCGCTCTGGGTAAGCGAAACAAAGGTACTACCTTTATGGACGTCTACGCCGCGCATGTGGGCAATATGCTCGCTACAGAGCGTGTTACTGCGCTGACCAGCGTCCAATATGTGGTATACGCCATCTTCTTCCACATAGCCTCTACAATGGATCCTGCCAACTGGGTAGCGAAGGGCAACGCTGGCCAAGTGAGGGGGAAGTTCTGTCCGTCTGCGGTGCGACGCCTGTTCTCACATTGTGGCGGTTATGTGCCCGGTGGTATGACGCCGAATGTTTTCGCAGAGAAGTTACGCGGCTGGCAAGATCATGGGAGAAAGTACGAGTTCATCGGTGTGCACCTTGGCCTTGGAAGCATTGTGCATCTGGGATCGGTATTACACCATACGCAGCTCAAGACGATGACGAAGGGTGGCGAGCAAGCAGTCGATGGTATCAAATCGAGCGAGGTGGCCTTCCGTCATCTGCGGAAACTGGGATTACCGGAACTAGCGAAGCAGTCAGGTGCCGATGCGCTGATGCATGATCTCCTCTGGGAGATCTTTGGGAGCTTCCTCGACTTCCCGAAGCGGGTGGGTGATTCGCAGTTTCCTGCATTCGTCGAACACGCCCCCGCGCAGCTAAGTGCAAGCATCATCAGTGACAGCGGCAGCGATGATGGCCAATGTGATTGAGGGTCGGCGATCAGAGCGCGCGGAGAGAATTCCTGGGTGATGGTATAAGGACATAAGGGATATGTCTACGAGGGAGCGAAAAGACGGAGGGGCGAGACGACCATCGGCAGTATTGGAGTACTCACGATACCAAGTCGTGGCACCTAGATGCGAAGATATCTTTCCTCCCCAAAACCCTGAGACATTGTTTCGGTACTATGGAGATTGTTCTCGATGTCCTCGAAACGTTCACTTGTGTGTCCGAGCAAGCATTGTAAACGCAAGCAAACTTCTCTTTGTTCACGACCCCATATTTATCGCCTGGAAGTCGCATTCTTCAAGCCATACTTCCGATACTTCTTTCAATTCCCCTGGAAAATAACAACTCGTCCATTACAGAAGCCAGCCAATAGGTTTAGCAAATATCTGTCTAGCATGTTGGCATCCGTACTTGAACATGTCGGGACCAAGGCCGCCATAGGCTCGGCCGTAGCTATAGCTGGAGGTTGGTGGGCGTATACGTCATCTGGCCGTCTTCGGGGATTCCTACGGGCCCTCTTACGAACGCGCTACGCCAAACTCGCAGTTATCGTGGTGATTGTTCTGGTCGTGTTATGCTGCTCGGCTGATCCAATCTCGGACCGCACCACGTCGCCGTCTCAGCCAAGCGCTCCATTCGATCTGGATGATTGGTATCCCCGGTACAGACCTTTTTGGATACCAGAGAAGTATTCCGACGAACCCGACAAAACCGACGAAGCCAATGCAATCAACGCAACTGATGCAAACGTCAGCCCCAACGAGACCGACGACACTGAAAGGGCATAAATTGCGTGAACGTAGCTTCCAACAAAAAAGGCAAGGTGCGAGAGAGAAGTTAACATGATGCGCGCATGGTAGGCGGTTGCGCGAACTTACTCAGGCAGTAAGGACATGAAGAGCAGAGAGGGAGCCACTGAAACTCGTACGTAGTATAGCAGGTAGCAAAAATGCAGTTCAAATTCGTTTTTGCTCGGGTAATGTCGTGTACACTGCTCGAAAGAAGTTATATGCGAAACGCAATCGTTGACGAAGACTCATTCCTGCTTCCACGTAAATTCATGGGCTATGAACACAATCAGCGGTAAAGCCTCTGGAATCTCGGCATCTATCGCCATGTCTGTCATCATAGAGACGAGCCTGGGCGCACGTGTCTGTATCGTAGCGTCGTTCGCTGCCACCGTGGTGGCGAATATCGTCACGAACGGACTGCCATTTCTGCCGTACGGAGGAGGGGTGGCGGTATGAATGTTTACTCTGACAGGCGATTCCGTATGCGATCATTGGGTACTTCGGTCGTGATTTGAGGGATGTGTGTCGAGAGCAAAATTGAATTAAGCTGAGCTCGACGCTAAGCTAAAGCTGTCTGGTTCGGGGATAGCGCAGGGGCTGCCCCTCGATATCACGTGTTCCGGCGATTCTCGAGGTCCCCAGGTTTGTCCTCACCAACCTTATTACCACGCCCATCAATCGTTCTCCGACCAGCCCCTTCCTATCGACAACATCGCTGGCTTGAGTTCGCCATCAGCGATGACTCAAGTTCTTATGAAGTCTTCCATGTTTGACGTGGCAAAGGAGAGCGAGGTGGTTGTCTACTCTCGATGAGTGTCGCGTTCATCCAGGTCGGCAACCTCTACGCCGCGCAAGTCCTGCCTCATAGGGGCACCGCGACCCTCGGCATCCAGATTTGCTCGCTGCGCAATGAATGGTTTGAGAACATTACGGATTCGACGAAAATAAACTTTTTCAGTCTTCCGGGATGGCGCGCCCGGACGCCGTTGGTATCACGATCCGCCCGTATGGACCAACAGCTCCGCGGGAGACCTTGATGGTGCTACACCCGCGAATTGCAACGCCGTCTTGTGGTGCAGACCGCGCCAATGACCGATATATCTAGGCACAATGTCAGTTGAACTGAGGCTTATCGCTCCAATCAAACTTCATCGTATTACAATACGAACATCGCGACTTCCGAATACATGCGCCACCATCGAGCCTGTCAAAAACTGACAACTGCCTAAGATGTTTTTTCAGCTGACCTTTCTACTGCTCGAATCTCACTCTCAGTCTCTGCCTGTCCACGTCAAACCGTGTCTTCCACCGTAACCGCTACCATATTCTCCTACTCCAAGTGGCATCGGCGGCAAAGAGCCTCCCATGCCGAGCCAGCCTACCGAACCTTCTTGGAACCACATGAACTGCCTTGCCAACCTTTTTCCATAAGTCCCCTTCTCCTCGTCCGTCATCGCATCCGCAGCGTCATGCAGTCGTCCGAACAACTCTTCGATATACGCTGCGCGAGCAACTTCCGACATACCAGACATCCCTTCGCTACGCTCTCGTACAAAGATGACACCGAATCTTGCCAGCTCACCGCGCAACCTGGTAATCCAAGCCTCACGGTCAGAGGGCTTCATATCCGCTGGTATGGGCACGCCACGGAGGTACCAGTGAGGACAATTGAACGATGCACCATTACGGCCGAAGAAGTAGCCAAGAACAAGGACTAGGCCGAAGAGTAGGGTGTTTTGGATGCCAAGGTAGAGACCGACAGTAGTCGCCAGAAGACTGAACAGGCCAAAGAGAGTGTTGGGGTGCATGAGCCACCACAGGGCATCGATAAGGCGGAGATAATCCATGGCTGAAGTCAAGTCTGAATGGATGACCAAGGACGCGGGACGGTGGCTTCGAGGTATAGGAAGCAAGCTTCTGCAACCGGAGGTGTAAAATTCCGTTCAGAGATCGTTCGCAAGGTAGCAGGGTAAACGCCGTCCTAGTTCAAGAGAAACAACGATGCTTTATGTTCTTGTAGGTTGTGTAGAAAGCGCCCACGATGGAAGTGATCAGGCTCTCGGACGACGCTTACAGCAACGAAAGACTCGCATCCGGCAAAATCGACGAGGCTGCGAGTCTTTCTGTTTCACATTTGCGTCGCAGCGAGGCAAATTTTCTAATGTCACGCGTGCCCCTCAGACGACGCTCGTGTTTTTATTCAGAGTGATAATATGTAATGCGAAACTACACGATACTTGAAGCTTTGTTTGACAGACCAAGCTCCTGCTTTCTATCAGCGTGACTATATATTCCCGGGTCGAGGCACCCACGTCGCACTAATCCCATATTCAATTCGTGATCATCAACTATACCACATCCATCACATTAGTCTGAAACAAGGATACCATCTCTTTCATTGCGCGCATCGCCTCTACCAAAAATATGGCATCATCAGGTTCCAAATCTTTTCAGGACCTCCAAAACAAATTCCTGGAAAGCGAAGCCAGACGTCCCGCGAACGACACCCTTCATTATTACCGACAACAAAACCAAGACATCACCACACGCCTGAGCCAGGCTCTCGATAAGTTGAGCGAGTACGACGAGCGCATTAAGGAGGCCCAAGCCAAAGAGCTCGAGCTTATCGATGCCAACGGACGCATCCAGTTGCTGGAAGAAAACTTCAAAGAGGTCATTCGTCACATCGATCCGATGGTCAAGTGGGAGTCGATGAATAAGGCTGTGCAAGACTTTGTAACTGGAGTTCTTCACGACAACCCGTCAGCCGACGAGGCACACGCAGCAGCGAGTCGTCGTGATCCGGATCTGGGACAATTCGTCCGCGTCATGTTGACCAAGATTTCGGAATACGAGCATCTTCTTGAACAACAAAATGTCGAGATCGCCAACTTGAAGCTCCAACACGGTCGGGTCAGACCCAGGACCACGGAAATCATCGAAACCAGGGACTACAAAGACGCCTTTGATCGGATGCACAACATGGGCTTTGTGATGCAGTCTGTATTTGAGTACGCCTACAAGGGCTTCCACCACCGAGAAAACGTCAGTCCCGAGGAAGAAAACTACATGAAATATCTCTGCACACTGTACGCGCGTATCGCACAGGTCATAGAGTTGGGCTGGAAAGATGACAAAAAGAGGAATCTGGGAGAACGCCCTTTGCGATCCGACTTCCACACCAACCATGTTGAGTTCAACGGGGAGGACGGTATGTATTTGACGACAGTGATCGAGGTAGCGCAGGAGGTGAAGGACGATGAAAGATGCGTGGACACTTGGAAGAACCCGCATGGGATCACGGCAGGTCTGGAGGAATTGATGAAGGTCGCGCAGCTGTAGGGCGACTTGAAGGAGGAGAAGACGAGGTCGTGCATGTGAGATGACCGCGGGATTGAGTCGTTGGGGGGACCGTTCGTAGTTGATCTGGAGGCCGTAGTTGAATGAGAAGAGCACCTGTGCTACTCCCATGCTCCAACCGAAAGTTGCTTCAACGCAAGGTACCAGTTGTCCGCTTGCGTCTTGGACATTGCCGTTATGTAGACCCTGTGAACTGAGTCTTTGGCCGGCGATTTATGTCGTAAGGCCACAACGCAATCCGACTGCCATGAGACGAGCATGTCTTTTAACAATAGCTGTGAGGGTATGGTCTTCCCTCGTCCGCTATCATCTTCCACTCGCAAGACCAGTCGCTGGTGTGATGCATCCAGTGAGGCGAGCACTTGAATCGATAGAGCGCGATCGACGACCGGTGACGTCGAAGCATACAAGCGATGATGAGATGGCAATGCCGATAGTATCGGAAGAAGAGTCTTTGGGTCGGTATGACGTTCCATTAGGTCAACTGGGCGCGGCAACTCTGCGCAGGCCTGCCAGATTATCGATTGACTGCGAGCTATAGGTAGCCAGTCTGGTGGATCGTCTAATATCTGCCTGTGCGAAGAGGGTTTCAATGTGATGGTAGGATCGATTGCTTGAACAGCTAATGGTGGTATGGCTTCCTTCAAGTGCTTTAGAAATCCAACGGTTGTTTGCGCGGTCATAATCACGACACGATGGCAGCGATAAATGGGTGGTATACAGATTTTATATGAAGTGTGAACTGTGTAGATAGCTCAACAGTGGGCAGATCGCGGAAACAAGCGTAACAGTGTCGCTCTCCAACGTTGGGATGATTGTGAGGCCGAGCACTTGAGGTAGTTGCGCGGTGTGAGGACGCTAAGCCGATAGTGGCTAGACAGAGACCAGCGCCGGCTGTGAGCGTCATCTCAAGCGACGCGTAACAAAGGCACTTTCAATTGAATGCAAGACCGACTACTTACAACGAGGAAACAGCTATTAAAGCGCTCTCATTCCTGACCATGATCATAGTATTCCCAAGTGCTTTCCGACATGGCCCTCTCCCGAGCCGACGCATTCAGAGTCGCCAGGAGGGCCACGCAACTAACGTGCGACGCGATTGAAGATGAGCTCTGCCGACGCGACGTACTTGATAAAGATTTGCAAGATCAGCTGGAGGGTCTCGAAAGGCGCAAAAAAGAGTTGGAACGCAGGGTTGAAGAGTGCAATGCACATATTATGTTACTGGAAGAGGACAACCGACAGCTAGGGCATGAGCTCGGCGAACTACCCATCCAACTCGACGCAGCCAGGAAAGACGCCACTAGCGAGATGAATGAGTCGTTGAAGAAAGCCCGTCAGGCACTCTTCCGTCACATCAATCCGGTCCTGCTTTACTGCCGCGTGCGGCCCAAGTTGCCCGCCCAAGGATCTGCCAACAAAGCACCGTCGCGGCCCATCTCGAAATGGAAGTGGAACGACTTCTCTATCATCAACGGAGCGGACGAAGCCTACAATTTCTGGCGTGTCTTTGGTCCCCATTGCCCTACTGCCAACGTCTTCGATGAACTCGAACCGATGATCCAGACCGCTTTACACGGACAGCACATCATGCTCATCACTTATGGCGAAACGCAATCGGGCAAAACCCACACTACCATAGAGCCCAACGCAGCTGATCCCTCACTCCTCGATCGCTTTGCTGCTCTCGCTTTCCCCCAATTCCAGATCCACGTCTCTTTCGTGGAGGTGTGCTGCAACACGCCCCATGATCTACTGAGACGTGAGGAAGGTAAGCTTGTAGTAGGCAACAGCGAGTCTTCGCGGGCCGATGTGTTTCTGTATTCCAACACGGGCCTCTACTTCCGCTACCAAGGAAAAGGCGGCGGATACATGACACCCACGGTGTGCGACTCGACCGAAGAACTCAAGAAGCTACGAAGTGAATCTATCCGGCGCCGCGCCAAACATCATGACAAACCTACGTCTTCTCGTGGCCCTTCCTGGCTCGAGCTTCGGGTACACCATCGCAACGACGGCACGCTTAGGGGCATCCTTACCATCGTCGACCTCATGGGCGCGGAAGACTCTGCCAACCAGCTGGGTAGACACAAGAAAGAAGCAGAGACAGGTCGAACGGTCAACTACAAGGTGTCGGAGTATCTCAAGAGTCTGCGTGACCAGCACCGAGTTACCCGACCTTCCACACAACCTGACCGTACCCCCACACGCAGAAGCAACGCTCATCGTGAGCATCCCGACAACTTCATGCGCATTCTGATCCCCAGTTTCGAGGGTCAAATACTCGACTCGTCAGACCTGCCGCGCGTTGCTGTCCTGGCGCACATATACGAAGCTGCAGAACATGAGAAGCAAAACCAGACCACCATGGACGTGATGGAGGAATGGCGGACCAACCTGTTGGATGAAAGGAGGAGAAGTGGAACGCAAGAAGCATGCAACGAATGCGAAGCAAAGGATAGAGAGAATACGCTTCTGAAGCAACAGATGTATGAGTCGGAAGTCGAGAGAGAATCTTGCAGCGAGCTAGAGGATGTGCCGCGCGATGTGAAGGAAGAGAAGTCTTTGAGGGAACGCTTCGCCGAGCAGGGGAAATAGATTGGAGTCCATCGCCGCCTTTTCTGCATGTATGACAAAATGAGACCCTATGTCGTGTCCATACTTCTTTGCAGCCTTCTGGTGTTGTAGTACTCTTGAAGTTCTCGACAGGAGGCCATTCCTCGGCTCATGTGATTCGATCGATGTCGATGATTCACTCGCTCAATGTGCACCAACAAGTCAAAATGTCCACCACCAAACTTCCTATGCTTGAAGACTTCTTTTGTATGTAAACAGTGATGAGAGCCCGGCAAGCACAGTGGAAAATGGCGGCACCTACAAAAGCTGACGTAATGCTTCCAGCCAGAACTCAAGACAACATCTCTCGAATACACACAACCAACTTGATCGTACCAAGGACCAGGAAAGCACGATGAACCAAACAAACTATACATCCCTAGGGAGCCAGGTGCTCCACGAGGCTCACGAGCAGGGCACGCAGTTCGCACTCATTGACTTGCTTCTTTTGGTCAACATGCTATCTTGTACTTTACACCACACATCACGAACCCTGTCTTACTTCAGGATATCCCTACATGAATATCTTATACAAACTGCTAGAGGCCTGAATGACTGGATCGATAAAAAGACAGGGCTAGACAAACCAGCGGAGGGTTATAAGGACTACTCGGGGATCGAAGGGTTGGCGCTTGACATCTGCAAGGGCATGGAAGTTGTGGCGCACATGAGCCATTTATGTTTTGTTGTTGCCAGTATCGCCTTGGGGTTTGGCATCGACGTCGACCGCGGTACTGTACGCATGTGTATACTGTGTAGCTGCATGGCTATTATGGTCTACGCAATGGTCGAAGCATCCGTGTTGCGTCGTCTCAATCTCCCGGAAGAGATACGCCTTGAAGGAAGTAGGATCGAGCGCTCCATGCTTTTGCCAGCGCTTCGGCTAGACGAGCATCCAACCCGTTCAAAGGATGATACTTCTTCCACCACGATCTCCAAATCACAAGACGAGACGAAAGACAAGACGGAAGCGCAATGGATACCTGTAGAAGCGGAATTCGGCACGGCTTGGGGTGAACGTCCTAGAGGATCGCAATGATTCAGAATCGGGCGTTACGTCAAGGAAAGTGCTGAAGTTTCTCTGATGCTCGTGTAGCTGATCATGGGTCAGAGCGTTGACGGAGAAACCGCGTAGTAGATCTACGCTATCTTACTCATCGGCAGCTCTTCATGATCTGTTACCGAGTTCGTCCGCTGTGGAGGCCATACACGACGATTGTCGTTCCGAATTTCCGGAAGGGCGTTATTACCCGTATCCAACTTTTGTTCAGCATTCTTAATTAGTTTAGCGTCAAATTAAATTACCTACTGCAATAGCTTTCCTTGATCGTAATCGTATGCCACGTGAGTTCTGGTCGTAATTGATCCGTCAGATATTGACGACCTCGGGATGTTGAAGGTTTGTCCAGCTTTCCTGGGTTCAGTCATGTGCACCACACCATGCCCATGGTGGTGATAGGAGTCTCGCAGTCGGCATTAGTAGGTATGCCAGTGAATTTCCAGGCAGCAGTGTGCTGGAACAATGTGGGCCGTGGTCGCTTCCTTCGTCGCAGTACCTAGGTACCTGGCGCGCGCAAGTCGCGTAAAAGTCTTGGCACGATCAGTCAAGCTTGTGCAACCTGAACCCCACCCTTCACTCCCACCACGGTCGCATTGTGCAATCTCTACTGTCACAACTCTTTCGAAAACACTCACGATGCCCCCAAAGAAGAACGCTGGGCTTCAACGGCACACTGCCGACATTGATGTCACCGCCGTCCCGGCGCGAAGGCAGCGCGGGCGACCACGAAAGATCATGGAGGATGCGCCCATGGCTTCGCCCAGCCCTCATCTACCCAAGCGACGTGGGCGTCCGCCCAACGTCAGGTCAGTAGAGCAATCGCCTGCTGCAGTCCCTGCAGTCCCGGAGAAGCGTGATCGACCCCAGGAGAAGGCCCAAGACGACTCGTCAATCATCTTGTTAGGCTACTCCAGGCCACCGAATCCGCAGATGCAACCGACAGAGAGCGCCCCAGAGAAACAAAGTAGAGGTTTACCAGTCATTCCAGCCCCCGCGGTTCCCAAGAAGCGAGGCCGACCGCCGAAAGTTGCGCCAGAATCGGAAGCTCCACCAGCTGATTCGACTCCCCTGATACCGCGAAAACAAGGTCGTCCGCGGAAAGCCATCACCGAGAAGGAAGCCACTGCTCCAGCCATTGCAATCGCGACGATACCAAAGAAGCGCGGCCGCCCTCCGAATGTCGCCCAGGCTGAAGCATCTGGAATTACTGCGGCCGTCCCAGTATCCACGGGCGCAAAAAAGAGAGGCCGGCCTCAGAAGCTCGTCCCGGCAGGTGAGCAACTTCCGCCAGTTGCGCTAGCTCGGAAGCGCGGGCGGCCGCCCAAGGTACCGATGCAAACTGAGCAGCCGGTCGATCCGATACGGGATTTAGATCCGGTAGCAGGGAAGCCTACTGATAGGAGTGCAGTATCTTCCATGATCATTGTCGATCCGTTCTCTATCAGCGAGGATGGGCGACCTGCGAAGCGCAGGAGAATGCATCATGGGCAGAGAGCACGCGCTGTCGAGTCTGTTTCCGAAGACGAGCGGCCAAGCTGGGGTACCAGATTTGTTGATGAACTTGGAGAGCATGCTAAGATGAGCGATCAGCGCGGTTCGCCGTCACGGAAGGAGATCGATACGGGAGGCGATGACGTGCAGGCGGATGTGGAGGTCGATGAAGATCTCGTAATGGGCGAAGATCCAGTCGTGAATATTCCCGGGGGCATTCGTGCGGGGTTTGAGGACAGCGAGGACGAGACGTATCATACTCCAAAGTCGAGTGGAGTGAACACTCGACACTACCATGAAGACTCCGTCGTCAGCTTCTTCGATCCGGACGTTGTAAATGATGGAAGCTCACAGGCCGTGATCTATGAGGATGTTGATATGGGCGCCATCGATGTTGCCGAGCAGGACGTCGATGGGATGCGACTCGCAGAAGAGGCGGGGAAGTTGTCGCAAGAAGAGGTCGTTAACCCGAGAGGCGCCCGTCGCGACGATTGGCCAAACAAAAATGAATGCGAGAAGCGTCCCATTTCCACCCCGCAAAGATCCCGCGAAATTTCAGAGACTCAGGAAGAACAGATATCGCCTAGAAGCATCCACCAGCTTGCGGAGGTCAGCCAAACTGTGCCAGATACAGCGCGAACAGCGCAAACCGCCACGACCAGCGTCCAAGCAAATTCAATGCCCTCACAAACCTTGCTAAACGACGTCGACCGCCAGACTGCCTTTTTGTCAGTCCCAACGGCACCACTCCATCCAGTATACTTAAGATCTCCGCAGTACCTCCAGATCGCCGTACCAGACATCGATGCCGCAGCTCATCGGGGGACGCTAATCGGGCCTTTGGTTGTTCAGCACGACGAGTCTCGATATCGCATTACAGTGCATGTAGTGCGAGAGAAGAGACCTGATATCGCGTAGTCGTGGCATGGTAGAAGGGGTGCTTGTGGTTCAGAGAGGGGGACAATGGTGCGAGTGAATATGACGGGCTAGTTGCGGGACTGGCGTTGAGGGTTTCGGGTCGCGGAGGAGGAGTGGATCCTTAGTATCGAAGACGAAGTCGAAAGGGTTGGGGAAAGGTCAATCGGGATATCGTATTCGGCCGCTGGAAGTGGTATATCGTATGTCGTACGCTCTTCGTTTAGAATAGAGAGACCCATAAAACACGAGATAATGGGTGCGTCCAATGTCCTCTCTTATTGCATATGTGAAGGATGAAGTGACAGTGGGTGAAGAGAACTCGTCTTTGGGTACCTTTAGAAAGGAGCGAGATATCCTGAAAACCGGAGGTTTCCACCAAAGAACTCCTGCACTCACTCGCCATTGCACCGAAGTATGAGACAGAAGACTATGGGATCAGAAGAGGAACATCCAGCCAGCGGCGGTATCCCGCGACCAGATACATTCCGGCGTGCCAACTCCTGTCTCCACGTTGCGCCTCGCCGCCATGTGCCTACACACTCCAATCTCGATGGGCCTCAGTATCAGAGCAACTGCATCATGATGCTCGGCGTATCGATCGCGCGTTGTCGGTCGCGTTCGTGGTCCTCGGCCGTGGGCTCGAGCTGCGCTGCATGCAAGTATTGGAAGAGCGTGCTGATAGAACTGTCAGCATGGATCGTCTGATAATGCGCGAGAATTTACTCACGGAATTGGGGGAACCTCGAATATTGCTAGGATCTTTCGAGCCAAAGATTCATGCTGAAGTCTGAACAGCGGGAGGTGCACGCGCCCAAGGATGGTGTATTGTGCGGCTGTCTCCAGTTGTGCCAACACCACCAGATCATGCAATGTTCAGATTCTGCGCGACTGGAGTTGATCGCTCCTATGTCTTCTATCTCGTCGCACCCGTGGTGTGTTACTAGCACATCTCCTTGCTGTATGCACCTCTCTTCATCGGCGCATCTCCCTGTCCAAGTCAACAAGTGTCTTGTGCCATCCAAGAGCTCTTGCGCCCCATCTCATATGACTTCGCTCGCGATTCCAGGCAGTCCGACGACTTCAAACATGCTGGCTGTTGTGTTCCACCACCAGCTACATTCAAAGAAGTATGTCCTAGGGCATTGCGGCCGAAAGCAGATGTTCACGCGGTAACATTGCGCTATAGCTCTGGCCCATACGTGCGTTCATGCGGTAGCCCAATGCGTCTGAGGGGTATGGAACTCTCGCAAGGTGTATCGGTGTGTGGCGCTCGCGCGGGGCTTCGTTACGAAGGGGCCGGAGGGCATGGCGTCGGGTCTTGACAGTGTTATTGCGACAGGCTCGTGGTGGACGGGGATGCTCTCATCGAGTCACAGCATGCGGTATCGCGAGTGGTCTCCGAGTGAGTGAGGATGTTGTATGAGGGGTGCTGAGTTCGACGATGCGAAGGATGCCTCGAATGGGGGCTTGCATGCTGTCATTCCCAACATCGCTTGTGGTGGCTACTGACCCGTCATGCGGATTGCGGACGTCATGTAGACATTAACCGGGCAAGACGTAAGGTGTTTGGAATAAAAGGCCAGTTCTGTTGTGTCAGGGAAGACTCGTTGGCGTGGCTGGAGTAGTTGACGATGACGATGACGATGACGATGATGCCGTCTGAGGGACGCTAGATTTGGGGATCCTTGGCGCGGGAACTGTCATGTCTGGTGACGCCGGTGGTGACAGCGAACGCCATGCAAATATCACCCGGGCGGAATTGGTGTACATGATACACGGGAGAGTTTGAACTGTCTAGAAGCCACTCCAAATGGCGTAATATTCCGTCGCAGATCGCCCTGATGTTCCCCCAATATGGTGTCTTCTGACTGTGAGAGAAGAACAAGGGAATTGCGACGATGTGACGGCGATGTCAGATATCGGATGTGAAAACTTGCATGATGGTATGAACGAGCGCTAAATTTGGGGCGGCCGGAAGCCATCTGATTGTGGTAGTGCGTATGTTCATGCCCTAGTCAGCATGATGGCGCATCTGATGTTCATTCCCAGCTTAGCCCTTCTACACAAAGCAGCCTTCCTCTGCACACGATCTAATGTAGCCACTTGACCCAACCCAATCTCCAGATCCTCCTGTGCTCGTCTGTCCATGCCCACGTTCATGCGAAAGTCCGATTGGGTGGAATGCCCGACGATCGTTTCACACCAGGAGCTGCCGCCCGTGACGGCCCTCTCCCACATCCGGTCGTACCACATCCGCGTTCCGTTGTATATAAGAATGTGTTCTTCGTCGCAGCCTCATCGTTTATATCATTGGGGCTGTTGGCCATATACGTGGACAGAGAGTACGTGTACGGAAGCGTTCGGTGAATATCGCGCGGTATCGACTGCGTTTGAGTGGGGAGGAGAAGACCGCAGGATCTATATGGTCACTTCTATTGCGCATTAGCTCGTGGAATGGTAAGAGGGGATGAAAGGAGTGTACCGGCCACTTGGCCTCACATCTTCGCTTCTCCGCCGTAGATCTCGGCTTGACCATGGCTGGCTTGGGTGAAATCTCGCTGCTGTAGTGTTGGTGGACAGACGTGCTCCTAATTGCCCGATGTGAATGAGATGGTCCAGCGGAGTCGGTTTGCTTTTAAGTGTCTGGCACCAAGACTGCATGTGATTGTGGCGGTTCATCCTCATGATGTGATATCGGATGCAGTTGTCGCGGTGACCAGCGTGGTGCGAGGCCGGCAGGAGGCCTGCTGTGTGTTCGACGACTGAGAGAAGAGGTCGGGCTGGCAAGGTGAGTTGCACAGCGCCTCCTCATTTCCCCTTTCCACTATGCCATCCAGAGGTAGGTCCGCCATCGGCATAACCTGATCAGGTGAAGAAGTCGCGCTTAAGGTGGGTCGCGGCGTTGGCTTGTGTATCTTCAGCCGGTGTCGATGTCGTGGGCGAGGAGGTGATCCGGTCTTGATTTTACACCTGCTCCTAGGCAGGACCGATTGGAAGAAGCGTACTGGAGCAACGAAGGCATCTGAATGGGCGGGACCTTCGTCTTTTCATCGCGGTGGTGATTCTTCGCTGGCCGGATTTGCCAAGGTCAAGAGGATGAGGTCAGCCATAATGAGGGCTACAGAAGATAGCGATCAAAAGCCTGGTGCCCTGCGCGGATGCAATGGCTGCTGGGGAAGGGGAATGGTAGAGATAATATGGTGTATCGGTGGATGGACAGAACACAGGCGGCGTTGTTATCGCCGGGCGTGTGGGCCATCTTAACTCCGGGCGCGCTCACCCATCAGCCAGCGCTGGCTCGGTACGCCATCCACGACCTCGCGCGAATCCAGCTGCGCATCGCTTTTGCGGTGTCGCAATAGCTGAGTTGGCATCGCATTGGAGCTGCCATCACGTGCAGCCACCTCTTGCAAGACGCCGCCCAGAATGCGGCTCCGGGTGTTGAGGCCCGCGATGTGCTGTGCGACCTTCCGTATTGGCCGTATAGTTTCGTTAAGGGTCGCCCTTTGACAGCAGACACGCAGACTCTCAACCACGCCGCTGTGGAGCCCCGACGCTCTCCATGCACGCCACGACTGCCCATTCCTGATATCCAGACTCCTGCACTCTGCGCATATGTGCTGCTTCGGTCGCAAGCGCTCTGCGACCACCAAAGACAGACCACGGTACCAAACATGCGCTTCGTCGGCCTTCTCCCTGACTGACAGCTCCAGGACCGCGTCGTCCACCGCAGACTGCAATGTACGCCTCGATACCCCGAAATCAGGCCAGCCCAATCCCTCCTTCTCGACCGAATCACACCTCACCGACACGCCGGAGCAAATTATAGAACGGGTGGGCGGCCGGCTCGTCATCCCATACCCCGAACAGGACGGCTGGCACGAAGGGCTGAATTGGCGCGACAAACGAGACACGGAAGATCTGGTGACTCCCGACTACCAGAGGGACCTGGGGGCGGACTGGGACAAGGAGTATGAGGCCCTGGCTGGATATAGAGAGCCGGAACGACAGCCATCAGGCGGCAAGAAGACGGCGCCGACGGACAGCCTTGCGACGCTCAACTCGCCCAGTCGCGCTGAAGGGAGTCAGAGTGTCCGGCTAGAGGCAACAGTGAGATCTCTCGTCCCCTCTTGACCTGGCATCCAAGTTGACCATCTCTTTCCAGCCAGCGCACCAGCTCGCGCCCTCCGCCTTCGGCGCATCGACCGCACACTTTAGTCATGACTCGAGCATGACCACATCAACACCAGCTCAACACAGAACGGGCTGAGGTATGATACGCAGGGGGGGGAGAGGACGTCGCGCGGCATACGCTCGATCAGGGCATTGCTCAATGCGAATTTTTTTCCCCGTAGAGTACTGCAGTAGAGGGGCGGCGGATATATAGACGTGGCAGCGATATTGCAAAGTTTAGAGGGATCAGGGCAGTAATGGGCACACGGGTATATCTCGGGGCTATCGAAATCTGTTCTTCACGCGGCGCTTCGTTACCACAACGGGCTACAGTGCAATGCAGAGCATCCTGAATAGGTACGCGGACCGGTCCGAGGTTGCGGGACTCCTCTCGCTCGCGCAGGCTGCAGTAGTGTAACTGGTGGCATCTTGTGTTGCTCGTCGTCCAATCCTCGCTCGTGATGTCAGCATTTTGGGTGGGTGCGGCCACGCTAGATCCACGTGGCTTCCAAGGTTGGATCTTCAAGCCTCACGTCATCACCCAACTACACCTCATCACAGCTTTATTGAGTCTCCTGTCTTCTGCGTATCGTGCCACACTCAATATTACAGCACACTTCGGTAACACGGGTAGCTGGCCTTTTAGATGTTTGTGTCGAGGTGGTGGAATCGGGTGCCATGCCACCAGCCACTGCCTACAAATGGCTACAGAAGTTATCCGAGCAGATTTACCTGGGCAGAAACGTCACGAGTACCAAGCTGAGAGGATATGAGCTCATCACCGGCACGAAGAGGTCTGTTTAGCGAGCTTTGGTACATACTGATCGCCGTCGGCCGGCAGTTTGGCTGGCTGGCTGGCTGAGTAGGTGCATACGTTCCATCGGCCATCGAAACTCTCGAAACTACAGGAATGCTACACACTCCCGACCCTTGAGGCTCGCTCATCCGCTAGATCGTGTGCCTTTTCTCGTCAGCCAGAAGCTTCACAACAACCGTATACCGCGACGACGAGATACACGGGCCTCTCGTTTGGACGTCCGATCCATCTTGCCTCAAGGATCTCAAGACTCCCATATTATTCGCATCTCTCTCACTGCTTGCCATCAGCGGATTGTATAAGATCTAGTCAGTTTCATTCGGAACGCGATCCAATACAGTTGCCCTTTGCATATCAGATCAGACCCTGGTTCCCGAGAAGATACGTTTGAACATTTTAAAACCCGCTAGCTTGCCGTGTGTCTTCTTGTTGATAACATCATGGGCTCTGCTCCGCTTACTGCCGCCCTCTTCCAAGGATGCTTCTCCTTTCCGACCGCATCTTTCAGGGCGATGAGCTGAGTAAGAGCATCGAGCTCGGAACGATGGAGATTTTCCCAAACACCGCGAGAGAGGCCTCGGCAGGCCGTGTCATGCTCAGTCATTCTTCTCAAGGTTCTATCTTCTCGGCCTGGAACTACGTCTGTCGCTACGCCAGACGTTGAGATCCAGGTCTTCGCACTTCTGCTTTGAGCACCTGTCGAACCTGACGTATGTTACCTGAGTATTACTTCACTCAACTCGCTCGATCCGGTTAATCGTTTGCGCCAACACGAGCCACATTACACGCTCGTCTACAAAATCGCTAGATCACCGAACAAAACTCATACTCCGGCGTCGCATCTCCGTTGTTATCAGATTTGCCAGACGGTCAGCACTCATAGAAGATAGCACTGCACTTCCCCGACTTAGTTCCCAAACCGCGACATTCTATCCGCCCGTCGCGCCGACCGATATCCTCGTACGTTTATTCAATCTACCCCACACTTCCGACTCATCCACTCACAGTATTACAGACGAACCGATTGCATCAACAGACAACGGTAACCGTCTCCTCGATCTTATCCCTCCTCATTCGCCATTGTCACCATTTTCTTCGCCATGTCAGCCAACGCCACCCCGAAGCGTGCCGCCAAAACCGCTAAACCCCTCCTACCCGCCCCTTCTTCGCCCCTGAGCCTCGCCGCGTCCCCCTCCTCCAGTCCAACCAAGATGACCTGGGACGCCGCCAACGACCGCAAGCTCTTCCTCCTCATCTTCGGCCGTACCGTCACCCCCGCCGAATACCCGCAGCTATCCAAGGTCTTCCCCGGCTCCAGCGTCGGTAGTATCAGGAACCGTATCACCGCTCTTCGGGCTGAGGCGCGCAAGATGCAGGAAGGCTTGGGTTATGAGGTAGGCGCCGGCGCGGCGGCCAAGAAGGTCGCTGCTGCTACCCCCAAGAAGCGAGGTGCTGTGGTCGTCAAAAGGGAGGCGGATGATATGGATATGGATGAGGAAGACGAGGATGAGGATATCGTGCGTGACCCGAGCAAGAGGGTCAAGGCCGCTGTGCGCAAGCCACAGGCTAAGAAGGACGGTAGCTCTCGGAAGAAGGGTCGTGGAGGCGCCGGTTCTAGTATTCTTGACCATGGATCGTCTGACAGTCAGGATGAGCTTGCCTTGATGGGTGAGGACAAAGTCAAGCGCAGGCCTGTGCCCGCTGGCGTCCCGTACAGGGTGGTCGGAGAGTCAGTCATCAGAGATCCCAGGACTGGCGATGTCATCGTTGATGACGACGATGTCGAGGATGAAGTCTAGCTATGTACTGACGCAGACTAAACATGCGCTCGCGGACATTGATGAGAGGGATGAGGTAGGATACGTGACGGGGTAATGGAATAGATGCTTTGACGCAAGTCACCCCATCGTAGCTTACTATAGCACTGCTTTCCAAATACATCACCTGTTTCATGTGGTATCATCTCTTGAACTATCCGTCTGACATCTGTCAATCTTCTGTGCAGCTCTATCACACGTCTTCACACAAAGAGGTTTTGCAGAATACAACTGCGTCGGGGGGTGTTCAAGACGATAGAAACCATGTACGTATGCTCATGGGCTCATGCATCAGAATGAGAGGTCATGGTATTATCGTGGTCATTTCGTTCATTATCTATCGTTCATCAGAGGGCTGCGCCCGGGGTATCAAGTCCATAGAAGAATATGCGAAGGCCGCTTTCATGGCGAGCCAGTCGCGGGGTGTCTATCGTCTTCGATTCTAGATAACAACCCTTGGAGAGGCTGCGCGCGCGTGGGCAACGGTAAAGGCCCATTCCACGTTCGCTTCTCCGTTTTCTTCACCGTTCTCACCCCTGTTGTCTTCTCCGTCCGCTTCCGGAACCGCTTCCATCTCTTCTTCTCCGGCTGATGCGCGCTTCCTTTTCCTACCGCCACGCTTCCTTTTCTCGCCGCCACGCTTCCTCTTCTTACCGACACTGGTATCACTGCGGTCTTCGCTGTCGATGGAAGGCGATCCTTTGTGGATTGGGGAGTATTCAAGTGGCTCGTCGTCCTCGAAATCGGGTCCGTCGTAAACATCTTGTGTTTCGTCTCCCTCTGCGATGACGTTGCACAATTCTCGGTGAGAAATCTCGATGCTGTACCCGAGGAAATTACCGGTGTTGGGCTGGAGAAAATCGGCCAGTTCGAGCCGGAGCTTAGCGCGAGGATTAACGACACCATGCACATTCTGAAAAACAACCGGATCTTTGGTGGTGTGAGGGTACAGCCGGCCTTTCTTGTTGATGCGGCTCCGATATATCTGGTAGGTAGCCCATCTCTTCTGAGTGCGAAGCCTCTCTCGCGATTCAGGAGTACGATATTCCATGTCAAGGCCTATCATGGTTCTGATCCGACCTTGACTGCCGCCGATGTACTTATCAGCTATCGGGTCGAATTTGGTGGCTCCGTTTTGGCTGTGCCCAATCTCGACGACAAGTGAAGGTTTTCGCCGCTGTCCGGAGACAAAAGCAGCGTCGGGGCGACGTTTGTCTTCGCCAGATGCTTTTCCGGGTAGCTCGCCTTTATATTTGATGCTGCTAATGACCGCTCGTACTGCAGATTTCGTAGGGGCTTTTTCTTCCAACGTGAAAAGCTTCCTCTGGATAGTGGTCATGAAATCACTCTTGACAACCTCGTGGATTGGGCTGACCATCTTGACCTCCAAGCACTCTTTCTTAGCGTCGTAGTGACAACTGAACTTGTCGTTGTTCAAAAAGAGTACATCTTGCAGTGCGAGCCAGACTGCAGGTGTTACGGGGAAGAACTTCTGATTACCCTCTTCACCAATCCACTCGGGGCTGTGAAGATCTTGTAGACGTTTGTAGAGCTCTTGAGCCTCTCTCTTGATCGCGGAGTCGATTGGAGATGACTTGAGCGGAGTAGGCAGCTCAAAAACTTGGACAGAGTGTACCTGAGGGCATAGAGGAGGAGGAGATGAGGGAGAAAACTGATAGAGACACGAGCGCTCGCTGTCGCTGGAGATGGGCATAGTAGAGTGCATGGTGAGGTGTCGCGCGGAGGAAGTGCGAATTTGCGGTATATAGTCGGTGGTGCGATGCGTACTAGCCGGAATAGTGCATAAGTTGTGAAAGGCAGCAATGCTTATGGGTGGCGTTTTGCACTTGAGCGGCTAGCGCGAGCGTGCTTGGCGTAAACAACCCCACTTTGTATTCACGGAGCCTCCCACCCACCTTATGGGAAAATGAAAATAATAAGGTACGGTACGGTCTACATTGGGACAAGACTAAAGGTTCAACCAGCTCTTGAGACAATATAGCCTTCCCACCTCTGCAGGTCGTGCTCACTGGCAATGAATACACTGGCGTTCACGAAGAGATCAGGGACGTATACCCTCGTTTCGTCGCTGTTGATTGGGACCCGGTTTCTTCGTTCAGTCTCCGCATCTGCCATTCGACCCACTCGAATTCATGCAGTCCTCAAAGCTATCGCAATCATACCGTGTACCAAAGTAACTAGGTACTATCCCGACAATCCAGCCCGAAGCAGGACCAGAGCGCATTCTCAGTCAAAGGCGCACTCCCTTCTTTTTGAACTCATGCAGTATGATGTATAGATACGTGGCACGCTAATCCCAGAGATCCCAAAGAAGCAATGTATACTTTGAGAGCATGACATGGTCTAGTACTTCACTTCATGTCGCGTGGAAACAGTACCTACTCCACTGAGACAACAGAACAAGTCTTGTCAAACGACAGCTTTAAGGTACATACAGTATCTACACCTGAATCTGATGGGATAGTATCTCATGCGCATCGAATGGCAAAGAATAGCGGAATGAAGTTCAGCGCTGGGGATATCTGTCTCTTGTATCACAAGCCATACCACGTCATACACAGGACACTATGCGGTCAACGACAGTGTGAAGAGCGTGTAGAACACTCAGTCATCGCTACAAAACTCTCAAGAATTACGAGACGTTGAGTCTTTACGATTTCGATCATGATATCAATAAGAGCTGTTCTGACCCATCAAAGTACCTCAGATTGCCTCCGTGTATGCATGCGGGAAGGAATGATACGTGTAGTCAATGCGGAAGCGCACATCAATAACCTCGACGGTCCTCTCCACTGCGTAGCCCCTGTCTTTACATTATCAAACAAGGCGGAACTGCTCACCACGTCCTACGCTTGTTGATATATACACCAGCATACGCCTGTAACAATAGAGACCCAACTCCGCACTAGATATGGACACCATATAGCATGCGGTATCGTGGGGACGTTTCGATAGGTGACGCGCTATCACGTTGTTGTAATACGCGAAATCTATTTCCTGATCATGATCTCACAGCCAAGTGTCGCGCCTGGCGATCACGACGACCCATCGCAATGGTGTTGATGATGATATTGGTTTAACGCCTATATGTAACCTTCCAGGGGGCATTCTGGCGGGCACCGCCGAGGGTTTATAGCGGTAGCACGCTACCTCCTAGGCCTGTTCAGGGTGAATTAAATACATGTCAAAGGGACGAGGAAGACCTCCGGGTGTCTCTCATGCCCGTTATCGCAATGGTGTTGAACACCAATTTTATCGTTCCGTTGTGCTTGACAGAAATTTCCCTTTTGAAGGCATTTACGGCATCTGGCGAAGGAGAAAATTAGTTATTGATATCGATGTCAATCGCAGCGAGCACCTAGAGGCTGCCTACTGTGAACGAGTGGGAATTATGGTCTAGATTGCTGAGCAAGGGGTATAAACATGACGAAATCGAAACAACAGGCTTGACGTCTAACACGAAGTCATCCTCTACTCTCCTTCCAGTGGTTCCTTGAGAAGATCTTCCAGTACTTCAATGGAGAGTTTAGCGCTTGGTTTGCCCAGCCACAGCTCCGCTATTCGCATCATATCATCCGCTGTCAAGAGGACTTGATTTGCCTTTCGAAAACATTCCTTCGCCTCCTCTACCTCCCTCGTTGCGGCGCCCATCTTCTCAGCCCACGCTCCATATTGTGTGACACGATGCTCTATCTGCCTGATTTCCGCTTCGCACGCATCTTTCATGGCTTCTAG
>Ga0265798_10000358_pt1 | contig 81586 bp, 66 predicted proteins | sample P3T30metagenome_FD_192430 | JGI IMG/M metagenome (GOLD analysis project Ga0265798, IMG submission 192430) | Plant litter microbial communities from East Loma Ridge, Irvine, California - P3 T30 | ecosystem: Environmental > Terrestrial > Plant litter > Unclassified | place: USA: California... | reverse complement strand
GGTAAACCAGAAACAGTCGGCCAGCCTTTCCACCACCGAAGTCAAAAGCAAATTCGGGATTATTGATGCTGAAATCAAAAGGGCCAAATCTGCCCTGGATATGGCAAAAATCAATCTTTCCTACACGGTAATCACAGCTCCGGATGACGGGGTGATGGGAAGGAGAACAATTTCCGAAGGGCAGCTGATCCAGCCGGGGCAGCAGGTGGCCACCATTGTTTTAAACGGACAGAAATGGGTGACCGCCAATTTCCTGGAAAGCCAGATGCCGAATGTCAGGATCGGGGAAAAAATGACAATGACGGCCGATGCCCTGGGCGGACAGAAATTTGAAGGTGTGGTAACAGCTGTGTCAGCGGCAACCGGTTCAAGGTATTCAAGTGTCCCGACTGATAATTCTACCGGGAATTTTATAAAAGTCCAGCAGAGAATCCCGGTACGGATCGAGTTTACCGGAGCCAATAAAAAAGAAGAGATCGCAAAACTGAGCGCGGGAATGAATATGAATGTGGTGATTGATGTGGATAAATAGAGGGAAGATAGCAGACATCAGATATCAGACTTTGCAGCGGGAAAAATATTGATATAAAGAGATGAATACATCGGCCTTTAATGTGAGGAATATAAGAGATTCTAACATATGCTATTATCTGAAGTCTGAAATCTGAAATCTGAAGTCTGAAATCTAATATCTAACCTCTGCAACCTAACCCTTAACTCCTAAATTATGTACAACAAAGGACTTTACAACAACTGGGTGCCCAAACCCGTACAGATGCTGCTGATGCTGTTGCTGCTGGCCGTCGTGATGCCGCTTGGCGGGGTGTATACCGGAAACATCAGCTATGTGGTAAGCGGGACCGGTGCCATGACCGAATATTTCATGTGGGCGAATTATGCAACCACCATCGGGATGGGTGCCTGTATGCCGATTGTGCTCAGGATGAAAATGAGATTTAAGGTGCGGGATAAAATGACGGTGCTGCTGGTGCTTTTAGGTGTATTAAGCTACATCAATTCATCCACTGCGGAACCGATGATTTTTGTTTTTACTTCGCTTATCATCGGGTTCCTGAAAATGATGGTCACCATCGAGCTGTTCCTGCCTTTAATGGCCATGATCGGTAACAGGGGAATGTTTTACGGCGCATTTTACACTTTTGTACTGGTGCTGAACCAGGTTTCGGCGTATTATGCCGTGGAAGTTTCCATGATTTACAACTGGCAGCATTTCTATATCATTGCGGCCGTCGGGTGTTTTGCACTGGCGCTTCTGCACTGGGTGTTTATGCACAATAAGTACTTTGCCCTCAAAGTTCCGCTGCATTATATCGACTGGCTGAGCATCCTGCTTTTTATTGCTGCCTTTATGTTTTCCGCGTATGTATTTTCGTTCGGGAAACAGCAGGACTGGCTCAATTCAAAACATATCATTAATGCCGGTATTGCTGCTTTTGTCAGCTTTGCTTTGCTGGTGATCCGTCAGGCCACTTTAAAAAGACCGTACCTGTCTTTCAGCATATTCTCAAAAAACAATGTTCAGCACGGGTTGTTTATGCTGCTGTGCCTGGGCATGTTCCTGGGAACAACATCTATTCAGAACACCTTTGCCGTTGGTGTCCTGGGATACGACCAGCTGACCAATGCAAGGCTGAATCTACTCATGATTCCCGGGCTTGTACTGGCAGGAATCATCGCCATAGTGTGGTTCAAAAAAGAAATTCCGCTGAAGATGTATATTTTCTCAGGATTCTCCGCCATGATGGGGTATGCCCTGATTATGTATTTCTCCATGGTCCTGGAATTCAGCTATGACAACTGGTACCTGCCGATGTTCCTGAAAGGCTACGGCACGTGTGCCCTGTTTATTTCCGTATGGTTTTATACCCTGGATAAACTGGAAATGGATGAAATGCTTGCGGCCATCGGGTTGGTGCTGGTCTGGCGTACCTTTCTGGCCGTCGGGATATTTTCCGCGCTGTATTCCTGGTTCCAGTACCGTTTCCAGGTGGTGGCCATAGGTGATCTGGCAGTGTATATGGACGGGATGAATTTCCCTCCGCAGAACATAGCGTCCGGCATGAAGCTCATCCAGCTGAATGCCATCCTGATTGCTGCTAAAAAAATATTCGGGTACATCATCATCGCCGGAACCGGGGTGCTGCTGTATGTGGTCACCCATCATTTCGGAAGGGAACGGTTTGAATACCTGCGGTTCATCAGGCTCCTCAGCGGGAAATCCGTTATTGCAAGAAGAAGGCTCAGGGAACGGAAAAAATTACTGGAAGAAATTAAAGACGCCGCAGGCCCTGCGGTATAGAGAAGATACCTTGTTTTTCACAGCGAAGCCTCATTTTTTAAGTAAAGTGGGGCTTTGCGCTGTATTGTACGACATCGATTATCAGAAGCTGTTTCCTGCTTTCGCTACTCGCTTTTTTACTATTGTTTTGGGGCGGCGGCTTTGCCGCCGCCCCAAAACAATAGTAAAAAGAGCTCAGACACGCCGCTTAATCAGGGCTAGGGATGGTGTCAGGCTAACTTCTTAGGGTAATCATTCAGGATTTTGAGTCTTTCAAACAGAAAAGATTGAGACAAATTCATTCATTTCAGTCAGAAATGTTAACTTTATGTTGTCCAAAATGAGATACACCTCTCAGCTTGACAGTTTAACAATCAAAAAATAACAGGATGTCCATAACCAACGAACATGAATTAGCAGGAATGCAGAAAGCCGGTGAAGCCGTTGCCTTTACCCTGAAGGAAATGATTAAGTATGCACAGCCGGGCATGACGACCAAAGAGATTGATGAATTCGGAGGAAAGATCCTTTCCGGTTTCGGCGCGCGGTCTGCTCCCTATCTTACGTACGGGTTTCCGGGATGGACGTGCATCAGCGTAAATAATGAATTCTGCCACGGCATTCCCAACGACAAACGGGTCCTGCAGGAAGGCGACCTCATCAATATTGATGTCTCGGCAGAACTTAACGGATTCTGGGCAGATAACGGCGGTTCGTTTATCATCGGAAAAGACATTCACCAGCATCAGAAACTGGTGGATGCTTCAAAGGAAATTTTACAGAAAACCATCAATACCATCAGGGGCGGCGTAAAAATAGCCGATATCGGCCTGCTGATGGAAACCGAAGCAAAAAAGAAAGGCTTTAAGGTCATCCGGAACCTGGGCGGACACGGCATCGGGAGAAGCCTGCATGAGCAGCCGGATGAACTGATGAACTATAAAAACCGTTTCGATACCAGAAGGTTTAAGAAAAACTCTGTGGTAGCCATCGAAACATTTATCTCTACCGACTCCAGTATTGCAGTGGAACAGAATGACGGCTGGACGATGGTTGGGAACAAAGGCGGATTCATGGCCCAGCATGAGCATACCCTTATGATAACCGACGGAAAGCCGGTAATCCTGACTGCCATGAATGAAATTTTGAATTAACGCAAAAAGGATTGTGACAGTTTCCAATTAAAACAATCTTTGATCTGATAATAAACAAAAAATCCCCTGAAAAACTTATTCAGGGGATTGCAATTGCTTTTTAATTTATCAATTTAATAGTAAAATTTTTACCGTTCAGGTTGCCGGAGAGCAATTCTATACGCTGTTCTGAAATACTTAATTTTCCTAAATCAAATTCTTTATGGTGATTCGGGCATAATACAATTAAGTTCCCAATTATACTTTGTCCGCCTTTGACTACAGGTTTTACATGGGCTACTTCAACATAATTCGTTCCCGACTCGGTTAAAATAATTGAATTGCAATCCGGAAACTGACATTTATATTGAGCAATCTCTTTTAACAGATTAACAATTGAGGCGTCTTTTCTTAATATTGCATTCAACTTAATTGATCTCCTTTCCGGTCTACTTAATTTCATTTTACTATTTAATTGTTGCAGACGAGAAATGAGTTCTATTTCCTTATTGGTTCTCATACCAAAGCAATTTTCTAAGATATATGGAACAAGTATTTCAGAAAATGGGTGGTTATCAATTTTCTGAAAACCTATTCCGAAATTACCGCAGAACTTTTTAAAGCTTTCAAATTCCGGTAAGTGGTTAAGCAATACGGGCTTTTTTAGATCCTGCCCGGTTCCATACACTGTTGTAAAACCATTTTTTTCTTTGCTGTCTTCTATTCTAAAATAATTCCACAGATAGTAATTTTTAATTCTCTGCTCTGTTTTCCCGATAATCAGAAAGCAGAAACTCCCAATGGCTTTTGATAAAATTCTTTTGCTTGTGTATATCCATTCATCATATTGTATTTTATTGTCAAGCGTAATTTCTGATACCGGGAGATTAAAGTCAATACCTGAAGTTGGGAAATTTTCAAGTTTGTCTGCATTGTGGTACTGGATAAAATAATTGTGAGTGGTCATTGTTATATAGTTCGTTGTAATTCAAAGATAAACAATCATCATTAAAAAATGATTTTAGAATAAATTTAAATTTCTGCTTTCATAAAATCAACAGTGTTTCTGATAAACAAAAAATCCCCTGAAAATTCATTCAGGGGATTTATTATCATATCAAAATTCAGAGTTAATTCCGGAAATATGAATTCATATCCGCAGAATCAAATGTAAAAGAAGCCTGGGTTTCAGATTTGTCCAGTTTTTTACTGATGGTCAGTGCCCATAATACCAGCTCTTTACAGAAATTCTGGTCTTCTGTGCTGAGTTCCAGCGTATTTTCTTCAATGACGGTGGTCAGAGGCGTAATGCTGTTCAGTTTCTCATAAAATTCTTCGTCCGTATCATTGTAATTGAGTTCAAGATGGTTTTTATTGAACCATTTGATCAGATCCGTATAAGGTGTTTTGATGCTTTCTTTTTCCAGCTTGGAGATGCGCGGGAACAGGCTTTCAAACTGCAGCATAACTGCCTGGTCGATCAGTATTTTTGCTACGTAATCGGCGCCTTCCTGCTCGCCTTCATATACGAGTTCAATCTTTCCGGTGATGGACGGGATGATCGACATAAAATCAAGCAGCCTTACCGTTGTTTTTTCAGCACCGGATTCAATCAGCCTTAATTTGGCAGCAGCCACTAAATTTTCCATCGCACTGATGGTGAGACGGGCACTTACCCCGCTTTTGGCATCCACATATTCACTGTCGCGCGCCGCAAAAGCCACTTCTTCCAGAAGGTTTTTGGCAAGACCCGGAATCTGGATGCTGTTTTTATCTTCCGCTGAAATCAAAGCTTCCTGTTCCGTAATCTGGCGGGCCAGCGCAACGGTCTGCGGGTAATGGGTAAAGATCTGGGAACCGATCCTGTCCTTTAAAGGCGTAACAATGCTTCCCCTGTTGGTATAATCTTCAGGGTTCGCGGTGAACACAAACTGGATATCCAATGGCATTCTCAGCTGAAACCCACGGATCTGGATATCGCCTTCCTGTAAAATATTGAATAAAGAAACCTGGATCCTTGCCTGCAGATCCGGCAGTTCATTTAAAACAAAGATGCATCGGTTGGCACGCGGGATCATCCCGTAATGCAGCACGCGTTCATCGGAATACGGCAGTTTTAAGGTGGCTGCTTTAATCGGGTCGATGTCACCGATCAGGTCGGCAACGTTTACATCCGGTGTGGCTAATTTCTCAAAGAAACGGTCAGAGCGGTGTACCCATGAAATTGGGGTTTCATCACCATGCTCAGCGATAAGGTCCCTGGCATATTTTGAAATCGGCTGAAACGGACTGTCATTGATTTCAGATCCTTTTACGATGGGCATGTATTCATCCAGCAGGCTGATCATGCTTCTTGCAATCCGTGTTTTGGCCTGTCCGCGCAGTCCCAAAAGATTAATGTGATGTCCGGCAAGGATCGCTTTTTTCAGTTGCGGGATCACGGTGTCTTCATAACCCCACAGCCCTTCAAATACCGGTTCTTTGGCTTTGATCTTTGCAATCAGGTTCGCCTGGATTTCCTGGCTGATGGTTTTATCGGTATATCCGGAATTTTTTAATTCTTTAAATGTCGTATCGTTTTTCATTGTATGTTGAGCAGTAATCATTTATACTATTAATATTCTGTAAAATTAAATTTGTTGAAAACCAGTCTGAAGCTTACTGTCTGAAGTCTGAAATCTAACCTCATATTCTCTTTTTCCTGTTTCTTTCGTAATCTTCGAAAATCATCTGTCCGAGCCCCGAGAGCCCAGTCAGAAATGCTTTTCCCTGGTTCTGTGCGGTAAAAGCTTCCACAAACTTACGCAGGTAAGGGTCTTGGGCAATCATGAATGTGGTAATGGGAATTTTCAGCTTCCTGGCCTGCGCCGCCCTGTTAAGGCATTGGGAGACAATCATTTCATCCAGCCCGTTGCTGTTCATATAAAATTCTCCGGTAGGCAGCTGGATACAGCTTGGTTTTCCGTCGGTGATCATGAAAATCTGTTTGTTGGTATTCCTTTTCCTGCGGAGGATATCCATCGCCAGTTCCAGACCGGCTACGGTATTGGTATGGTAAGGCCCCACCTGCAGATAGGGAAGGTCTTTCACCTTGATCGGCCAGGCTTCATTCCCGAAGACAATAATGTCAATGGAATCTTTGGGATATTTCCGGTTGATCAGTTCCACCAGTGCCATCGCCACTTTTTTAGCGGGTGTGATGCGGTCTTCACCATACAGGATCATGGAGTGGCTGATGTCAATCATCAGTACCGTGCTCATCTGTGCTTTATGCCGGGTTTCCTCTACGATGAGGTCGTCCTCCGTCAGGCGCAGGTCTGAAATCCCGTTGTTGATCTGGGCATTCTTCAGGCTTTCGGTCATATTCACGGTAGAGAGGTCATCACCATACTGAAAATTACGGTGTTCGCCATCGCGTTCGTCACCGATTCCCGTTTTGGAGGTGCGGTGGTTCCCGATCCCGCTTTTTTTCAGCTTCCCGAAAATCTGGTCGAGTGCAAATTCGCGCAGGGCCGCTTCCAGTTTGGCCGTCAGTACATTTTTGCCTTTTCCGGTTCCCGTGTTTCCTTTCTCCGGGTCAATTTCTTCCTTGATGTAGCCGCGTTTTTTCAGGTCTTCCTCAAAATCCTGCAGGGTATATTCATCGGTAAAAATATCATATTCCTTATCCAGCATATCGAGCCACTCGAAGGCTTCTTCAATGTCGCCGGACGTATGGGTCAGCAGATCCTTGAACACATCAAAAACCCGGTCGAAATGCGAGATTTCTTCCGGAACATGCTTGCTGAACGTGAATCCTTTATAAAAATTAAAATTTTTGTTTGTCATTCAATCCATCTTCTTTTGGTAGAGACAAGTTAGGGAAATATTATGACAGAAGATAACGGTTGGAAATAGAATTTTGTTATGATGGTGATGGAGGAATATAATTTTGATTATTATCTTATATGTGGTTTCAGATTATAATATCCGGTATTTAAAGCAATAAAATCCTTAGTATTGTGATTCAGATAATAGCTTGTTGTAATCTGATCCTGTGTTTTATCTTCAATATGTTCATCATTAAAAATCAGGATGTTGTTTTTCAGGCTATATTTACCGAAGTAATGTCTACTTTCTCCATGCCAGTATTCACTTATTTCAAAAGTGTTATCAGTATATAATTTTATTTCATAGCCTATTTGTTTGAGCATACTATTATTAGGAACATAAAGCTGGAATTTTATTTCTTTTTTTGACTGCCTGTAATCAAATATTAGGTGTATTCCAAAAAAATAAGTAAGAATGCTACGACTAAATTATTATAGATGAATTTATTTTGCTTTTTGAAATCATAAAAATGCAGGATAATAATATTTAAAATAATCAAAATAATTAAGAGAGGGAGAATAATAATAATAATATTTGAATTTGATGCTGTAAAATCTGCATAAATTTTAGTCTTATCGATTAATAAGAAAAACAGAATAATCAGACATGCATATTTAAAGATGAATTTCATTGGTTAACTTTAATCTGTAACGAAATCAAAAATACTGTAAATGTTCTTAAGTTTGCTTTAATCTTTAGGGGTGATGATGAAACTAATCTAAAACATCAAAGTTTTCTTATGGAATGATTAAATGCTATATCTACCAATACCGGGTGATTATTGCAGTCTTTTATTAATTCAATCATTTTTAAAATTTATTATCTTTACCATATCAAAAATTTCATCATGAAAGACCTAATGGGCCAAGCCATCCACGATTATTACCACAACCAAAATCCTGAAGACCTTCAGACGGAAACTTCCATTTCAGAGCTGGATGAACTTCCGGTAGCCTATCTGTTCAGGGATTTTGAAGAGATGAACGGGATGGAACAGAAATCACTTGAACTGGCTCACGGAAAAGTGCTGGACATCGGGACAGGAGCGGGCTCGCATGCTTTGTATCTTCAGGATGAAAGAAAACTGGAGGTTACCGCCCTGGATATTTCACCCAAATCCATTGAAGTCTGTAAACTGAGAGGGGTCCAAACGGCAGTCTGTGAAAACATGCTTCATTTTTCCGGGGAAACTTTTGATACGATCCTGCTGCTGATGAACGGGACCGGGATTTTCCAGAGCCTTTCTACCATTGATACGTATCTGAAACGGCTGTATTCTCTGCTTAACGAAAACGGACAGATCCTGATCGACAGTACGGATATCCTGTATATGTTTGACCGTGACGAAGAAGACGGGGGAGTACTGATTCCGGCCGGCGGCTATTACGGGGAACTGGATTATGTGGTGCATTACAAAGGGGAATCTGAAGACCCGATCAAATGGCTCTACCTGGATTTCAACACGCTGAAAAATGCAGCGGAATATAACGGTTTTGTTATTGAAAAGATCATGCAGGACGAAGATGCTTATCTGGCGAAGCTGACGAAAAAGTAATGATGGCCTGACTGCTGTAATTTTAAGGAAAGAATTTGTAAAGATACAATAATTGACCTTTGGGATTCTTCACTCTGCTTTGGGGTATTCAGAATAAAAGACAACATTATATTGTTTTAAAGATAAAGAAAAAGACGTGCAATTGATCTGCACGTCTTTTATTATTCCTGATGAGAATTGAATTACCCGATCTCGATACCGTTTTCCACATTGCTGTCATCCGGTGTTACGAATGATAATTTCCCATCCGGTTTTGTTGTTAACAGCAACATTCCCTGGGATTCGATGCCTCTGATTTTTCTCGGTGCCAGATTCAACAGGATCATCACCTGCTTCCCGATCACTTCTTCAGCGGTAAAGCTTTCTGCGATTCCTGAAACTACGGTTCTTACATCCACGCCTGTATCCACTTTCAGCTTTAATAATTTATCTGCTTTCTCCACTTTTTCAGCTTCGATAATGGTCGCAGTTCTTAAGTCGATTTTCGTAAAATCATCAAAGGTGATTTCTTCTTTCATGGGGTTGGCGTTAGGGTTGGTTTTTTTATTGTTCTGTTTGGTATTTTCCAGTTTCTGAATCTGGGCTTCAATTACATCGTCTTCGATTTTTGAGAAAAGAAGGGATGATTCATTAATGGTATGTCCGGTTTCTATTAAAACATTCTGAGTTTCAACATCGCTCCAGGTCAGTTTCTGAACATTGAACATAGTCAGTAATTTTTCTGAACTGAACGGCATGAAAGGCTCGCACAGCTGAGCCAGAGCCACTGCAATCTGAGCACCGACAAATAATGAGCCTGCTGCTTTTTCAGGGTTGTCCTTAATGGTCTTCCACGGCTCTTCCGCCTGAAGGTACTGGTTTCCGAAACGGGCCAGATTCATTAACGCCGTTAAAGCATTCCTGAATTCATAATTGTTCAGGAACGTAGAAATTTCTTTCGCTGCCTTGTTGATTTCCTGTAATTCCGGGGCATTAACATCACCCTGCGGAACCACACCATTATAATATTTATGAATCAGCACCGCCACCCGGTTGATAAAGTTTCCGAAAATCCCTACCAATTCCGAATTATTCTTGGTCTGGAAATCTTTCCAGGTAAAATTGTTATCTTTAGTTTCCGGAGCGGAAGAAAGCAATGCGTAACGCAAAACATCCTGCTGTCCCGGGAATTCTTCCACATATTCATGTGCCCAGACTGCCCAGTTTCTGGAGGTTGATATTTTATCGTTTTCCAGATTCAGGAATTCAAAAGCCGGAACATTGTCGGGCATAATGAAATTCCCGTGTGCCTTCATCATGGCTGGGAAAATAATACAGTGGAATACAATGTTATCTTTACCGATAAAGTGTACCAGGTCGCTGTCTTCACTCTGCCAGTAGTCTTTCCAGTCTTTCCCGTTTTTCTCTGCCCATTCTTTGGTAAAGGAAATATAACCGATCGGGGCATCAAACCATACATACAGCACTTTCCCTTCTGCACCCTGCAGCGGAACCGGAACACCCCAGTTGAGGTCGCGGGTCATGGCACGAGGCTTCAGACCGTCATTCAGCCATGATTTTACCTGTCCGTATACGTTGGGTTTCCAGTCGTCTTTATGGCCTTTGATAATCCAATCGTTCAGGAAATCTTCATATTCATTCAATGGAAGGTACCAGTTCCTGGTTTCCTTGAGAATCGGCACATTGCCGCTCAGCATTGATTTCGGGTTGATCAGCTCTGAAGGCGACAGGGTAGAGCCACACTTTTCGCACTGGTCTCCATAGGCATTTTCATTGCCGCAGTTCGGGCATGTTCCTACGATGTAGCGGTCTGCCAGGAACTCATTGGCCTGCTCATCAAAATACTGCTCGGAAACCTCTTCCGTAAACTTCCCTTTTTCATACAGGACTTTAAAGAAATCCTGACTGGTTTCGTAATGCTTTTCAGATGTCGTCCTGGAATATTCGTCGAAAGAAATCCCTAAGTCGGAAAATGATTTTTTAATGATTTCATGATACTTATCCACAATATCCTGAGGCGTTACGCCTTCTTTCTTGGCTCTTATGGTAATGGGGATCCCATGTTCATCCGAACCGCAGATAAAAGCTACGTGTTTTCCTGATCTTCTCTGAAATCTTGCATACACATCCGCAGGAATATATACCCCTGCCAAATGCCCTATGTGAACCGGCCCGTTGGCATAAGGCAACGCCGCCGTAATCATCTTTCTGTCTGACATCTTATTGTAAAGTTTTATAGGCAAAGATAACGAATATCTGCGGAATTCCCTATTCCCGGCGATAATGCTTTTCAGCAACCTGACAGCATCCAATATTACATTTAGTTAAACATAAGTTTAACTTTTTATTAATTTAAGCTGATGTTATGCTATGCATGTTTTAATATAAATAACTGATAATTAATTATTTGTATTAATTAAGTATGTTAATCTACATAATTTATATTAAATTGTATTAAATTTAACATAATTATAATTTTTTTTTAAATTGCAGGACGGCTGATGCCGGATTTATTAATAAAGAAACTATATAAAAATAATATTGTGAAGAATTTTACAACGGTATTAAAAATTGCGCCGGCCTTCTTACTGGCCAGCACAATGATTCATGCGCAGACAGACTCTACAACGAAAGAGAAAAAAATTGAGGAGGTGGTGCTGATTGGGTATGGGAAGCAGAAAAAAACTGATTTGACGGGATCTGTAACTGCAATTTCGGCCAAAGATTTTAACGAGGGGAGTATTACATCTCCTGAACAGCTTATTCAAGGAAAAACATCAGGTATCCAAATTACAACAAATAGCGGTGCGCCTGGTGCAGGTTCTACCATCAGGATTCGTGGTGGTGCATCTTTAAATGCGAGTAATGACCCTCTGATTGTTATTGATGGTGTTCCTGTAGATAACAATGGCATAAGCGGGGCTGCAAATCCTTTAGCATTAATTAACCCAAATGATATTGAAAGTTTCAGTATCTTAAAAGATGCGTCTGCTGCCGCAATTTATGGAAGCAGGGCTTCAAATGGAGTTATAATAATTACGACAAAAAGAGGTACATCAGGAAAATTAAGAGCAAACTATACAACAACAGCTTCTGTTTACACTAAGATGGGTAATATAGATATGTTGTCTGCAGATGATTTTCGAAAGCTGGTCAATGAAAAAGCTACTCCTGTTTATAAAGATTATTTAGGAAGCGGTAATACCAATTGGCAAGACCAGATTTATCAGACTGCATTAGGGGTTGATAATTCGGTTTCCTTATCCGGAGGTATTAAAGGATTGCCGTATCGACTGTCTTTGGGATACCTAAATCAGGAAGGTATTATAAGAACCAATACCATTGAGAGAACGACAGCTGCCTTAAATCTGAATCCTAAATTTTTTGATAAGCACTTAGAAGTTAGTTTTAATTTGAAAGGAACATATGTAGAAAACAGGTTTAAGGAAGATGGTGCTATTGGCTCCGCTGTTGTATTTGATCCGACACAGAATGTTTATGATCCTGCTCTTCCGCAATATGGAGGGTATTATGAGTGGGAACAACCTACAGGAGGATTAAATACTAATGCTACCAAAAATCCTGTATCGATGCTTAATCAGAGAAATGATTTATCTTATGTAAAAAGATTTATAGGTAATGTTCAGTTTGATTATAAATTCCATTTTTTACCGGAATTGCGTGCAAATTTAAATTTAGGGTATGATTACAGCGATTCTAATGGTAATACCACTGTTTTACCATCAGCTGCCATTGCTTTTAATAATAAAGGAAGCTATAGAAGATATACTCAGGAAAAGAAAAATCAGCTGTTAGATTTTTATTTCAATTATTTAAAAACGTTTGAATCCATAAAATCAACAGTGGATGTAACTGCAGGTTACTCTTATCAGGATTGGCAGAGATCTGAACCGTTTGCACCGACAACGTATGGGACAGGAGTTTTGAATCCTACAAGTGGGAATGATATCTTTACGCAAAACACGATTATTTCTTATTTTGGCAGATTAAATTATACATTTAATAACAAATATCTTTTAACGGCTTCATTAAGAAGAGACGCATCATCAAGATTTAGCGAAGATAACAGAGTGGGTTATTTTCCTTCTGTAGCTTTAGCCTGGAGAATTGATCAGGAAAATTTCCTTAAAGATTCCAAAACAATTTCTACGTTGAAACTACGGGCAGGTTGGGGTGAGACTGGCCAGCAAGAACTTAATTTAGGTGATTATCCTTATTTAGCCCGTTATATCTTATCGGATACAGGTGCGCAATATCAGCTTGGAAATGAATTTTACAGTACGTATAGAGCACAGGGTTATGACAAGAATCTTAAATGGGAAACAACAACAACAAAAAATTTAGGTCTTGATTTCGGGTTGCTAAAAGACAGAATCACAGGGACAATTGATGTATACGAAAAAGAATCTAAAGATCTACTTAGTTTTGTACCTGTACCTGCGCTATCAAATCTTACAAATTATCTGGTTACTAACGTTGGTGATATGCGTAACCGGGGTATCGAAGCAAACATCAACGTGAAAGCAATACAGCGTGAAAATTTTTCATGGGAGTTCAATGTTAATGCTACTCACTATAGATCTGAAATCACAGATCTTAATTCCAGCCAGACACTGATTAATACAATCGGAGGGGCAACAGGAACAACAATTCAGGTGAATACAGAAGGTTACCAACCTAATTCATTTTATGTGTATCAGCAGGTTTATGATAACAGCGGAAAGCCTGTAGAAGGAGTATACGTAGATAGAAATGGAGACGGAGTAACTAATACGGATGATTTATATCGCTATAAATCTCCTGCGCCTGATGTACTTTTAGGATTTTCGTCTAAATTCAATCTTAAAAACTGGGATCTGGGCTTCACTATGAGAGCAAGCATCGGTAATTATGTTTACAATAATGTTGCTTCCCAATACGGAACAGAACAGGGGATCACACTTAACGGTTATCTTCAAAACGTCCATACAAGTTATTTGGATACAGGATTTAAAACTACCCAGCTTTTATCAGATTATTATGTGGAAAATGCATCATTTATAAGGATGGATAATATTAATCTAGGGTATAATTTTCCAAGATTTATAAAAGAATCTAAACTGAGGATTTTTGGTTCGGTTCAAAATGCTTTTGTAATTACAAAGTACAGTGGCCTGGATCCGGAAGTTTTTAATGGTATAGATAATAATCTGTATCAAAGACCAAGAGTATATTCATTAGGATTTAATTTCCAATTTTAATTAAAAGAAAACATGACATTTAAATATTTCAATAAAACAATATTTGCTGCAGGTTTTACGGCAGTATTATTTCTTACCTCATGTGAAAATGATCTTAACAGGATGCCTGAGACAGAAGTAACTTCAGCTTCTGTATATGCAGATTTTAATAACTATAAAGGTGTTCTGGCTAAAATTTATGCAGGGTTAGCCATGAGTGGACAAAATGGGGGAGATGGTGATCCGGATATCAGTGGAATTGATGGTGGTACTTCAAACTATATCAGACAATATTTCCAGTTACAGGAATTACCTACTGATGAAGCTGTCATAGCTTGGGGAGATGGATCTTTACCAAGTCTTCACAGCATGACCTGGTCTGCAAGCAACGAATTTATTGCTGCGCTTTATTACAGGATTTATTATCAGGTTGGGCTTGCAAATGAGTTTATCAGAGAAACAACAGATGAGAAATTAGCATCAAGAAATATTACAGGTTCCAACGCAGAGGAGGCAAAAATGTATAGAAATGAAGCTCGTTTTATGAGGGCATTAAGTTACTCTCATGCTATTGATCTTTTCGGAAACGGGCCTTTTGCAACTGAAACAAGTGAAGTGGGAACAACTCCGCCTCCGAGATTAGGCCGTGCAGAGCTTTTTAATTATGTAGAATCAGAATTAAAAGACCTTGAAGGGCTGTTGAAAAATGCCAAAACCAATGAGTACGGACGCGCGGATAAAGCTGCGGTTTGGATGCTGTTGTCCAAATTATATCTTAATGCAGAAGTGTATACCGGCCAGGCAAGATATTCTGATGCAAGAATTTATGCCGAAAAAGTAATCAGTGCAGGTTATACTTTAAAAAGTAATTACGGAGAATTGTTTTTAGCAGATAATAATTTAGACAATAATGAAACAATTTTCTCTGTAAATTATGATGGTACCCACACTCGGACATTTGGAGGAACAACATATATTATTCATGCAGGAACAGGTGGGTCTATGAATCCGGCAAGCTTAGGCATCAATAGTGGTTGGGGTGGTTTAAGAAGTACTAAAAATATTGCCTCTCTGTTTCCGGCGACTGACGGATCTATAGATAAAAGAGGTAATTTCCATACAGCAGGACAAAGTTTAGAAATTAATAACGTTGCAACGTTTACAGATGGCTATCCTATTATCAAGTTTAAAAATATTAAGCGCAATGGTCAGCCGGGGTCAGATATAGCCGGGGATTTTGTTGATACGGATTTTCCGATGTTCAGGCTTGCAGAAGCATATTTAATATATGCAGAAGCCGTTCTGCGTGGGGGTGGTGGCAGTAATGCAACTGCTTTACAATATATTAATGCATTAAGACAAAGAGCATATGGTAATAATTCCGGTAATGTATCTTCAATTAACTTAGATTTCATTTTAGATGAAAGAGCCCGGGAATTATCATGGGAAGCTGTAAGAAGAACAGATTTAATAAGATTTGGAAAGTTTACTTCCGGAAATTATTTATGGCCGTTTAAAGGAGGAGTCAAAGACGGTAAAGCAGTTGAAGATTTCAGAAAACTATATCCAATTCCTGCCAGTGATTTAAATGCAAATCCAAATTTAATTCAGAATCCTGGTTATTAACATAATAATATGATCAAAATGAAATATATCTTTAAAATATTAACTATTGCCATTATTGGTTTTTTATTTATTTCTTGTGAAAAAGATGAAGATCAGGCAGTTTTAGGTGAAGGAACAAGCCCTGTTATTTCTGCAAATAAATCCTCTGTAGTTTTATCAACGGCTGAATCTGCAAATCCGGCAATAACTTTTAATTGGAACAATTCCGATTATGGAGTCAATGTCCAGTTGGCTAATCAGTTAGAATTTGCATTAAAAGGAACCAACTTCGCAGCACCAAAAGCGGTAGAAATGGTAACGGGTTCAAAATCTTACAATATGCTGGGAAATGATTTAAATAATATCGTTCTTTCTTTAGGAGTGACCAGCGTTACCGCTACTGATATTGAAGTTAGGCTGAAATCATCTGTTGCAGGAAGAACCCACTATTCTAATATGATTCCTTTAAAGGTTACACCATTTATCAACGGACCTGTATACACGTATACAGATATGTACCTAATTGGTGATGCTACTGCCGGTGGGTGGACAAATGAGATAACAAATGATAAAATTTATCCGTTATTAAAATCAACCACAGCAAACGTTTACACTTATACAGGATATTTTGCAGCAGGTGGGTTTAAAATGATTAAAACGCCTGGTAGCTGGGCTACTCAGTATGGTGCAGGTTCTTCTGCAGGGGTACTGGATACTAGTGGAGGTTCCGGAAATATCAGCGTACCTGCAGCGGGATATTATAAATTGACAGTTAATATTTCTGCTCTTACCTATACTTTTGTACCGGTGACTGCACCTGGAACTACTTATACAATGATCTCTATGATCGGGCCGGCTGCCGGTGGATGGAGTACAGATTTAGATCTCCAGAAATCAACTTTTGATCCGCATGTATGGATCAAGAAAAATGTAATGCTGAATTCAGGGGAATTTAAATTCAGAGCTAATAATGACTGGGCTGTCAGTTGGGGAGCTGCTCAGGAATTCTTCGGGACTGCAACGGTAGGAGGTGCCAATATTCCGCTTTCCACTACGTATCATTATAATATTTATTTCAATGATATGACCGGGGATTATTCTTTAATTCCGGTAAATTAATAAAAATTAAATGCAACTGAGCTTGTTAATAGTATAGAATACTTAAAGTAAACTGTTGCTTTTAAGCAACAGTTTCTTTATTTTTAAAACTTATAAGAGTCATTATGAAGAAAATTACCATGGGAGCAGTGCTGTTCTCAATGATGTTTGCAGGGGTTAACGCACAGACGTTACAGTCGCCGGACGGAAAGTTTGAAATGAACTTTCAGCTGAAGCAGGGCGTTCCCTATTACAGTTTAAAATACAACGGAGCCGTAGTGGTGGAAGATTCAAAGCTGGGATTGAGGTTGTTTAAAGATACTTACATTAAATTCGCTTCTGAAATTGCTAAACCGGAAGATGTAAAATTTGATCTTAACAACGGTTTTACAAAAACAGATGAAAAAAGAGATTCCAAAAATGAAACGTGGCAGCCGGTTTTGGGGGAAAAGAAAAACTACATCAATCATTATAATGAACTGGCCGTAACCCTGAATCAGTCTTCTACCGAAAGAAATATTATTGTTAAATTCAGGCTGTTTAACGACGGGTTAGGATTCAGGTATGAATTTCCGCAGCAGAAAAACCTGAACTACTTTGTGATCCGTGAAGAAGATTCTGAGATCGATTTAACCGATGACATGAAGGCCTGGTGGATGGTGGCAGATTACGATTCCCAGGAATACCAGTATCAGGAAACCAAAATCTCCGAAATTCCGGCACGATGGCCGAAAGCGGCAGATGCCAACGCTTCCCAGACCCTGATCAAAAATGCGGTTCAGTCGCCGTTGATGCTTAAAAAAGAAGGCAGGCAGCCATTATATATCAACCTGGCGGAAGCTGCTGTTTTAGATTATCCGGCTTCCCACCTGGAAGTGGATGCACAGAACTTTAAGTTCAAAACCCACCTCACGGCAGACCGTCAGGGTGCCAAAGGATATATGCAGACGCCTTCCGTAACGCCGTGGAGAACCATTATCGTGGCTCCGAAAGCAGAAGAGGTTATGGATTCAAAGATGATTTTTAACCTGAACGAACCTACAAAATATACCGATACCTCTTACATTCACCCAACCAAATACATGGGCGTCTGGTGGGAAATGATCATCGGGAAATCCCAGTGGGCCTACGGGCAGCCGGAATCCAATGTACGTTTAGGCCAGACCGATTTTACGAAACTGACACCCAATGGAAAACATGGTGCCAACAATACCAAAGTTAAAGAATATATTGATTTTGCCGCTGAAAACGGTTTCCAGGGATTGCTGATCGAAGGCTGGAATATCGGTTGGGAAGACTGGTTCGGACGTTCGAAAGAATATGTTTTTGATTTCATTACGCCATATCCGGATTTCGATATCAAAATGCTGAATGAATATGCGCATTCAAAAGGAATCAAGCTGATCATGCACCATGAAACTTCAGGTTCTGCAACAAACTATGAAAGGTGGTCTGATAAAGCTTTCCAGCTGATGAATAAATACGGTTATGATGCTGTGAAAACAGGATATGTGGGAGATGTTATTCCGAGAGGGGAGCACCATTATTCCCAATGGATGATCAACCATTACTACAGGATTGCAGAAAAAGCAAACGAGTATAAAATCATGGTCAATTCCCACGAGTCGGTTCGTCCGACAGGGGAAAGCCGTACCTATCCGAACTATATTTCTGCTGAAGCAGCCCGCGGAACCGAATACGAAGCATTTGGCGGAAACAATCCGGATCATCAGACCATTCTTCCGTTTACAAGATGGATGGGCGGTTCTATGGATTATACGCCGGGGATTTTCCAGACTAAACTGGATTACTACTTTCCGGGTGATACACGTTTCGTAAAAACCACGCTGGCCAAACAGTTAGCATTATATGTAACTATGTATATGCCGCTTCAGATGGCCGCCGACTTACCGGAAAACTACAGGAAGCACATGGATGCCTTCCAGTTTATCAAGGATGTAGCCGCAGACTGGGATGATACCAAAATCCTGTCCGCAGAACCCGGAGATTATGTTGTAACGGCCAGAAAAGCCAAAGGAACCGAAAACTGGTTCGTAGGCGGGATTACCGATGAAAACAAGCGTGACTATACGTTGGATTTCTCATTCCTGGACAAGGGGAAAAAGTATGAAGCCACGATCTATGAAGACGGAAAGGATGCCGATTACATTAATAATCCTCAAAGCTATCATATCTACAAAAAGAAAATTACAAGCAAATCTAAAATCAACATGAAAATGGTACGGAGCGGCGGATTCGCGGTATCGGTTAAGCCCGTACAGTAAATATTATTTTCTTAACTTTATCATCCTTAAAGGTTTTTTGCCTTTAAGGATTTTTTATTGTACGAATAATTTATCTTAATGATGTTGATAACTAAAATGTTTAGCAGGCAGAATCTTTTTCTTTTCCTATTGGCCGTTATGGTGCTGATGGCAAAGCTCATCCCGTTCCAGGAATCCTACAACCGGTATTTTAACCTTTCCGCTTTTATAGACTGGGGCATTGCCGGGATCTTCCTGCTGTATGGTCTTAAGCTGGATTTAAAAGAAGTGGTGAAAGATATTGCGAACTGGAAGCTGCATGTGCTCATTCAGTCGGGTACCTTTATCCTGTTCCCGTTGCTGGTACTGCTGTTTTATCCCCTGGTGAAAGATTCCGGGTATGTCAGCATCTGGCTTTCCGTATTTTTTCTGGCATGTCTGCCTTCTACCGTTTCATCTTCGGTGGTAATGGTTTCCATCGCTAAGGGCAATGTGACTTCAGCAATATTCAATGCTTCCGTTTCAGGACTGATAGGGATTGTCATGACCCCGTTACTGATGAGTTTTTTCTTGGTTCCTGCTGCAGGCTCCGGCAATCAGGGCGAAATTATCGAACAGCTGCTCATCAAAGTACTGTTGCCGATTATCCTCGGAATCCTGCTGAATCCTTTTCTCAAAAAATGGGTAACCCGATATTCCTCAGCCATTGCAGAATTTGACCGGTTGATTATCCTGCTGATTGTATATGAAAGCTTTTCTACCGCTTTTACAGAAAATATTTTCGCTTCAGTACCTTCTCTGGTATTTCTGGTTCTGGCGTTCAGTGTGGTGTTCCTGTTTTTTGCCGTGTACCATATCCTGAAATTCACAGCCCGGAAAATGAATTTTAAAACCGAAGACCGGATCACGGCCACCTTCTGCGGGTCCAAAAAATCACTGGTCCACGGCAGTCTTTTCCTGTTGGTTCTGGGGATTCCGGATGATCAGAAAGTGCTGTTCCTGCTGCCGGTGATGATTTACCACAGTTTCCAGCTCTTCTACGTAAGCTGGCTGGCCAATAAAATAGCAAAAAGAACCCCCGATGTTGAAGTATAAGAATCTATTTGATTATCTTTAAATATATGAAAAAAATATATGTAATTTTTGCGTGTACCCTCGCGTCTGCTGCCTTTTCCCAGACCGGAACCCTGGAAAAAGTAGAACCGGCTTTCTGGTGGAAAGGGATGAAAAACCCCGAACTTCAGATCTTAGTCTACGGAAAGAATATTGCTGATCAGGAAATTGAGCTCTCAGACGGTGTAAAAATCAGCAATATCCAGAAAGTTGAAAACCCGAACTATGTGTTCATTACGGTAAATACCAATGAAATCAGTGTCCCGAAATTTAAGATCACGACAAAGAAAGGAAGGAAAAGTACAGGCTCTTATACCTATGAGCTGAAAGAAAGAAACCAGGGTTCTGCAGCCCGCGGATCATTTACTTCAAAAGACGTTATGTACCTCATCATGCCTGACCGTTTTGCCAATGGCGATGAAAAAAATGATTCAAGGCCGGAACTTACCGAGAAAGCCAACCGCAGCCTTCCCAACGGACGGCATGGAGGAGACCTGCGTGGTATTATCAATCACCTCGATTATATTCAGGACCTGGGCGCTACAGCCGTCTGGCTGACTCCGGTAAATGAAGATAATGAAAAAGTCTATTCCTACCACGGCTATGCCCAGACCGATCTCTATAAAATCGACGGCCGTTACGGAACCAATGAAGACTACCGTGAGCTTTCCCGTGAACTTAATAAAAGGAATATGAAGCTGGTGATGGATTATGTTACCAACCACTGGGGCATTTCACACTGGATCATCAAAGATCTCCCGACAAAAGACTGGATCCACTGGTTCAAGGACGGAAAAGACGGTTTCAAACGTTCCAATTACAAGATCACCTCACAGTTTGATACCAATGCTGCCGAGAGCGATAAAAGGGTAGCACTGGATGGTTGGTTTGATACTACGATGCCGGACATCAACCAGAAAAATCCGTTGGTCTTAAAATACCTGACCCAAAATGCCATCTGGTGGATTGAATATGCAGAACTCGGAGGATTCAGGGTAGATACCTATCCGTACAATGACAAAGAAGCCATGGCGAAATGGGCAAAAGCCATTACCGATGAGTATCCGCAATTCAATATTGTAGGCGAAACCTGGCTGAATACGGCCGGGCATATTTCAGCCTGGCAGAAAGATTCCAAAACAGGGGAAGCCGCGAACTATAATTCCAATCTGCCTTCCGTGATGGATTTTATGCTGTACGGGAACATGCCGAAAGCACTGAAGGAAAATCAGGGCTGGGATTCCGGGATGATGAAGATCTATGACGGGCTTTCAAGCGATTTCCTGTATCCGGACATCAACAATGTACTTGTATTCTTTGAAAACCACGACACCGAAAGATGGAATGAAATTTTTAATTCCGATCCCAAAGCCTATCAGCTCGGATTAACGCTTCTTTCCACAGTCCGCGGGATTCCGCAGCTCTATTACGGAACGGAAGTGGGCATGAGAGGAGACAAAAATAAAGGCGGTGATGCTGATATCCGGAGGGATTTTCCCGGAGGCTGGAAGTCGGATTCTCAAAGTGCATTCAATGTTTCCGCACAAACTCCTGAGCAGAAAGAATTTTATCAGTTTACCCAAAAAATACTGAACTGGCGAAAAAGCAAAGACGTAATCCATACCGGAAAAACCAAAAATTATATTCCGCAGGATAATGTATTCGTCTATTTCAGGTACAATGGCCAGGAAAGCGTAATGGTGGTTCTGAACAATAATGAAAACACTCAGAATATAGACCTGGGCCGTTTTACAGAATCGCTGAACGGATTTTCAAAAGGAAAAGAAATTATTTCCGGTAAAGAAGTTTCTCTGCAGAATTCATTGTCCGTACCGGCAAAAACCCCGATGGTAATTGAACTGATTAAATAAACAATAAATCAATACTTTAAATCAAAAACAGAGTTATTAAAAATTCCGGATCTTGTGCCGGATTAAAATATCCCTAAGATCATTAACAACGATATTCAAACATGAAAAAAATAACCTTATTCTCTGCATTATTCATCTTTATCCTGAACTGCGTGTGTATCTCAGCACAAGGCAGGTCTGAAAAAGACAAAGCAGAAATCAGCACGATGCTCGACAGTTTTAATATAGCAGCCGCAAAAGCGGATTTCACAACCTATTTCAGTTGTTTCGCCGAAGAATCTTCCTTTATCGGAACCGATGCTTCTGAAGTCTGGGACAAACAGGCATTCAAGGTCTGGGCTAAGCCTTATTTTGATAAAAAAACCACATGGAACTTTACTTCATTAAAAAGAAATATTTATTTCAGCAAAGACGGTAAATTAGCCTGGTTTGACGAATTGTTGGATACCCAGATGAAGATCTGCCGCGGTTCAGGAGTGCTGGAAAAAATCAGCGGACAATGGAAAATCAGGCAGTATGTACTTTCCATGACTGTCCCTAATGAAGTAGTGGATCAAGTGGTGGCAGAAAAAGCACCGATTGAAGATGTGATGATTCAACAACTAAAAACAAAATAATGGAAAGTACATCTACTGCAGGACAGATTACAGGGAAGAAGAAACCGAATCTTTCCATGGCTCAGATCATCAACATGAGCATGGGATTTCTGGGCATCCAGATGGCTTTCGGATTGCAGAACGGAAATGCAAGCCGTATCCTGGCCAATTTCGGAGCTGATGTCCACGAACTGTCGTGGTTCTGGCTGGTGGCTCCGGTTACCGGACTGATTGTCCAGCCGATTATCGGTCATTTAGGAGACAATACCTGGAGCCCGCTGGGAAGAAGGAAGCCGTATTTCCTGATCGGAGCCGTTTTATGTGCCATCGGATTGGTAATGCTGCCGAATGCCGCCTCTGCCACACAGATGATGGCTGCTAACGTATTGCTTCTGGCCGTGATTTTCCTGGCGATGATGGATGCGTCCATCAACGTAGCAATGGAACCCTTCCGTGCACTGGTGGGAGATATGCTCCCTAAACATCAGGGAACTCTGGGTTTTTCGGTGCAGACTATTTTAATCGGGATCGGAGCCGTGATCGGATCTTATATGCCGGACTGGTTAACACAGCTGGGGGTTTCCAATACGGCACCCGAAGGATTCGTGGCCGATAATGTAATTTATTCCTTTTACGTTGGGGCAGTCCTGCTTTTGCTGACGATCCTGTATACCATTTTCACCACCAAAGAATACTCGCCGCGCGAGTTTGCTGAATTTGCCAATGAGAACCCGGAAACCGTACATGTTTCTAAATTCTCAGATATTTTTAAAGATTTTGCACGGATCCCGGACCAGATGCAAAGGCTGGGTGCCGTACAGTTTTTTTCGTGGTTCGCCCTATTTACCATGTGGGTGTTTACCACCAGTGCACTGGCTACCCATCATTTCGGGCTTTCGCCGGAAGATACGCATTCGAAAGCCTTCAATAATGCTGGCGACCTTACCGGAAAACTGTTCGGGATGTACAACTTTTGGGCTATCCCGTTTGCTTTTCTCCTGACTCCCCTTGCAAAAGCGATAGGCAAGAAACAGACACATGCTTTAGCCCTTTTATGTGGCGGAATAGGTTTGATTTCCATGTACTTCATCAAAGATATCAACTTACTCTGGATCTCCATGATCGGCCTGGGCTTTGCCTGGGCAAGTATCTTAGCCATGCCGTATGCGATGCTGATTGAAGTGATCCCGCAGAATAAAATGGGCGTGTATATGGGCATCTTCAACTTCTTTATTGTCATTCCCCAGATCATCAACGGACTTTTCGGTGGACCTATTGTCAGCCGTTATTTCGGAAATTATGCAATGGATTATATTGTGGTAGGAGGCATATGCATGATAGCAGGAGCCGTTATCACCATGGTTTTTATCAGGTCAGATGATGAAACCCCGGAAGAAATTGAAGAAGAAATCAAACAGGTACATTTTTAAAAATCTGAACCTAATTATATTCAGCCATCCATCACCGGATGGCTTTTTATTTATATAATCTATTGCAATTTAATCTTTTCTTAAGCTTTTGTGGTATTTAAATCTCTAATTTAGAGGAAGCAAATTTCAAAAGATGTATGATATTATCATTATAGGCAGCGGAGCAGGAGGCGCAACAATGGCCTATCAGCTGGCAGACAGCGGAAAGAAAATTTTAATCATAGAAAGAGGAGGCTATGTTCCGGTAGAAAAAGAAAACTGGGATTCCGTAGAAGTATTCCGTAAAAACAGGTATACCACAACCGATGAATGGCTGGATAAGCACGGAAAATCTTTCCGGCCTGGAATGCATTATAATGTAGGCGGAAATACCAAATTCTACGGTGCGGCCTTGTTCAGGTTAAGGGAAGAAGATTTTAAAGAAATACAGCATTACGGAGGCACGTCACCGGCATGGCCCATTCAGTATGAAGATCTGAAGGGCTATTATCTTGAAGCGGAAAAACTGTTTTATGTTCATGGTAAAAGAGGGTCGGATCCTACAGAACCTTCAGATTCAGAACCATATCCGTACGATGCTCTTCCTCATGAACCCCGGATTCAGGAAATTTTTGATGAACTTACCAGATACGGACTGAAACCCTTTGAACTTCCGGTCGGGGTGAATTTTACTCCGCACCCGGCAGTTAATGCACCCTATACCTTAGACCGTTTTGACGGATTTCCTGATGCTGCAGAAAGAAAGGGCGATGCTCACCTCTGTTCATTATCCAGAGCACTGGAACATCCTAATGTGGAACTGATGATCAATACCAAAGTCCTGAAACTGGTTGCAGATGATGAAGGAAAAAAGATTTCAGAAGTAATGGTGGAACAGGACGGGGAAACAAAAACCCTGAAAGCAGGATATGTTGTGCTGTCGGCAGGAGCCATCAACTCCGCGGCGTTGCTGCTGCAGAGCAGAAGTGAAAAATTTCCCGACGGACTGGCCAATTCCTCCGGCCAGGTGGGAAGGAATTATATGTTCCATCAGAATTCAGCCTTAGTGGCACTGTATACCGAGCCCAATAATACCAAATTTGGAAAAACGTTCGGGATCAATGATTTTTACCATGCCAACAGGGGCTACGAATTTCCGCTGGGGCATATCCAGATGCTCGGAAAGTCAGACGAGCACCAGATCAGCGCCGACAGTCCGGTTCCCGCACCCGGTTTTACTTTTGAGCTGATGGCCAAGCATGCCGTAGATTTCTGGCTGACTTCCGAAGACCTTCCGGATCCTGAAAACAGGGTGACGGTGGAAGAAAACGGACAGATCAGGATCAGCTATACCCCGAATAACACCAAAGGCCATGCACTGCTTAAAGATGAACTGATCAAAGCATTAAAAGCCTCGGGAAAATTCAGTTCATTTTTCTTTAAAGGCATTTATTTCAGCAAAGGGATGGACATTGCCTCGCCTGCCCATCAGAACGGGACTACCAGAATGGGCACAGACCCGGAGACCTCAGTGGTAGATCCTTATTGCAAAGCCCACGACCTGGACAATCTGTATATCGTAGACGGCGGTTTCTTCGTATCCAGCGGTGCCGTGAATCCGGCACTTACCATTATTGCAATGGCCCTCAGGGTAGGGGAACATCTTAAAAAAAATGTTCTGACCTCATGAATTCACAAACGGCGAAAATAGGGATTGTCTTTTTACTGGCTTTCATAACCGGGGTTAATTTTGTGGTTTTTCCTGCTTTGGGAACGGCATTTACCGATCCTTCGGTGTTTGCGCTTTCATCATCGCAGTTCGGGAATCTCTTTTTGCCTCAGGTGGCGTGTATTATCATTTCATGCCTCGCCGCTCCGTTTCTCGTCAATAAATCAGGCCCTAAAATAATCCTGGCGACAGGAATTGCATTGATGATGATGGCTACTGCAGGTTTATGGGGAATGCAGTTTTTAATGAAGGAAAAAGAAATGCTCTTTCCGGTACTCATGGTTCTGGTTGCATTTACCGGTACCGGTTTCGGCCTTTCGATTACGACACTCAATCCTCTGGCAGCGAGTTTATTTAAGAATAACCCTTCGTCTGCCATTCTGATTTTGCAGTTTCTCGTAGGATTGGGCACTTCTGCTTCGCCGCTGATGATGAATCTGGCAGGCGATGTACACCACTGGATGTATGTTCCCGGAATTATCTTTGTTGCCGTAAGCATACTGTTTACCATATTATTGTTCATCAGGCTGCCCGGGGAAACATCTTTTAAACTTCCTGAACGGTTTACGGTTCCTGCCAGGTTATGGGCATTTTTCGGGATTATTGTTCTATATGGCTGTATAGAAGGGACTTTCGGCAGTTTCGGGACGGTGATTCTTAAAAGCCGTGGACTGGATAACGCCGGTGCCAGTCTCGGACTTTCGTTATTCTGGGGAGGAATTGCCGTTAACCGGCTGCTTTTCGGGATTTTTGCCAGGAAATATGACCTTTCTTTACTGTTCCTTTTATCACCGGTGTCAGTCGGGTTAATCATCGGGTTGCTGCTGTTTTTTTCCGGTACCGGCGCCATTCTTGCGCTGATGTTTATAGCCGGGTTTTTCATGGGAAGTATATTTCCGGGAGCTATCGGGTGGGGAACGGTAGAGTTTCCTACACTTTCTGTAATGGTTTCAGGATTTCTGATGGCGGCCAACCAGATCGGGACGGGAATCGTAACCAATATCCTGGGTCATTTTTCAGACCGGACTTTATCAATCCTGCAGCTGCTTGTTATACTGGCTGTTATGATCTGCGCTTTGCTTTTTGTACTGAAGAAAAACTCAAAAATAAAGGAAGCTTTTTGAAACCGGTATTTTAAGCAAATCCGGACCCGTAATCCTTTCTTATCCTACGTCAATATACCGGGAACAGCCATATTGTACCTTTGTACTATAAATAAATAAAATATGAAAACAGTATATCACAAAGCCGATTCAAGAGGCCATGCTGACCACGGATGGTTAAACAGTTACCACACCTTCAGTTTTGCCAATTACCAGAACAGAGACAGAAGCAACTTCGGGGTATTAAGGGTGCTGAATGACGATACCGTTTCTCAGGGAATGGGATTCGGGACGCATCCTCACAGGGACATGGAAATCATATCCATTCCTTTGGAAGGTGATCTGGAACATAAAGATTCCATGGGAACCACTGCGGTTATCAGGAAAGGCGAAATCCAGGTAATGAGTGCCGGAACAGGCGTGATGCACAGCGAATACAATAAGAATAAAGATGAAGCCGTAAAGTTTTTACAGATCTGGGTCTTCCCAAAAACACAGGGTGTGGAGCCGAGATATGATCAGAAAAGCATTAAGGAAGGGGCAAAGATCAACGGGTTCCAGCAGATTCTGTCACCGGACCAAAATGATGACGGCGTATGGATCCATCAGGATGCCTGGTTTAACCTGGCTAATTTTACAGAAGGAAACGGCAAAAACTATATGCTGAATAAAAAAGGGAACGGCGTATATGCCTTTGTTTTAAAAGGAACCGCTAAAATAGGCGACCGGATCCTCCATGAAAAAGACGGCCTTGGAATCTGGGATACACAGAGTTTCAACATTGAAGCGGTAGAAGATACCGAGGTTCTCCTGATGGAAGTGCCGATGGAATTACCGGACTATTTAAAATAATAAAATATTTCACAGCATAAAATTCTATTCTTTTATAGAAGTTGTGAATTCAGAAAGAATTTTTATGAGGTGACGACAAATACATCTGAGGATTCAAAAACTTTACGATCTTTGTGCCACAAAATACTCACTTAAAACAGATACAACAATAATGAAAATTTTAGCCATAGCAGGAAGCAATTCCGATACATCAATCAACAGACAACTGGTTTCTTATGCCGCATCACTGATTGAAAATGCAGAAGTGGAAATCGTAGATATGAATGATTTCGAGATGCCGATCTATAAACACCAGCGAGAAGTGGAAAGCGGAGTTCCGCAGCAGGCAATTGATTTTGCCGGAAAAATAGACCATGCAGACATTCTTCTGATTTCCCTGTCTGAGCATAACGGAACCTATTCTTCAGCTTTTAAAAATGTATTCGACTGGACTTCAAGAATAAAAAACCGTGCTGTATGGAATGAAGTACCGATGCTTTTAATGGCTACAGCACCCGGCGCAAGAGGTGGTGCGGGCGTTCTGGAGGCCGCTTCCAAGCGTTTTCCGCTGCATGGAGGAAACATTATAGATACTTTCTCGCTGCCTTTCTTCAATGATAACTTCGATAAGGAAGCACAGAAAATTTCCAATGAAGAAAAAGACAGTGAACTGAAGGAAAAAATTCAGAAAATTTCTGCCATTGAATCTATCCTTGAAAAATAAATTGAAAATTAATTTAAAATTAATATCTTTGCAAAAAGAAATAAGATGAAAATTCAGACCGCTTTTAAAGAATGTTTCTCCGAAAAAGGGAATGTTGTGGGCTCTGAAATTCTGAGATAAAACAACGGCCGATAATCTACCAAGATTGTCGGCTTTTTTGTTTCCAAAATTGAACAAGAATATTAAAAAGACAAAGAGACATCAGATTGCAGATATAAGATGATAAGTCTGAAATCTGAAATCTAACATCCAATATCTAAATAAAACATGAGCAACACATACAAGTCAGCAGGCGTAGATAAAGAAGAAGGGTACAAAACCGTTGATAAAATCAAAAAGGCAGTGGGTGAAACCCACAATGCCAATGTACTGAACCATTTGGGGAGCTTCGGGGCTTTCTATGAAATCGGAGGGTATAAAAATCCTGTTCTGGTTTCAGGAACCGATGGGGTAGGAACAAAACTGAAGGTCGCATTAGACTCGAAAAAATATGATTCTATCGGTGTCGACTGTTTTGCCATGTGTGCCAATGACATTCTTTGCCACGGTGCAAAGCCACTGTTCTTCCTGGATTATCTGGCTTGCGGAAAACTGGATTCTGAAATTGCTGCTGAAATCGTTTTAGGGATGGTGAAAGCGTGTAAAGACAACAACTGTGCACTGATTGGTGGTGAAACGGCTGAAATGCCGGGCATGTACCAGCCGGGCGATTATGATGTTGCCGGATTCTGTGTAGGGATTGTTGAGAAAGACCAGATCATTGACGGATCAGGAATCAAAGCCGGAAATAAAATCATTGCACTGCCAAGTTCAGGTTTCCATTCCAACGGATTCTCTCTGGTAAGAAAAGTGTTCCCGGATTTCAATGAAGAATTTGAAGGAAAGCCTTTGTATGAAACACTTTTGGTTCCTACAAGATTATATTATAAAGACATTCATAAAGTGCTTGAAGAGGTTCAGGTAGCCGGGATCGCTCACATCACAGGTGGCGGATTGTATGAAAATATCCCGAGAATTATCGGTGAAGGCCTGTGTGCTGCAATTGATGCTTCAAAAATCCAGATTCCGAGCATCATGCTTGAGCTGGAAAAAAGAGGCGGGATTGCCCGTGAAGAAATGTTCGGGACCTTTAACATGGGTATCGGAATGATTGTCGTGGTAGACGCAGAACATGCAGAAAAAGTACTTCATCTTTTAGACGACGCCTACGAAATAGGGGAAATCACAGAAGGAAACGAAAAGATAAATTTAAAATTCTAATAAGACATCAGATGGAAGACATCAGACATCAGACGATCAGTCTGAAATCTGGTATCTGAAATCTAACATCTCAGTTAATGAAAAACATTGTTGTACTCGTTTCAGGTTCAGGAACCAATCTCCAGAGGATTATAGATACGGTTGATAACGGAGAAATCCGGAATGCAAAAGTAACGCTGGTGGTGGCAGACCGGGAATGTTACGGACTGGAAAGGGCCAAAAAGCATCATATAGAAAATATTCTGATTCCCAGAGGCAAGAATTTCAGCAGCGAATTGGGTAAAATGATCCCTGAAAATACAGATCTGATTGTATTGGCAGGATTCTTATCCATCCTGAAGCCTGAATTCTGCGAAAACTGGAACGGTAAGATCATCAATATCCATCCGGCACTCCTGCCGAAATTCGGAGGAAAAGGCATGTGGGGGCATCATGTTCATCACGCCGTGATTGAGGCCAGAGAAAAAGAAAGCGGGGCAACCGTACATTTCGTGACTCCCGGAATTGATGAAGGCGAAGCCATTCTTCAGAAATCATTTGCCGTAACAGAAGATGATACGCCTGAAACGGTAGCAGAGAAAGTTCACTTAATTGAATATGAAATTTTCCCGGAAGCGATCAATAAAGTTTTAGGAAATTAAGATTGATGAAACCAAAAGTAAAAATTTGCTGTATCAGCAGTGTGGAAGAAGCTCAATTGGCCATCAGGCACGGAGCTTCAGCACTGGGTCTGGTAGGGAAGATGCCAAGCGGTCCCGGAATGATAGAGGACAGCCTGATTTTAGAAATCCAGGAGAGTGTTCCGCCGCCCGTTTCCACGTTCCTTCTGACCAGTGAAACAAATGCTTTAGAAGTGATTAACCATCATAAAAAAGTCCGGACCTCCGTAATCCAGCTGGTTGATGCGTTGGAAAACAGTGAATATAATCTTATCAGGGAACATTTGCCGGGCATCAAATTAGTTCAGGTAATTCATGTTATCGATGAAGATTCTGTGCGTGAAGCAATTGAATCTGCCCCGCATGTTGATGCGCTTCTGCTGGACAGCGGAAACCCCAAATTAGCAGTAAAAGTATTGGGTGGAACCGGAAATATACACAACTGGAACCTTAGCAGGACGATAAGGGAATCTGTGAAAATCCCGGTTTTTCTGGCAGGCGGCCTGAAAGTTGAAAACGTAAGGGAAGCTGTTGAAAAAGTGCAGCCTTTCGGACTTGATTTATGCAGCAGCGTAAGAAGCAACGGCAAACTTGACGAAAAAAAGCTGGAAGCTTTTTTCGCAGAACTGGAAAAGATATAAAGTAAGAATCTAAGTAAGTAAAAATAAAGACCGGAGGTGAAAGAACCGGTCTACAGTTTGAAATAGCTGTAAAAAGTAAAAAATTGAAAGAAAAAATGAGCAAAAAGAGAGTTTTAATCAGTGTTTCGGATAAAAGCGGATTGACTGAATTCGCACAGTTTCTGGAATCTCAGGGATATGAGCTGATTTCTACAGGAGGAACCTTCAAACACCTGAAAGAGGCAGGATTAAACCCGATTCAGATTGATGAGGTAACCGACTTCCCTGAAATGCTGGACGGCAGGGTAAAAACACTGCACCCTAAAGTTCACGGCGGATTGCTGGCTGTCCGTTCAAATGAAGAACACATGAATACGGTTCAGGAACACGGCATCGATCTGATTGATATGGTGATTGTAAACCTGTATCCTTTCTTTGAAAATGTAAACAAAGACATTTCCCTTCACGAAAAAGTGGAGTTCATTGACATCGGAGGCCCTTCAATGCTCCGTTCAGCAGCTAAAAATTTTGATTCCGTTACCGTAATTACCGATGTGGAAGATTATGCAACGGTAAAAATCGAGATGGAACAGAACGGCGATACCTATATCGAAACCCGTAAGAAGCTGGCAGGAAAAGTATTCAACCTTACTTCTGCATACGATGCGGCTATTTCAAGAATGCTCCTGGATGAAGAATATCCTGCTTATCTGAACGCTTCCTATAAAAAAGTTTCTGACTTAAGATATGGTGAAAACCCACACCAGACGGCAGCATATTACGTTTCGACTTTTGAAAACGGGGCGATGAAAGATTTTGAGCAGCTGGGAGGCAAAGAGCTGTCTTTCAATAACCTTCGGGATATGGATCTGTGCTGGAAAGTGGTAACTGAATTTAAGGAAGAAATGGCCTGCTGTGCCGTGAAGCATTCTACACCGTGTGGTGTTGCCATCGGGACTTCTGCACTGGAAACCTATAAGAAAACATTTGAATGTGACCCGGTTTCCATCTTTGGCGGAATTGTTGCCATGAACTATAAAATTGATGCGGCAACAGCAGAAGAATTAAATAAAACATTCCTTGAAATCGTCATGGCTCCTGAATTTGATGAAGCAGCACTGGACGTTTTAAGAAAGAAGAAAAACCTGAGAATTATAAAAATTGTAAACCCTGTTTCCGATAAGCAGACGTGGGTGAAAGTGGACGGAGGAATCCTTGTTCAGGACAATGACAGTATTTTCTCTGACGATATTAAAACAGTAACTGAAACACAGCCGACGGAAGAACAGAAAAAAGCATTGCTGTTCTCCCAGAGGGTAGTAAAATATGTGAAATCCAATGCAATTGTGGTTTCCAACGGCATCCAGGCTTTCGGTATCGGCGGCGGACAGGTGAACAGGATCTGGGCAACACAGCAGGCAATTGAAAGGGCAAAAGAAAAGTTTACCGGAGAACTGGTACTGGCTTCCGATGCATTTTTCCCTTTCCGTGATGTGGTGGATTTCTGCCATCAGGAAGGAATCACGGCCATCATCCAGCCGGGAGGAAGTGTGAAAGACCAGGACAGCATTGAGGCGGCCAATGAGCACGGAATCCCGATGATGTTTACAGGAATCAGGCACTTTTTCCATTAATTAAAATAGAATTAAAAAATAATTTGAGATTGTATTTTTAGCATTCAAAATTATATATTTGTAAAATAGACTTGTTAATTAAATAAAAATATGAGAATATTAATCATAGGTGAAGGTGGAAGAGAATCTGCTTTGGCGGCAAAACTTCAGAATGACCCGAGAATTTCTAAAATGTTTTTTGCTAACGGAAACGCTACTACGGATGTTATAGGAAAGAATGTTCATTTATCAGAGATTAAAGAACTGAGGGATTTTGCAATCAAGGAAAAGGTGGATCTTACCATCGTTGGTCCTGAAGCTCCGCTTGTAGCGGGTTTAAGAGACGAATTCAAAAAGCATGATCTTAAAGTGTTCGGTCCTAACCAGAAAGTAGCCAGCCTGGAAGGCAGCAAGGCTTTCTCTAAGAAATTTATGCAGACCTATGATATCAAGACAGCGAAAGCGGTGGTATTTGATTCATATAATGATGCCAAGGAATATGTTCAGACACAGCAGTACCCTTTAGTGGTTAAAGCCAGCGGGTTAGCCGGCGGAAAAGGAGTGGTGATCTGCGATACCCAGGAAGAAGCGGAAGCTACCATCCACGATTTCATGATCAGAAGGATTTATGGAGATGCAGGAATCCGTCTGGTTATTGAAGAATACCTGGAAGGTTTTGAAGCCTCCATCATTGCATTCTCAAACGGTGAAAAACTATTCCCGTGTGTAGCTGCTAAAGATTATAAAAAAGCCGGAAACGGAGACACAGGCCCGAATACCGGAGGGATGGGATGCGTGGCGCCAAGCCCGGAATTTACCCAGGAACATTATGCGGATTTCGAGAAAAACATTCTTGAGCCTACCGTTAAAGGATTGAAAGCAGAAGGTTTCGGTTTCAAAGGAATTATTTTCTTCGGATTGATGGTTACCAAAAACGGTACTTACCTGCTGGAATACAATATGAGATTCGGAGATCCTGAAACCCAGGTATTGATGGCTTTGATGGAAAACAACCTTCTTGACGTCATCCAGGATTGTATGGAAGGAAAAAATATCGAGCTTACCTTTAAGGATGAAAAAGCAGTATGCCTTGTGATGTGTTCAGGAGGTTACCCTAGAAACATTGAGACCGGTTTTGAAATCGTAGGCGAAGACAAGCTTAAACACAGCAGGCTTCTGTATGCCGGTGCCATCAGAAAAGGTGACAAAGTGGTTTCCAACGGCGGAAGGGTGCTGAACATTGTAGCCACAGGTGCTACTTACGATGATGCCCGCAAAAAAGTTTACGAAGACGCCAGCCACGTACATTTCGACTACGGCTTCTACAGAGAAGACATCGGAAAATTTTAATAAAAAAAATCAATAAAAAGATTTGGAGAAATCCAGGTCTTTTTTTGTAAAACAATTACATTTAGCAGTAAGCTTTACGCTATAGGCAATAAGCTTTAACATTCACAAACGGCCTGCTGCTTATTGCCTATAGCCTAAAGCATTAATAATAATTCAGAAAAATGAACAACGGTATCATTATATTAGATTTCGGTTCCCAGTACAACCAGCTTATCGGAAGAAGAATCCGTGAGATGGGCGTATATTCCGAAATTTTACCTTTCAACACGCCATTAGAAACCATTTTAGAAAGGCAGCCGAAAGGCATCATCCTTTCCGGAGGGCCAAGCTCTGTGAATGCAGAAAATGCCCACCTGGTAGAAAAAGAATTATACGAACAGGGAATTCCTGTGTTGGGAATCTGTTACGGCATGCAGCTTACCGCGCATCTTATGGGCGGTAAAGTTCATAAAGGCGTAAAAGGGGAATACGGAAAGGCACACCTGGAAATCGTAAAAGAAAGTGCTTTGCTAAAAGGCGTTACCCAGGATTCTGTAGTCTGGATGAGCCATTTTGACGAAGTGGGGGAATTGCCTGTAGGATTTGAATTGAATGCAAAATCCGGAGTAATCGCTTCCATTTCCAATGAAGATAAAAAAATCTACTGCGTACAGTTCCACCCGGAAGTTTCCCATACGGAAGAAGGCGGGAAAATGCTGGAAAACTTTGTTTTTGCGATCTGTGATGCAGACAAAAACTGGAAACTGACCAATTATATTGAAAAAACAGTTGCAGAAATCCGCGAAAGGGTTGGGGAAAACAGAGTGATCCTCGGACTTTCAGGAGGGGTTGATTCTTCCGTAGCTGCAGTGTTGATCCACAAGGCAATCGGTGACCAGCTGACCTGTATTTTTGTTGATACCGGACTGTTGAGGAAAGATGAAGATGTAAAAGTAATGCAGAATTACGGGGAGCATTTCCATATGAACATCAAGCTGGTAGATGCCAAAGAAAGGTTCTTATCAAAGCTTGCAGGGGTTGATGATCCGGAAGCGAAAAGAAAGATCATCGGAAACGAATTTGTCCATGTTTTTGATGAAGAATCCCATAAAATTGAAGGTGCGAAGTTCCTGGCACAGGGAACCATTTATCCGGATGTGATCGAAAGCCAGTCGGTTAACGGTCCTTCAGCGGTCATCAAATCCCACCATAATGTAGGCGGGCTGCCGGAAGAAATGGATTTTGAACTGCTTGAGCCTCTGAGAGAATTATTTAAGGATGAAGTAAGAAAAGTAGGAGAGGAATTGGGGATCCCACATCATCTGGTACACAGGCATCCGTTCCCGGGCCCGGGCTTGGGAATCAGGATTTTAGGAGCTGTTGATGCTGAAAAAGTAAAGATCCTGCAGGAAGCAGATGATATTTTCATTGAAGAATTGTATAAAAATGACCTGTATGAAAAAGTTTCACAGGCTTTTGTTGTGCTTCTTCCTGTAAAATCTGTAGGCGTAATGGGCGATGAGAGAACCTATGAATATACCGCAGTGGTGCGTTCTGCCAATACCATCGACTTCATGACGGCAACCTGGAGCAGGCTGCCTTATGAGTTTTTGGATACGGTTTCCAGCAGAATCATTAATGAAGTAAGAGGAATCAACCGTGTGGCTTATGATATTTCAAGCAAACCGCCGGCAACAATTGAGTGGGAATAATGGTATGTTAATGATTAGACTCATAAAAAAAATAAATAATTACACCTAGATTTGTAATTCGAAATAATTTTTTTTCATCATTTGTGTTTTTATCCTCCCTTTCTAAGGGAGGTTTTTTTATTTATATCCGGGTAGATTTTCTTGTTGTCTCAATCAGAAAAAGATCAGCAGTGCATTCAGGATAATTAATATTTTCATTTCTGTGCTTATGTTCCGTAATAACTTTTACCCCTTGGAAATTTTCCTTAAATTTAGATAAAATTATATCAGATGCAAATTGAAACAAGGCCGCTTACCGTTCAGGATTACGATGAGCTGGTTGAAACGATGAGGCGTGCTTATCCCCAGATGTCAGAGTATGTCTGGTCTAAAAAAAGTATAGAAAAGCTTACTAAAATATTTCCCAAAGGCCAGATCTGTATTACGGTAGATGGAAAACTGGCGGCTGTGGCACTTTCCATTATCGTGAATTATGATGAGTTCGGGGACGAACATACCTACAGTGATATCACAGGGAATTATACCTTTAATACCCATTTGTCAACAGGGAATGTCCTGTATGGCATTGAAGTTTTTGTTGATCCGGAATTCCGCGAACTGCGTTTGGGAAGAAGATTGTATGATGCCCGGAAAGAACTGTGCGAATTACTGAATTTAAAATCGATTATTTTAGGCGGAAGGATCCCGAATTACCATAAACACAGCGAACTTTCGCCCAGGGAATATATCCGGAGGGTACGTGATAAAGAACTTTACGATCCCGTGCTTTCTTTTCAGCTTTCCAATAACTTCCTGCCGATCAAGGTATTGAAAGGATACCTGCCTGAAGATGAATCGTCCGGTGAAAATGCGGTACTGCTTCAGTGGAACAACATCTACTACAGCAAAAAACCGAATACCATGCAGGACAGCATCATCCGTTTGGGACTGGTACAGTGGCAGATGAGGCATTTTAAAGACATCGACGCTTTTTATGAGCAGGTAGAGTTCTTCGTGAATGTGATGGGTGATTATAAATCAGACTTTGTGCTGTTCCCGGAACTGTTCAATACCCCTTTACTGGCGCCTTTCAACAAGCTTTCCGAACGGGACAGTATGATCGAGCTGGCCAAACTGACTTCGGATATCAGAATGAAAATTTCAGATCTGGCGATCAGCTATAACGTCAACATCATCTCAGGAAGCATGCCGGTTTTTGAAAACAATGAACTCTATAACGTCAGCTATCTCCTCCACCGGGACGGCAGGATAGATGAATACCGTAAGATCCACATCACCCCGAATGAAAGGAAATATTACGGGATGAAAGGCGGAAACGAAATCAAAGTGTTTGACACCGACTGCGGAAAAATCGGGCTTGTTATCTGTTATGATGTGGAATTTCCGGAACTTCCGAGAATCCTGGCAGATCAGGGCATGAAAATACTTTTTGTCCCTTACCTTACGGATACGCAGAATGCTTACATACGCGTCCGCCACTGTGCGGCAGCAAGAGCCATTGAAAATGAATGTTACGTGGCCATTGCAGGCTGTGTGGGGAATTTACCCGGTGTGAACAATATGGATATCCAGTTCGGACAGGCTGCTGTTTTTACCCCGTCGGATTTTCCTTTCCCGTCCAATGCTGTTAAAGGGGAAGCCACACCGAATACGGAAATGACCTTAATTGTAGATGTAGACCTTAACCTTCTGAAAGACCTTCACCACCATGGTTCTGTACAGGTGATGAAAGACCGGAGGAAAGATTTATACGATATCTATTTACGGTAAATAAAAAAAGAATGCAGTTTTGCATTCTTTTTTTTATTAAATCAGTGATCGTAAAGATATTATTGAGGGCAGATCACAGCCGGACACACTAATCTCGGGCATCTTGGCCTTCCGTCATCCGGACAGCATTGGTTGGAACAGTTTCTGATAATTCCGCTTCCTGCAATACTTTTCATCTGGTTTCTTGAGATTTTCTTTAAATTTTTCATAACAATATAATTTAATGATTAATTTTTTAAATATAATAATTTTAGCTGTACTATTCCATGTTAAGAGAATTATTGTTTCAATTAAAATCTTAAAAATAATAGAGCAAGCCATTCAGGATTGTGGTATAAATTCATATAAATCCCTCTGTCAGGTTGAAAGATAAGAACCTGTTTGTTGTGTACAGGATAATATTTGAAGGTGCTGTGGTACAGCGACAGCTTATTTTTTTGTATTTTTATACATTATGTTCGATAAACAGCAAAGAAAACTGAAAAGATCTGCCAGGCTTATTTCCGTATTGAGTAAATATGGTTTTAAAGATCTTCTCGCCAGGATGAACAGCGGGAATAAGCCGGTGGAAATTTCCCGGAACCCCGATGAAATTATTTCAAAAGGAACCGTATATGAAAGAATCCGGCTCGTGCTGGAAGAACTGGGGCCTACTTTTGTAAAACTCGGGCAGACGTTCAGCAACCGGGAAGACCTGCTTCCTCCGGAACTCGTACAGGAACTCCAGAAGCTCCAGGATAAAGTGGATACGGTGGAAATGGACGTGGAAGAAATCATGGAATCTGAATTCAGCATCACGGTTTCAGATCATTTTCTGAAGATTGAAAAACAGCCTCTTGCAACGGCTTCTATTGCGCAGGTGTACAGAGCGGTTCTTGCTGACGGGACGGATGTTATCTTAAAAATCAAAAAACCGGATGTCCAGAGCATTATAGAAGATGACTTACTGCTGATTAAAGACCTTGAAAAACTGGTATCATCCTATTCTGAAATAGGGGAGAAGCTGAATCTGAAGCAGGCCATCTACACTTTTGAAAAATCGCTGCTTGAAGAAGTGTCGCTGATCAATGAAAAGGAAAATATCCTGCAGTTCAGGAGGAACTTTAAAAACCATAAAGAAACGTATGTTCCCAGAGTATATGAGGAATTTTCCAATAATACGGTGCTCTGCATGGAGTTTATCGACGGGATTAAGGTGACGGATAAAGCCGGCCTTTTAGCACATCATATTGATCCGGTGACGATTTCTGAAGTCGGGTTGAGGCTCTTTATCTCACAGATTTTAGATTACGGTTTCTTCCATGCAGATCCGCATGCCGGCAATATCCTGGTGCAGAAAGACGGCAAAGTGGTTTTTATTGATTTCGGAGCGGTAGGGAAAATCCCACCGAATGATAAGGAAGTCCTGGAGAATATGATTGTCAGCTTCGTGGCAAAAAATCCCCATAAAATTGTCCGTTACCTGAAAAAAATGGCAGTAAGCTACCAGATTCCGGATGAAAAGCGGTTTGAAAATGACGTAGAGGATATCCTTAATTTTGTGCACAGTACATCCCTAAAAGAAATCGATCCCCAGTCTGTTATCAATAAAATGAAAGATGTATTGAAGGACAACCGCCTGTATATGCCGGATTATTTTTATCTTCTCTTTAAAGGGATCGGTCTTATCGAAGGCGTCGGAAGGACCATCAACCCTGATCTTGATGTGGTGAAAAGCCTTCATCCCTACACGAAGAAAATACTCGCTAAAAAGATCAGCCCGAAAAACATCGTAAAAACGGGAATAGACAGGATGATGAGCTTCACGGATACGATGGATGAAATCCCGAAAGAACTCCGGTCCGTCCTGCAGAAACTGGATGAAAACAAATTTACCGTTACCAGTGAGATCAAGAATATCGACAAAACAAATCAGCTCATAAAATCAGGGATTGTCAATCTGATGTTAGCGATGGTTCTCGGAGCCAGTATAATTGCCACGGCTATTGTTTTTGTTTCCGGATCCGGCCCTAAAATCGGGGAAATGTCTCTGATAGCTTTACTGGGATTTATCTTTTCAATGGTGTTGATCATCATCATTCTGCTGAGAATTACAAGGAAATAAGAGCTTGTTAAAGAAGAACATTATTCTGATCATTCTTAAATCTTCATACATGATGCTTATGTTGTTCATCTGTATAACTGCAAAAAATTAATTGCCTATCTTTGCAAAATGGAAAAACTCACTTTTGCAGATTTTGACCTGCCTGTTAAAATTCTAGATGTTCTTGCGGACCTGGAATTGTTTGAGCCTACACCCATTCAGGAAAAAAGTATAGGGCCTATACTTTCCGGAAGGGATGTGATGGGAATTGCGCAGACGGGTACCGGAAAAACATTAGCCTATCTGCTGCCTGTCCTTAAAACCTGGAAATACAATAAAAACGGGAACCCTACAATTGTTGTTTTGGTTCCTACCCGGGAATTGGTGGTTCAGGTAACGGAAATTGTCGAGAAATTAACAGAGAATCTTACTGCAAGAGTAATCGGGATTTACGGAGGGAAAAACATCAATACCCAAAAGCTTCTATTCAATAACGGATGTGATATTTTAGTGGGCACGCCGGGAAGGATTATGGATCTCGCCATTGATAATGCCATTTCCCTGAAAGAAGTTCAGAAGCTGATTATTGATGAGTTTGATGAGATGCTTAACTTAGGTTTCAGGCCGCAGCTGACCCATATTTTTGAAATGATGAAGGACAAGCGGCAGAATATACTTTTCTCGGCTACCATGACGGATGCTGTAGATGAAATGCTGGACCAGTATTTTGCAGGGCCTATTGAAATTTCCCTGGCGAAATCCGGTACGCCGCTTGAAAAAATAGAACAGACTGCCTATAAGGTAGAAAACTTCAATACCAAGATCAACCTTCTTGAACATTTGCTGAAGAGCAATCAGGATATGTCCAAGGTGTTGATTTTCACGAATAATAAAAAGAATTCAGATCTTCTGTACACAAAAATCAGTGAGCTTTTCCCTGATGAGTTTGACGTGATCCACTCCAATAAATCTCAGAACTACAGGCTGAAAGCGATGAAGAGATTTGAGAATGAAGAAATAAGAGGCCTGATTACCACAGATGTCATGGCGAGAGGTCTGGATATTTCAGACATTACCCATGTGGTCAACTTTGAAACCCCTGAAATTCCGGAACAGTACATTCACAGGATCGGTAGAACGGGTAGGGCAGATAAAAACGGGATAGCCGTAACGTTTGTAACCAAGAAGGAAGAACCTTTGATTCTTGACATCGAGCTCCTGATGGATAAAGAATTAACCTTTATTGCATTCCCTGAAGGCGTGAAAGTGAATCTTAAGAAAATTGCTTCTGAGGAAGAGCTGATTGTCATGAAAAATCCGGCGCAGGTGAAGCTGTATGACGGCGGAGGTGCTTTCCATGAAAAGAAAGACAAAAACAAGAAAGAAAACTGGGGCGGTCCTTCAAAAAGAAAAGAACCCAAGAAATTCGGGGCGAACAGAGCGCAGCAAAAAGCGATCTCCAAGTCTAAAAAGAAGAAATAAACAGTATATTATACAGAACAAAAAACTCCCGGGTAATGCCGGGAGTTTTTTGCTTTATTTTACCAAGTAAAGAATAAATTTGTCATCAACGTTATCTCCGTTTATATCTTCATAAGCTTCTACAAGCTGCAGTTCATTATTGTTAATACTTGCTACTTCAATAGTTTCTCCGTCTATGACTAATTTTTTCTGCACCGCATCATAAGAATAAGGCTGGGTTTCTGTTCCGTGATTTTCACAGTTTCCGCTAATCATGAAAGGTTCATAGATTGTACTCAATATACAGGTATTCAAAGCATTTTTAGCGAGTCATCCTTATTATACATAAAAAAGCTGTCTCACCCTGATGAGACAGCTTTTATAATAATTAATGTAAATTCCTTTTTTTCTTTGTATTACATCAACAACAGATATACTGCTTATTTTTATTTCATATAAGGCATCATAACCGAAGTCCAGAGCTGATATCCTTCCGGTGTCATATGAAGCAGATCTTCCACGAAAAGATCGTTCCTTACTTTTCCGTTGGCATCCTGCATAACTTCAGTGATGTCAATAAACTCTGCGTTAGGCTCCTTTTTCATGAAAGCGGCAATTTTTTTATTTGCTTCTTTCATCTGTGGCCAGAGTTTTTCGCGGCTCGGAGAGTATTTGATGGAAATATAATCTACCTCAATCTTCGGAAACCGGGACCTGATTTTTTTATAAAATGTTTTAAAACGGTCAACCACAACATCTGCTTTCAGCTTATCATTGTCAGCGAAATCATTTTCCCCGCAATACACAATGATCTGTTTGGGCTGATAAGGGTTTAACAGGTCATCAGCATAATCGTTGAGATCGGTCAGCCTGGAGCCTCCGAAACCTCTGTTGATAATGGTTTTTCCCGGAAAGTACCGGTCAACATCCGTCCATTTGGTGAAAGACGAGCTTCCGACTAACAGAATGGCATCTTTCGGCGGTGCGGTTTCCTGATCTGTTTTTTTGAAGTTATGAATGTCCTGCCAGAACATCGGTTTTTTTTCCTGCGAAAAGAAAAGGGCAGACATCAGCAATAGAAATGCCGTTAAAGTCTTCTTCATTTTTTTAATACTTTTTATTTTCTATTAAAATTCTTTTTCATAAAAAACTCCCGGAAATTCGGGAGTCTGTTTTATCTTAAGTTATCTTTTATACGAGATATACGTTACGTCTATAATCTGGTCTCCGTCTTCATCAACATTCCCGAACATCTGTTTCAGTTTCATCTCAGAGCTTGTAAGCACAACCACCTGATATTTTCTGGAGCTGTCATTATCATATTTAATAATCAGTTCCTTGGTTTCGGCATTGTACTCGTAAGTCCCTTCTGACTTAGCACTTAGCTGGCAATCTGTACCCACTCCTGCATAGGCGGAATATGATGCATAATAATCCGTTCTGTACTCCGTAATATTTTTTGCAGAGCAACCCATAGGAACCGTGGTGTCAATTACCGTTTTATCGTCTTTTCCGGAAACAAGTTCTGTCTTGCTGGTTTTCCACTCACCTTTCATCATATCCATTTCATAACCCTTGATATCGTCATCTTCGCAGGAAGTAAGCGCCAATGCTGAAAAGGCAAATAAAAGTAACTGTTTTTTCATTTCACAAATTTTAGAATATGCTAAAATATAAATAAATTTGAAATATCAGTAATGAAATTCCGCTTTTTTAAACCAACAGTTGTAGAAAAGACAAATTTATACAGGTGAAAAGATACGGAAAGCAACCGGTTAAAAACTTTACAGCGGTTTTAAATTTCAGCATCTGACTTTATAAAGCTGTAAAACCTGTTCAATAAAATTTCAAACAACCTGTTTTTGGGCTTCCTGCTTTGCTAATAGCTCATTTCCACAATCTGGCGTGCATCCTGCGGAGTCAGTGTTTTATATTCACCTAAGCCCAGCCAGTTTCTTTCCGTAAACGCTTTTTCCACCCTTTCGGCAGTGCCTTTATAATCTTCCGTATATTCTGAAAGCCTGGTCTGAATATGAAGGCTGTGGAAAAATTCTTCCAGTTTTTTAATTCCGAGTTCCGCTTTTTCTTCTACTGAACCGTCTTTGATTCCCCAAACCCTTTCGGCATACTGCGCCAGCTTCTCTTTCTTGGATTCAAAATTGTAACGGTAATGGGGGGGAGCAATAACAGCCAGCGTCCTTGCATGGTCAATTCCGAAATAAGCGGTCAGCTCGTGTCCCATAGCATGCACGGCCCAGTCGGTAATTACGCCTTTCTGGATCAGTCCGTTCAGGGCCATCGTACAGCACCACATAAAATTGCCGGCTGCATCATAATCGAAATCACCGCCCAGTACTTTCGGAGCCGTTTCCTGAATGCTGATCAAGATACTTTCGGCAATTCTCTCCTGAAGGTCAGCCGGGGAAGTGGTGGTCATATACTGTTCCAATACGTGGGTATAGGCATCGGTTAATCCGTTTACGATCTGGCGTTCAGGAATGCTTCTTACCACTTCCGGATCCAGTACTGAAAACTGAGGGAAAAGTCCCGGGCCTCCGGAAGACAGCTTCTCATTGGTTTCCCTTCTCGAAATTACATAGCCCGAATTCATTTCAGAACCCGTTGCCGGTAACGTAAGGATGCTTCCGAACGGCAGTCCTTCGCCTTCAAAGGTGCGTATCGGTTTCTTTAAAATTTCCCATGGCTCACCGTCGTAACTGGCTGCTGCAGAAAGGAATTTTGTGCCGTCGATAACCGAACCGCCGCCCACTGCCAGAAGGAAAGTGATGTTTTTTTCTTTGATAAAATCCAGAGCCGTGATCAGGACTTCATATTCAGGATTCGCAGGCACACCTCCGAATTCATAAAACTCATGGTCTGCAAGGGCTTTTCTCACCTGGTCATACACACCGTTGTTTTTAATGCTGCCGCCGCCGTAAATCAGCAGTATTCTGGCATCTTCCGGAATTTCCCTGGAGATTTTAGCAATTTCCCCTTTCCCGAAAAGTATTTTTGTTGGATTCTTAAACTCGAAATTAAGCATTGTTCTGATTTATTTTAACCCAAATGTACGGAACGAACCCTGAAAACAGCGTTAAAGAAGTTTTAAAATTCTAATGACGGGCTTTAATAAAAACTATCATATAATTGGGATCATTCAAGAAGCACCGCAATTTTAGTTAAAGGATAAAAGTAGTCAAATAAGAACAATCTCTTTATTTCACAGGAATTTAACCGTGATTTCAATGAAGGTTTTATACTGTCAGTAAGATTGGATTTCCGGTTCTACTCAGTAATACAGTCTTCACTTTTAAAATAAATGCCGTTGCTTTTAGAGTCCGGTTTCCCGGTTTTCCTGTTGATTCTGATCAGGAAAGATTCCTTGGTCAGCGGACAGTTTTTTGTTTTTGAAAGATACAGTGAAATATACCGGTCGTCTATTTTATATGAGCTGCCCAGCCTGTTGGCTGCATCAATACTGAAACCATATGTATTGGCAATTAAAACAGCTTCCGGAAGGTTATCTACGGATCCGATAAAATCCCTTAACTGCTGTTCGGTTGAGAAATATACGGAACGGCCGTTTTCACAGGCCATGAGGTAAGAGAAGCAGTCTTCGCCCAGGCATTTTTGAAAGAAGCCTTTCTGCGGTGCCGGGTCATTAAGGGTCATGTATTGCGGCATCTGGCTTTCATAGATCACGGCCAGATCAGGATCCGGATTATTGCGGAGCACAGACCAGTATTTGTATTTCTTGTCCGGGACGATAAAAGGGTAGAGCAGTTCAGGATTGTCGAGGATTTCCGGAATCTTTTTAAAGTCCTGGGAAACGGTATTTTGGGAGAACAGTAAACCGGATACCAGAAATGAGATGATTGAAATGATTTTCATGAGTCTGATGATGATCCTGAGTTCTATTGCAGGATAATTTTATAGTATCCCTGTTCGTCTTTTACATCAATGCCTACTCCCGTAAACGTTAATTTATTAATCTGATAACCGTCACAGCCTCCTTTAAATTCGGAAGACTGGATTGAAAAATTAAAAACTCTTACCGCAGAATAAAACGTATAGTTTTTTGTCCCGTTGTAAGCCCCGACATTCTCTAAAATAACCTTCCCGTCAGAAGTTTTGGTCAGCGGTATACCCACCTGGTTTTCGTCGCTCACCGAAAACGGATCCAGGGTTCCGTTGGTAATCAGGTTTTCGCCCTGATCATCAACAAATTCAAAAACAATCGGCTGAGGAGCGTTATAGCAGTCGTCGCCACAGGCTGTAAAAAGAAAAGCCATGACAAGGAAGATAAATATTTTTTTCATGGGGTAAAAATTATATCGGTGAAATGTAAAGTTAATCATTAAGCGATGGTATTCAAAATTATAATAAAAAGAATAGAATATTATTGATTTATAGAGCCATCATGCATTATTTTATTCCACGCTCTTCCCTGATCTGTTTCTGTGTTTTATAAGGCGTATACATCTGATGTTCATTAAAAGCAACAATTTTATGATCTGTAATTTTACCTTTTATATAAATAGAGTCTCCGTTTTTAAAGGTATATTCTTCCATAATGATATTTTCATATCCCTTGATGTCTTCAAGATATGAACTGATCCACGGGTGTTCATTTTTAAAATGATCTATAATTTGATGGTTTTTAGAATGGAAAGGCGCATACATACTGATGTTTTTTTCTTTTCTGTTCACAATTTTTCCGGTAAAATGAACATTGTTATTTCCAAGCGTATCCATAATTGAATACTGAAAGTCAATAGTGTATAAATTCCCGTTTACAGAAAGTTTTGTTCCTTTCGGGTATCTGGTAATCATACTGTAATCGAAATTTTCATAGATCTGTATGTCTCCTTGCGTTTCCGTATTGGCTCTTAAACTGTCATATTTCAGATAATGTTCATTTCCTATCCTCAGAAAGTAAAATGCTGCTTCACTTCCGGAAATCGGAGCGGTTACTGTTTCATCGGTGTAAATTTTACATTTTAAAACAGGCAGGGCATGTATTGTTTTCCACTGTTCATTCTTTTCTTCAGCACCTTTCTGCATTGAATTGATTCCGTTAAAAACAATAGAGAAAAAGCCGATAAAAGATGTTAAGCAAACAAGGCAGAAAACTCCGAAAATAATCAGGATAATTTTCAGCGTATTTTTATCAGATGCCTGAAAATTCCCGCCATTATCATCAACAGGGTTTGTGTTGGAAAAGGAATTGTCCGCTTTAATATGGAATTTAAATTTGATCATACCGGTTAAAAGTTGTCAAAACTAATCAATAATCATAAAAAAATATATTTTTATTTTTAAATTAGTTAACAGGATACCATTTGAATTCAAACCAAAATCCCCTACATTTGTTATATGAGACACGATCGACGCGCAGAAAAATTCAGGCAAATTGTGGAAAATAAATTCCAGATCTACAATTCATTGTTTATGAGCCTGCCTTATGATAAAATGACCAATATCGGGATGCTCCTTCCGTTTCTTTGTGAAGAAAGCAAGGCCGGTTACGAAGCAGGAAAAACCCCTGAAGAAATCGTAGAAGAATTTTTTAAAAACCATACCGATTTACAGACGGAAGAACAGAAGCTTGAGCTGCTTTTTAAGATCATCCAGTATATTGAAAGACAGGTAGTCCTGTTCGACAGTATTGAAGATGCGGCCTTTCCAAGCCTGCATTCGGAAAGCGATAAAGGAACGGTAACCAATTTATATGAACGTTCGCTGCAGGATCATAAACTTGAAAAAGTACGTGAAAAACTGAAGGACTTTGCCGTTAAAATTGTTTTTACGGCGCACCCTACACAGTTTTATCCCAATTCTGTACAGAGAATCCTGCACGATCTCAGGAATGCCATCACCAAAGATTCAGTAACGGATATTGACATGCTGCTCCAGCAATTGGGAAAAACCCCTTTTGTCAATAAGGAAAAGCCGACGCCTATTGATGAAGCCATGAGCATCATCTATTATCTGAGGTATGTGTATTACGATACCATCGGGGAACTTTTTACCAAGATCAAATCAAATTTCGGCAACAGCCATTTCCATCTGCATGAAGACCTGATCCAGCTGGGATTCTGGCCCGGAGGAGACCGCGACGGAAACCCTTTCGTTACCGCAGACGTTACCAAAAGAGTAGCGGAAGAACTGCATTCCGCGATTTTAAAAGCCTATTACAATAACCTTAAATCCGTGCGGAGAAGGCTCAGCTTCAGAGGCGTTTCCGAAGTTCTGGGGAAATTAAGCAATGAACTCTATGCAGCCATTTTCAGGAATGAAAAAATTACGGCAGAAGATATCATCAGAAGAATTGATGAGGCTGAGAAGATTGTCATAGAAGAGCACAACTCATTGTTCCTGGATCTGCTGACTGATTTCAGGGACCGCGTGAAGATTTTCGGGACCCACTTTGCCACATTGGATGTCCGGCAGGACAGCAGGATTCATCAGGCAGTTATTGATGAGGTTTTTGCTAAAACATCAGGAAATACAGAGGCTGGCTATGAAGAAAAGTTCAGTCAACTGATTCAGAGGTCGGAAACGGTTAATCCGGAAGACTTTGAAGATGTTGTTAAAGATACTTTGCTCACCGTTACGCAGATATCGCAAATCCAGCAGATGAACGGCACCCGAGGGATGAACCGCTACATTATTTCCAATTCCGATGCGGTGAAGGACGTAATGAATGTGTATGCATTCTTTAAAATATGCGGGTACCGGGATCAAGATATCAATATGGATATCGTTCCGCTTTTTGAAACCATGGAAGGCCTGGCCAATGCAGAAAATGTGATGAGCGAGCTGTACAAGAACCCGGTTTACCAGAAACATCTGGCAGGAAGAGGGAACCAGCAGACCATTATGCTGGGCTTTTCAGACGGAACCAAAGACGGCGGATACCTGAAAGCCAACTGGGAGATTTACAAAGCCAAAGAACTTCTTACCGCACTTTCTGAAAAGAACGGGATTAAAGTGGTCTTCTTTGACGGCAGAGGCGGGCCGCCGGCAAGGGGAGGCGGAAAAACGCATGATTTCTATGCCTCACAGGGAAGTACCATTGCCAATAATAAAATTGAATTAACGATTCAGGGACAGACCATTACCAGTATTTTCGGGAACAAGGAGCAGGCGAAATACAATTTTGAGCAGCTGCTGACCGCCGGCGTGGAAAATGACGTCTTTAAAAATGCTAAAAAGGATTTAACGGAAGAAGAACGGGCCCTGATGATAGAATTATCTGAGATCAGCTATCAGAAATATTCAGATCTGAAAGCGCACCCTATGTTTGTGCCTTATCTTCAGGAAATGAGTACGCTGGAATATTACGGAAGGACCAATATCGGAAGCCGCCCGTCAAAAAGAGGCGGCGGAAATGAGCTGAAATTTGAAGATCTGAGAGCAATCCCGTTTGTTGGGTCGTGGGCACAGCTGAAACAGAATGTCCCCGGATTTTTCGGTTTCGGGTTTGCCATGCAGCAGTTGAAGGAACAGGGAAGGTTTGATGAAGTAAGAGAATTGTACAAAGGTTCCGATTTTTTCAGGACACTGGTGCTCAACTCCATGATGAGCATGAACAAAACATATTTCCCGCTGACCTATTACATTAAAAACAATCCTAAATTCGGCCCGTTCTGGACGGTCCTGTTTGATGAATACCGGCTTTCCAAAGAAATTATGCTGGAACTTACCGGGTTTACCATGCTTCAGGAGGAAGATGCCCTATCAAGAAAATCCGTGAAAATCCGTGAAAAGATCGTATTGCCGTTGTTGAGCATCCAGCAGTATGCTTTGATGAAAATCCAGAAAGGCGAAGGAAACAGGGAAGCTTATGAGAAGCTGGTGATGCGTTCACTGTTCGGGAATATTAATGCAAGCAGGAATTCAGCTTAAAATTTAATAATGAGGAGATGCGTTTTAATAATTGCCCTGATGTTTTCGGCAGGCTGTAAAGAATCAAAAAAAGATAAACTGCCGCCTGCTGCCGGAAATGAAGCACTGTCTCTTGAAAAAGCAGTAGAAGACCACATAAACGTTGAAGAAAAGAAAAAACCGGCGGATTTCCTGCCGAAAGGGTTTGTGCTTTTTGACGAAGTTCAGGGAGACCTGAATAATGACGGAATAAATGACTACATCCTGATCATCAAAGGAACGGAAAAAGATAAGGTGGTTACTGATAAAGACCGCGGAACACTTGACAGGAACCGCCGCGGGATTATCGTACTGTTTAAAACCAAAAACAACAGTTACCAGCTGATCACTGAAAATAAGGCCTGCTTTTCCTCAGAAAATGAAGACGGCGGCGTTTACTTTGCCCCGGAGCTTGACGTATCGATAGAAAAGAATAAATTATACATCCACTACGGGCATGGAAGATACGGTTACTGGACCTATACTTTCCAGTACAGGAATTCTGATTTCCAGCTGACAGGGTATGATTCCAGTGATAATTTCGGTCCGGTGATCAACAGCGAAACGAGTATCAATTTCCTGACCGGTAAAAAGCAGTTCAGGGAAAATACAAACAAGGATGCAGACAGCGGAGAAGAGGTGTTTAAAGAAACCTGGACAAAAATTAAGGCTCAGAAACCTGTTCTGTTATCTGAAATTAAAGATTTTGATGAACTTGATTTAACGTAAAATAATAAGGCCTCTCACATGAGAGGCTTTTATTTATTCCTTTATTATTTTTTCATAAAAGATTTTATCTTTCGTCCGGATCTTAAGGTAGTAAATGCCTTTGGCAAAATCTTCAACCTTTACCGACTTCTGCTGATTAACTTTCGTAATTAGCCTTCCCAGGTTGTCATAAAGTTCTACTGACAGAACTTCTTTTTCTGTCACAATGTTCAGGATGTCTCTAACGGGATTGGGAAAAATGCTCAGCTGTTTGTCTTTAACTGTCTCCGAAGTATTCAATACTGTATTGTAAAAACTTCCGAAATTCAGAATTCCGTATCCCATCTGATCCGTATGATTCGGATACAGGGAGGCGGTCTGCCTTAACCGGTTTCTCATGGCATCTCTGTTCATGGTAGAAAACGCCTGGAGCAGGCAGGCAACCCCTCCGGCGGCAATCGGTGTGGCAATGGAAGTGCCGTTCACCTGTACGGTTGACCCGTTATTAACGGAGGTCGCATTGGATCCTCTTGTACTGGCATCAGGCTTTACAACACCTAAAGAATTAGGGCCATAGGATGAAAAATTTGAAGAAGCACCCGCGGCATCTACAGACCCAATGGTAAATACTTTTGCATTATCTGCCGGGGTCAGAAGATAATGCCATGGCTGGGCACCTGAGTTTCCGGCGGCAAACAGAGTGAAAATTCCTTTACTGACTGCAATTTCAGCCCCTCTTGCAATAAAGGAAGTGCTTCCGTTCAGGTTAGCATAGGTATAATTGTATTTCGGGTCGTCAAAAGTGGCATAGCCCAGAGAAGTGGTGATAAGGTCAACGCCTTTCCGGTCTGCCTCTTCGGCGGCTTCAATCCAGTAGAGTTCTTCTTCGGGGATTTCTACAGCAGCATTTTCGCTCCGGTACAGGTAAAAATCAGCATCCGGTGCGGATCCGACAAAGGTATCCTGAATATATCCTCCGATAGCTCCCAAAACCACAGAGCCGTGGTTACTGATTGAAGTATTGTAAATATCAGTTCCTTTGTTCACAAAATCATAGCCGCCTTTGATGTGCCCGTTGGTCCACAATCTTGAAAAGGCAGAACCGGTATCAACATTAGGAAATCCGGCATCAATCACAGCAACGGTTACGCCTGTTCCCGTATATCCTGCAAGATGGAGCGGACGGATATTCACCTGGTCAATCTGCCCGGAGCCGGAACCGTAATCGAAGGTCGTTAAGGTTTTATTTGCGGAGCCATCAGCAACAGCTTCCCATTTATTGACATTTTTATATTTGGGAATGCCGGCTGTATTTTTAGCAAAACTCTCCACCGACTGCACATATACCTGGGCCTGAAGGGTGGCGATCTGTGCAGGCGTGGCATTTACGGCAACACCGTTCAGCCATTTTGAATAATCCGTAACCGTAAAGCCTAAAGTCTGGATATTCTGAATGTATGACTGTTCAATCGGGGCATCCTGGTCATTGAGGGCTATCCCCAGTGCCGTCCTCCGGTTAAGGGATTTCTGAGAGAGCTCAGACAGGGGATTGGCATAGAAAACAGCCTTGTTCGGCTTGTCTTTGAAAAACACAAAAACCAGCGATGTCTGTGCGAAAGTGACCGAGTAACCCGCTAAAAGACAAAAAAGTAAAGTTTTTTTCATATCTTTATTTTGTATAAAGATAAAACAAAATCAATAAAATTTTTGATAGGATTTTAAATTCCTTATTTTTACAGAAATATTTATCTATGAAAAAGATTCAAATGGTTGACTTACAAAGTCAGTATTACAAAATAAAGAATGATGTGGATAATGCAGTATTAAATGTAATGGATTCTGCGGCTTTTATCAACGGCCCGGAAGTAAAGTCTTTCCAGAATGAATTGGAGTCTTATTTAGACGTAAATCATGTGATTCCCTGTGCAAACGGTACAGATGCACTTCAGATTGCCTTAATGGCACTTGACCTTAAGGAAGGAGATGAGATCATCACGGCAGATTTTACATTTGCAGCTACTGTGGAAGTGATTCACCTGCTGAAGCTTAAGTCCGTTCTGGTAGATGTTGATTATGATACGTTCACCATCTCGCCGGAAGCAATTAAAAAAGCAATCACCCCTAAAACAAAAGCAATTATTCCTGTACATATTTTCGGGCAGTGTGCCGATATGGAGGCGATTTTAAAAATTGCAGAAGAGCATAACCTTTATGTGATTGAAGATAACGCGCAGGCGATCGGTGCCGAGTTTACTTTTTCAGACGGTACCGTAAAAAAAGCGGGCACGATGTCCACGGTAGGCACCACTTCTTTCTTCCCGTCTAAAAACCTGGGCTGCTACGGAGACGGCGGTGCTATTTTCACCAATAATGATGAGCTGGCCCACCGTTTAAGAGGTATTGTCAACCACGGGATGTATGAGCGGTATTACCATGACGAGGTTGGGGTAAACTCAAGATTAGACAGTGTGCAGGCAGCTATTTTAAGGAAGAAGCTTCCGCATCTTGACCATTATAACGAATCCAGAGCAAAAGCAGCCGATTATTATGATGAGGCATTTGCCGGGCACGAACATATTTTAACTCCCAGAAGAGCAGAAAATTCGTCTCACGTTTTTCATCAGTATACCTTAAGGATCGTAAACGGAAAAAGAAACGACTTACAGAAATTCCTGACCGAAAAAGATATTCCGGCTATGATCTATTATCCTGTAGCGCTGAGGAAACAGAAGGCTTATTACCAGGAAAGCAACGATGCGGATTTTGTAAACACAGACCGGTTGCTGGAACAGGTAATTTCCCTTCCCATGCATACCGAATTGGATGACGAGCAGCTGAAGTATATTACAGAAGCGGTACTGGAATTTATGAACTAAAATTCAAAATTACCGTTATTCTATACGGATAAAATGTCATTCAGTAACTTGTTTTTAAATACAGGTCATTGAGTTATTTTATATCAGGCTGTTTTCATTGAAGACTTACCGGAAACTTAATAAATCTGTGAATCTGATACGATGAAAACAGCTGTATTCAAAGGAATAGATCAATAAATACCACATCACGCATTTCAGTAAGGATTATCGGTAACAATGGTCCGTTTTTTGAGTTTCTATCGAATAGAATTTTATTGATTCTTAAAAAATAACGTAGGATTTTAATCAGTTATATCATAAAATCCTGATAATTTTTGGATTGTACGTTTTTATTTTCAATTAATTTGTAATAAAAATATATACCATTCTGTATAGGAATGTCTGGATGACTTTACTTATTGATATTGCATAACAAAAGATAAAACATAAACAGATAAAAAAACAGCTGGAAGTCAAATGCCGGCAAAGCCCAAAAAAATTAATACATGGCAATACTCGTAACAGGAGGTCTTGGATATATCGGTTCGCATACGGTAGTAGAACTTTTAAATAACAATTTTGAAGTGGTTATCGTTGATGACCTTTCGAACTCAGAAAGATTTATTCTGAGGAATATTGAGGAAATTACAGGAAAAAAGCCCGTTTTTTATCCTTTCGATTTAAAAAGGAGAGAGCTTCTTACCCAGGTTTTCAATGCACACCAGATTGACGGCTGCATTAATTTTGCCGCTTCAAAAGCAGTGGGTGAAAGCCAGGTGAAGCCCGTTGATTATTATGAAAACAACCTGTTTTCCCTGATCAACATCCTGCAGGAATTTAAAGAGCGTGAGATTTCCAACTTTATCTTCAGTTCATCCTGTACGGTTTACGGGCAGGCAGACCAGATGCCGATTAATGAAAGTACCCCTTTGAAAATGCCGGAAAGCGTTTACGGAAAAACCAAACAGATGGGAGAAGAGATCCTGGCTGATTTTGCGAAAGCCTATCGCCGGAAAATTTCATTATTGAGGTATTTTAACCCGATCGGGGCACATCCTTCTGCAAAATTGGGAGAACTGCCTATCGGGGTTCCGAACAACTTGGTTCCTTATGTGATGCAGACTGCTGCGGGAATCCGTGAAAGTCTCAGCATCTGGGGGAATGATTATCCTACAGAAGACGGAACGGCAGTCCGTGATTATATTTATGTGGTTGACCTGGCAAAAGCTCATGTTGCTGCCTTAAAAAAATTAATGGAGAATGATTCTGATGAAGCGGTAATTGATATTTTCAACCTGGGGACCGGAAGAGGATCTTCAGTGCTGGAAGTGGTGAAAGCTTTTGAAACAGCCAATGATGTTGAGGTTAAATATCAGATCTGTGACCGCAGGGAAGGGGATATTACCATTGCTTATGCCAACGTTGACAAAGCAGAAAAAGAACTCGGATGGAAATCTGAGACATCTTTAGAGGAAGCATTACGGTCTGTATGGCAATGGCAGAACTATCTGGCTTCAAGAAACATTTAAATATCTGCGTATGGCCTGGAATCCTGAACTTTATGATCAATTTAAAAAAGAACGGTCCGCACCGTTTTTTGATCTTCTGAAACTGGTCATTCCCAGGGATAATCTGAACGTTATTGACCTGGGCTGCGGAACGGGTGAACTGACTTCGGAACTGTTGAATTATTTACCGGGATCAGAAATTACCGGAATTGATTCTTCTGCTGAAATGCTTGAAAAAGCAAAGCCGTTTGAGACAGACAGGCTTAAGTTTTATCAGAGAAGTATTGAAGAGCAGCTGGAATCAGACGAAACTTTTGACTTGGTTATTTCCAATGCAGCCATCCAGTGGTGCGGCCACCATGAAAAACTGTTCCCGGAAATCATCAGTAAAATTAACAAAGGCGGGCAGCTGGCCGTTCAGATTCCTTCCAATCATGAATTCATCGTGCATCAGCTGCTGAAAAAAGTGGCGGAAACCGAACCGTATAGAACAGCTTATGGTTCATGGGAGAGAAAATATTCCGTTTTGAAGACTGAAGACTACGCCCGAATTATGTATGATCAGCAGGGCAGTGAAATTACGGTTTTTGAAAAAGTTTACCCTCTCGTAATGGAAGATGCAGAAGCTGTTTTTACCTGGGCATCAGGAACGGCCGTGATTCCTTATACGGAAAGGCTCCCCGCAGATTTACAGGAAGGCTTCAAAGAAGATTATAAAAAAGAACTAAAACATATTTTTACGAAATCACCGGTCTTTTATCCTTTTAAAAGAACCTTTATTTCAGCAACATTTTAAAATCAACAAATAATTGGATATTAGTATGAAAACACAGAGAATAGGCATCACATTCTCCTCATTTGACTTATTGCATGCCGGTCACATCAAGATGCTGGAGGAGGCAAAAACAGTTTGTGATTATCTGATCGTTGGTCTGCAGATTGACCCTTCGCACGACAGGCCGACTAAAAATAAACCTACCCAGACTATTGTAGAACGATACATTCAGCTGCGCGCAGTAAATGCTGTAGACGAAATCATCCCTTATTACACGGAAGAAGACCTTCTGGATATCCTGAAGTCTTTTGTAATTGATGTAAGAATCATCGGTGATGATTATCTTGACAAAGATTTTACAGGAAAAAAATACTGTGAAGAAAAGGGAATTGAAATCTTTTACAATAAAAGAGACCACCGGTTTTCTTCCAGCGACCTGAGAAAAAGAATCTACGAGGCAGAACTTGCCAAACTTTCAAGAATGCAGGCTGAAGAAGCCGTAAAATAACAAAAATCCCGAAATGACTTTCGGGATTCTTTATTTGTATGGATGTTTTTACCGGGTTACATTGGCCCCTGCTGGTCATCACCTGTAGCATTGGCATTGACATCTTTCTTTCTTTTAGGCTGATCTATTTTTTCACCCTGTTTGAATCTGTAAGTCAATGAAACGGCAAATTGTCTAGGCTGCCACTGCATATAAGAATCTCTGGTGAAACCAGGGCCGTATGATGTTGATTCCATTGCTCTGGTATTGAAAATGTCCTGGATATTGAACGAAATCGTTCCGTCACCTTTCCAAATTGTTTTTGACGCTCCGAAATTTAAAGCATACATATCTTTTCTGTCAACACTCTGTGTTTTTTGTCCACCTCTGTAGAAACCCTGAAGCTGAAGACTTAGTGTTTTATCGATCTTAACAGTTGATGTAAGTCTTGCTCTCACTGAAAAACCACTTCCTTCAAAAGACATAGGCTTATCAATTAAAGCAGGGTCAAAAAAGGTTCCTTTTGTATTGTACCCAAAAAGATCTACGTTTCCAAGGAATTTCAGCCATTTGGTTGTATCCCAGTTGAAGTTTAGATCAAGACCGAATCTGTCATCACTTCCTACATTTACCGGTCTCGTGTGGAAAACAGTTGTCGGAACATTATTGATTAATTCCTGTTTGTTATAAGTCACAATTTTCACATCATCTGTCTGATGTCTGAAATAAAGGGTAGGGTTGATTGTGAATTTACTTTTGGATATACTGTAGCCAAATTCGTAAGAATCAACGTAAGAAGGATTCAGATCAATATTTCCATCAAAGATATTTTGATTATCACTGTAATTAGGATTCGGAATCAGAAAGAATGATCTCGGCCTGTCGATTCTGCGTGAATAGTTCAGCAAGAACTGATTGTCTTTCGAGATTTCATAGCTCAGAAAGACACTTGGGAAAAGGTTGTTATAATTTTTTACCGTTTTCTTAGCATCGTCAGCCATGCTTAAATAATCGATGTCAATTCTTGAATTTTCATTTCTTAAGCCCAATTGATATCCGAGATTACCGATTTTACTTTTAAACTGTACATATCCTGCATTAAACATCTCCTCATATTTTGCCGTATAGGTATAATCTTCAAGAAATAGTGTAAAGGGCAGTGTAGATGTATTCTGGGTAACAAGATTCTGATAATTGTTTCTGTTGATATCAATTCTGTAACCTGCTTCCAGCTTTGAATTTTCACCAATAGGAAGTTCATAATCTGCCTTACCGATTAATGTTTTGTTTCTTGTTTTCTGGTCAATAATATTTTCAAGATCGAACAGATTATTTTGGGTCTGATAGATATCACTTCCATTATTTGAGCGGTTGCTCTGTAAACTTAATGAAAGCGCTAAGTTTTGTCCTTTATCATTAAACTTATGGTCTAAACCGAAATCTCCCTGAAATGCTAAATTGTTGTTTATACCGGTACTGGTTCTGTTTCGTGTTGTAACCGCATTGTTAAAGCCATAATTAAGGTAATCAATATTCCCAATATTTGTTCCGTCAAAAGTTCTCACGGTACCTGATGCATTGATGGATGTTTTGTCGGTAAGATCTACAACAAGGCCTCCGGATGCGTTATAGTTGTCATTTTTGCTTTCAGAAATAGATTCATTATGTGTTTCTCTGAAATTTCCTGTAGAAAGGTATGCGTTATTTCTGCTGGTATTCTTAGATTCCCTGTAACCGCCGCCGCCGTTCAGAAACCATGTGAAATTTCCTTTTCTCCAGCTTAAATTGGTATTCAAGTTAGTCTGAGGCAGATATCCCAGAGTTCCGATTACACTTCCGTTGAAACCTGTTTTTTTACTTTTCTTTAAAATAATATTTAAAATACCTGCTGTTCCACTGGCTTCAAATTTTGAAGACGGGTTGGTAATCACCTCAATTCTTTCGATCTGGTCTGCGGGGATACTCTGCAAAGCGTTGGCACCGTCATCAATACCGAGAAGGGCAGAAGGCTTACCGTTTATAAGAAATCTTACGTTGGAACTTCCACGCATAGAAACCGTACCGTCTGTGTCCACTGAAACGGAAGGAACGTTGGAAAGTACATCCTGAAGGTTTCCTCCTTTACTTACAATATCCTGGGAAGGGTCATAGGTTCTTTTATCCAGTTCTACTTTATAAGGCTTGGTAGAAGGGGCCGTAATTACCACACCCTGGATGTCTGCTGTTTTCAGATTTGTGGCGCTGCTTTCAGGGTCGATGGATAACGCCCCGATATTTCCCGGTGCTGTAATCTGTTTATTGACAACACTTTTTTTATAGTCAATGGCTTCTATTGTAATGTCATAGGCTCCCGGTGCAAGCTCAAGCTTATACTGGCCTTTTTCGTCCGTAAGCGTAGCATCGCTGAATAATTTGTTTGCTTTGTTACTGAATGTAACAGAAGCATAAGGAACGGGCTGGTTGCTCTTATTGACAACCGACCCGGAAATACCGACCTTCTCCTGCGCAAAGGCGAATGCCGCTGCCGAAAGTACAAAAGTAAGCCCTAAGGTTTTTTTTGTAAAAATGTTAATAATTTCCGTCTGATTCATAAGGTATTGTTTGTGTAAAATCGTGAAAGATTTTACTTAATATTACGAAATTGCTAACCTGCCTATTCCTGAATATTAAGTAATAATTTATTATTTATAGTACATAAGTCGCTTTAAAATGCGAAATGTTAATTATCGAATTGTTAAAATAAAGTTAAATTTATTTTCTATTTTATATTTTTTGAATTCAGCCAGTCCTGGTAAGCCTTGGCGTTAATGGCGTGCTGCTCGGCACTTGCTGTGAATTTGTGGTATCCGAATCTTGCAGGATCTGCACACATAAAAATATACTCGTTTTTTTCTGCGTTCAGGACGGCTTCCACAGAATTCTTATCCACGATACAGATCGGCCCCGGTGGAATGCCTTTGTTAGCATAGGTATTGTAAGGTGAAGGTGTTGAAAGATGTTTGTAGAATACCCGTTTGATCGGCTCTTTGAAATTGGTCTGTTTATTAATGGCGTAAATAACCGTTGGATCAGACTGAAGCTTCATGCCTTTTCTGTAGCGGTTAAGATACAGGCCGGCAATGGTTCTCATTTCATCCTTTTTCCCTCCGGATTCTTTATAGACAATCGAAGCAAGTGCGTACACCTGATCCCTTGTCAGCCCTGACTGTTCTTCCTTAGCTTTTCTTTCGGCATTCCAGAATTCATTGTACTGTTCATTAAACCTGTTGAAGAAATCTTTTGGCGTAACCGTCCAGAAAAAATTATAGGTATCGATAAAGAAATATTTTTTAAGGTCTTCTGCATTACTGTGCCCGTTTTCGGCTGCAATGGCATTGAGCCCATCCACGAACTTAAGAGAGTCCAGCTCTGTTTTTTTGGTTACTTTACCCAGCATCTGGTAAACGTCCCCGAAATCCCCGATCCTGAAACTGTTCTCCGTCTGATTTCCGGCCTTGATCATATTCACGAGTTTTGCATTTCCCAGGCCTTTCTGAAAATGGTAACGCCCCGCTTTGAAACTGCTTTCCAGGTCTTTCTCCCGGGCAACCGCTTCAAAAGATTCTTTATCGTCAACATATTTTGCCGCTGAATCCAGGATCTGCTTAAAACCCGCATTATGTGGAATCAGGACGTAGCCGTCTTTTTCAATGTTATTCCCGTAGTATTTGGTATATAATCTCAAACCGAAAAATCCGCCTATTACAAAAACAAGAAGGATAATAATGAGAATAGCTTTTTTCATGTACTATGATTAAAGTTATTAATTAAATAAGGTTGATTTTTCCTTTAAAAACCTGCTTTGCCGGGCCCTCCAGCCAGATATTGGTGAAAGAATCCCCGTTTTTTTCAGCATACACTTTAAGGCTGCCTCCCAGGGTTTTTACTTTTACTGAGGTTAGATGGCCTTTTTGCAGAAAAGTTAAAGCCGAAGCCGTAACCCCAGTCCCGCAGCTGTAGGTTTCATCTTCAACGCCACGTTCATAGGTCCTTACGAAAATTTCATCATCGGTTATTTTTTCCACAAAGTTGACATTGATCCCGTTTTCCTTATGGTTTTCAGAATTCCTGATGCCTTGTCCTTCTGCAAAAACATTGTAGTGAACCAGATCCTCTACATATTTTACATAATGGGGAGAACCCGTATTCATAACGGCAGCTTCGCCTTCCATGGAGATGGTATCAACATCAATCATTTTTAACTTGACAATCCCGTTATGGATCTCCGCCTCATGTTCGCCGTCAATCGCAATAAACCGGCATCGGTTTTCAAAAATATCAAGAAAGAAAGCAAATGCAACCAGGCACCTTCCGCCGTTTCCGCACATCGTGCTTTCGCCGCCGTCGGCATTATAATACACCATCTTAAAATCATATGAAGGATCATTTTCCAGCAGGATAAGTCCGTCTGCACCAATCCCGAACCTCCGGTCACACAATTTCTCGATAATTTCCCTGTTTTTAGGGAACTGAAGGTCGCGGTTGTCTATCATGACAAAATCATTTCCTGTGCCCTGGTACTTATAAAATTCTATATTTTCTGATATCATATCTGTCTTAAAACTGAACGTGCAAAATTACTATAATTAAAACAAAAACGAACAGTGTCAGCTGTCCGTTTACTTATTTATAACCGTTTTTATCTGAATCCGCCGCTGTTTGTATTACGGGTGGTATTCTGCTGGGAAGAAGAGTTCTGCTGCGTGGTGGTAGTCCCTGAACTGTTTCTGAACCCGCCGCTGTTTGTGTTGGTATTGGAATTCGTAGAAGAGTTATTCCTGAATCCGCCGCTGTTGTTCTGGGTTCTCGGGGTGTTCTGCTGCTGGTTCCTGAATCCGCTGTTCTGTCTCTGGCTGCTGTTCTGCCTGTTGTTTTGTCTGAACCCGGTGTTTGAACTGCCGTTATTGGTAGGTCCGTCTTTCACTCCGCCTCTGAATCCGTTATTAGGCCGCTGCGAAGTGGTGGCTCCCTGTCCGGATGCGGTCGATCTTCTGTCTACATATACTTTCCTTCTGGAATTGTCGTAATTCTGATAATAATAAGGAATGCCATTGTCATAATAGTAATTGACATCATTTCTGTAATAATATCCGTCATTTCCCCAATATCCTCCGTTTCCGTAATATCCCTGAGGGGCATAATAAGATCCGTTATCATAATACGGGTCTCCGTACCCGCTTACCGCAGGATCAGAATACACTGCACAAGAAGTTAAACTTGATATGGTGATTACGCTGAATGCTATTTTTAATAAATTTTTCATGACTTTAATACATTTTTTTTAAACTTTTTTTCCATGTGGCATATCCCAGGATTGCCATTACAGTAAATACCAAATATTGAACCGAAGTGATTCCTAAACCTTTATAAATCATCATCGGGATGCAGATGAAATCCCCGATGATCCAGAAGATCCAGTTTTCAATACGTCGTTTGGCCATAAACCACATTCCCACCAGGAAAACGGAAGTGGTCATAACGTCCAGCCAGTTCGCCCAGTCCAGGTGATACAGTCCCAAATCTGCGCCGGCCATTGAAAATCCGTTATCAATATAAGGCTTGAAGTAATATACTGCAGTTACTAAGATGAAACTTAAGGCAAAAAGTAAAATCCCGTAGCGCCATTCTTTTTCAGTGGCCTGTGAAACTTCCACATGGATGTGGTCTTTTGAGCTTCCGGCCCACAGCATCCAGCCGTAAATGCTCATTACCGTATAGTAAACATTGATCATACAGTCGCCCAGCAATCCGAAATCAAAAAGAATATAAACATAAAGCAGGGTAGAGACAATTCCCGTAGGATAAACCCAAATGTTTTTTTTAATTGAAAAATAAACGCTCAGGATCCCGAAAACGGTGGCAAAGGCTTCTGAAAATATCTGTAAGGGAGTGTAGGTTTCATAAGGTTTTATGAAGAGATCATATAAATTCATGAGGTCAAAAATAAACAAAAAATCACGTCCCTGAAAATGGTTTAAATAAAGTGTAAATCAGAATTTTAAAATTTTTTATGTACAAATATTGTTTTAAATTTATTAATAAACGTTAAAGTTTCTATTTTTTTTATATTTTCGTAAATCTTTACTAAACAAATAAAATATGTCGAAAATTTGGGCTAAAAAGCCAATGAGTGCTTACGAGGCTGATATACAGAAAAGTGAACTGAAACGTGTTTTGGGAAAATGGAGTCTTACTGCAATAGGAATTGGAGCTATTATAGGAGGAGGAATTTTCGTACTTACAGGTACCGGTGCCTATTATAATGCAGGACCTGCTTTGGCTCTGTCTTTTGTAATTGCCGGAATTGCCTGTGTATTTGCTGCTTTATGTTATGCTGAATTTGCATCAATACTTCCCGTTGAAGGTTCTGCCTATGCTTATGCTTACGGAACGGTAGGAGAAATTTTTGCATGGATAATCGGGTGGGGACTGATTTTGGAATACGCCATGGGATCTATGACGGTTGCCGTTTCCTGGTCCGGATATTTTGCAAAACTCCTAAAAATGTTCGGTCTGCATCTGCCTTATTGGATGACTACAGATCCCGGTACGGCTCACAAAGCTTTTGGAGAGGCTACAAAACAGCTTGCTGAAGGAAATTTGCCTGCAGATAAGCTGCAGGGTTTCCAGGACACCATCAGTAATTTCAATGCGGCTCCTGAATTAATGGATTTTAAGCTTTTCTTGAATTTACCGGCATTATTAATCGTTTTATTTGTAATCTGGATTTTACTGAGAGGAACCAAAGGTGCTGCAAAAGCCAATAATTTTATTGTAATTTTAAAAGTTTCTGCGATTATATTTGTAATTATTGCAGGTCTGTTTTTTATAGACACGTCCAACTGGACGCCTTTTATCCCTGAAGCAACAACAATTACAGAAAACGGGGTCCCTCATAAAGCATACGGCGTTGCCGGTATTGTTGCCGGTGCTTCTGCGATTTTCTTCGCTTATGTAGGATTTGATGCCGTATCCACACAGGCCGGTGAGGCAATCAATCCTAAGAAAGATGTTCCTTTTGCGATTATTACTTCATTAATTATCTGTACAGTTTTATACATACTGGTATCTCTCGTGCTTACGGGGATGATGCATTACAGTGATTTTAATCCGTTGGGTAAATATCCTGACGCTATAAAAGCTCCGGTTGCTTATGCATTCGATATTGCAGGGCAGGCCTGGGCCGGTTATATCATCACGATTGCAGCAACCATCGGTTTGATTTCTGTTTTGATGGTAATGATCATGGGGCAGTCCAGGATTTTCCTGGGAATGTCTAAAGACGGACTTATTCCGGCTACCTTTTCAAAAGTAAATGCTACCTCCGGAGTTCCAAGAAAGAACTTAATGATATTGGGATCGGTGATTGCGATAGTAGCATCACTTACACCTATCAATGACCTTGCACACATGACAAGTTTCGGAACTTTATTCGCATTCACTATGGTTTGTGTTGCGGTATGGGTTTTACGAGTAAAAGAACCAAACTTAGTAAGAAGTTTTAAAGTTCCCGCATTGCCGTTAATTGCCTGTCTGGGAATTACCATTAACGTGTATTTAATTTTCAACCTGAGCAAAGAAGCGCAGATGTATTCTTTGGGCTGGCTGGCTATTGGGTTTGTTATTTACTTTCTTTACAGCAGGCGAAATTCAAAACTGCAGAACGGTGGTTATGGAGAAACGTTCAAAGCTGAACAGGAACCTTTACAAGACGTTGATATCGATATTGACAACAAACAATAAATTTAAATTCCGCTTCGTGCGGAATTTTTTTTGATTAAATTTGAATGCTATGAAAAAATTCCTTCCCGCATTGTTTTTATTCTTAGGGGCTTTAATGTTTTCGCAGAATATCGAAAGCATGAAAACCGTCTTCACTGACAAAATAAGCATTCGTGCGATTGAAATGTATGATAACAAAATCTGGTACAGCGGCACGGATTCTAAGTTTGGCTTTGTCGATTTGAAAGATCCTGAAAATCAGAAACAGATTCTGCTATCCGAAAAGAAACTGCAGTTCCGGACACTGGCCCAGGATAAGAATTTTTTCTATGCCGTCAATATTGAAAGTCCTGCTGAATTTTTTAAAATCAGTAAAAAAGACCTGACCGCTGAAATTGTATTTTCAGATACCGCCAAAACGGCTTTTTATGATGCACTGCATTTTGTAAATAAGAAACATGCATTTGCCTTCAGTGATGCCAATACCGACAACAAACTGAAGCTGGCCGAATATAAAAAGGGAAAATGGGGCATGCATGACAATACGGTTATCTTAAACAAAGGGGAAGCGGCATTTGCAGCCAGTAATACCAACATGGCTTCTACGAAAAACTACCTGTGGATTGCAACCGGCGGAAAAGCTTCGAGAATTCTAAGGTTAAACCTTAAAAAAGATGATTTTGAAATTTTTAATACTCCTTTTGTCCAGGGTGAATCTTCACAGGGCATCTATTCCATTGATTTTTCAGATGACCGGTTCGGGATTGCAGTTGGCGGGGACTATACAAAACAAGAGGCAAACGTCAATAATATTGCCACCACAAAAGACGCAGGGCAAACCTGGCAGGTACAGGCTTCAGGGCAGAATGCAGGGTATACCACCTGTGTAAAAATCAAACCCGGTTCTGGAGGCAGGGAAATTATTTCCGCAGGAGACCGTCATATCAGCTATTCTTCAGATTTCGGTAAGACATGGAAAAAGATTTCTGATGAAAAAGGATTTTTCGTCTGTGAATGGGTTGATGGAAACACAGTTGTTTTTGCGGGAAAAGATAAGATTTCTGTGATGAGACTGAAGTTTTAAATGATGAATACAGCAAAAAAATATAATTTAACTTTTTATATTTCCGAAATGCCCGGTTTTACCAGAAGACCTTGTATTGGTGTCAGCAATACTAACGGAAATACTTTAAATTATGAAATTGCGAGCTTCCTGGAGCCAAACGGCTTAGAGCTTACAGAACATATCAGAGGTGAAATTAATTTACTGGATTATACTTTTGATTTTAAAAATTACACGATCTGGGGCTACCATGATTCGGAATCTGTTGAAATAAGAAACCATCCTCCGGATCCGCCTGTTGCCATATTTAATACAGGTGGAACTGAAATAACGGTGCCTGTTACAGAATTCCTGGCTATTTTAGAAGAGTGGAGGGTTTTTCTTGAATCCGTTACTGAACCTCATTGGCTGGACAGAAGGTAATTCAATTCAGTATCTGAATTCTTACTATAGAATATATCTTTTTATAAGACTTTATTTAAAATATTATTCGCTTTACCTTTGACTAAATTCTGTTCATGAAAAACTTAAAGATATTTTTCTTCTTACTGATTCCCGTCTTATTTTACACCCAGAAGATCAGGATTTTCATCCTGGCCGGACAATCCAATATGAACGGTTTCGGTTACAATAAAGACCTGCCGGGTGATTTAAAAACGTTTAAAGACGTTTATATTTTTCAGGGGAATTCCGTTCCGGACGGAGATCTGAACGGCGGAACCGGCAAATGGGACGTCCTGAAGCCCGGCAACGGAACCGGCTTTAAAACGGATGGGAAAACAAATGTACTTTCAGACCGTTTTGGGCCTGAACTTTCTTTTGCCGGAAAAATGAAAGAACTTTTCCCCAATGATAAAATTGCACTGATTAAATATGCCCGCGAAGGAACTTCCATTGACAGTGCAGCAAAAGCAAATTTCGGCTGCTGGGATGCTGATTATTACGGAACCAACGGACTCAACCAATATGATCATTTTTTAAAAACAGTGAAAAATGCCCTGTCTGAAACAGATATTGATAAAGACGGCAAAAAAGACATCATCATTCCTTCGGGAATCCTCTGGATGCAGGGTGAAGGCGATGCCAGCTATACCGAAGAGATTGCAGATGCTTATGATGATCACCTTAAAATATTAATGAACCAGATGAGGGCCGCTTTGCTGACGGATGACCTTCCGGTAGTAATCGGGAAAATTTCAGATTCAGGGAAAGACCCTTCCGGAAGAGTCTGGAAAATGGGGGAGCTTATTCAGTATGCACAGGAAAAATTCGTTAAAAATGATAAAAGTACAGCCATTGTGCGGTCAACCAGAAATTATGGCTACGGCAATGATCCGTGGCATTACAACAGCGAAGGTTATATTGATATGGGGAAGAGGTTTGCCGAAGAAGTATTTAGACTCATTATAAATTTCGAAAAAAAACCCTAATATATTTCATGATTCAAAATTCATAAGATATATTTAATTTTGCATAATGAATTTCTATCCTGAAGTTCATTTAAAAAGTTTAAACCAACAATGAATTCTTTAATAGATAAATATAATATTCCCGGTCCGCGTTACACCTCATATCCTACCGTTCCTTACTGGGACGAAAGTTCCTTTTCACCGGAGCTTTGGAAGCAGAGTGTAATCTGGTCATTCAGGGAGAGCAATGCAGAAGAGGGGATTTCTATTTACATCCACCTGCCTTTCTGCGAGGCTTTATGTACGTTCTGTGCCTGTCATAAAAGGATTACCAAACAGCACAGTGTTGAAATCCCGTATCTGGAAAGCGTACTGAAAGAATGGCACCTGTATCTCCGTCTTTTCAATGAAAAGCCGAAATTAAAAGAACTGCATTTAGGAGGCGGAACACCCACTTTCTTTTCACCACAAAATTTAAAGGCTTTACTGGAAGGAATCTTCGAAACGGTGGAAATCGCAGAAGAACCTGAATTTTCCTTTGAAGGCCACCCGAATAATACCACAAGGGAACATCTGGAAACCCTGTATGGCCTTGGGTTCAGAAGGGTGAGTTTCGGTGTGCAGGACTATGACCCGAAAGTCCAGAAAGCCATCAACAGGATCCAGACTTTTGAGAAAGTGAAGGAAGTAACGGAATGGGCTAAAGAGATCGGGTACCGCGGCATCAGCCATGACCTGGTGTTCGGGCTTCCGCACCAGACCTGGGAAGCGATGGAAAATACCATCCGCAAGACAATGGAACTTAAACCGGACCGCCTGGCATTTTATTCTTACGCACACGTTCCGTGGGTAAAAGGAGTAGGGCAGAGAGGTTTTGATGAAAATGATCTTCCTAGCGGTGAGGAAAAACGCCGACTGTATGAAGACGGGAAAAAACTACTGGAAGAACTTGGATATATCGAAGTGGGAATGGACCATTTTTCCCTGGAGCATGACGACCTGTACCAGTCACTGATTCAGAAAAAGCTGCACCGGAATTTCATGGGCTATACTTCCAGCAAAACCCAGCTGATGGTAGGCCTTGGGATGTCTGCAATTTCTGACTCATGGTATGCCTTTGCACAGAATATAAAAACCGTTGAGGAATATCAGAAAATGGTAGAAGCAGGTGAAATTCCTGTCGTGAAAGGCCATATCCTGAATGAAGAAGACCTGGTGGTAAGAAGGCATATCTTAAATTTAATGTGTCAGCTTGAAACGACTTTTGATGCCGGTAATTCTTTTCCCGAACTGCAGCACGCATTTGAAATGCTGAAGGAAATGGAACGGGATGAGCTGGTGGAAATTCACGACAGCCATATCCAGATTACAGAAAAGGGAAGGGCATTTACGCGGAATGTGGCGATGGTTTTTGATCTCAGGATGATGAGGAACAAACCGGAGACCAGGATTTTCTCCATGACGATCTGATCTGATTTGGATGATGAGCAGGAAAGCCCTCTTGATCTTACTGTATTTCTATGCATTGGTATTCAGTATCCTGAAAACAATACGGTTGCCCAATGACTGGTCTGAGGCACACTGGATGCTGGATTACAGGTTTGGGTTTATCAAAAGAGGGCTTGCCGGAGAACTGTTCGGATGGCTTTCTGAAAAAAATGAATTTACCATTCTGGTGCTGTCAGCCGGAATACTCTTCCTGCTCTATTTTTTGATTTTTATGATCGCGGTAAAAGAAACAGATACAAGGAAAAACAGTTTTTACAGCATATTGTTTTTCCTTATCTTTTTTCTTTCGCAGTATATTGTTTTTTCGGCACATCTGATCGGGTATCTGGACCATGTCGTTTTCCTGATGACGGTTTTGAGTGTATTTTTAATTAAGAAACGGAATATTTTCCTGGCTTCTGTGGTCGCGGCAGTGAGTATTTTTATTCATGAAATTTCATTTTTCCTGCTGTTGCCGGTCAGCTGTTTTGCCCTGATTCTTACGGAGTGCAGACAATTCCCGGTGAAATCTTTCTTTTCTTTAAACCTATTGAAAAAACTGGCGTTGCTTTTATCCCTGCCGGTGCTTACAACATTTGCCGTTTCAATGTATCAGGAGATGAACGGAGCGGATTATTTTAATACAGTCTTCAACTATCTGAACCATATCCCTTTTATTGCGCACAAGGCGGCCGATTCTGTTTCTTCTGCGTATACCAAGAGTTTCAGTTATTACTTTAAAGAGCAGAGCGGTCATTTTATTCAGCGGCTGTTTATTTCAAAAGCCACGGTTTTCTATGGAATTCCTATGATTTTTTCTTTATGGATGATTTTTAAGGAATTCAGGTTACAGAAGAACCTCCCGATATTTGCTTTACTCATAATCATTTCATTTGTACCGCTGCTGCTTCATGCAGTTGCGTATGATACCTACAGGATCTGGTCGTTCCCTTTTATGATTATGTTTCTCAGTTTTTGGATTTTAAGTTCGAAATCCACAGAGACTCCGGAACCACATGAAAATATATCTCTGACTGAACTTGCTGTTTTTACTGTTTCATTTGCTTTGGTCACAATGATTCCGAATTCTTTATTTGATGATCAGGTTGAAAGGTTTTCCCTGCCCATCAGGTTAATAATGGTACTGCCGATGCTCATTATGCTGTACTTTATTAAAAAAGCCCCAATCCAAAAGGATTGAGACTCTGAAAACTATCTGAAATGAGAATTTACTCAATGATTATTTGATAATTAATTTCTTGCTGTAGGTTTTTGTATTTCCCGAATTGATATTGATGAAATAAGCTCCTGCCGGAATTCCTGAAATGTCAAGGCTGTTGTCGTTGTTAACGCCTGCCGATTCCATGATTTTTCTTCCCTCAAAGCTGATGATTTCTATCGTTGATTTTTTATCTTTTAACCCTTCCACATACACTTTTTTCGAGGCCGGGTTCGGATATACTTTTATCGGGTTGGAAAAGTCATTTTCCTGAGTAGCCAGCGTAGTGGTGGTTACCCTGAAAATCCTGCCGCTGTTCACTGCCGCTACGAACAGTTCATTCTGATTGTTCACCCCGAAAGTAGAAAAGTTATTTCCGGAAAACGCTGAGGTCCAGGTAATGGAGTCATCAGCATTTAAAATCCCGATTTGTGTAGAGCAGTAATCGGCAAAAATATATTTGCCCTGTAACGCAGGGAATTGGGTGCCTCTGTAAACATAACCTCCGGTGATGGAACATCTTCCTCCACTGTGGTTATAAGCTGCCACCGGGAACGTCATCGTAGATTGTGCCGCACATCCGGTAGTATTATACGCTGAATTTCCTTCGTAGCACCGCCATCCGTAATTGATTCCGGCCTGGGTAAGCGGCATTCTGTTGATTTCTTCAATCTGGCCCTGGCCTACATCGGCAATCATTACATTTCCTGCAGTCGTATCAAAATTAAATTTCCATGCGTTTCTCAATCCGTAAGCCCAGATTTCATCCGCACCGTCAATACCAACGAAAGGGTTTCCGGGAGGAATATTGTAAGGTCCCGTAGAATTGATATCCAGCCTCAGTAATTTTCCCAAAAGTGAGTTTTTATTCTGCCCGTTGTTGTTTGGGTCGCCGCCGCTTCCGCCGTCACCGGTTACTACCCAGAGGTAGCCGTCCGGCGCAAAATGGATACTTCCGCCGTTATGGTTGTCGAAAGGTTTGGGCTGGTTCAGGATGATTTTTTCTGTAGAAGGATCAGCTGTGTCAGGATTGGCCGAGCTTCTGGTGTATCTCGCTACCGTGATATTTCCGCTGGTGTCATTGTAATACACAAAAAAATACCCGTTCGTAGGGTATTGCGGATGGAAGGCGAGTCCTAAAAGTCCTCTTTCGCCGCCATAGGTGATTTTGGAACTGATATTCAGGAAATTGGTTGCGTTAACGGTTCCGTTGGGCTGGACAATTCTGATGATCCCGTTCTGCTGAACCACGAACATCCGGCTGTCGTTGGCATGAACAATCTCAACAGGGGCCGTAAACCCCGTGGCAAACTCCTGTAAATTAATACTTTGTGCGTTGCCGAGGGTGAAAAAGAGGGTGCAGGCAGAGAATAATAGTTTTTTCATAATATTTTGATATTTAGTGTATTAAATAGGAATGAAAATTTCATACCAATCAGTCATTGAAAAATCCATTATAATATCATAAAAACATTATTAAATCTAAAATAAAAATAAGATTGCCGATATATCTGAAAATAAACGATTTCTGTTGTTAAAAATTTATAAAATACAAGAAAATGATTATATTTGCCGACTTAATTTAACGTAGTTATAACAAAATGCAAGGAAAAGGACTTATTACAATTGTTGCTATTGTACTAGGGTTGATTTGCTTAAATGAGCTATTGCCAACCTGGTACGCCAGCAAAATTGAATCGCAGATTGAAGCTGCAAACGGAAACGAGAAAGAGATCAAGCGATTGAAGGAGGATACCCTTAATCTTGGCTTTACCCAACTCTATTATTCTAAAGCCAAAGACAAGGAAATGAAATTGGGTCTTGACCTGAAAGGCGGGATCAACGTTCTTTTGGAGATCAACCAGAGAGATCTTGTGAACGATCTTACCAATTATTCTACCAACCCGGTCCTTATTGAGGCTTTGAACAAAACGGATGAAGTACAGAAGAATTCTACAAGATCTTACATTGATAACTTCTTTGACCAGTTCGATGCGGTAAATAAAGCAAAAGGCACCAATCTTAAGCTGGCAGACCCGGAACTTTTCGGAAACACCACACTTACTGAAGTAAAATACAACACGCCTGACGAACAGGTGAAAAGCATTGTCAAAAGAAAAATCGACGCGTCTGTAGGAACCGCTTTTGAAGTTATCCGTACCAGGATCGATAAAATGGGAGCCGTACAGCCGAACGTTCAGAGAGTACCGGGAACCGCAAGGATTTCTGTGGAAATGCCGGGTATGAAGGACATCGACAAGGTGAAAAAAATGCTTCAGACTTCTGCAAAACTTCAGTTCTGGGAAGTACAGCAGGTTCCTGAAATGGCACCGTATTTCCAGACCCTTACCTCTATTGTAGCTGCGAAAGGTGATTCTATGGGTGTTGCCAAAACAACAAACTTCATGAACCTTTTACACCTGGATAAATTAAGAACCAACGGTGTAGCCAACGTAAAACTGTCTGATACAGCGGCAGTAAATAAAATCTTAAACAGCAAGGTAGCACAGTCTTTACGTCCTGCCAATATTAAATATACCCAATTCATGTGGGGATACAAGCCTGAAGCGAATGATGCCGAAAGCCTTGTATTGTATGCTATCAGAAGCAACATCAACCAGAAAGCTCCGGTAGACGGTGCTGTTGAAACAGCTAACATCAGCTATGATGAGCTGAGCAGAGTGGTGGTAGACATGCAGATGGACTCCAAAGGAGCTAAGGAATGGAAAACCCTTACGGAGAAAAACGTAGGAAAACCGGTTGCCGTAACCTTAGATGACAGGGTATATACTGCACCAAACGTGGTAAATGCCATTCCAAACGGAAGAACGCAGATCTCAGGTAACTTCTCTCAGGAAGAAGCCAAAGAACTGGTAGACGTTTTAGGAGCCGGTAAACTGCCTGCAGGCGCAAAAGTAGTTCAGGCAACTGTAGTAGGGCCTTCATTAGGGCAGGAATCTATCGACGCCGGAATGATTTCATTCGGTATTGCATTCTTATTAATCATCGTTTATATCATTTTCTATTACGGCGGTGCGGGTGTTTACGCGGTAATCGCAATGATCATCAACCTATTCTATATTTTCGGAATCATGGATTCTGTGGATGCTACACTTACCCTTCCTGGTATTGCCGGTATTGTACTGACGATGGCCATGGCGGTGGATACGAACGTAATCATTTACGAAAGAACCAAAGAAGAATTATTTGCCGGAAAAAGTATTTTAGAAGCCTACAAAGACGGTTTCAAACATGCATTAAGTGCTATTGTGGATGGTCACTTAACAACGTTATTGACGGCAGGTGTACTTTTCCTTTTCGGGACAGGACCTATCAAAGGTTTTGCCTTAACACTGGGAATCGGTATCTTAATGACATTCTTTACGTCTGTACTGATCTCAAGAGCAATGATCTTCTCAAGGCTGAACAAAGGGAAAAATCTTTCTGTATGGACCGCTGCAACGAAAAACCTGTTCAGAAATACCTGGATTGATTTTATCGGAAAAAGAAAATATGCATACATTGTTTCAGCAATCTTAACGGTAATCTGTATTGCTTCCATTGCAATCAACGGATTCAAATACGGTATCGATTTTACAGGAGGTAGAAACTACGTGGTACGATTTGACAAGCCGGTAAATGCTGAAGATATTGAAGGGAAATTAATAACCCTGTTCAAAACTGAAGACGGTAAAAACTCTTCCGTTGAAGCAAAAACGTTCGGGAATGACAATCAGTTAAAAATCTCTACGGATTATCTTATTGAAGACGAATCTTTGAAAGCTGACCAGATCATCGAACAGAAATTGTTTGAAGGGTTAAAATCAGAATTGCCTTCCAGGACCACTTTAGCAGATTTCAAATCTGCAGATAAGAACCACGCCGGAATTATTTCTTCTGAGAAAGTAGGTCCTACCGTGGCAGATGATATCCAGACTCACGGTATTTTAGCCGTAGTGGCTGCTTTGGCAGGGATCTTTATCTACATCCTGGTAAGATTCAGAAAATGGCAGTTCTCATTAGGTGCTGTGGCGGCATTGTTCCATGATGCGGTAATTATTCTGGGAGCTTATTCACTGCTTCACAAATTTATGCCGTTCAACATGGAGATCAACCAGGATTTTATCGCTGCGATCTTAACGGTATTGGGATATTCAATTAACGATACGGTAATTATCTTTGACAGGATCCGTGAGTACCTGAGAGAGAAAAAATCTTTAACCCTTGCCGGATTATTTGATGACTCTATTTCAAGTACATTGGGAAGAACATTCAACACCTCATTTACTACCATCTTAGTAATCCTGGCCATCTTCATTTTCGGTGGAGATAACCTGAGAGGATTTATGTTTGCGATGTTAATCGGTATCGGGTTCGGTACCTATTCATCCATCTTCATTGCGTCTGCTATTGCGTACGATTTCCTTAAAACAGGAAAAGAAGATGAAGTACACGGTAAATCTACAACCAGCAAAGAAGTGCTTGCTTCAAAATAAGTAACTACAATAAATAAGAGAAAGCCTTTCAGTTTTGAAAGGCTTTTTTTATGCCTGAATTTTTGATAAACGTTTCATTAAATTTTTAAGTCTGCTTAAATCTTTCAATCACAATACCCATCATTTTCTATAGGTTATCAATATTTTTTATTATTATTTTCCTGATTTGAGTATTTTTGCAGCATTATGGAAAACGCAAGGAAAAAAGCTGCAATGAGCTTCATATTTATCACGCTTCTGATTGATATTACAGGATGGGGAATCATTATTCCCGTTGTCCCGAAACTGATTGAGGAACTTATTCATGCCGATATAAGTGAGGCGGCCAAATATGGTGGCTGGCTGGGTTTTGCGTATGCATTTACACAGTTTATCTTTTCTCCTGTAGTCGGCAACCTGAGTGATAAGTACGGAAGGCGGCCGATCATCCTGATTTCACTTTTCGGGTTTGCCATAGACTATGTTTTACTCGCTTTGGCACCTACCATTTTATGGCTGTTCCTGGGAAGGATTATTGCCGGGATTACCGGGGCAAGTGTGACAACGGCAAGTGCCTACATTGCTGATATTTCTACAGATGAAGACCGGGCGAAAAACTTTGGTTTAATCGGGGCTGCGTTTGGGCTCGGATTTATTATAGGGCCGGTTCTGGGCGGACTGTTAGGGCATTACGGAGCCCGGGTTCCCTTTTATGCGGCGGCAGTATTATGCCTGCTGAATTTCCTGTACGGGTATTTCATTCTTCCGGAAAGCCTGGATAAAGAAAAAAGAAGGGAATTCAACTGGAAGCGTGCCAATCCGGTCGGGTCTTTTAAGTTCCTGGGGAAGCATCCTGAAATCTCCGGGCTGATTGTTTCATTGATTTTGATTTATATTGCCGGGCATGCCGTTCAGAGCAATTGGAGCTTTTTTACTATGTATAAGTTCAGCTGGGATGAAAGAATGGTGGGGATTTCACTCGGTGTCGTAGGATTATTGGTAGGGCTCGTTCAGGGAGTCCTCATCAGATGGACGACCCCGAAATTCGGCGAACAGAAAAGCATCTATTACGGATTGACCCTGTATGCCATCGGTATGCTGCTGTTTGCTTTTGCTAGCCAGGGCTGGATGATGTTTGTCTTCCTGATCCCGTATTGCCTGGGAGGAATCTGCGGGCCGGCATTGCAGTCAGTAATTACAAAAAGCGTCCCTTCCAATGAGCAGGGTGAGCTGCAGGGCGCGTTAACCAGCCTGATGAGTGCCACTGCCATTATCGGTCCGCCGATGATGACCAACCTGTTTTATTTTTTCACGCACGAAGATGCTCCGTTCAAGTTTTCAGGAGCCCCTTTCTTTCTGGCTTTTATCTTAATGGCAGCCAGTGTAATTATTACCTATATTAATTTCCGGAAAAAGAATCTGAAAAAAGAACTTTAAAATAAACTGCCGGAATATCAGCCTGGTATCCTGTCCATTCAGGATTGATTTCGGAAACGGCAGCCAATAGGGTATTTGAAATATAATAATCTCAGGCGCAGCTAACCGTTCCGGAAAAATTTAACCGTTGAATTTTTAATCTTAATTGATTCTTTCTTAAAATTTGTTTAAAATACAATACATTTGTATTGCATATGTATAATCTTTCGTAATTTTACCAAATGGAACTAAGCATAGGAGAAATGGCACTCATTGCCGTTGCAATCGTTGTATTATTCGGTCCGGATAAACTTCCTCAAATCGCACGTGACTTAGGCTCAGGTGTAAGAAAAATGCGCGGCGCGGTAGAAGATATCAAAACGGAGATCATGAAAGAGACAGACAATCCTGTTTCTGAGATCAAGCGTGAAATCGAAAAGGTGAAAGATGCGGCGAAAGACTACAATCCGATGAAGGAAACTGAAAAAGGTACGGTTTCAGGAGAGCCTGAAAAACCTCAGGAGCCTGTACAGCCGAAGCCTGCCGACGATGAAACTTACGAAGGACCGGTAAGCAGATAAGTCAGATGGAAGAAATTATTCAGGAAGACAAAAAGGTCTTTTTATTTCTTAATAATCTGGGCGACTCTTCATTTGATCAGTTCTGGATGCTGATTTCCAGTACCTGGATCTGGGTTCCGCTGTATGCTATTTTTCTTTATTTTTTATTCAAAAACTATCAATTAAGGTCGCTTGTTTTTATTCTGGTGTTCGTAGCCATCGGCGTAACCGTTTCAGACCAGCTTGCCGGGGTTTTCAAACACGGGATCGAAAGGCTGAGGCCCTGTCATGACCCTTCCCTGGAGCATCATATGAGGATCGTAAAATGCGGCGGGCAGTTCGGTTTTTACTCTGCGCATGCCTCCAATACCTTCTTTTTAGCCAGCTACTTAACTATTTTATTAAAAAAGAACCTTAAATGGTTTCCTTATGCTATATTTGTGTGGGCTGCAGTAGTATCGTACAGCCGGATATATTTAGGAGTGCATTTCCCGATAGATATTTTGGTGGGGTCGTTTGTTGGAACTTTATTGGGGGTGATTTTTGGTGCACTCGCCAGAAAAGTAATCAATAAACAAAAGATAACCTCATGAAAAAACATTTATCCTTTCTTACCTTAGCATTATTATCATTAAACTTTTACGCTCAGGACAGAAAAACTGCCGAAGAATGCTTTCAGAAAGCAGATTATAAATGTGCCGAAGAGCAGTATTCCGCATTGGCACAGACCGAGAAAATCCAGCAGATCAAGTCTGAATATTACAACTACCTCGGAACTGCACAGCGCAGGCTGGGGAAAACAACGTCTGCCTTTAAATCTTATGAGTCTGCGCTCAAGTCCAATCCAATGTCTGCAGCCGTATATGCCAATTTAGGTTCCATCCACGGGCAGAAAGGAAATAAACAGGCCGCACTGGACTATCTGAACCAGGGGATAAAATTACAGCCTGAAAACGCCGATATGTACCTGACGCGTGCTAAAGTGTATGAAAATTTAGGCAAAAAAGATCTTGCCGCAAAAGACCTGAACCAGCTTTTAAGTTTTGCTCCTGATAATATTTATGCAAGGACAGGACTCGCAAACCTCAAAAAGAACAGCGGAGACCTGGAAGGGGCTTTAAAAGATTATAACCAGTTAATTTCAGAAAAACCGGAATCGCTTCTGTACAGCGGAAGGGGAGATGTTTATTTTAAACTGAAAAAAAACAAGGAAGCACTCGCAGATGTAAATAAAGCCATTGCTATTGACCCGAAATTCGCCCAGGCCCACGTTAATAAAGCATTGATTTTATTTGAGACTGCCAAGCCGAAGGAAGCCTGTGCAAGCTTAGACAAAGCGGTAACTTTAGGATACGAAAAGCCTTTGCTTCTGGAATATTATGCCAAATGTGAAAAAAAATAACCGGTTATATTCAAAATATTAACTGTTCTGACCGGCTGCACCGGAAACTTTAAAATACATATCCATAATTCATGTTAAACATTGTTCTTGTAGAGCCAGAGATCCCCAATAACACCGGAAACATCGGAAGATTATGCGTAGGAACCGAAAGCAGGCTGCATCTGATCCATCCGTTCGGGTTTGTCATCAATGATAAAAACCTGAAACGTTCCGGACTGGATTACTGGGCTCATCTTGATGTTTCCGAATATGAAAATATAGAGGAGTGGATGAAAGTGATTCCGGACCTGTCCCGTGTTATGCTGATGAGTTCGCATGCCGAGAAATCCTATCTGGAGACCGATTTCCAGGATGGCGACTGGCTGGTATTCGGGAAAGAAAGTGCCGGACTGGGTAAAGAGGTGTTAGACCGTTTTGAAAACCATCTGACCATCCCGATGTCTAAGCTGATCCGGAGCTTCAATATTGCCAATTCTGTTGCGTTTGTTGTGGGGGAAGCAAAAAGGCAGATCGGTTTAAAAGCAGGCCTGTAACTTAATCGTTATGGTAAGGTTTTCCCTGTAAGATCTGATCGGCACGGTATAGCTGCTCAACGATAAATAACCGGATCATCTGGTGGGTAAATGTCATTTTGGATAATGACATTTTTTCGTTGGCCCTGGTATAAATTTCTTCTGAAAACCCGTACGCCCCGCCAATCAGGAGATGGATTTTCTTTACTGAAGAATTCATCCAGCTGTCTATTTTCTGTGCAAATTCCCGGCTGGTAAACTGCTTTCCCTTTTCATCCAGAATCAGGACAAGATCGGTACGGTCAATATGCGCCATAAATAGTTTGGCTTCTTCTTTCTTTAAAAGGTCCGGCGTCAGATTTTTGGCATTTTTAATATCAGGAATCTCCACAATCTCAAAATTCCAGTGCTTGGGAAGGCGTTTCAGGTAATAACTGATTAAAGACGTAATTTCCTTATCATCTGTTTTCCCTATACAAAGTAAATTAATCTGCATATGATGTGTTTAAGTAATTGAAGCGGCAAAGATATTCATAAATTAAAGAAAGTCATACCCTGTGTTTTTTACAGAAAATTCGTAAGTTTAAAAAAAACATTATTTTTGCAGCGCATTATTTGATGGAAAGCGTTAATTCTTTTATTTTCTGCTTTTCATTAAGTTCTGAAGCAGATAACGAAGATAAATACTATTTAAAGTACCATGGGCATGAAAGTTCCTAAATTTATCCTGAAAGTCCGGGAGTTTCTCAATGACATCCATATTCCTCTGTTGGGTATATCGCTGTGGGAAATGTTTCAGATTTATTTCAGAGGGGTTTTCAAAGAAAAGATAGGAAGAAAAGCAGCTGCCATTTCCTGGAGCTTTACCATCAGTTTATTTCCGTTTGTCTTGTTCCTTCTGTCGGTAATGCCCTATATGCCGCATTATGACAAGCTTCAGTTTTATATTTTTGAAGTCCTGATGCACAACGTTTTCCCATCCAACATAGAAGGCGACGTACGGAATTATATTGAGCAGAGCATTGTCCCCAATATGAAAGGGATCAGCAACCTGACTATTGTTTTGGCCTTGGTATTTGCCACCAACGGGACATTTTCATTAATTAACGGGTTCAATGAGCAGACAGAGGAGAAGATGGGCGATGTGAAGGAGTTTATCCTTTCGTTCTTTATTACCATCGGTTTCATACTTATTGTTTTCCTGACACTTTTCGGAGTATACTATTCAGAAGTCGTGCTTAAAATGTTTACGCCAGTGTATGATGTCTCCTGGCTGATGAGCAACCTGACGAAAATCATCGGATTGGTTTCGTTCCCGATCTTTTATTTCATTCTCTTAGCCATGTTCTACTGGCTGGGAACGGTAAAAATCACAAGATTCCGTCAGGCGGTTCCCGGTGCCATTCTTACGACGGTACTATTTGTGGTAACGACGTATTTCTTTGCGTTATATGTTAAAAATATTGCCCGTTATAACGTATTATATGGTTCCATCGGAAGCATGATCCTGCTAATGGTCTGGGTGAATGTCAATGTATACCTTCTGCTGTTCGGAAATGAACTCAATATGGCCCTCAGAAAAGTGAGGATCAAAAAAATCCTTTCAGATGAACTTAGAAAAGAATCTGAAAAGATCAATGCTGAAAATGATGAGAATATATAATCTGACTGAGAATTAGCTTACATTAAATACATCAATACCTGAATCTGAGAAACCTAATTTTCATCTTCCGTTACCGTATTCCCGGCGCTTAATTTCAGGATCATAAAACCTGATACTCCGGCCAGCAGGGAAGCGATCAGTATTGCAAACTTGGCCTCATCCTGGATTTCATGTGCTCCTTTAAAAGAAAGCAGGGCAATAAAAATAGACATGGTAAATCCGATTCCGGCCAGAAGCCCGACTCCCAACATCTGTTTCCAGGATGCATTCTGAGGCAGCGAGCTCAATCTGGATTTAATCGCGATAAATGAAAATAAATTAATTCCGATCAGTTTTCCTAACACCAGGCCGCAGATAATTCCCAATCCTAAAGTATTTGTTACTTCAGACACCATTTCACGGGTGAAAGTGATGTTGGTATTGGTCAAGGCAAACAGAGGCATAATAAGAAAACCTACCGGAACATGCAGCTGATGTTCCAGTTTTTCCAGCGGTGAAATTTCAGTCGTAGATACATTGGTTGGAATCGAAAAGGCGAGCAGAACACCTGCAATTGTTGCATGTATCCCGGAATGATGTAGGAAATACCATAAAAACAATCCGGGCACCAGATAGAAAACAATCCTGGTCACTTTTAAAAAATTCAGTAAAAATAACAGGGCGGTAACTCCGAAAGCCAGTAATAAATACATCCAGTGAATCTGTTCCGTATAAAATATGGCAATCACTAGAATGGCGCCCAAATCATCCACAATGGCCAGTGCGGCAAGGAAGATTTTAATTGAATTCGGGATTCTCTTTCCCAGCAGGGAAATAATAGCCAGGGAGAAAGCAATGTCTGTAGCCATCGGGATTCCCCATCCGTTTGCATATTTTGTTCCGAAGTTAAAAGCGATATAGATAACCGCCGGAACAAGCATACCGCCGACCGCCGCAAAGATGGGCAGTGAAGCGTTTTTAAAGGATGAAAGTTCGCCTTCCACCATTTCTCTTTTAATTTCCAGGCCTACCAGAAGGAAGAATACGGCCATCAGTCCGTCATTGATCCAGATGCTTACCGGGTACTTCAATCCGAACAGGTCCGTTCCTGTTTCTGTATCTAAAAAGGACTGAAATCCACCGGCTGCAGAAGAATTGGCAATTAATAATGAAATCAGGACACAGAAAATAAGAATGATCCCTGAAGCCTGACTGTTGCTGAAAAATTTTTTAAAATATAAAGTTAAATTCATCCCTGAAATATTATAGTCTTCTTACTCTTGAAATACCGTTGATATCGGTAAGTTTTTTAAAGGTCTGTTCCAGCTGGCTTTTATTTTTAACCTCAAGATTAATGGTTCCCGTAAAAATTCCGTCATTTGATTCTATCGATAAACTTTTCATATCCATACCCATTGCACCGCTGATAACGGTGGTAATATCGTTGATCATACCCATCCGGTCAAGCCCTTCAATTTCAATTTTCACCCTGTTTTTGAAGCTTTCCGCATTTACCCATTTGGCAGGGATCACCCGGTAGTCATACTGCGCACGGAGGTTAATGGCATTCGGGCAGCTGTCGCTGTGTACTTTAATGCCTTCAGAAATCGTAATAAACCCGAAAATTTTATCTCCCGGTATCACCGTACAGCATTTGGCATAGGTGTAATTCAGCTTCTCTTCATCTTTCCCGAAGACAATCATGTCCAGGTTCTGCTCCTTAGGCTCTATGTACGCCGTATTTTTGGACGGGGATTTCCTGAACCTCGAAAGTAAATTATTGAATACGTTTTTACTTTCTATGTATTTTCTTAAACTGCTGGCATCCAGTTCATTGGTCTGAAACTTTAAAAACAGTTCCTGTGAGCTTTTAAGATTGAAATATTTTTGAAGCTTATTGATTTCTTCGTCGTTAAAATTAATTTTCGCGTGGCGGAGCTTTCTCTGCAGGATTTCTTTCCCTTCTTCCACCAGCTGATTCTTTTGCGAATTTAAATAACTCTTGATCTTAGACTTGGCTTTGGACGTTACGACAAATTCCAGCCAGTCAGATTTGGGTTTCTGGTTTTGGGAAGACAGGATGTCAATCTGGTCGCCGTTCTGGAGGATATAGGAGATAGGCACCAGTTTTCCGTTGATTTTTGCTCCGAGGCATTTCATCCCGAGGTCAGAGTGCACCGAAAAAGCAAAATCCAGTGCAGTGGCATTGGTCGGTAAAATTTTAATTTCCCCTTTCGGCGTAAAGACAAATACCTCTTTGGAATACAGGTTAAGCTTAATATTATCAAGAAGTTCCGATGTGGTAAGATTTTGCTGCTGCTCCAGTACTTCACGGATCTCAGTCACCCAGTTTTCAAAATTCCTGTCGTCTGAGCTCTGCTTATAGCCTTCCTTATATTTGTAATGGGCGGCAACCCCTTTTTCCGCGATCTCATCCATTCTTTCGGAACGGATCTGTACTTCAATCCATTTTTTGTCAGGACCTAAAACCGTAAGGTGAAGGCTTTCATAACCGGTTGAACGCGGTTGGGTAATCCAGTCACGCATCCTTGAAGGGTTGCTGTGGTACACATCCGTTACAATGGAATAAATTTTCCAGGCCAGGAATTTTTCATTTTTGGCATCGGATTTATAGATGATCCTGATGGCGTAATTGTCATAGACTTCCTCAAAAGAAACGCCCTGCTTCAGCATCTTCCGGTAAATAGAAGAAATGGCTTTGGCGCGCCCTTTTATTTTAAAGTTCAGTCCTTCTTCATGCAGCTTTTCAGAAACTTCCGTCTTGAATTCCTCAATATACCTTTCTCGGTTTTCCTTGGCAAGTTCCAGCTTCTCCGTTATTTCATTGAAAACATCCGGATTGTTGTATTTCAGGGAAAGATCTTCCAGCTCAGATTTGATATTGTAGAGACCGAGGCGGTGTGCCATCGGAGCGTAAATATACACGGTTTCGGAGGCGATCTTTTTCTGCTTGTCAGGAGCCATGCTTTCCAGCGTACGCATATTGTGGAGACGGTCGGCAATTTTAATCAGGATTACCCGGAAATCTTCAGAAAGCGTAAGAAGAAGCTTACGGTAATTTTCAGACTGTACGGAAATATTCTGATGGTTCATGATGGAGATCTTGGTGAGCCCGTTCACGATATCCGCTATTTTCTCCCCGAAAATTTTCTTCAGGTCTTCATATGTGTAATCAGAATCCTCAATCACATCATGCAGAAGGGCACAGGCGATAGAAGTGGCTCCCAGACCGATCTCCGTTGCCACAATTTTTGCCACGGCAATCGGGTGGTAGATGTAGGGCTCTCCGGTTTTTCTTCTTTGATCCTTATGTGCATCAAGTGCAATATCAAAGGCCTTCCGGATGAGTCGGTTGTTTTCCTCATCCAAAGTGCGGTATGTATTTGAAATCAGATCCTTATATCTTGCG
>Ga0265798_10000357_pt1 | contig 81692 bp, 26 predicted proteins | sample P3T30metagenome_FD_192430 | JGI IMG/M metagenome (GOLD analysis project Ga0265798, IMG submission 192430) | Plant litter microbial communities from East Loma Ridge, Irvine, California - P3 T30 | ecosystem: Environmental > Terrestrial > Plant litter > Unclassified | place: USA: California... | reverse complement strand
TTGGGTGTGGTAAGCGGGAGCTGCAACACCGTGCGATGGCCGGATGGAGATTGGTGGGGTGATTCGGGGGTGGGGATCGAGATGGGATGGGATGCGGAAAGGGTCTGGGGTGAAGATGGGTGGAGTGCAGGTATGAACTGCGTACTTGGGTGGCTGCGGTGGTGAGATGGACTAGCGACATGTATGCGCTCAAGGATCTGAACGCCACACAGATTATCAGGATAAAAATGGTCGCACATAGTTTAGGGTGCGAATTCGGATAACTCCCGCGAAAGGGGTGTTATTGCAATATCTACAAGAAGGGTGGGAGTAGCGGAGCAAGTATGTACATGTCGCCCCCCAAAACAAAGTGGAGAGCAGCGATGACAAGATATGTATGAGAAAGAAGGGGTAAAGTCAGAATAGGGTTGAAGGAGTGTGAGAAGAGAATACAAAGTCTAGGGAAGGCCGGACCGCTGCCAGCAAACGTCGCGAGTGGAAGAGCATCGCAGCGCCTATAGCTGGACGAAGTATTGCTTGCCCTCGGAGTCTCCTGCGAAGAGAGAACAATTCCGTGCTCAGCCTAGTCCAGCATGAACGACGAGGTACCCTCAACAAGAGGAGGCCAACGCTTCTTAAGACCAGAGTCGTCCTGAGGCCAAACATCCGTCGTCCCAGCCTTGTAAGCAGCCCAATTAGCGCAATTCTGCTTCCACTCAGAGCCAGCAGCCGGAAGATTGATTTCGGATTTGCGCTCCAGGAACTGGATGCCGAGGCCCATGCCGACGTGGAAGGCGATGTGGCAGTGCATGAGCCACTGGGGAGAGGGAGTTAGTATTTGTTATATCAGTGGCGATATTGGGGGATGGTTGGGATGGTAGGGATGAGAGTGTCTACTTACAGCACCAGGGTTATCAGTCGGGTACGCGAGAACGAGCCACCCGCTACCCCTGAGCTGAACAACGTCGCGACGCGGTGGGTTGGTGAAGCGCAGCGAGCTGAAGTGCGTTGCCATGCTGAATTGACCGTCACCTCCGCCGAGGACATAGCTGTCATGGCCGTGAAGATGGATAGGATGGGCGATGGGCGGTGCGCCTACAGCTTGCTGGATGACCCAGTAAGTCCAAGTGGATGCTGAGGTCGATGGTACCTGCACAACGTTGTACGACTGCGGGATGCTGTTGTTGTTCTCTGCGACATATTGGACGGTCGGCTTTCCGGGGTCGATGATGATTGATGTGCCGTTGATGGTCCAGAGGACTGTGTTGCCGTTTGCTGCTACTGGACCGAAAGCGACGGGGAGGTTCTTGGCTTGGGCGGCGAATGTGGTGCTGGGCACGTTCTTTGCGACTTTTGGGGTGGTGATCGGATCAGCACAGATCGTGAAGGGGTTAGCTGGAGCAGTTGAGGTGGGATCAGCCACGGTCTGGCCTTGGTACGTGAAGATGGCGCGTCCGGGGAGAATGGAGCGTGACTGGCAAAGGCCGTTCGCGTCGGCACGGAACCAGTAGTTTCCAGCTGTCTGGTTGGCAGTGATGATGACGTCGTAGCGTTGGCCGATACCAAGTTGAAGGTGGGTGGTGTTGTATGGGACGACGGGAACGAAGTCGTTTGCAATGACTTGGAAGGGATGGCCGTCGAGGTTAACAGTCATGCTGGTGTCGACTGCAGTGTTCACAAGTCGCAGACGATAGCGCTTACCTGCTTGCATCGTCACTCGATTGTAAGCACCACCTCCGGCTGCGTTCTTAGAAGTGCCGTTGATCAGGATGTTGTCGGGTACTGGGGGACCCAGACCAGCCTGTCCATTCTGGAATGCGATGGAGGCTGCTTGAAAGGCGGTCTTGTAAAACCAGTCTGTAATTGGCATAACTCCAAGGTCCTCGTCATAGTTTGCGGTGGCAGGACCGTTGACAATGAACGTTCCGACAACTCCATCTCCGTACTGATGCGAGAAATGCGAGTGATACCATGTCGTGCCGTATTCGGTTGCCTGAAATTCGTACGTCTTGAGGTCACCCGGTGCTACCGCACATTCCGTTACCCCGTTGACACCATCCTGGATGTTCTTGTTGAGCATGCGGAAGCCGTGCCAGTGGATGGAAGTGCCATTGGATTGAAGCATGTTGCGAACAGTGATTCTGATGGTGTCACCCCAGTTGGCAACGATGGTGGGACCCGGAGTTCTTCCATTGATCAACATGCAAACCCTTGACCCAGCACCGTCAGGGTTGCAAGTTGTATTCTCGATGCGTAGATTGTAGGAGCGAACCACACCGGTATTAGGCCATGAGGTGTACATGTCCGTAGAAGAGTTGAATCCACTGGTCCAGCAATTCCTCGTAGTGGGACCATTGACACACGCCGATGACTGACGTTCCTCGAGGCCATCTCGTTTTGGCGTAAAAGGCGCGAGCTCAGTGGTCTCAGACGGAATCGCTATCGCGGTAGTTACTGGAACGAGAAGGCCCAAGAGAGCCGTCCCGAGGATGGCAAAAGACTTCATTTCAGCTTAATACGATGGAAGTAACGAGTGTTGAGTGATAAAGATCGACAGAAAAGAAGACAACAGTGCGAAGCGAGGACGCTGCCGAAGATGCTGCTGTGGAGCAATGGAGCAGAGCGTTTGAGCTCTTATATCTGATTTCATGACAGATGGTTTTCATGCTTCAGCACAGATGATCAATAGTCCTTCTGCTCACTCGACTGCTTCCGCAAACGCCATGGCGGAATACGGACCCACCCTTTCGCCATGTCCACGAATGAAGACAATGATAGTATGACTTTGAGCTGCGAAGAACGGAGATTTGACATTCGGATGTCGTATTGTTTGGAACGCCTCGCTCGAATGTGAATGTGGGCAAACGGTGATGGAGATGGATGACCTCGTAGTCATACACGAACACAGTCAGCATGGGTATTGATCGCTCACTCCTGACTAGGGCACACCGTATCTGCATCAGGCGGCGGGAAGGATGCGGCAACCCAGTGCCCGAAGCAGCTACGCTTAGATCACACGTCGTGGCTTGCGCAAAGTCCGCAGCCAACCCGCTCCTCTTGTTTGTACGTTGGAGCTTACTCAGCCGTGAGCCACCATCGGATTGTAGTAGGAACATTGCAAAGGGCTGAAGTGGCGCGAAATTAATGACTTGTGAATGCGCGTGCTGGGAAGCCTGTCGTCTGAATCGTATGTACGACTAGAGATACCAGAAGTTAGTGTTGCTGAGACAGGTAGCAGCTTCTGACGCCACGGACAGTTGAATGCGCGTATCATCAAGTCTGTGTGTTATGGTAGATTGATCGGTATCAGAATGACTGCGTTGCGCGAGCGGAGTACAGTGGTCGACCCTCGGGGGTGCGACTAGAGCCTAAGGAGAAGACTGCATCATCACGAGGAGATACCAGTGGTCTGTATACTATCATCTGATAATATTGAGATGGGTTTTGGTGTGTGAGCTTGCCTATCTCTGGTGTCTTCCTCGTTCGCATGGCTCAGTCGGAGATAGACCATGAGAAGGCGCGCCACAGCTGATGCATCTGAAGACCCGAGGATAAGCCTCCTCTTCCATTAACATAGAAAGGGCCTGGAGTGGTGTTTTCGGATATCTTGTCGCGTGATGCAAGGTCTAGATCGCGAGGAAGCGAAGTCCGGCAGCGGGCAATCCAACGGACATTATGCGCGCTCCGATCAGCCCACTGTCTCCTGACAAGGTAAGAACCCAAACATTTACACCTTCTCTTGTTCTCTTAAAGCATACTAGCCGTAATATGGTTGTACTGAAGATTTCGGGTCCGACGTTAAAGATGTTGCAGCTAATGATGTCGGTACGCGGAGCGAACCAAATGGGGCTTCAAAGTTGGGTTCCACGTGCGCAGTCATGGACGTTTTCACCCTGGTTTTGATGTATTCTTGCGAATGTCTACGGATGTTGGGCTTGCGAGCGATTGTCGAACTGAGTCGTGGTGAATAAGTCGGTGAGCCTAGCGGACTCCGGCATCACCGGTAGCCTTGCGTCGACAATGTGGCAAGATAGGGGTCATGGAGCCTCTTTAGGTTCGAGGGCGTATCTGTGTCCCTGCTTCGCTACAGACTGTGGGATCCATGACCGTCGTCTGGCGTGAACTCTGGTCCCGGCAACTCGTAGCCATCGAACGAAAAGCCAGGTGCGACCGTCGTGCCTACCAGCGTCCAGTTGCCTAAACTGGTCGCCCGCTGCCACTGGTTTTCTGCGATGATGACTTGCGGAGCCTGGTCCCTGAAGATGTCGCTACCTAGAATCTGTTTTTGAGTCGCAGTGCCGTTGTTCCACGAAAGCTCAAGCTTCAGAGGGGCGCCAGCGTAAAAGTGCCATATCTCGACAGCATCGGTAACGCGATGCCAGTAAGATGGACCAGATTGGCCTTCGAGTAGGTAGTAGATGGCGGTTGAGTATGAGCGATTGCCGATGGTACCGGTATCTTGAAAGGTTTGTCGAAAGTAGCCCTTCTCTAGGTTTGGCTCGAGGTGGAGCTTGGCGATGACGTCTTTCGCGTCGGCACATTCGCGATAAGCGGCAGTCAACCCTAGCAGCGATGCGGCCAAGTAAAGTGCGAGTTTGTGCATATCTGTAGTTTTCTGGCAGTTGTGTCGCAGAATTGGAGGATGACCTGCAAAGTATCCTTTGTCGAAGAAACCGGCGCATGTTGATGCTTATTAGTGATGCCTTCGTAGCTTCCGAGCTGGCGGATACGATCGTCACGGATCTCGTCACGTCATCTGAACTCGACCACCACATTAGCTTCACGACATCACAGTACCACAGCAAGAGCGCAATGAAGAGAACGAGGAAAACACATCCCAGGTCGCCTCAAGTGCGCGTCCGGGACGACACCTAAATGCCTAAACGCGACAAACCCTTGCACGCGCCCTTATCGCACGCCGCATGCTGTACACCACGATCTCGACACTTCATTCGATCCGATCTGCGCACTACTGTGCAATGGAGAACCCGGATCTGCCGTTTATCGCCGAAGACTTTCACTGTGGAGATCCGATGGCGGGGCGTCGCACTGCAGTAGTCAGGTAGACTGGAAGGTTAAGTATTTCCTCCTTGTACACCGTGGGAATCCCGCCACTTTCGCAACCCTACGCCTCTTGCTAGCCTCTGTATATTCTCCAGCCTCTTTTCCTGTCTTCCATTGCCTTTGGTCTGCGACGCCATGTTTCCACGACTCATGCTGCCCTGTTGGCTGGCAGTCTCGTCGTTTGCGATCTCAGTCGCGTCGAGTGTAACACCAGAGACAAAGAACTTGTTTGTGGATGCTGATCTTTTTGAGGCTATTGAGTAAGTGTCCTGTACCACGTAAAACCTGAACGCATAGCTGACAGTGCAACAGCGATACTGCAGCCCTGCTCCTCGCGTGCACTTTGCCGAACACAAACCTCCTCGCTGTGAACATCAACGTCAATTCGACATACTCTGCCTACGCAGCGTCAGCCATCGTGAACCACTACGGCTATTCTTCCGTCCCGATTGGGTTGCCTAGACCCTACACGAACATCACATCGCCTGAACCATTCGGAGGAGAATATGCAAGCAAGGTCGCTGCTGGATGGTCCGGCGGCTCGGTGCCTAATGGGCAGGTTAACAAGACTTGGGATCCAGTAGAGCTCTATCGGAAGACGCTCGCGGAAGCGAAGAACAACAGTGTGACTGTTGTCTCGATTGGTTTCATGGGATCGTTGTCTGGCCTTCTCAATACGACCAGCGATAAATACTCCGCGTTGGATGGATACGCGCTTGTTAAGGCAAAGGTGAAGGAACTAGTGGTCATGGGCGGCGGTTACTCGCAAGAGCCAGCCATCGATGCGGAGTACAATTTCGCGATTCAGAACGCTCCACACGTCATCAACACATGGCCCGATTGTGTTCCGATGACCTTCCTTGGCGCAGAGGTGGGCGTCGAGGTCCTGTCGGGCGCACGGTTTACTGTGTGTGGACCCCCGAATGACCCAGTTAAATCGGCTTGGGAGTACTGGGGGTCTTACAACACCTCCGAATACTCATGGGACTTTTTAACCATGGTCTATGCGGGCAGGGGCCTGGGCAGTTGGTTCGAGTACGGAAACGAAAATGGGTACAACTTTCTGTTCCCAAATGGCACTAACGTCTGGGTGGAGGACGAACGCAGGACCAGCCAGCACTACTTGAAGCTCAAGGCCTCGAACGAGACGGTTTCCAAGGAAATGGATAATCTGCTGCTGCGCGGCGCGTGGACCCACGCCCAAGTGGACTGAAGCCTCATACTATCGAAAGAAGTGTTCTACTAAGCTCAAGCTCTGCAGGCTTTTCAGCGGTTCGCACGGCTCGTAAATATCTTCCAAGACAATCTTCTTTTTCACTTTCCAGACTTCCAGGTCTCAAGTATAACAGTCGCATTTTCCTACGAGCCAGCAATGAATACTATCCTTTCTATCACCCATCGAAACTTTGTCTACGCTCCTTTCTCAGGCTCACTACTTCTGAGCATGCAGAGCGCTGACAGCCTTGAGTCGAGGCCGGAACTGGGTGCCGATAGTCGATAAGACGGGATGCCATTTCTGGTAAAGATGCGCCCTGCCAAGTGCGGATTCCGCTTGACGCCAAGCTCGTCATGTGGCGTCGTAATCGTTCACCACAACGTTGTTCCCTCAAGCCTTACCGACAAAATCCCCATTGGTCGGAACGCTCAACAATGTTCAGGCGAGCTACGACGAGACTTCACGTGCTTTCTTGGCTACCCAGAACGCCCTGCCGCGCTCCACTGCCAAGTATAGATTTAGCTTCCGCCGAGAAACCAACAAGCGCGTGTGCCCACAATGACATCGTCCCAGACATGTCCTCTTGGACAATCTTGGGTAAACATACCACTCCATGTCTGGGCGCGGCCGCCCCGTGTCTGATCTCGATGTATAGTTACATACGCCAACCAGTGCAACGGAGAAGGATGGTGTGGAGAAAACATGGGGATTGTAACCCTGGTGCAGGATTTGACCCGCTCTTTGATGGAGAAAATGTGGGTGTGAACTGTGCCCCGGATACCCTATATAACACGACCTGTCATGGTTCCCAGGCATCTGGTCGTGTGTCCTTTTACTCCTCCACTTTGCGATCAGCATCTCCACTCCCCCCAGGAAATCCCATCTAGACGCGATACTTGTGATCAGTCGTCACCATGTCTCGTCGAAAGCCAGACATCGAGGCTACCGAGCCCAACTTCTCATCATCGGGCAGTGACAAGTCCGACTTTGGTGCCGGACAGCATCATGAACATGCCGGCGCTGCTCCGCAGCGAAAGGCTTCGGTCGCCGCAAAGCTCAGGAACCCCCTAGCCGGTTATAGCGAGGAACACGTCCTAGCCGACGTCGACGCATGGTGTGTTGAGAAGGGCCTACAGGAGTACCAGGATGAGTTCCGCAAGGGCGCCCTCATTGCTCGTGTAGGTCAACGAGACGATGGTTTTGAATACGTCAATCAACTGTCCACCGAAGAGAAAGACTGGCTGCGACACGAGGTTACCCATCGGTGGTCTCAACCTAAAATGCTGTATTTCTTGGTTGTGCTCTGCGCTGGATCTGCCATCGTGCAAGGAATGGACCAGACGGCTGTCAACGGTGCTCAGGTCAGTTGCTTTGCCGTTCCCATCTTATCATTTCCCGCCACTAACATCTTGTCCAGGGATTCTACTTCAGAGAATTCGGAATTACAGAGGACCAGGTGTGGCTTCGAGGTCTGCTTAACGGGGCTCCTTACCTTTGCTCTTGTCTCATCGGATGCTGGTCCAACGCACCCCTGAACAAGTTCTTTGGCCGCCGTGGAACCATCTTCATCTCTTGCATCATCTCTTTCATCACCGGTATCTGGATGGCGGCCGCTGAGAGCTGTGAGTAAAGACTCGCCAAAAGACGTATGAACTGAGAGCTGACGACTACGATAGGGCCAAACCTCCTTGTCGCGCGCTTCATGCTTGGATTCGCTGTCGGCGCAAAGTCCTCGACTACGCCTGTCTACGCTGCCGAATCTGCGCCAAAGACTATCCGTGGCGCCCTCACCATGATGTGGCAAATGTGGACCGCTTTCGGAATCATGCTGGGTTTCGTTGTCTCCGTCGCATTTCAGAATGTTACAATCATTGGCGGCGAGAATTCGCCATGGAGGTGGATGCTGGCCTCCACCAGTATCCCCCCAATGATTGTTTGCGTCCAAGTATACTTTTGCCCTGAATCGCCGCGCTGGTAAGTTTCCGACTCGCAGTCCACTGGCCTTACCTTGCTAATTCAAACCAAAGGTACATGGAGAAAGGCAAATACGACAAAGCGTTCAACTCACTTTGTCGATTACGCGCGCACAAGATCCAAGCCGCACGCGACATGTACTACGCGTATAAGCTTCTTGAGATTGAAAATGCGGAACGCGAGGGCCGAAACCCGTTCAAAGAATTCTTCATCGTCCGTCGCAACCGTCGTGCTGCACAGAGCGCCTTCTTCGTCATGTTCATGCAGCAATTCTGTGGAGTCAACGTATGCACTCCAGATCCCTCGGTTTCACTTGCTATCTCAGTCGCTAACAGTAGTCTTAGGTCATCGCATACTACAGTACCTCCATCTTCGAAGCTGCCGGTTTTGACACGCCCCAAGCTTTGCTCGTATCCATGGGCACCGGCGTAACGAACTTCCTCTTCGCGATCCCAGCAATCTACACAATCGATACATTCGGTCGAAGAAATCTCTTGCTTACGACCTTCCCTCTTATGGGTCTGTGTCTTCTCTGGTGCGGATTATCCTTCTACCTACCCGAGAATCCCGATGGCACGCCATCCAAGCAACGTCTTGGATCCATCGCCGCCGCAATCTACGTCTTCATGGCCGTCTACTCCCCCGGTGAAGGCCCCGTGCCCTTTACATACTCCGCAGAAGCATTCCCGCTCCACCTCCGCGACGTCGGCATGTCCTTCGCCACAGCCACCTGCTGGGGCTTCAACTTCATCCTCTCCCTCACGTGGCCTGCTCTTGAGGCCGCTTTCACACCAACAGGTGCGTTCTGTTGGTACGCAGCTTGGAACTTCTTCGGCTTCATCTACGCCTACTTCCTCTTGCCTGAGACCAAGGCACTCACACTCGAGGAATTGGACACGGTCTTTGATGTTGGTAATCGCCAGTTCGCGGCTTACTACACGAAGAAGTTGCCGTGGTACCTCAAGAAGCGTGTCTTGCGTCAGGATGTCGCGCCCATGGAGCCGCTGTTTGAACTTCATGAGCAGGGTGGGCATGCGGATTATGTTGATGAGCCGCTTGGTGGTGGTGGAGGTGCTGCTGGTGTAGAGGACAAGAAGATTGTGGAGAAGGATGAGGTGATGAGGACGTGAGCGTCTTCCTAATGTAAGCACGACGAGTTGTTGCAATCTTCACCTTTCCGCATTGTTGTCGTGTGGAGGGGAGTTTCTAGTTGAGTTTTGATGAGTTTGCTTTTGCGCTCATCCGCGACTTCGTTATACCCGTATTGATGATACTATCAACAAGAAGAATGAGATATCCTTGTTTGCTTTGACTACGTAAGCGTCTTTTCATTGGAATGACTGAGCTCGCATTCGTGAATGCATGAGGACACATGCGTCAGTTGAGTCTGCCCATATCGATTTACCACCTGACTAGGGCCAGATGCATTCGAACCGGGAATTCTTATGGAATTGCTGTGGATTGTAAAACTCTCCAAAAACTGGATTACTCATACAATATCCCCTCTTCCGGGACATTCTACTCCGCCTTCGCCGCAGCAATCTTCAAAATCTCCTCAACATTCTTCCTCGCATTCTTAGGGTCCTTGGCCACCGACTGCCAAATTTCACCATGCTTAGGTTCAGCCATCGCCGCCTTCGAAAGCGCCTCCTCCTTCTTCTCTTCAGTACCGTGCTGTTCCAAGAACTTGTAGTACCAGACCCAAGCATCGCCGTAGTCGCTGTCAAGAGTGACGGCTTTGACGAACCACGTTGCGGCCTTGTCGAGACGGCGCTCGCCCCAGAAGATGCGTGCGACGACTACGAAGAGGAGGGGGTCCTTTTCGACCTTCTTGATGGCTTCGAGGGCGCGCGGCTTACGTTGGGTACGACCTTCGAGGTGCATGATCTTCTCTGCCCATAGTAGACCGGAGTTGGGGCACTGTTGCAGAGCGCCGGCCATTAGCTGTTGGGCGGCGCTGATGTTGTTCGCGCGACGCTCGAGACGGACTTGCTCTAGAAGGATCTCGGCGCTCTTTGGGTTTTGTTGTCGGCCACGGTCTAGTGTTGACCTGGCCTTGACGACTGCGCCTTGCTTTACTTGTAACCGGGACAGGAGGATGTACAGTACTGGAGCTTTTGGTGCCGCACGTGTACCAATGTTGAATGCCTCGTGAGCTTCCGGTAACTTCGATAGCTGCTCATAAACTTGACCCTTGATGGCATGTAACTTCCAGCTGCCCGGCCAGTTCTGCAGGCCTTGGTTGCAGATGTCGATCGCCGTCTCGTAGTTCTCCAACTGTCGTTCAAGGACAGCAGACTTCATATAGATGCGGTCGGTAGCAGCTGATTCACGAGCGATCTGGAGGAAGCTGCGTGCCTGCTCATAGTTACCAGCGTCAACTTCAAAGTCAACAGCGCGAGTATACAGCATTTCGTTGCCTGGTAGAGCTTCGAAACTTCTGCCCAAAACTTGGCGGGCACCTTCAGGGTTCCCTGACTGCCACATCTCTCGAGCATATTGCAGCCAGAGTGACTCCGAGTTGGGACAGGCATTAACTGCACGCTCTAGGACACTGAGGAGGGTATCTGTTGTACCATGATGCTTTTCGAGATCGGTGGACGCGTGCCAAACCGTCGTACTGTATGGGAAGATAGCGACAGCAAAACCGAGAATGGCTCTGGCTGTTTCCGGCTTATTCCTATTCAGGACGCTCCTGGCGTCTTCGAGCCAGACGTCTCGACGCTCGTCGTCTTCGTCAAGACCCCAGCCCACAGTCGCTTTGATGATTGCAGCAGCTGTGCCAGTGTTGCCTTGTTCCTCGCATATCTCAGCTTGAGAGAGCCACTCTTCACGCTTGATCATAGCGTTCTCCTTGATCAGAGACTTCACAGCTCGGGTCATGATCATGTCCAGCATGTCCACTTTGCCTAGCTCTTCTTGTAACCTACAAGCATGAATCCAGATTGCCCAACTGGTAGGGATGGCTTTGCGAGCCTTGTTAAGAATCTGCTGCGCGTCTTCCGGTTCAGAAACCCTGGCGTATGAAATCCACAATTCTTCGGAAAGAGGCACGGTATCAGTAGCTTTGGCGAAAAGTAAGCGGACTGCATCAAGCTCTTCCGTGTCGTTGATGAGGGTCTTCCATAGCTCGACACTCTGGGGGTTGTGGTCGAGAGCTTGACGAGTGACCTTTTTCCTAGACGCCGGAGTTTGTTCTAGATCTATTGCGGCTTGCCACAACTTCACGGCCTTGGGATTCTGTTTGATGCCATTGGCAGCAATGATCTTGGCGTTGTGGAGATTGTCCTTGTTCAGCCTGATCGCTTCCTCCCAAACGACTATCGATTTGGGACAAAGTTCGCACCCGCGAGCAATGACCTTTTTGGCTGTGTGAACTTTCCCGGCCACTTCTTCAAGTCGCGCTAACGCAACGTATCCCGGACCATTGTGTACGTTGGTCTTGACAGCCGATTCTAGCAGTACGCGCGCGCGGTTGATGTCCTCGACTGGAACTTCCTCGCCCATGGCTTCCTTTTTGTTGAGCGCCGTCATGTATCCCTTGGGGTCTACAGACGTCGAGGTTCCAGAGGTCGTTGTGGTTTGTGTGCCAGGGGCGCTTGCTGCTGTGTCGAGCCGTACAGTCAAGGCAGACAGTTGGGCAGCTCCGATACTTGCGAGATTCGTCGTCATGCCGTCAGCGTCCGACGATATCGTGGTATCAAGCTCGCCGCTCTTGGATGCCGCGGCCAAAACACTGTCCGGTACGGCGTAGGACCTCGAATTTGCCAGTCGAGCTTCGCGTGCGCGCTTCGCTTTACCCGTCATATCTCCGACCTCGGGCAGGGCTGCCCATTCTTCTTCTGAGACGCCACCGAGGGCTCGTTTTAGATCGGCAAACTGGAGCTGGATCTTGGGGTTGTTTCGTTCGTATTCGTCTCGTTCTTGTTGCTCGCGAGCTTCCCTAGGGCGGACATCGGTATCTGTTCGTGGAAAAACACACGATGAATACTTCGATAATAACGATAGAGGGGAGGGGAAGGGGCATAGGGTAAATGAAAGTGGGGGTACTAACCTTCTGGCTCTGCGTCGCTTGTCCATCTTCTCGTCAACCTCCTGATATATGCGGTCTGCCTCGTCATCGTCCTTGTCGTAGTTCATGCCGCTCGAGAAGAGACCGACTTCATTGTCGGGATCTTGAAATCGATCCTCCTCTTCATCCCTCTCTTCCTCCTTCTTTTCCGTGACACCATACGCCGAGGGAGCGGCCTGGCCTAGCGATGCTGCACGCTTTGCTAGCATCTCCTTCATCTGCTCCTCCGAGGGACCCTCCCGTGCGGGACCGAGATCGCTTCGCGTTGTGAAGCCAGTGGCTCCTCTTCCGAGACCAGCCACATAGTTCTCGGGCGCGGGCATCGACAGAAAGTCGCGTCGACTCATCTTGGCGGTGGTTCTGGGGGTGTTGACCAGGAATGGTAGTTGCAGGCTCTGGCTGGAGCGCGGCGCAAGTTGCGCAAGGTTTACGACGTCGGACGGAGCAGCGGTCGAACGGAAACTATGACGATATTACAGGGAGAGACTCGGTGGTCGCGAGTGAGGAATTCCCTGGTGAAATCAGCAGTAAAGTGTGTGGCAGTGGTGCCGAGGCGGCGTGTTTGAAGCGTTGGTCGCGACTTGGATAATAATTTGAGCTAGGCAATCGCGTGTCACGTGCGCGGAAGCACAGCCAACGCTAACCCAAAAGGTGAGTTTGCGACGGGCACACACAGTAAGAGACATGCACAGTGGCTGTGAGTAGGCCTTGCTACAGCTAGCTGTGTGCCCAGGCCATCGGTTGGAGACAGAATTAAAGAACTATCTGTATTCTAATTACAAACTGCTGCGCGAAATAGTATCTAGGTATTCCAGCAACCACACGCGTGTCTATTGGTTACCACGTGATACACCATGCTCATCAACTTGTCTATCACCAGGAATCACGATGCCGTCTTCTGCTGTGCGGGCGCCTTTCCATTTGAAGCTTGAAGGGCATAACGGGGTGAGATTGGCGGTAATGGTGGAACCGGCTCCTCTGGCGTATCGCCTCTCAGGTTCCTTCCACTACAGCAGGTTAGCATACGTCTACACCAATGTGATTATGATTCAGCTTGCCTCTTCGTTTTCCTCAGTTTTCCTCCGAACCACTTCTTGAAACTCCGGCTGGAAGAAGGGCGTTCTTGTTCCTTGTTGCGGGTTGAATCCGACTGTGCCATGCTGCTCCTGTGACTTGATACATGGCTGGCTTCTGGGGTTATGTCGTCGTCTTCTTCCTCCAGCGGCGGAGCCCATCTCTCGACATCGCCATTGACTACTACGAACCACCCCAATTTCTCTCCTGGCGCCACCTTGTCCCGGAGGTCTGCAATGGCCGCCCACTGGTCATCTCCCAGCCCCGCTCCCCTCATCTCCTCCACATCTGCTCCGAGTCTGATCTCATGCACAACATCGCACACATATGCGTATGGTTGATCCTTGACGGTGAGATCATCGGGGTCGTACTGTTCGATGAAGCGTAAATCAGGTAGCGCAGCCATCTCTTGGGGCCATTGGCTCTTGAAGTTCTGTATCAGACAGGCTGTGGTGGCAGGAGCCATTAGCCATTCCGGTGCAGCATCGTCGAGATTCTGCAGAATAACATGAATGCGAATTTGGGCGCGGGGCCACCGAAAGCCGTGAACGAGCCAGGTTGGCATGGTGAGGTGAAGTGCTTTTCGTCTAAAGTCTCCGTTTCGGAAGAGGAGTGCCGCGGTAGGAAGGAGCCAAAAAGCAACAATCAATGATTAGCTAGGATGTACCGAACGAGGATGCAAGCATTGGTGCGGATGATGGCGTCTTCAGCAAAGTTTTAGTTGCAAGTAGTACATGGTCTTACACGTCCTGTTATGTAGGCAGGGATCGCGTCTTGGGAGCTCATGCAGAGGTCTAGACGACTTCCGCAGGGAGGTTGGGACAACCTTCCGCGAGTGGGCGCACGCTAGGAAGAAGCAACGACACAATTGCTGCAAGCGTTGGCTCAGGAGAACGAGACCAGATCGACACCGTGAACGCGATGAATCTGGGAAAAAGCCCCAGTCGCCTTTTTGGTCTATGCCAATAGCAGTGTGGGGGAGCTGGGGTGAAGGCAGGCACCATGGTTTGCGCTTGCCTCCCCGCTTGACGCTAATGCAAGGCAGCTCCCGTTCGCGTCGACGGGTACCGCGATGTTTCCGCGCCCGACCTCGCTGCCCACAGTTAAGAAGCTCGCCAGTCCGACCATGTGCGGCACACTTCACTCTCTGATCTTGTGTCCCTGAGGTCTATCACCATGCCTCTGTAAGTATCGCGTCACCACACTTTTCACATCACAGTCGCTTACAATCTCACAGGCATCTGCTAGGCAAGAAGTCATGGAACGTCTACAACTCGGACAACATCGCGCGGGTCAAGGCCGACGAGGCCGCCGCTGCTGCCCGCGAAGCCGCTGATGACCAGCGCAAGCAAGAACTCGATGCTGAGCGACGCGCCGCCATCCTTCGAGGCCGGACGCCCCCACCATTGCCAGCAGAAGAACCCACAAAGGCGCCGTCATCAAGGCGCTCAGGCAACACGGATGATCGCGGTCATGACAGAAAGAGGAGGAGGCTTGCGGGTGAGGATGATACCGACGCTGATATACGCATGGCCAAGTCCATCACGGCTCGGCCTGAGGAAGAGGCAAAAGACCCGAAAGTGCTGAAGCTACGGAGCACCTCATCCGATGCCCCGTTGGAGGACCACACCGGCCACATTGACTTGTTTCCGGTGGACATGAAAGAGGCCATCAAGCGTGGGAGGAATGCGGACGCAGAGAAGGAGAAACGCAGGAAAGAAAAGGCCATCGAAGACCAATTCACAATGCGCTTCTCCAATGCAGCAGGAAGGGGTGGTATCGACCGACCCTGGTACGCTGCCGTACAAAAGCCTGCACCCACCACAGGTGAGAAGCAAGATGTGGCACTCTATGAAGGCTTCACAAACAAAAACGTCTGGGGAAACGAAGACCCGCGTCGCAAAGAACGGGAGCAGGCGCGCATATCGACGAACGACCCTTTCGCATTCATGCAAAAAGCACAGACACAGCTGAAGAAGTCGAAGCAGGATAGGAAGCAATGGGCTGCAGAACGCGACCGTGAGCTAATGGAGCTACGGTCAGCCCAAGAGCGGGAGGAGAGGAGGAGTCGACATCTCAAAAGGAAGAGGCGGGAGGCGGACGACGACGAGCATCAGACACCCAAGAAGGAGGCCTGCTCATCCTCGCGCCAGAAGCATCGCCATAGGAGCCCGAGTCGTAGCCGTGACAGGCACGAGCATAGGTCTTCGCATCGCAGCGACAAGCGACGAGCTCATAGTAAGAGTAGGGAACGCGAGGGAGACCGCTACAAACACCGTGATCGACGGAACGAGGAGCTTCAGAAGGCTTTCATCTAGAAGCGAGTCACTGCACTTCATATGAGTGCAGATCATTACGGGCAACTCGTTTGGTGTCCTATTACCATTCATTGGGCTCAACATACTACGGTCATGCGAGTGTCGTCAAAAATGAGCTCGGCCTTTAATCAATCGAATATCCATCCTAATTGAACATCTTGCACTTCATCGCTACCAAACTTGGTCTTTCTATTATCCATTCCTAATTCAAAAATTCGCTGACTAGTTCGAGAAGTAACGCTGTGCAATTCTACCACTGCTTCCAACCTCCAAAGACGTTGTGCTGAATGGGAAGAGCAAGTGCGCAGTGCCGCTAGATCCTCCTGACTCCAGCTATCTTTGTACCGTTGTTGATCAACGCACAGCAGTGGTGTTGAGATCGCATGAGTCAGTTTCCGTATCCTCATATTGACTGCTTGCTGGTGACTGCAGAGAACTCAGGCTGACCGAGAATCCTGCATTCGTGAGACTGGTCGCCAGACGTTCAGTGAGCTGAGTCGCACTGACTCTGTCAGGTGGCAGTTACAATCGGGTGCGGAATAAACCAATTGATAGCGTCTTACCGGTTAGCTTGCAAGACGTGCCTTCGGCCGCCGTTTGCCATACTAATTATCGTCTTCGACGAGGCTATGCGGCACAGCTCGCATGACTTCCTCGGATCACTGTGCCGTCACATCCGGAGTGGCGACCATCTATCTACCAGAATACACGACACGGCCACCACGCATCTACAACACATCTACACGCGTCTGAAGATGAACGACACCTCAACAACAAACAATGTAACGTTCCAAGTCCTCTATCGCATTCCCTTCCGCTACCTCTACATACCCGGCCTGTACATCCTGCTACTCGGTTTCTTCACTTTCGGCCACGCATTGCACACGGTGTTCACGCAACAGGACCCAGGCGGATACTACAAGTTCTTGATCTGGCTCGTCCTCGTGTTTGGGTACTTCGTATCTCATGCCGGCGCCCATCTCTGTGTGATCTGGCTCGTCTTCAGGGACCTACAGTTGCCGGATATGAGAGTCATGACCGATTCTGAACAGCGCACAAATACGGTCCTCCGAAGCATTGCTAAGCTGATCCCGTGGCGCTACGCGTATATACCTGGTCTGTCTCTCGTCGTTCTCGGCATCCACGTTCTTACGCAAACACTGCGCTTGCATCAGGCGCATTCTGGTCCTGCGGACTGGGATACGATGTTACACGTTCATTCTCGCACGGTGCAGGGAGTGTCTCTCGAATTGGCAGGCTTTGTTGTTTGTATGGGGTCGTATGTCTTCAAGGGTGTGGAACTGGAGGATGTAGAAGAGATGCAGCACAAGGGCCAAGATATCAGCAATGGGGGCGCTTTTGAACGGAAGGTGAGCGCTGATAGCGGGCATGACGGTACGCGTTGAACGATGGATGTACGTCATGGAGGTAGGAGGGTGTACCACAGTTCCACTTTGTGGAAAAAGGATAGCCTGCATACTCAAATATTGAGGTCAGAACGGGCTGGAATAGGCGCAGTAGTAGTAGTAGTAGTAGTAGTAGTAGTAGTAGTAGATAGTAGAGTTTCCTTAGATAGTATAGAAAAGAGTCGGTTGGAAGAAGTTCTAGCAGGTAGCTTCAACTGCGCAGCAGGGTTGACGTAGCTCAAATTTGGTTCGACAGCTTCGAGACTATTGATCATACGTTTGAAGTCCTCTTTGCTACACACTATATATCAAGGATCGGTACTAGTGAGCGCAGCGGTAGATGGTTACTTCGGCTGGTGAAGTGTTACACTGCGCTCGGTGCATATCAAGTGCAGACGAGATCGCATGAGACTACTGTAGCCTTAGATGTGTATCTTTCGGCGAAAGCGCTCAGTAGGTACCTAAGTTTGGCTGCTCATGCGGTGATACCTAAGGTGTATGTAGATCACAAGCGGCCTATCTTAATGTTGAGTTGTGCTAGCGGTGGCTTGCTGTTCGACAGCCTTGAACGCATCGTCGTCTTTCGTCATTTTAGTGTCCTCCGCTGTGCCACTCGGTATGAAAGACTTTCCAAATACCTGCGCGGTCTGAACAAGTGGATGTGAGGTATCTGTCAGGGAAGGCCAGTAACCCATCTCAGTGTTCAATAACAGTTCGAGGGTCCAACATCGGGGGGCAGCCACGCAGCAGAGCATAAACAGAGTTGACGGCCCAAGGCCCTTCATACTAACGCCTCGTTGGCTGACATCGTGATTGCGGGGGTCGCAAAGGGATATTATCATCCAGTATGTCGTCGACTATGCAATAGTACAGATCGTGGGAAACGCAAACTTGTGTGCGACCCAATCGGAAAGAGCGCGGCGGGAATTGCGGGAGCGGGGGCGTTGCACCCAGCCACCAGGGAGCCATCATGCGCGATACGCATTTTGCGCGTTACCAGGTTTTCATACCGAGATTGCGCGCTTCTTGACTCGTAGACGGATGTTGCGAGCGCGTTGTAAGTTGCTAAGCTTGATCACCTGGGCAGGGAACGCAGTCGAATTCACCTTCAGAGGCCAAGGACATCTAGGTTCCCACCGCGGTCCTCCATCAAGGGCATGACGCTGGGGATCATGCGACTACGAGGAGCTCCTTTGTACGCGATAAACGTGGTGGACAGTTCCACGAGCCTGTCATACAGCTCGTTTGTGTGCTTCGACTTGTGGCGGCTTAGATGACCCGCATGTGTTTCAGGTGAGTTAGCGTCAGGTACCAGCCTAGACAGCGGCCTTTCAAGGTGCACCGGACCGTGGAACGGAGATTTCACGCATATCCACACGCTCACGGTCCCGACTCCGATTGGCGAGGCCGCATCTCGATGATATCTGTACGATATAGCGCGAGAGATGAGTGCAACCGGCTGCAAGCATGCCTAGGTAGATGCATATGTTTTGACTATACTCTTTCGTAATTGTCGAGTGGACCTGTCACATTATAGAACTTGGTGCGCTCTATTCTTCGTTGCTTGTACTGCTGTATACGTCTGATATGACGACGACTCGACTCTCACAAATGAAAATGTATCATATATTGCCAGGTTCATCACCCGACAGACGAATTGCCCCGGATGGTTCTCGAAAAGGGGACACTGATTTTAGTAGTCGCTGCAAGTATATACGTTACCCACAAGCCGATCGCTGACGCACTGATCTACTAATAACGTGGTTAGATGGCAATCATGCAAAAGCCCGTAAACTTGAAATCGGTGCAAAGAGGAGGCCTGATCGTCTATCACGGTAGATTGATTGGCGACTCGAAGGTTACTTTCGCGTACTGGGCACGATGGCGTGCACTATTGGAATGGCGTTGGTGGTACGCTGTCCAACGGCGGAGCCAGATCCGGTGTCAGTCACGACGTGTCGAGCAAGGTTAAGCAACACACCCGAACCCGCAAGCGTTCTGAAATCAAGGTCAGCACCACCTTGCACCGAGATACTTAGCCTTCACTGTCTCTGCAGTTCAAGGTTTGTCTTGGAATCTCAACCCTCTTGTGTACATGCCGTGCACGTGGCCTCGGAATTTGTGATACAAACCAAACATTGTGGCACTACAATCCCCAACATACACATATCACGAACCTTGATCCCGGCATAATTATGGCTTCTGGAACCGCGCTCACGCCAGCCATCATCGCAACATGGCCAATACCCAACTATGTCGACCCAGTGTCGCAAAGGGGCAGTGTCAAAGCTGCAATATACGCGACAACCATCCCAATGGTACTTTTTGTCGCTGGCAGAATCTACGTTCGCGCGAATCAGAAGTCAGGTGTAGGAGCCGATGACTGGATCATGGTTGGCGCAGCGGTATGTTCGCCCTATGCTCTCATGTTACGTATCTAACATGTGTAGGTCTTCGCCTTAGCAATTTCTGTGTGCTTATTAGTTACAACCACCAACTCTCTTGGGCGTCATCTCTATGATGTGAACCCGATGACCTTTGTGAGCTCTGCAAAAGTAAGCAATTACCATTGGTTTCAATATTCATACTGATGGCTTCTAGTACAACGTTGCGAGTGTCACAATGTACAATGCTTCTATGACACTCACAAAGCTTTCCGTCTGTATGACGTACCTGAAGCTTTTCCCCTCGAGAACGAACAAATTGTTCTGTTGGACGATGATCGGGTACCAGCTTCTGTGGGGTGTCATTTCGTCGGCACTCTACATCCTACAATGCGTGTAGGTCATAACGCCAGGGCAGATGTTCGATTTTGACTAATTTATCTGTCCCAGTCCAATCCAGTCACTCTGGGATTTCACGATTGTCGACAAAGTGTGTTTGGACTCGCATCAATTACTCACCGCGAGCGGCATCTGCAATGTAGTGTCGGACTTTGTGGTGTTCCTTTGGCCCGTCGCGCCACTGTGGCAGGTCAAGTTGCCGCTATCACGACGCGTGCATCTGGTCGCGGTTTTTTCTTTCGGCGTCCTAACATGCGTCGGCGGCATCTTGAAGGTCGTTTGGTCGCAGGATTACTTCAAGACATGGGATACGACATGTGAGCAGTATCGTTCCACAATAGACTGTCATCGTGCTAACATAGCCTTCTTGCAGGGGTTGCGTCTCGCGTCACCATGGCATTGTGCATCGAATTCAACGTTGGTATCATGAGCGGCTGTTTACCTTGTCTCCGTCCATTCCTAGCAATGATGGCTCCTGGAATCTTCGCTGGACCATCGGCGGCACACAGCGGCAACGCAGCGAGTTCTGGCGGAGCATCCTGGCGCAAGTCTCCCTTTCGGTTTGGAAACTTCAAACTATTCAAGATAGGTGCAGGCAAGCCGTCGGGTCGTGAGGAAGATTACGAGTTCACGGATGCGAAACATGCGGGAGGCGCCCGCGCTTGGGCTGCAGGCGGAAAAGAGGTGCCACAAGCTAGCATCGGCACCGTGTCTGGTTCTGGTATCTCAGTGAACAGAGATGAGAAATTGCGCGATGGTTTTGATTCGCCGGGTGTGGTCACCAATGATGCGACTAGTGAGGAGTGGATCATGAAGGAGGACTCTTCTAGGTAGCTCAACAAGGCGTAGTATATATCAATCATTAAGTATGGTCTTGAGAGCCCATGCCGAAAGCCAACACGAGGGTATATAGCGACACATTCGAGGACTGGGAAGGTCGGCGAAAAGTGAAGCAGAGCACTTTCGCTCAAAGTCCTAGAGCTGTCAATAGCCTTCGAAGTCATGACATGAGCAATGCTTCCAAGTGCCAATTCAGATAACGCATCGAAGTCGAACGAGCCTCGGAACCTTGTACTATCGGTCCTTGTGATAGATGCGCAGTGCTCGTGTCGATGTATGCGTGCGGCCAGCCACCAGAACTATGTATATCCAGGGAACTCGCAACCTTGACATGACCGAGCTTCATGCCTACGATTGCGTACCGCTGCGATGAGCTGATGCCATAGGCGCTCGTGCATGTGCTCTATGCGCGCCTCGCCGCGACCAGCTTCGCTTCCAGCCTCATCCCAAGGCGCAGGGTACTGAGCGTACCTCAAAGCAAGTTGTGGTGTCGGCTCTGGAGCGTCGCTCTCGCAGAAACCTATCCGGTGGACTTGATCATGTCGACCAAGTACCAATGTAATGTGTCTCCGCCCCTAGTTGTGATCCAGGCAGTCCCATGGTGATATACGGGATTGTGACGCGCGGTCGAGCGGTTCTCACGAGCTTGTCCGTAGATGCGCTGGGTATACGATGGTGGAAATGTGCTGCGATACGATTGCAGAGATGCCTACACGGGTGCTCATGTGGACGTGACCGCTGAGGAAGTGTGAATGTCGACTGGTCGTGTAGCTCATTGGAAGCGGATTTCGGGGGGTATTCCTGTCGCATTGGTTCGGAGTGGACCACATAATTAGCGCAGTACGGTCAATTTGTCGATGTCAAAACATGGTACATAAGTTTGGAAGGACTTCGTGATTGATCCGGGCGGTAGCTCCAGGGCTGTTGCTGGAGCGGAAGCTCTGTCTTGGTTCAGAGGCCTTGGGCGACAAGCCGGACGTGCGCGCCGACGATGCTACTCCCGAATTGCCCACCAGTGGCAGCCTGTCACCCATCATCTAGGCAACAACCCATATGCAGCCTGCTTGGATCGCACATGATCACACAGAGCAGTTATCTAGACACAATTTGTGATGGAATTCAGAGGGCGTTGCAATCAAGAAGGTCCGGACGAAGGAGTCCAATTTCATTTGCGCTTGGCGTACGTAGCTCAACCAGCCGACATGTGACCTGTCCATGTGCACGCCAACACTACCTCGTGTAACCCTCATCAGACCACGACCATCAGCTCTACCCAACCCGATCCCTCCATGCCCGTAACCCGTGGAGGCCGCAGAGTGGCTCGCCACCCACGCAGGATAACTCATGTTCTCTCTTTCAGGCACAACGCGCTCATGGTGTTCCAGGGCCTGGATTCGTGTCCTCTTCCACCGCTTTACAATTTCATCATATACTTTACCCATCCGGACGTCAACCCGGACAATGTTCAGCCATATGAGCTCTTCAAGGCGATCAGAGAAGGCTCCCTACTGGAGAACTTCTGTCACTTCCGCCTCGAGCTATTTTTCCTACATGTCCCAAATGCAGAGGATTCCGACGAGGCCTGCATCGCCCACTATCGCGAGGAAAAGCGCAGCCGGGGAGAATATACACGTCAGGTCGAAACACTAGGGTTGTCGTCCACTATGGACAGTGAGAACGGTGCCGGTAGTCTACCCGGCTCGGTACCAAGTTACATCGAAGACCCGGACACCGAGTATTACCATGGTCTTATCTACATCTACCGAGGACCTGATTGGACTATAGACAAACAGTTTGTACGTCGCATCTCCTTCGATCCTATTCCACAGAATGTGTATAGTTCGCTCGACCACGGGGCAGATGAACCGGACATTCTTCCGGCCATCGCCATCTTTCCACTAACGATACGCCATTTGGAAAATCACAATGTCAAGTCGATTGGCGAGGACATGTACTTCAAGTCCTTTCTCGCAACAAACAATGTCACGAATGAACCGTGGGAGGAGGCGATCAGGCTTGGATGGTCCACCTGGTGAAAGAAACCAGTCCTGGACACCAAGCGATGAATATGTGCTCGTGATGTTATGTTTTCGTGATCCAGATGTAGTAGTATAGCAAACCTATCTCGACTATGGGGACCATAGAGTTGATAAAGTTGCAACCAATCACAAGGGCGAGAAGAAGCTAACGGGCAGATTCTGGGTTCACGACTGATGCTGCTTGCGTTCATTGCGAAGGCTGTGCTTCCAAGTCGATATATTGAGCCTGCGAAAACCAACCACAGCCTTGCTCTGAGGTTACCCAGCATTAATTACATTCTGATCGCGCGCTGCAGCGACCAATAGGGTATTTGCGAGCAAAGTCAGCCTTGCCCCCAGTCGCACACGTCTGACATTGTGAGGTCAGCTTACAACGGTGATAGTACATAAGGCATCTGTCTCACTCGTGTGTACATAGTCAGCATGGCTTCAATCTCTCAGTCAGTCGAGTTGGCCGAACTATCGGCACGGCCACTTCTCAAGTCCAAAGTCAGCGAAAAAATCGACAAGCCCAGTTTCACCGTTCAGAGTGGTTCAGGGAGTGCTAGCAATGCGCCACCAAATACAGCGCCGAAGCTTCAAAAGGTTGGGAGTCAGAAGAATAGGCATGTCGCCGCGCAGGCGAAGAACATGTTCCGAACAGCGCTAGGTCGCGTGTGCCTCGCATGGAAGCGTTGTGTCGAGGCCGTGAGCCGTGCTTGGAACAAGAGCTGGACGTTAGAGACATCGAGTCTTATCGCCTCCATCCTTACTCTTGCCGGACTTGTTTCGACACTCTTGGTCCATGAGAATAAACCGCTTCCCCAATGGCCTCAGCTGGTCACGATAAACTCTATCATATCGCTATTTTCCCTGCTCATGAGGGCATGCGTGGGCGTTATATTGACAGAAGGTAACTTAAGATCTAAACGTCAAAGAGCATACAAGCTGACTTGAGCGACAGGCATCAGCCAGTGCAAGCGGAACTGGTATCGAAAAGCCAGGAAATTGGATCACATTGAACGACTTGATTCAGCGAGCCGTGGTTCTTGGGGCTCCATCAATAATCTGCTGTACCATTTGAGACCATCGCAAATATAGTACCCGCCCTGCGATCCGCCCTGCCTTAGACAAGACTAACTTCGTGCAGTTATCTTGCTGTACTGGGCGCCGCTATTACGATAATGTCGTCTTTGCTCGGCTTCTTTTCGCAACAGCTCGTGCAATTTCAGGATTGCCTCCAGCAAGACACAGCCGCTTCGGTCACCATATCGAGAACCAACTCCTACAACCGTATTGGAGGTACAATGCAGTCCAACGTACCCGCGGAGTATGCCCCAATGGCAGCAGCGATCAGCGTCGGCGTACTTCAACCCGTCGGAGATTTGACCAATACACTCTCTTCCGGCTGTAGTAGCGGCAACTGCACTTTCTCAGCTGAGGGCAGTGCATCATTTTCGACCCTGTCTTTCGGTCACTTCTGTACCAACATCACCTCAAACATTCGCATAGTGAATGAAACCTATTCGATGAGAGACAACTTGACTAGGGCATACTTGGCACTGGATTATGAAGACGGCCATACCTTGGAGTTCTCACGAGAGAATGGTGGAGAACCTGTCGTTCGCTCCTGGACCTCGTTCACTCCATCGGGCCTGACCACCATATACTTTCTTTTCAGGTCTTCCAATTTTGAGCAAGATTGGAGAGCTGTCAATTGTTCAATGTTCCCAACCATCAACACGTATGAAGCTAGGATCACCGACGCGATTATGGAAGAGCAATTGGTTGACATTACGTATCTTGAAAGCATATCAGCACAGTTCAATGAGCCGCCCGTTGGGGATGTTGACTTCTCAAACACGGTGTTCACATGGACCCATGCGATGACAACCAAGTACACTATACGGAACGGCATAAGAGAGTCATGCGAGGGCTCCGACCGCCCCAGTACTGGGCTGTTTGGGTTCATGAAACATAGCGACGAGTCCACTTACATCAACGGCAGCGGTCATACGAATCCAAGCGCGGGGTGGAAGTGGTCGTACTTTCCACCGGATTGCGTGTGGCTTCTCAACAAATTTTCGGAGACCACGATAAGCGAAAGCCTGACAGCTACGTTTGACCAGAAAAACCTCTCAATGGGCTTTCACGAGGGAACAGTAGGCTCAGTTCACTTGCGTGTACTGTTCGAGGAAGGCAACATCACATTCGACAGCATTGAAAGACGAATAGAGAACCTCGCGACTTTGATGACTTCTGTCATTCGCACTCACGGTATCCCCGTACCCCTCCAAGTCCCTCTTCAGTCGTCATCTTCTCCCGCAGACGGGCAAATGTGGTTCAACACAACATGTGCGTACGTACGGTGGTCTTGGATCGCCTATCCTGCTGTTATGATTGCTCTCAGCGGTGTTTTCCTTTTGTTAGTTGCGATTGAGAACCGCGACACTCAGCGCGATCGAATTTGGAAAAGCTCGTTCCTTGCTGCTCTCTTCTGCGAGGTCGAGCTGAACAAAAGACCTCAGGGGATAGCAGATATGAAAGCGAAAGCAAGGACAGCAAGTGTTGCTCTAGAGAAAAGAGGCTCTGGGTTGAAGCTAGCTTAACACTCGTAAAGGCTATATAACTAATGTCAATCCCTGCAAATATACACTCTCACAGATTAGCTGTCGAGTTTCACTTGAGCAATAAGCAAAAGATAAAAAACAAGTTGTATGTTAGGTGGTCGCTGAACATAGTTCAATGCTCCAATGGCATCGTGTGTCCCCGCGAAGTGCATCATTACGGCAACTCCGCAATTGACAGATGCAAAGCGACGAGTGTTGAGCTCCTAGTGCGCATCAAGATGAACGCCATCTTCAGCCTTGTGGGGAAGCAATAACCTTGGCAGGTTTAATTATAGCCTAGCTTTCGGCTGATCGGGTCTAGCCCGAGAGAACTCTAACACCACTTTCGCTTCACGAGTCAGGTCATGCTTGGAAGTCTCCTATCCACGATGTAATATATTCTGGTCGCTCCCTCTCATTAGTCTGGTAATGCGTCCCCATTCGCCGATCGTTTCTTAACCCAAGTCACTCGTTCCGACGGTTCTTTTACACGATGCGTTCTTCAATGTTATTAGCCGTTCCGGCCCTTCTATTCCTTAATGTCAATGCGTTGCGCGTCAGCACCTCGAGTGTTTGCGGTAAACAGTCCTGGAACACGCTTACTTGCAAGAATTCGTCTTGGGGAAACTGTTGCTCGAAGAATGGACGTTGTGGTTCCACGCCACAACACTGCGGAACTGGATGCCAGGGTAAATTTGGAGACTGCAAGTCGCCAGTACCTTCAGCACCCGCGGTCATCGTTTCCTCAGCACCTGCGGCAACATCGAAAACACTTGCAGTATCATCGACGATAGTCGTAGTGTCATCGGCAGTACCCGCAGTCTCATCAGCAGCACCCGCAGTATCATCGAAAGTACCCGCAGCATCAGCGGCCCCGGTTACGGGCGGAAAGATCTCCACTGATGGAACTTGCGGCGGAACTTCTGGCTTCACCTGCGTCGGCTCTTCATTTGGCAATTGCTGTAGCGCGTATGGATGGTGTGGAACGTCCACCGCCCATTGCGGCACTGGTTGCAATGCAGCCTTTGGAAACTGCGGAGTGGCGCCATCTTCATCGACCTTGTCCACGACTGCAGTTCCAACTGCGACCTCGGCAGCTACACCAGCACCCACTCAGAAGATCTCCGTCGACGGAAGTTGTGGCAGCGGAGTGACATGCCTAGGCTCTTCATTCGGCGATTGTTGCAGCGCCTACGGGTGGTGGTAAGCTCTCAATGTCCTCTCCCCCTCTCTCTCATACTGACATCGACTCGCAGTGGAAGCACCGCCGCATTCTGTGCAACAGGCTGCCAAGCTGGATTCGGAAAGTGCGATGTTCCTTCCCCCAGCCCGACTCCAAGCAACACGTGTGGCGTCGAAGGCTTCGCCAATGTTGAGGCATACTACGCTTCTTCGTTCAACTTGATCGATGCGACCGATGTTTCGACTTGTGCGACGCTATGTTTGGCCGAAGCAGAATGCAAGAGTTATCTGTTCAACCCAAAGCTTGGAAATTGCGCGTATCTTATGAATTCGCTAGAGCAGGGAGAGTTCATTGCCACAAGTGGCACGGATCAGCTTTTCTGGGAGAGGTCCTGCGCTGAGGCGAAGTAGACTTTGTAGCAAGATAAGCATAAGAGGCACCTAGTCCTTGCGCGTTACATTCGGGAACGATATGCAAGGTGTTCGGACTAGGACAGCGGCTAATTGTAGCTTCTATCGCACCGCTCTACGCGTGTCTAGACGTTACGCTACTTCGTACAATACTATTCTAGTGCTAGAATTTATTTTCTAAATATAATCTACTATTATATTTCTTATATATATATAGTACTTAATAAGACTAATAAAAAGAGTTATAAGATCTATAATAATACTATCTTTTATAATAATTCTAGAAGAACTATTAGAAGTATTAATACTAGTCTAATTTTAAAAAGAAGAGTAAGATAAATATTATATAACTAAGTAAAGCTTTAGTAAGTAAAGTAATATAACTATAATAAAATTAGTTTTGTACTAGTAGTTACTTAAATTTTTTATCAATACTCTAAAGTATATATAAGTATAGTATTTAGTATTAGATCTAAGTAACTTATAGCTTTAATATATTTAATAATTCTTAAATATAATTCTAAATATAGTAATAGTATATATTTATAATATTTTAGTATACAAGTATATAAAAGTAGCTTTATTAATTAATTACTATTAGATTTTCTATCTACTATATTTACATATAATTAATATTTTTTTTAAAGTATTACTCTTTAAGTTTTAATATAAGTCTTTTTTAGTTCTAAAAAATACTATATAGCTAGCTTGAATTTTAAAGCTATTACTACTTTAAAGAGTAGTAGTATTAGTAGAGAGTAAGATAATACTAAGAGTAATATTATAATAATATATAAGTAGTATAAACCTTTATAGTTTCTAGAGTAATACTTTTACTTTCTCTACTTATAATTTTAAGTCTTATAGATTATATATCTTACTAAGTCTAAGTTAACAAAGCTAACTATTATAGTATATTACTAGTAATAACTAATAGAGATAAAAGGTCTAGTATAGCTTTGTTAAAGTAACTATAAAATCTAAGTATTAATCTAGTAAATAAAATACTAGTAATAAACCTTTTTCTATATTATAGTTTAGCTACAAACTTAAAAAAAGAATTAGTATTTTAGAGATAGCTTTCTTTATTAAAGAGCTAAAAAATAAATAAGAAAAAATACAAAATTTACTATAAAGAAATAAAAAGTAGTAACTTCTTATTTTAAATAGTTTATATATAACTCTAAGTTATAGCTAACTTTATAGTAGAAATATATTAAAAGATATTAAAAGACGTGAAAAGACTCTAAGCTAGTCTCTTTTAGAAGTACTTAAGTTATTATAATAGTAATTAAATATATATTACAATTAGTAATAAGATTATCACTAGTCTTTACTCTAGATTTACTCTATACTTATCTATTAAACTTTATTCTTATTTTAACTAGAAATAAGTTTAATTATATAGATAAGACTACTATATTTCTTCTATTACTATTAACTATAGCTATAATATTATTTCTATTCTCTAAGTAGCTAATAACTATAACATAATTACTCTCTACGTAACGCTACGTTAGTAGAGTGTAAGTAAGCTATTTAGCTTAGAATATATAAAATAGAAGTAAACGCTTCTATTAGTAGATTAAAGCTATTCTCTTATTAGCTATAGCTAGTAACCTTATTATAGAGGTTAGCGTTTTACGCCTACTATAGTAGTAAGCTAATATAACGCGTTACGTCTATCTACTATATAGCGTATTAGATAGAAGTAAAAAACTTTAAATAGAAGTAAAATAACTATATATAGCGTAAGGTATAAGACTATATAAATAAGTAGTAAGAGCTTAAAGACCTGCGTAACTCTTCTACCTTAAAAAATCTTATTACTACTTTCTAGCGCTAGCTAGAACTGTAAAGTAGCTTAACTCTGTCTAGAATTATATTAGATTTTAACTATTCTATAGTTATACTTCTACTAGCTTTAATAAGACTTTAATACTACTTCTATTTATATAATAGTGTCTATTTACTAAAGATAGCTTAAAAGTACTTCTTAATCTTTATTAAGCTTTAAATTACTCTTTTTTAAAGTTTCTTTTAATATAGTCTACTACTAGTATATATAGCTCTTTACTATACTACTTAAGTAGAGCTTTTCTTCAATTTTAAAAATATACATATCATAATAATTATAAATTAACTTACTACTTTAAAAAACGTACGTAACTATTAATATATCTAAAATAAGCTTTTTTAAAACTTTACTAATCTATAAACCTTAAGCTACTAGAAAAGTAATAATATTACTATCTAGCTTATAAAGTAATATCTTTATCTATTAATAAGGTTTCTAAATTTAAAGTTATAGTAAAAAGTAAAACTAAGTTTTACTAACTTGTAATACTTAGAAAAGATATATATAATATAATATTTTCTATTAGTTCTAGTTTATACTATCTTATTAGTAAAGTATATCTTAAAAGTATAAATAATAGTAGTAGTTACAGAAATAATAGAAAAGGTTATAAGATTTACTATAATACTATTACTTATAATAATCGTTAAAGACTCTATATAAATAGAAAGAAATGTTAAGATATTTTTATATTAGTAATATAATAATTTAGTTAAGTATTAAGTGTAAGGCCTAGAGCCTAATAGAGCTTAGTAGACCTTACTAGAGCTTATTAGACTAGAGCCTTACTATCTATATATATATTATCTTAGACTAAGAATACTATCTTAGTTATTCTTATCTTTTCAGATTATATTAGCCTAGTAGTCTAAGACTATATTCTTATATAATAACTAAGACAACCTCTTTTAGATCTAGAGTTTAAATCTCTACTCTAGAAGAGAAAGCCTAGCGTTTCTTTTAAGAAATCTATATATTAGCCTAGAGTAAAGGCTTAACTAGAACTAGCGTAGTTCTAGCTAATAAATAAGCTTCTATTAATATATATAAAGCTGCTTTAAGGCTAGTATATATATATCTAGCTAGAGGTCTAGCTAGAACCTAAGAGAGGGGATAGTGTAAGGCCTAGAGCCTAATAAAGCTTAGTAGACCTTACTAGAGCTTATTAAGCTAGAGCCTTACTATCTATATATATATTATCTTAGACTAAGAATACTATCTTAGTTATTCTTACCTTTTGAGGTTGTATTAGCCTAGCGGTCTAAGACTATATTCTTACATTAAGATAGTAGCGCAAAATTAATAGAAAAAAAATAGATTTTAGACTCATAGTTAATTTAAAAACTTAGAAAAGAGTAATCTAAGAGAGTATAGCCTTTATTATAAGCTCTAAGTTAATATTAGTATTTTAAAAATATCTCTAAAGTTTTAAAAGCTATAGAAATATAGAATAGAAAAGAAGTATACTTCTACTATAATTTAATATACATTTTAACTATATACTTTGAAAAAGTATTATTTTCACAGTTATAAGCTAACAGGTATTTATAATTATATTATAGTTATCTTAAGTATTTACTATTAAAATATTTTTACAACTTACTTTAATATTAAAATAGCTCTATAGCTACTCTCTATCTTAAATCTTTAACTACTCTAAAGGTAGTAGCGCTAAAACTATAAGTCTAAGCTTACTTATATTTAGAAGTTAGTAAAACTTAATATAATATATTTCTTTATATACTAGTAATAGATCTTACGTTTTTGTAATTAGCTTAAACGCTATAGAATTCTTAGTTTACTAAGAAACTTTAACTAATAGTTATACTTAAAATAATTCTAAAAATAAGACGTAAATAGCTTTTAATAGATAAAAGAGAAGTATTATATAAGTTAAGCTTTAATAGAATTTGTAAGAATATTAATACTTTAATTTAATAATCTAATAAAGATCTATAATATAGAAAAGATTTTAAATATTATCTCTTCGAAATTACTAGAAAATATAGTATTAGAAGAGTATTTTCTTTAATAGAGTTTTTCTATACTAGCTTTTTAAAGAAAAACTAGATTAAGCTCTAATAATTTTAAGATTTATAAGATAAGAGTAAAGTTTAAAAGTTTAAATAATTCTTATATTTATATCTAATAATTATTAAAAATTCTATATTACTTTTAACTTTATTAAACTATACATCTTATAATATATTAATAGGCTTAGTATAAGTAGAAGATTAGATATTAGATTTAATCTTTGTTTATAGTACTAGTAAGACTTTACTACTTAGACTATTTACAAAACTATCTAGATTTATTAGATCTTACTATTATCATAGTTTTTATATTAGAAAAGAACATGTTTTTTATTTCTTATATACTAGAATTGCCTTTTTATTATTATAATAAAGTAGTAATTATTAAATATTATTATAGATAAAAGTATTTTAAGATAAAATAGTAAGCGCAGTTATAGTAGCTATTGTTAAGACAAAAAGATTAATTAAAGTAAGTATATATTTAATAGCTAAGGTATAGTAAGTGTTTAAAAGAAGTTTAATTAATATAATAAAGTATAGTAGCTAAAAAAGATAATAAAAAGAGTCTAAGATTAGTCTAAGTATAAGAGATTAAGTATATAAAAACAGTAGTAAGCTAGTAAGGTATATATAAAATTTCTATGTATATTAGTTAAACGTTAAAAATATAGTAAAATATTATATTCTTCTATACTAGAGCTAGTTATAATAACTAAATTTTTTTTTTGTATGTAAGATTTTCTTAAGTGTACTAGTATTAAAATATTAGTATAATATAGTTAAAAAATATAGTATATAATCAAAACATTAAGAAATCTTCTAAATAGATTATTTCATAGTTAGTAGTAGTTGAAATTATTTAAGAAGTTCTAGAAACTAAAACTCAGCTATAGAGTTTACTACTTTTTAATCTTATAAGCTTAAATTTTATAGAGAATAAAAGGTAGAGGAATTATTTTATATTATTAAAATTAAGTTAATATTCTAATATCTAATACTTAGATAGTATTACTTAGCTATTAAGAGCTTATCTAAAGACAAAAGATACTCTACACTTTTAATTATTATAGAACTATTCTATCTTTATAACTAAACTACTATAATTATCTACTATTTATATTTCTTAAGTAACTAGTATTTAGAAACTGTAATAAATATTAATAGGAATGTACTTAGTATAGCTATATTCTAAAAAGTCTAAGATAAGTAAAAGATAAAAAAGTATAAGACGAAAATTCAATTGTATTTAATGAATTTATAAGTAGACTAAAAAGTAGAAATTTAATATTAATTACTTAAGTAGCTAGAAGACAGAAGATAATAGAGATCTACTTTATTAATATAATAAAGTATAGTAATTAGAGCACCAGAAGTAGAAAGTATCTAAAGAAATAGTATTATAAGATATAGTTTCTATTCTAAAGTGTTTGTTAGTTTACTTAAAATAAGATCTATTTAGTAAGAGAAAGTATAGTATAAAATACTATTTTATATAAACTAGTAAGTAAGCTTAAGAAGTTCTCTTAGTATTATAAGATCTATAAAATAAAGCTAAATGTAATTTTAATTTATTCAATATATTAGATCTCTAATAGAGATATAACGTAGCTAAGAATTCTAGTATATAATTTAGTTAAAAGAATACCTTTAAGTTAATATATATATAGTATAAAGTAGTATATATCTAAAGTAAGAAGTAGTAGTAAGCGTAATTATAGTAGCTATAAATAAAATAAAAAGTATAAATCTAGTAGGTGCAAGTTAAGTAGCTAGAATACAGCAAGTATTATAGATAAGTTTAACTTATATTCTAAAGTATAGTACGTAAAAAGCAAAAATAGAAGAAAAGGCTAAGAAAGTAGTTTAATTATAAGAGATTAGTAGTATAAAAGCGTAAAGCGCGTTTTTGTAAGCTTTAAAGTATAAAGGTATTCTAGAATATTATCTAAATCTAAGATATCTAAAAGTATTAAGTAAACTATAAAAGAGTAATAAGATAACATCTTCTTCTATTTTCAAAGTAATTAGAACTAGTAAGTATTCTTGTATTATATATCTATCTATAGCTTATAGTAGGTAGAGTTAAAATTATGTCTAAATAGAATTATAAATAAAGTAGATATTAAGTTTCTTAATATACACATAGTAGTATATAGTATAGTAGCTAGTATTAGTAAGAAGAATAGAAATAATAAGAAAGCTTTATTATTAAAGCTAGTACTAAGACTTAGACTAGTTATATATTCTCTTATAATTATAAAGAATTAAGTAGATATATAGTACATAGATAAATATAGCTACGTAGCGTAGGCTTATAGAAGATAAAAAATATAAATAGTATAAGGAAAGTATTTATAGCAGAGTAAAGTAAGCTACTAAACTTATTTAGCTATAATATAAGTAGTAATAATAAGTTAAAAGCTTATAGAACTAAGTTTATAGAGGCGCTTAAAGTATAAAATATTCTAAAAATATACTTTTCTATTACTTAAGTAGCGCCTATAAAGTATATATAATCTATTAGTTAAGTATTATAAGATTACTAGTAACAGTATTTCTAGAGAGGTAGGTAAATCTGAAGCTATATTTAGTATATAAGTATATATATATATTATAACATAATATATATAGTATATATAAGTTATAATATTTTTTCTAGACTTAAGTAATAGAGTCTATAGCGTACTTGTTTTTTAAAATTAAGTAATTATATAATTGCGTAATTACTTAACTACGTAACAACGCGTTACTATATTAGACTTAATAGTAAACTTAGAAATCTATAATTTAAGTCTAGATTTATAACTTATAATACTTATACTTATACTACGTTTGTAATAATTACTATATATACTATTATAATAGGCTAACTTCTTAATATCTATTCTATATTACTTATAGCTATTTAAACTATTAACTAGTAGTGCTAATACTAGCCTTATATAATTATATAACTTGCAAAAGTAACTTAGTAAGCCTACTACTAGTGAAATATCTAACTTAATCTAATATACATATATAATAGTTATATAACTACTAGATAACTTATATCTTATATATAATTATTAATACCTCTTACTTTAGTAGTAGCTATATTATACTCTTCTTTATTATAAAAACTATCTATTCTATCTATTATTACGTATCTATTAGTATAATTTAATACTATAATATATATATATACTATCTTTTATTACTAGTAAATTACTACCTCTTTTAAGCTAAAAAAGACATTACTTACTATAAGCTTAATAAAGTTAAGCTTATTTTAGGCTACTAGCTTTTAACTACTTAGTCTCTTATCTAATATAGTAAGTTAATTAGACTATTATTTTATAATTAAAACAATAATATAAAAAAGAGTTATTTAAGTATAATAGTATATACTTATAATATATAAAGCTATAAGACATGTTCTATTATAAGTAATTACTTTTATTCAATTCTTACTATTTTAATAAAAGCTTCTTTCTAGCTCTATACTTATAGTTATATTTTAAAAGTTTTTTATTTTAAAGTTTTAAAAAAGAACTAAAAGTATATTAAGACAAAAGTTAATAGAATAGAACTAAATAGATTAAAAGACAAAAGTTATAAAAGCTTTTTTAAAAATAATATTTAAAGTTACTTAAGTAGTCTTCTATTTAATATTATAGTATTAAGTAAGGTTATATAAAAGATAATTAGTAATAGAGAATACCTAGTAATTTATTAGATAACTCTAACATTCAAGCTTTATAAAAGACTAGCTTAGGCAACTAAGAAGATTAAAAGAAATTGTTAGATAGTACTAATTCTAAGAATAGTAGTCTTAGTAAAAGAAAAGAAAAATTAGTTACTAATAAGTCTAGAATAATTGTATCTTAGTATAGAATAGATAATAAAGATACTTTGATATTATATAATCGCTAAGTGTATAGAGCATATTAGTAAGGTATTAAATTTAATTAGACTTTTACTTCTATATAGTAAGATAGTTATAGTAGAAGTTATATTATTATAGCAGAATAATAATGTTAAGTAAAGTTTTAATAGTAATCATTATAAAAGTATAATCTCTAATTACTTCTTATTATAATATATAGAAATTTGAAAAGATTCTTTTCTTAAAGTATTCTTAGTAAATAAAGAACTTTAATTAGAATATAAATAGTACTCTTCTAGAAACGAATAGTAGTAGAAGGTAAAGATAGTAAAAGGTAAGATTAGAAGAAAGCAATAGTAGTAGAAAGTAATAGTAGTTTAGAATAGTAGTAGAAGAAGCCTTTTTTCTAGTAGACTATAGAATAATCTTTATAGTAGTAATGCTATATAACTTTAAGAGTATTTTTTATCTAAATTCTAATTTTTACAGAGTATAAAATAAGTAGTTACTATTATTACTAAGATTAAGAATAAATTTAAAGTATAGAAGTTACATTAAAGCGTAGTATAATATTAAACTATAGTTCTGTTTAGTTATAGAACTAAGTAGATAAACTTTAGTGTGTTTTAAAGATTATACCTAAGTCTAGAATAGTTTTATATTATAACACTACTATAAAAAAGTGATGAATCTTAATTTAGGTTAGCTATAGTATAAGAAAAATTTGTTTCTAGAAAGTTAAACTTCTCTATATAAGATATATTCTATACTTAAATATATAACTTTTTATTCTTTATATTATATTAAAATACTTACTAAAATATATAGAGATAAACTCTAGTAAAAATTTTAACTTTATAACAAAAGGTAATATTACTATAAGAAGATTAAACCTTACTTGTCTTCTTATTCTTACTATTCTAGTAAGTACTTTTATTCTTATAGAACTTAGTATAGTTAATAGACTTAGCTTTAGATAGCATAAAAATTACTAATTCTAATACAACTCTAAAAACTCTATATTAAAAAGGTTAGATATAAATTAAAATGTATAGTAATATTTAAATAATTTTAATTAATACTATCTTTCTAAGAAGGTTAACTCTAGAAGAGTCTAGCACTATGTACTTTACTTTAGAAAAATAATTACTTAATTCTCTAGTAGTTATAAAAGAATGTATTTCTTCGCAATAATGTAAAAGAATAATATTTATATTTAGACTAAAGTAAAGTATGTAATAAGAGTTAATATAAGATTTTAATATTATAAGAGTACTAGTATTCTTAGTAGTAGAAGATTATAGATAATTTTTAAGAGTTTCTTTTTCTAAGGTAGACTCTAGAGAAAGAGAATACTTAGAGTCTTTTAGAAAAAGTAAAATTTAACTAAGAATAAAGATATAGTAGTAATAGTTACTTTATAATAGTTTTATTATCTTAAGTAAGTCTACAAAGTAATAGTAAAAGTAAAATACTACCAATCTTAATAAAAAATATTAGAAGATAGAAATACAAATTATAGTAATAATATTAAGTAAGTATAGAATTTATATAGTATAGCTATTTAACGGGATTATGTTATAAGTAATAATATTCTATAAAGTATAGTCTTTTTAGTTAGATAATATAAAATTAGAATATAAAAGCTAATATGCTATTAAAGATAAAGTAATTATAGAAGTTAGTAGTTTAAAATTAAAAAAGTAAAAAGATTAACTATACTATATATACTTTCTACTATAAGTAAATACTAAATATAATAACTTAGGTTAGAAAAATAGGTAATATATTAAGTTAACTTTAAAGCTTTCTACTATTACTATTAGTAGCTCTGTAGCTACTACATCTAATAAATAGCTTAAATTAATCTAGATCTCGACTATATTCTAGCTATCTAACTTATAATTGCTATCTATTTCTCTCTAAGCCTAAGAGACAGAGTCTAAAGTATACTTAATTAAACAAAAGTAATTACCTAATTACATATTTACGTAATAATAAATTACTATATTACTTAAAAGTAAACTTAAAAATCTCTAGTTTAAGCCTAGATTTATAACTTATAATACTTAGACTTAGTTACTACTAATATAATACTTATCATATATATATATATATTAGTCGTTCTTATCTACTACTAATATAAGATTTATTATATATATAACTATAATAGACTAACTACTTTAAATTAATAGTATCTTATTAGTAGCTATCTGGACTATTAACTAGTCGTACTAATACTAGCTTAGTATAATTACGTAGCTTAAAAAAGTAATTTAATTAAGCTTACTACTAGTCTAAAGTTTAAGACTAACTTAAGATACTTCTCTAATACTTATATAATTACTAAAAACTTATATTTTATGTAAAATTATATATAGGCCTAGCTATGTTAGTAGCTATATTATACTATTCTTTAGTAAACCGACTAGCTATTTTTTTATAGGTAGGCGTTTATTAGTATAGCCTAGTACTATACTATATACATACTACGTTTTATAGCTAGTAAAGCGCTACTTCTTTTTTACTAAAAACAAATATTGCTTACTATATTTAAGATAAACTTAAGCTTATTTTAGAGTACTAGCGTATTTCTTAACTAAGCTAGCGTTTTATCTAATATACTTAGCTAATTTAAGTATTCCTTTTTAATTACTTAAATAATAGAGAAAACAACTATCGAAGTATAGTAGTATATACTAATAGTATATAAAGCTATAAGGCGTTCTTTATAAGTAATAACTAGTTCTATATATATATTTCTATTATAATAAAAGTCTTTTTATAGCTGAATTTCTATAGCTATATTTAAGAAGTTTTTAATTTTAGAGGTTTTAAAAAGAACTAGAAAGTTGAATAAGCTCTATATATATAACTAGTAGAGCTTACTATAGTAGTATATTTAACTATACTTCTAGACAGAAATAGTAATATTTTATCAAAACAGTAAGTTTAAAAGCAAAGCTTACTAGTAGTAGTATTAAGTATTTAGTAAATATAATACTAGATTTTTGAGAAGTTATAAAGTATAAAAATATATAAAAAAATACTAAATAAAGAGAATTAATCTTTCTATACTAAGTTTTACATAATTCCTTTTAAGCTACTATACTTTATACTATAATTTAACTTTATTACTTACTATAGCTTACTTATATAGTATTATAGTATAATACTAAGTTTATACTTTACTTTCTACTTTTTTTACGTACTCTACTTTGTACTCTTTCTACTAAGATTCTTTTTAGAATTACTATTAGTATCTTTACTTTAAAAAGCTTATTCTTACGTTAAACTCTAGAATTAAAAATATAGTCTAATATTTCTATAGCCTAAGAGCCTTCTAGCTGCTTACTATCTTTAAGTATATTTCTAAATTTATTAAAGAAGCTTATATTACTATTACTCTTTATTAGTACGTTATTACTAGAATTAAGTACTATATTTACAGTTAAACTTACAAAGAAAGTTTTATTAATTAATATAAAAAGAGTAAGTACGCATATATATAGTAGCTGCAAAGAAAATAAAAGCATAAATATAGTAAGTTAGTACAAGTTAAGTAGCTAGAATATAGTAGTTATTTTAAATTTATTTAACTAATGTATTAAACTATAGTAGCTTAAGAGCTAAGAGAGAAAAAGGTAATTAAAAGTATAGTTATAGAAGTATAGTAGTTAAAGCGTAAAGTATAGTTTAAAGAACTTTATTTAGTATTAAAAAATATATTTAAAAATAACTTCTATGTAGAGTATAAAGTACAATTATATAATATAAAAGACTCTTATAAGATATTATATAAAGCTTAGTAAGTATAAAAAGATTAATACTTTTAAAAGTAGTAGATCTTATTTATCTCTATATAGTAATTATTATAAAGAGAAAAATTGTAAAAGTAGCTAATACTAAAAGAACAAGCCTACTACAAAACGTAAAGCTAATAAAGTTATTTAAAGAGTTTATTCAAGATTCTAGAGTAAAAAATAGATATATATATATATATATATATATAGTATAAAGGTGTGTGCTAATAGTATATAGAAACGTAAAGATTCTTTATATATACAAAGTTTTAAAGATAAAATAGTTTAGTAAAGTATATTATAGATATTCTTTATTAAATAAGTAAGAGTAGAAGTAAGATAAGTGAAAAGATAAAAGTAGATTGTAAGAAGTAGATAAAGACTATAAGAAATTAGCATAGTCTAGTATTATACTTAGGTTTCTAAGCGCCTATAAGATATATAATATAATACATTAGTTTAGTATTATATTAGTATAAGTATTTATCTAGTAGAGTAGTAATCTATTCTAAGAGTATTAGTATTATAGTACTACTAGTAGTAGAAGTTTTTTAAAAGTAGCTAAATATAAAGCTATATTTAGTATATTAGCTTATTTATATAACATAATATAATACGTATAATATATAGTAAATAGATATAAATATAAGTATAAGTATATTATAAAAGTACTAGCTAAACAGCTATTTAAAGTAGTAGGCGCCTAGAGCGCTTTATAGCTTAAGTAGGCTTAATAGCTAAAGAGTTAAGTAGATATATATAGATAGGTTACTCTAACTTAGACTAAAGAGTCTAGATTAAGAGCTCTAATTATTATAGCTATATATAGTAAGTATAAGATATTTAGAAGATATATCTATATTAAGATTACTATATAAAGTTACTAACTATATTCTATTACTATACTCTCTATTAATACCTTACCTTAATTATTACTATATATATACTTTCTACTTTATTTATAGCTACTATAATTAAACTTACTTCTTCTCTTTACTATTAGTATCTACTCTAACAAACCTACCTCTTTTTTAAACTCTAAATAAGAAATATATAAATAACTTCTAAAGTCTAAAGCTTTTTAGCTTACTTATTACTACTTCTAAGTATACTTTAAAGTCTACTAAAAGCGCTTCTACTAAAAAGACTATAGATATAAGAAGAAGGAATAGATATAAGAGAGTTAACTAGAACCTAGTAATCTTTCTCTACTAGTGTGTACTAAAGACGTAATATAAGATATTTAGACTCTAATTTAGCTTACTATATAGAAGTAGAGTAAAAGAGGTGTAATTACTATTATATTTTTACCTATACTATTATTATTACTATTATTAAACTACAATAGTTAGAGTAAATCTTATAAAGAAGACTCTATTAATATTTATAAGTAGATATAGTAGATATAAACTATTTAAGACTTTTTCTTTTAATATAATTACTATATAAAGGTCTTAACTATAAATCTTTTACTTACTCTGTCTTAATATATAATCTTTATTATATTAGCTATCTATTATACTATAAATTAATGTTATATATAAGATAAAGCTAATTATAACTTACGCTAGAAAGTCTAAAAGCTAAATTCTAAAAATTTAAGATAATAGTCTTTAGTTTTTGCTAAAATCTAGAGTAGCTTTAATTACAAATAAAGTCTTACAAGAATTTCTATAGAATATATATTATTTAAATAGAGTTTATCTTCTATAACTCTTATAGACTAAAAGCTTTATATTAAAGATAATAAGTAATTCTTAAAAGTAGATAAAGCTTAGTATAAACTTTATAAAATATTTATATCTATTTAATCTTTCTTCTCTAATATAGTAACAGAAGTCTATATTCTAAAGTTCTTCTTTTAAAAGTCTATTAGTTTTTTCTTAGAAGAGTAAATTTCTAGTTTTTATAACTTTTATTATAATAGCTATAAGTAGAACTTTACTCTCTCTTTTTAATTAGTTATTAACTACTATCTAAGGATTTAATATTCTTTATATATAAAAGCTTATAGCTGGATTATTTTTACTAGTAGTATTAAGATAGTAAAGAGAATACTTTTATTGCTCTTAGAATAGCTAAAGAAGCTTTATCTAGATAACAAACCTTAGGAAAATAAGAAGCTAGTAACTATTACAGTGTAGTAATTAGTTACCTAATTAGATTATATAATTAGAAGAAGAATAAGTACTCTAACAGCTCTTTAAGGTAGAAGGCAGCTTTCTTAAATAAGACTACTACTCTAATTACTTATTACTACTTGCTTTGCTCTTCTATTCTACTAATTACAGGTTAAATACCTTCTACTTGTACTCGACATCTTGTTGTACTATACTATAGCTAGTAGCTATAGCTTATAACTATTCTATATAACTATAGCTATATTTTAAGCTATATGTAGAATATTACTATATAAAGTGTAGTAGTAAAATAGTATATACAGAGATGCTCTATATAAACTATTTCTTCTTACTATCTATATATTATCATTTTAATAACTATTATTATATATAACTTTTTAAAAAGAAGTATTATTAAAATAATAATTAGAATATTTACTTTTAATTTTATATGTTCTTAAAAGAGAGAATAATAGTACTTTAAGAAGTTAAAGCTTTAACCCTAAAATCTAGAAATAAAGAAAATTACTCAAAGATCTTTCTTACTATTATATAGTTAAGTGTTTTATTTAGTATAATAGAAGAAGGTAATAAAATTAAGATTTATTGCATCTATATATAATAAGTAAAGCTTTACGAGTTGTATTAGTATTACAAGAATAAAAAGATATATAAATATAGTAAATTAATAATATATAAGAATTAGTTGATATACTTAACGAAAAAAGTTAGGTTAGCTACGCAAATAATCTAAAGTAATATTAATTACTAAACAAATTAAAGTATTCTACTATAGTATTTAGAGCTTAAAAAAGCTACGTATATAGAACTAAGTGTACATCTAAGTATAAAGAGTATAGTCTAGCTTATAGGTCTACTAGATACTATAAGATTACTACTAGAATTCCTATGATATTTTACAATAAATAACAAAATCTATAAATAAGTATTATTTAAGATAATAAAATAGATTATAAAATAGATAATCTGTGTAGTAATTTAATAGAAACTTTAATAGAAACTATAGTTAATAATAGAACTTATAATATAATAGATAAGATAATAGATAAGATAATAGATAAAATAATAGATAAGATAACAGATAAGATAATAGATAAGGTAATAGATAAGATAAGAATAGTATAAAGATAAAAAGTAATTTAGATAGAGAGAATAAGTACGCGTATAATACTAAGGCTAGTAGAATAAGTTTTATAATAGTAGTTATAGTTAAGTTATAAATATTTTACTAGTACTACTATAGAAACTATAATACAAGATAGAGTAGACATAGTATAATATTACTACTACTACGTTGTTATTTTTAGTAAATAGATAAAGTAATTAGCTAAGACTTGTTATAATACTATTACTCTTATAGTTAACTATATACTTATCTACGCGTAGATCTCTATCTAGAAGTATAGTAAAGCGTTATAAGCGTATAATATATATATTTCTAGTAATAAAGCTTAAGTAAATAGAAGTTTCTTTATTATCTTTAAAAACATTTAAATTGTACTTAGTGTTTACTACTATATTATATATAGTCTTGTATTAAAGTAAATACTACTATTAATACTACAATAACTTCTTGTATTATAGTTCTAAGTACGCAAATACTTTAAGAAGAATTAAAAATAGTACTAGTAGTATTAAGTTTTAAGAACTATAGAAGTAGTATTAATTCTCTACTCCAATATGCTAGTTTAGATACTCTAGAACTACTTAAGAAGTATATCTACTTCTTAGATTATCTACATATATTTATTTAACTATAAATAATTAAAAAAAAACTTCTATTCTATATTATAATATAAGTTTATTACTTAATTCTATAGTACTACTATTTTCTTTATTTTATCTACTTTATATAAGCTACTAAATAAGCTTAAAGTAAATAATGTTAATATTACTTAGTAGCTTATAAAGAAAAAATCAGAAGTAACTCTAAAAAGAGTGAAAATACTCTTCCTACTTTAGCTTAGTAGGTATAGTATTTACTTAGTTTTCTTAAGTATAACTAGTTTGTAGACTTTAAAGCTTACGCTAGTCTACACTTTAAGCTTACTTCTATAAGTCTAGTCATATATATAACATTAAAAAAAAATTTTTACTTTAATATAAACTAGTTTAAAAGCTTAAGAGGATAAAGTCTACTACTATACGTTTATTTTAAAAAGCTTATAATCTTCTTTTTAAGCTCTTTTTAATAGTAAGTAAATATAATATATCTTATTAACTTACTATTATAACTCTAGAGCACTACCTCTTTAAACTACTAAAAAACTTATTATAATTACATTTGATATTAAATTAGATATCTAGTTCCAGTTTACTAACTTATAGTAAGGCCTTTATTTGTTATAAGCTTATAACATATAGCTTTAAAAGTAAAGTTATTATCTAGCTTAGCTTCTTATAATAGTAGTATTTAAACCTTTAATTTAGTATTAAAAAGTAAATAATACAAAGGTTTAATATAGTTATCTTGTAAAAATTTTACTTACTATCTCTTCTAGTGTAATTAAAAGCTAGCTAGAGCTAATAGTAGAGTTTAATGCAGTTTTTATACTTAGAAAAGTGCCTTTAAAGTTATAAAAGATGCTACTAAAAAATATACTCTTATACTAAGAATTCTTTCTATAATCTAGTAAATAAATATTTACTCTATACTTAATCTTAGCTAATGTAAAAAATAGTAGAGTTTTCTTTCTATAAAAATCTATAAATAAGTATATATATATATTATAGAAACTTTAAAGTAAACTTTATTTCTAAAACGCTATAAATTTAATAAATTAAGTAGCACTTTGAAAAAGAATATAGATCTAATAGTAGAGAAGATAATAATTAATAGTCTTTATAATACTTTAACTTTTATTTTTACTATTCTTACTATTATTATTTTATTTCTATTTTAAAAATTATTTTTAGAGGTTTTCTAATTATAATAATTTTTATCATATTAGGTTTTCTTTATAGTTAGTCTTATAGTAAAAACATATTTAAAGACTTTTAAAATTGCTAGTTAACTTAAAGCTAGAACTTTTAAAAATCTACAACTGTTTTAGTATTAATATAGAGGTTACTATAGTATTATAGTTATTTCTACTTATACTAAAATTAAAAACTTAAAGTATTAACTAACTTTACACGTGTATATGTTATCTTCTTGTCTTTACTATAACTAGAAACTACTAGAAATATCTAGTAAGAATATAGTATTTTTTAATAGAACTATAAATAATATAAGTAACTATATCTATTCTCTATTAGTTATAACCTTATCTTTTGCCTAGTAGATTATAATTTAAATTTAAAACTAGTAATAACTTATATGTAAAGTAAATATTAAACGCTACTATAGTATCTATAAGAATGTTAGTATTAAGTAAAAGAAGATAAGCTATAAATACTATTTCTCTAGTATTCTCTTTCTTATTACCTACCTCTAAATGCTTAGTAATTGTCAAAGCTAGATATAAAGATAATTAAGACCTTTTACTTAGCTTTATTATTCAAATAAATCTATTAATACAAATAGTAATAGTAACAAATAGCTTTGTCTTTATTACCCTACTAAGTAAGAAGGTATTTAGTTAGTTTAGTAAGAATAAAATTGTACCTATAATTCTCTAATACATTTTAGGTATTATTTAAAAGTTTCTAGAACTTAAAAGTCGAAGACAAACTAAATACTAGTTTAATTTTTAAGATAATTATTTAATATTAAAATAATATTACTTAAACTTTTTTTAGCCTAAGAATACTATTTTTAGTTTAAGATAGAAGTTTAGATTTTATCTTCTATTATATATATAGTAATAAATTTTATAGCTACTAAAAGTAAAGAAAGTTAATATTTTTATACTAGCTATAATAAGAATAAAAGCTATAATTATAGTAAGTAGAAGTTACGTAGCTAGAACATAGTTGTAATTTAGATTAATTTAAGTTCTATATTAAACTAAAGTAGCTAAAGAGCTAAAAGAAACAAAGCTAATAGAGAGTATAGTTATAGAAGTATAGTAGTAAAAAGCGTACTTTAAGAAAACTTTAGTTAATATAAGAAAAGTATTATTAAATATATTTTTTTTAAAGTAAAAGATATATAAGTTACTAGAGTATATAAAACATTTCCACAAAGCTTCTAAATAGAATTAGTAAGTATAACATGCGTATTTATTTATATATATGTAGTTACAAATTGAGTATATAAAGAGGTACTATTCTAGTTAAGTAGTAGATTTTATAGATCTGAATACTTTAATTACTAAGTTATTAAATAGTATAAGTATTAATTATTAAGGTTGTTATATAATATAATAAAAAAAGATTCTAATAAAATCTTAAGTAAGATTATTAGAGTGTTAGCTCTTAGGATATAAGTATATAAAAATAGATACAAGGTACTAATACATCTATTTATAAGTTGCTTAAATAGCTAAAATATCTTAAAGGCTATATACTAATTAAATTAATTAAAAGAGATAAGAAGTTTAGAAATATATTAAGACAAACTCTATAAAGATTAGGTAGTAGTAATTCAAGAAAAAAGAGATAGTAAACGTAGTTATTCTTACTATAGATAAAATAAAAAGTGTAATTTTACTAAGTATAAGTTAAGTAGCTAGTATATAATAGATAGTCTAGAATGTTCAAAGTAATACTTTAAAGTATAGTAGGTAAAGACCTAAAAACAGAGTTGAAAAAGTAAAAGCTAAGAGAGTAGTCTAGTTAGAAGAAAGAGGTTATAAAGAAGTATATATTATTTTTTAAACCCTAAATTATAAAAGAATAGTATAATATATATAAGAAGTTTAAGTATTAAAAGTGTTTAATAGTCTATTAGTGTACTAAAGTTTAAGTATAATAAAATAAGCCTATCTTTTTTTGAAGTCTAGTTATAACTAGTAAATATAATTATTATATTAATAAATATATAAATAGAAAAGTATATAGCTAATTATAGGTAGTATTAAAAGTATTTCTAAATAGAATTATAACTAAGGTAAAGTTTAAGTCTTCTAAGAAGAACATAGTAGTAGATAAATAGGTAGATAAAGTAGATAAAAAGAAGAAGACTACAACTAACGTATTAAAGCTAGATTTAAGAGTCGTTATTAAGCTGTTTATGTAGCTCTTTTAAGATCTACAAAGCTAGATAGATGTATAGTATATATATATATAGATAGCTATATTACGTAAGCGAACAAAATATAAGTAATAAAGGTAGTAGAAAAAACAAGTTTATAGTAGGGTAGCAAAATACTACTTAAATTATTATATATAATGCTAAATAAATATAGATATAGTAAGGAGCTAAATAGCGCTTAAGCTAAGTTTAAATAAAGGCTAGAGGTATAAGATTGTGTAGAGACTTATCTCTATATCACGTAAGAATTATATTAGTACAAGTATTTAGATATTATACTAATAGTAATTACATTATAATACTACTAATAATATTATTTTTAAATGTAGTTAGATATAAAGCTTTATTTAGTATATTATTTTATATATAATATACTAAGATACGTATAGTTTATTTAAGAATCTATATATTAAATAGTATATAAGATAGTATATAAAACAGGTATATAGAAAGTGTTTATTACTATAAGTATATAAGAAAAGTGTTAGCTAAGTAGCTGCTTAAGATAGTAGACGTCTACAATACTATATAGCTTTAGTAGACTTAAAAGCTCTTAAGCTATATTAACTAAATATATATAGAAAATTTGTTCCTGCTTAGACTAGAAAGTCGAGATTAAATGCTCTAGTTACTAAGAATAACTTAAATATAGCCTTATCAAGACTCTCTTTTTAACCTAGTATAGTGTAGCTTTTAGAAGCTTTAATAGGTAGTAGAAATATTATTTTATAGCTAGTATTTAATTTAGTAACAATAAAGCAACTTTATAGAGCTTTTTAGTAAGGTAAAGAAATAATACAACTAGTAAGAGAGAACTTTTATAATAAATAATTATTATTTATAAGACTTATAAGTAAATATTATTGTTATATATTAAATAAGTTAATAACGTTTTTAAGTTCTAATTATATAACTAGAAAAGATAGTAAAAATAAACTTTTACTTATATTTTAGTATTAAAATTTCGTTACTATACAGCTATAAAAGATATTCCTAAACTAGTTATAAGCTAAGAAGTATATATACTTCTATTCTTATACTCTAAAAATATCTTAAGTCTACCTTCTCTTCTAAAATACTTTAGTACTAAAATAGCTTAAAAGCTAGTATATATTAAGAAGGTTTAACTATATTTAAGATAGCTATACTAAACTCTAAGCTTTAGCTTCTATTATACTATACCTCTTAAAGTAGATAGAATCTTTAGTTATACTAGTTTTAGTATGCTAGTAATAGACCTTACTTCTTCAGAGCTAGCTTATAGCCTATAGAATTATTAGTTTACTAATAGATTATAGTAAATAAGAATCTACTATATAAAGATAGATATTAGAGTAAGTCTAGAAAATATATAAAACAAAGTAAATACAAACAGAAAAGAAGCGTAATTAAGATATTAATAGTTCTATACTATATCTAAGATACTAGTATTTATACACGTGTAGAACTTATCTATTATTATTCTTTCTAAAATACTTCTATCTTTCTATAGAGATTTTCATATCTTAAACCTAGACTAATATACTACTATATAATACTACTTTAGTTACTTAGAACCTCTTCTGTTACTAGCTGTATATATCTATAAGGTTAATCTTTTTTTATTCTTTTTAATTTTCTAAAGCGTTTAGAACTTATTTAGTATTTATCTAACTTTTTCAAATCTTCTTGATAGTAAACAGAATACTTAAAGTACTAATCTATTCTTTATTTCTAGAGACTAAGTTCTAGCCTTCTTATACTTATATAGTAGACTAAGAAATACTAAGCTATATTATATAGACTTATTCTTTACAACTACTCTAAGAATATATACAACTAGAGACTAGAAAAGTAGACTAGTAACAGAGTATATCTAAGGTATATTAATATACTATATTACTTATCTACGTTATAAAAGTCTATTAATACTAATATATTATTATAAACCTATACTAGATAAAAAAAAAACTATTTAATTTAGTTTACACATTTAAAACGTATAGTAAACTTAGTAAATCTTTCTCTACTTTTCTATAAATATAAAGTGTTAGTACTAGTTTAAGTTAAAAGTCTAGAAAGCTATTAGTAAAATATCTTAGCTATTAAGTAGTAACACTATTATATCTATATACGTAGTAGTTATTATATTAGTATTCTAAGAATAAGTATCTTAAGTTATATATTTAGACTAAATTTAGAGATTCTTAGAATTGAATCTTAGTTCTAGAAAGTAATAGATTATTATATAATTACTATTAAAGTTAAAGAGTAGTTATTACTAGGTAGCCGAAGCTACGCAAATACTTAGGTCTTAGATATATTACTAAAAACTTAATTTTGTATATCTTAAAAAGTATCTAGTTATAATACACTAAAACTAATTAATCTTAATTATATTCTAGGTCTAATAATTCTAATGTTAGTTGCTTATAAAGCTAATGTATATTTAATATTTAGTCTTATCTAAGATTAAATTTATTAATCTTGTTCTAACTATCTTATTGTACTATTTTATTATTAGTGCGCTGTTGTTTTTATATACTTATAATTTACCTATTTTCTTTTACTTTCTAGTTACTATATTAATAAAATATCTTTATAATAATAATTATAACTTTAACTTAATATCTTCTTGTAACAAAATTTAGTAATTAAAGACTTTGTTTTATTCTTATTATATCTAAAGACCTTAAAGGAGATAAGCTTATATTTACTAGTGTAAAGATTAAATTGTATTTATATATAAAGATTATCTTAGAGAAGATTTTTAATTATTGTAGTACATAGTACTCTTACTAAAACTATATAATTAAGATAGGTAAGCTATAAGTATCTATACTTTTTTTACTCTTAAAGTATATTAAAGTATTTTATATATATCTAAAAATATATTAATTTATACTTATTAGTGTTTAAAAACTAACTTTTTAATTATCTTAAAGGTAGTAAAAAGATTGTTAAGAATGTTAAGAAGTATTAAAAGACTCTAAGCTATTATCTTTTATAATTGCTTTTTTTAGTTTTATTTAAACCTTATATATATATCTATTAGAAATAAGGTTATTAGTTTATAAACTAACTCTATACTTTCTTACATAACTTTCTAATTAAAACTAAAATAAGAAAACGACTAATGTAATATAATACATAATAATAGATATACTACTAACAGAACTTACTATATATTATCTATATACTATTTACAGAATATTATCTTTATTAACTAGTAACTATAGAATAATAACTCTTCTTTGGTTACACTTTTACCTACTTTAGTAACACTTTAACACTACTACTATATATCTAATAGTATTTAAATACTAGAAATAGTTAAGAAACGCTTTTTAATCTTTTATTTATTCTTTACTACTTTTTTTTTTAAAGAATTCTTAATGTAGACTACTAATTGTACAAATAAACTAGGCTCTTAATTTAGACTGTTTTTTTAAAGTTAAAATAACTTTTTAATATATACTTTCTTAATATAGCTCTAAAGCTCTTAAGTCTACTAAAGCTATATAGTATCTTTAACACCTACTACCTTAAATTACTTCTTAGCTAGTACTTTTAAAATATATCTGTATTTATTTTTCTTATAGTAAAGTCTTAATATAGAGTAAGGTAGTAAAACGTAGTTAGTAACTCTATATAGTTATCTTAATATAGTTCTATCTTCGCAATACCTTATACTTACTATATATAACTATAAGTATTAATAAAACTTTCTCTCTAACGTTTACTAGAAATATAAATAGTAATAACGTGCTTATAGAGAGTAATAGTAATAAAGACATCTCTAGTAGACTTAAAGATAGACTTAGAGATAGTAATAAGCGTATAAAGCTATAGAAATATTAAGATATTCTTAAAATTTAACGTAGAAGCTTTCTAAGAGAAAGCTCTTAGTAGAAAAAGTAGAAGTTAGAGCGCAGCGCCTTTCTCTTAGCTATAGAAGTAGATAGATAGAAGTATAGGTAGCTACGTAGGTAAACTCTAAGTCTAGAGCGATGTTAAATTATAGTACTATACTGCTGCGAAATACGAAAAGATATTTACGTAGGTAAATCTATCTTATCTACTACTTTATATACTATAAAATATATACTTCAAATATTATATAGAATTAATTATGATTACTAATATATAAATTATAGCTTTAGATTTAGCTACTTTTATAGAAATACTATTACTAGTAATAGTATAATGCTGTTATTCTTATTATAATATATAAGTACTTTACTATTTATGTATAAAAATTTAATTATCATTTTATACTACTTGTCTTAGTACTAATAAAATATATAAGTATAGTTCTAATCTATCTTATATCCTACTAGCGTCTCTCTAGATCTTGTACTTACTATGTTTTCTTTTTCTAAAGCTATACAACTACTCTCTAAATTAAGACTACTTACTTCTTTTTTAATAAGCTTTTTTAGCTATTTTAGCTACTTATTAATAAAGCTATTATTGTATATTACCTCTACTTACTATTAGCTTCAACTTATTACTACTTACTCTTTATACTTATATACTTAATATTTTAAGATTTAAAAATAACTATCTAAGTATCTTTAGAACTTATATATTTGCTAGTTTTCTTATTTTTATTTTATAACCTACTACTTTTATTCTCTTATAATACTTCTTAATTATTTAATTATTAAAATTTATAAGATCTATTATTTATAAGAGCCTATGCTTAAGTCTCTTTTTACTAGTTTTGTTCTTACTTAATTAGTATTTATATACATATATATGTACTTCTATAATATTTATTAGCTGTCTTAAGTAGTTCTATAGAAATTAGCTAGACACTTTAGCTAACTTACTAGTTTCTTAGTTACTATATTTTTACTTTAGATAGAATATTCAATAATGTATTCTTCTATATTAAGTTCTTTAATTTCTTTTATATAGTTCTACTACTATACTCTTATAAGTAGACTTTTTATTTTCTAGCTTTTTCTCCTCTTTTAAGCTCTTTAGCTACTATACTTAAATATATAATTTAAATCTAATTAAAACTTATACTAGAATCTACCTACTTAACTTATATCTACTACAATTATACTTTCTTTTTAATCTATAGTAACTATAGTTTCGCTTACTATCTCTTCTTAAATATAAAGTTCTGTAATTTTACCTAATAATTGCTAAACTTAAATTCTAATTACGTATATAATAGAATAGATATAAATAGTATCTTAACTTTAAAGAAAGTACTTAGTAATTAGTATATCTAAAATAGGTTCCGCTAGAATTTTAATAATATATATATATTCCTACATACTAATTAATCTATAATATTAAGAATTAGCTTATAAAAGAACTACTTTATCTAACTCTTTACATTTTGTAAGATAAAGTTCTAGTAAATATTTATAATAAACCTATGTATATAAAGTACTTAAAAAGAATACCTTAGATATAGTAGCTATACATAGTTCTAGTAAGTACTATATTATAAGTTAAGTAGTTCTTAAAAGTATACATAATAGTACCAGTTATAAAAAAAATTAAAAAAAATTATAAATTTTACTATAACACTATCTATTATGGAAATTTAGAGTAAAGTTATAGAGAAATAGCAAGTTAATTTAGAAGTAAGTAAAGAAAGAAGATTAATAATAGAATTTTCTAGTTAGGTATTAGTAGGTATAATGTAACTAGTAAAAAGATAAGTTGTAGATTAACATATAATTACCCAAAAGACTTAGAAATTAGTTAATTAAATTATATAGCTTTAAGTATTAGTATTAAGATACTATTTTAATTCTAAAGATAATTAAGTTTTAATAAATAGAAGAAGTATACTTCTACTAAAGTTTTAGTATATACATTCTAAGTATAAGCTTTAGAAATATACTGTTTATCTAATTATAAGCTAATTAGCGCCTATAGTTATATTACAATATTTTCTTAGACTTAAATTAAAATTCTCTTTTATAGTACTTAAGTACTAGAATAGCTTTATAGCTAGCTTAAATTTAAAACCTTTAACTACTTTAGAATTAGTAGCACTAAAACTATAAGCTTTAGTCTATTTATTCTTAAAAGTAGATAAAACCTCTAGTTATATGTTATTTAGTATACTAGTAATAGACAGTAGTATTTTAGGACTAGCTTATAGGCTACAGAGTATTTGTTTTACTAATAATTCTTTTTTCTAATTTTATTATTTAACTAAGTATTACTTACTTATAAGCTTTTTAGTTTTATACTATTACTAAGAATTTTTAGCTATAATCTACTCTATTCTAGTAGACTATCTAATATACCTAGCTTAGTACTTACTAAGTCTTAGTATAGTAGTAATATATATTAGCTATAAAATTAGCGTTATTAGTAAGTAGACTTATATTAACATAGCGCTTTTGAGGTTATAAGTCTCTTTATATTAGGTATCTTAGTTCTAGCTATAGCTATTATAGTAATAGTATTATAATTAGTATAATTAGCGCTAGTTATAGTAGAGTGAATATTAGTTGTAGCTTTCTTAGCCCGGTTAATATAGATCTAATAGCTTAATATATAGTATTATAAGCTGTAGATTCTATTACTATATATAGTATTTTATTAGTAAGACTAAGTAATAGTATTAAGAACTTTAAACTAAGTATAATTATTTAAAGCTTACAGCTTTTATAAAAACTTTTACTACTAAAGAAGCTTGTTATAACGCTTAGTCTAAAAAAAAATACAAATAGTTAAAGAAGTAGTAATAATTATAGTAGTAAGTATTAGTAGTAAGTTAATAGTAAGTTAGTAGTAAGTTAGTAGTTATATTAGCTAAACCTAATAAAAGATTTAGTAAGTTATCTACTTTTTTCTAATCTTTATTTATTAATTACTTTTCTTTTGCTAAGTACTATTTAGAGTAACTAAGATCTAACTTAGAAATTATTAGCTCTTATATATGTAAGTTATTTATAAACTACTAAGTTCTCTACTATAATCTTTATAACAAGAAATAGGTTTATAATATTAAATAATCTTATCTTTAGATTAACCTAAATAGTAATTACTATAGTAGTAAAAATTATTATTTATAGTAAGCGCTACTATATAAGTAGCATTAATAAAGTTTTTTTCTTATAACTTACTATAAATTATAGTTAAAGCTTTAGGTTTTAAGAAATAGTTATTCTAATTATACTTATAAGTCTTTAGTTAAATTAATAGAAGTAGCTAATCTTATACTTATAATTAATAGATACTTATCTTAGTTCTTTTTCTTTTTAGCTTATTAATTCTTTTTTTAAAAGTCTTTTAAAGAAGTATATATGTTAAATACTAGAGTAGTTACTTGTATAGCTTAGCTAACTGTTAAAAATTACTTTAGTATTAGTAGGTAGCTTTTAGCCTATACTTACTAAGAATAGTAACTGTAATAATTAAGCTTATAGTTTTATAGCTAGCCTAATTATTTTAGTTTTTTTAAAGACTTAAGAAGTAACTCTTATAAAAGTTGATCTAGACTAACTTTTTACTTAAGCTTATGATTACTATACTTATAGTACTTATACTATTACTATCTTATTAATTACTAAAATATTTAAACTCTTTATTTTTACTTTTTTTATAGCTTAATAGTTTTTTAAGAATAATTAAAAAACTATACTTAACTACTTTATTTTTAGATTTTCTACTACTACATAAAGTAGAAAAGTTAGCTATAAGCTAATCTTATAGCTAAATTTATTATGTAGAGAAAGTAGCTTCTTTAAATAGCTTACTTCTCTTTCTTTAGTACTTACTTTAGCTAAGTATAGCATTATCTACTTTTATAAAACTTAAGTTTATTATAGTAAACTTAAAAGATTAGATAGAATTCTTTATTTCTTTATAACAACTTTTTTACTTTAAGACTTTAGTAGATAAGCTTTTCTAAGTGTATATACTATTCTATTACTATAAGTAACTTTATGATTACTTTAATCACAAATCGTTTATTTATTCAGCTTTAGTATACGTTATTAAGTATTAAGTTTAGTAAGTAGTAGCTAATTATATAGATTTCTACTAAAATATTAACTTAATATCCTATTTCTCTTTAATTAATAAGACTATAATTTTAATTAATAGATAACCTAACTAGATAACTTTGATTATAGCTTTTCTTGCTTCTAAGATGCTACTTAGTAGCTAATAGCTATACTATACCTTCTTTTTAATTTATAGATAAAATAGAAAGTTCTTTAAAACATTTATTAGCTAATATTAAGTATTTGATTTTATATCAATTACTTACTCTTTTATTAACTATTTTCTAATACTTACTCTAATTAAACTCTCTTTTATTAAAAGTTAAACTATAAGTTATAATTAATTAGTTAATCAATAGTATTTATTAATAAAATATAATTAAAGCTTAGTAGCTAATAAGATATCTAATATAGGTATAAAGGTTTACTAAGAGGTTTAAAGAGTGCTTTTTAGCTACATAATTACTATTAGGTAAATATATATTATACCTATAAGTGTAGGTATTACTTAAGTTTAAGTAAATGTTAGTAGTTTAGTACCTAACTTTAGATAGCTAATAATATTAGAAGTACTATCTAAACTATTTAAATACTATTTTATAAAGACATTAATAGCTGTAAAGCTAGAGTAGACTTATTTTGTAAACTAAAGCTACTATATTAATATATATTAGCTAAGGTTTAGCTAGAAGATTCGCGCTTATATCTATTTCTGTTAACTTAGTACTAAGGTCTAAGCGAGCTCTCTTTATTAAGATTTTAGGCTTATAAGTATATAGTAAAAGCGTTTTTTTTTTTTTGTTTTGCTTTTAGCCTATCTTCTTAATTGAAAGTATCTTCTTAAAGCTAGTAATATAGTATTATTATTCTAGTAGATATTTAAGATATTCTATACGTTTAAGCGCTTAGCTAAAGCTATAAAACTTATAATTACTTTTAATTTAAAACTTTATAACTAGTGTTTCAACTTATACTTATATACCTTATTAAAATAATTCTTTTTAACAGCTAAAGCTTATTTTAATAAGTATATAGTATAGAAAAAAGATAAACGCTTTTTGTAATATTCTAGAAACAAGTTATAGTAACAGCCTTTTAAGCTAATAAAAGATTTCTTAGTATATAAAGCTAGTAGTATATATATCTTATTTACTTAAGTATATATTTATAGTTTTTAGATTCTAGATAGCTATAATAAGAGATTTAAAAGCTTACTTACCTAAACAGTTTTATTCTTAATACTAAATGTTAGTATTTGTTCTATATAACTATAAAACCTATAAGTAAGTAATAGTATTTATAACAATAGTATTAAAACAATATATAAAAGTATTGTGTTATTAAGTAAAGGGTAAAATTTATACAAAAGAGATATAACAATAATTAACACTTCTAATATATTTTTCTCTTATTATAATATAATATTTAGTATAATATTTTATACTATCTTAAGAAGTTTATTTAAAATATTATTTATATAAAATCTAGAACTAACCTTTTATACTAAAAAGTATAAAAACATTTTTTCTAGATTTCTTAAAAGTATTAAAAACTAGATAAAGTACATAATTACTAGTACTAGGCTTGCTTACGTGTTTCTTGCTTTGTTAGAATATGTTAAATAATGCTTTTCTTAGACTAAACAAAGTTCTTTTAAAGTGCGCTTTTCGCAACTACACTTTTACAACTACACTCTTAACTAGCTTATTTTTCTTAGCTCTTTAGCTATAATAGTTTTATATATAGTTTAAATTAATCTAAATATCTACTACGTTCTAGCTACTTAACTTATACTTGCTACACCTACGCTTTCTATTCTGTTTATAGCTTCTATAATTGCGCTAACTACCTCTTCTACTAGTACTAATTATAAGAAATATCTAGCTACTAGCTTTTACTATTTCTTTACTAGTTCTATTAAAACAATTTAACCTAATTAAAGCTTTATTAATAACTAAGTAGAGTATAGCTTTAATATTAAGAATTACACTAGCTAGAGGTGTATAAGACTAATAACTAGTACTAAAGATAAATATACTATACTAAGTAATTAGCTTTTTTTAGTAAATAATACTAGAAACTATTTTACTAAAGTACTTAGCTAGTACTCTAACATTTTAGCTTATTTACTTTACCTTTTTTTTTATAAACTACTTTACTTCTCTTTATAATAGTGCTTTTAGATCTTTTTCTTATTTTAAGAAGAAAGCTTTAGAAATCTAATACTTAGTAGTCTAAATTTAATTATTATACTTTATAATTAGTAGCAAGTAATAAGCTTCTATTTATACTTACTACTTAATTTATTAAAGTAATACCTTAGAAGTAAGCTTAACTACTTATTACCTAACTAAGTAAAAGTAGAAAGTTAACTTAGAGTAGTATTTCAAATTGTATATGCTTTACTTGTTTCTAGAGTAATTTATATTTTTATAAGAATAATGCTTAATACTTTACTAACATTACTAAAGGTTAAGTAAATAATTAATCCTATAACTACTAGCAGGTCTACTTAATATTAAACTTTCTTACCTAATAAAGGAAATTTAAGAATTATAAGTATCTTTCTACTTCTAATAGCTTAAGAATTCTTCTCTTTCTAATTAATTATTTACTAGTTATTAAACTATTGTTTAGTAAATTCCCTCTATATTTTTTGAAAATGAGTATAGTACTTTGTACAAACTAGATCCTGTATAGTTTAATTAGTAAGGAACAATTTTATTTTAAAACTCTTAATAAAGTATTAAACTATTAAGTTTTAATTACTTATTATTCTAACTAACAGATTCTCAAGTATAATAGTATATACAATTAAGTTTAAAAGATCTTTAAAACTAGAGCTAAGAAGTATCTTACTTTTTTTACTATTATTATACTTAATCCTATACTTTAAGCTCTATCTATAATAGCTTTTATCTAAGAAAGTAATTATTAATAAGAATATTATAAATTTTAAAGATCTACTTATAATATAAGTAGAATAGATAGTATAGATAATAGAGTAATACTAAAAGCTGCTAACAATCTTAAAGTAGGATACGTAACTAGCATAATAAACTAGAAGCATATTTATAGTTACTATAAGGCATAATATCTACTAGAGCAAGTATAGACTTAGCTAATTATAACTATAATAGAAGTAATAGTAATAATTACCTTCAAGAGAGACTATATTTTATATTATAGTACTATTAGTTAAAACAACTATTCTATTGTTAGTTATAATAGATTAGTTAATATAGAATTTTAAGTTTTTATCAAGAATATATAAGTAGAAGAATTAAAAGTAGGAAGTAAGAAGCCTTTACGTTTTAACTTTTTTTTAATAGCTTAAAAGTTTAATTATTTATAACTTATAATATAGTAAACAATTAGCAGACATTTTATATAGATATTGTTTTCTTGTTCTATAAAAAGAATCTAACATCGTTTATTTTATTTAGATATTTTAGGAAAGAAAGCCTAAGTTTAAAAACGTAGTATTCTCTTTTTAAACTATTATTTAAATAGCAAGATATAAGTTTACTTAACTTCTTTATATAGTTTAATTTAATAAATAATTTAAGAAAAGATAAAGAAGAACTATCTATTTGCTCTATTAATTTATTAGTCTAGAAGTAGTTAGCGATAGAGATTCTATACCTAAATTTAATAAAGCTCTATAGCTTGCCTATTATTACTTCTAAGTCTACCTCTAAGTCTACTAGAGATACTCTTTAATACTATTTCTCTCTATAAGTATATTATTACTATCTATATCCATAGTAAACATTTGAAAGAGAATTTTATAATATCTATAGTTATATATAGTAAGTATAAGGTATTTAAAAGATATATCTATATTAAGATTACTATATAGAGTTACTAACTGCGTTTTATTACTCTACTCTACTTTAACACTTTACTATAATACTTAAATTTTAGTTTAATATTTATCTTATTTAAAATTACTTAAAATCTAGCGTCTTTAGTATATAACTATTTTATATAATAGCTATCTAGAAATATCTAGCTATTACTAATTTTACAAACTATTTTTATCCTTGTATTTTAAGTAAAATATAAGATAATGTTTCTACTTACTTAAAAAGAACTAACTATAGAGTTAGTATAGTAATTATATTAAGGTTAATTTATTTAAAGCTTTTTAAAATTATCATCTTCTAATTATTCTAAATGTAATAGAATAGTTAAGAAGCTATACAATATTTCTTAGATTAGCTCTCTATAGCTATATTCTATATAGGTTTAGAGATGTAAAGATATAAATAAAAATACTTCTAGCTATTAGTAAGTATTTATACGTATATAGTAGAAATTAATACTATTACTCTATATAATATTTAAGAATTCTCTACTCTAAGCCTAACGTATACTCTAAACATTTACGCCACGAGCTAGCTAGTATTAAATCTTATTAGCTATAGCTATTACTTTTGCTTAACTACGCTTAGTTATATAAGTATAATATTATACTTTATACTATATATATATTATTTTACGTCTATCGAGAGTATTCTATATATTCTAGTAGGTTAATATAATACATTATATTAAGTTACTATAGTAAGTAAAGCATTGTCTTATGTTTTTCTATTTTCTACTCTCTACTTACTATAGTAATCTAGTATAATATTACTAGTTAACTTATAACTATAGTCTGTAAAATACTAATATACTCGAATTATATTATTTATAACCTCTAATTAAATCTTAGAGTTTTAACTTATTACCTTTTTTACTTCTATCTTTTGTTCTTTGAATATAAAACTCTACTATATAAAGAAAGAATTTTCTTACTTTAACAACTACTTGTAAAGAAACTATAATTATCTAGATTAACTTATTAATAAAAAGAAAAGTCTTAGAGAAAGTATTATTTTTAGTATTAGAATAGCTTATATTCTTTATTTAAAATGCTATAAAAGAAAATCTTAAGCTAGATTTTCTAAAAAAACTAGTATAAACTACTTAAACTAACTTTATATATAGAATAGTATTCTACTATTTTTATTCTAGTTTATATGTCTATTCTTAAATTTTCTTAATATATTTGATAAATTCTTCTCTTTTCTTACTAGGTTATTTTGTATATTACTATCTCTTGTAAGAATAAAGTAAATTATTAATAGCTATAGTATTTACTTTGTTAAAGCTAAATAACTCATAACTAGATATAGATATTTTTTAACTTTTGTTAGCTTTTCTTAACTACCTAAATAGTCTTATATTTAACAACTATTAATTAAACGTAATATTCTTAATACTACTAAGAGAGGGAAAAGTTTAAGAGTATATTTAAATGTAGTTCTTTTATTAATTCTAATAACGCTTTATCTACCTTACTATTTCTTTGTATTTACTATTATCTTTAAGCTTAATAGGTTAAGAAAAGTTAAAGTATTAGTAAGTATTTAAAAGTTATAATACTTTTATCTTAACTATTACGTTAATAGTAGTTAAATTTTAAAATACTAGTAACTTTATCTTTACTATATTAGTTTACCTCTACTTTAAAAACTTTACCTTAAAACTTTAAGACTTAAAGCTTAATATTGTTTCTAGTTCTACTGCTACCTATTTAGAGCTTTAATTTAAGTTAGGTATACTAGGTTTAGTAATTGTTGTACGTAAGAATACTTTTACAAAGATATTACTTTTACTAAAGTATTATTAATCTGCCTTATTAAAGCGTTTACTCTATTTCTAATTACCTATTAATAGTTCTTTATATTTTACTTCTACGAACTTAAAGGTTTTGTTTAGTAAATATTATCTTTAAAAACTAATCTTATGTTATAAGAAACTTCTAACCTCTTCTAATGTATATCTAATAAAGAACGTTTAGTATTATTTATATCTAGAATAAAATACATTATATAACCTATAGCTACTAACTACTTTTTAGTAGATTTAACATATTTAAATGTAATATTAGTAAGCTTTTTCGAAAAACTATACTACTATATTAGGTGCTCTATTTAAATAGAGTTAATAAGCACACTTTCTATAGTAAAGCTAAAAGTATTATTCTTTACTACTATTAATTAACCTCTAGTAAAGCGAACTAATACTAAACTATTAAGAAATCTATCTTTAAAGTTCTTAACTTTAGATTACTATCTTTATTAATAGTAAAAGCTTTTTATCTTCTAAATCTACTAGATGTGTAGTAATATATATAAAATTAAGCTCTTAATAAGTTTAAAGCTTAGGCAAGGAAAGTTTTAAAAGTATAATCTATTTTTAAATAATATAGATATTACTTAAGTCTTATTTTTCTATCTATTGTTAAATTGTAAATAAATCTATTTCTATACGAGTAATAGGTTAAAAATACTCTACTTCTTCTTTACTTTACTTAATTTAAATTTTTATTTTTTTCAAAGAAACTAGTAATACTTAAGTTATAGCTTGAATATCTTTTTATCTTATGTAAAATGTTTTTATCGCTAAAAAAGGTTATAAGTAAACTATCTATATACTTAAAGTACTAGTTATCTAGATACTATCTTAATAGGTAGTTAATATTTCTCTAAAACTTTTATAACGTCTTTTTAAGTTAAGCTATTATTACTAGCTAATTATTATACCTAAATTACATATTAAGAGCAACTTCTTACGTTTTACTTTAGGTTTTAATTATTATACAAAAAGGTTGTATAACATATACTATTAAAAACTATTTAGCTTCTAAGATTTTAAAAAGATTAATATATAGTAGAAAATAATAAAGAAAAGAAAATTTCTAGAGAACTCTTAAGAGTATTATAGTTTAGATAAGAGTATAAGCTTATACACTCTTTATCTTCTTATATCTAATATAGTATATATATCTTCTTTTTATAGAAATAAATTCTACTTACTTTATCTATAGAGCTTTAAAGTATTAATAGATAGTTTATATATAAGTATCTTATAAGCTAATTTAAGCTTCTATTCTATTAGCTATTAGCTATTAATAATAAGTATAGAAAGTTAATTTTTAGAGCTTAAATAGTAACTTAATCTAACGCTTACGTAGAGGTTCTATGTATAATAACAATTAAACCTTTAGATAACTCTATACTCTACTTATAAGCTAACGTAATGTATTATATTAACTTACTAAGAAATCTTTAAGATAAATAATTACATACTAATCTAAGTTAGCTAAACTACTATATAGAAGTAAAATACTTTAGAGAGAAGAAAGTCTATACGCGTATAGTATAGAAAATAAAGTTTTACTTATTTAGATTAGCTAAAAAAAGTAGACTAGTACAAGCTCTATAATTTAAATAACTTAATTTTTACAATAATCTAGATACAACTCTGTATTTAAGTCTAGAAAGTAGAGTAGTATAAATTAATTTTATTTTATATAAGGTTTCTAACACTTACACTATCTAAGGTTTCTATTCTAGTTTGCTTTAAATCTTAACAAAAGAATATTAAAACTTACTTAAATATATTAATTTTACTTACTCTATAGATTTTGTAGAAATGATCTCTAAGCATGAACTCTTCGTATTAATCTTAGTATAAGTACCTTTAGTAGTATTAACTAGTAAGTATAAATTTATTAAAGTTTTTCTTTTTATAAGCTTACTTAATCCTTTATTATTAAAAAATGTAGATGTAACTTATCTAAGAAGTCTTTACTAACTAATTTTATAATTACTTACGTAGATTCTTAGTCTATAGAATAAACTTATTTATTAATTACTCTATTTTTAGCTTTCTTATATTCTACTTATGCTTTACATAGTTGTAGGTCTACTTTATTAATAGTATTCTAGGTTTTTACTAGTATATTATTTAGGTTTTAAAATAGAACTATAGATACTTTAAGCTTATTAAAATCTAAGTCTATTACGCTTAAGTACTCTTCTCTTAAGTACTTATTAAGAAATCTTTTAGTATTCTAAGTAAGCTTTCTAAAGCTAGTATTAGAATATTCTATATATACTTTACGATACTACTTAAGCGTTATTAGTTGTTTTAAGAATGTCATTCTTAAAATTTTGTTTCAAAATATACGTATAGAAACTTCTTAGAAATATCTATATTACTTTAAGTTGGAGCAGCCTATTTGTAATACTTTAAGACCTACTACTAAACTTTCTTGTTTAAAGAGAATCTATATTAGTTAGTACCTAGTTCTCTACTATAATAAGAAGGTCTTGTTTCTTTTGTTAAAGGTTTAGTTCTTATATAAATAATTAGCGAAGAGTTATAAGTTTAGTATCTAAGAAAGTTATTATAAATAAGCTAAAGTATTTCTATTTTAAAGAGTCTACCTTAGACTTAACTAGCGTATTTAGTATAACTATTATTTAAAGTTATAGAAGAAATAGTTTATAAATAAAGACAAAGTTTTAAAAATACTACGCGTTAGCTTAGAGTTATCGAAATCTCTAAATATAATAGCTTAATATTTAAAACCTAGGAATTAATACTATAAATCTTTTAGATTTTAGAAGTTTTATATTTAAAGTAAATTTCTTTTTCTCTGTAGATTTAAAACTCTTTACATTAAATGTATTTAAAGTAGAGAAGCTTAATATCTATTAAATGTAATTTCCTAGTAGGCTCTTAGCTAGAAAAGGTTTAGTTTACTTTCTTATACAATTTAGCTCGAAGCTTATTATAGGTAAGATTTCTTAGCTAACTATATATTAGCTTTTATTTTAACTTACTTAAGTAATAGTAAATTAATTTATATCTTCTATAGTAATATACAAAACTAAGTCTGTAGTAGCAGAGATCTTACAAGCTTTATTAGAGTAATAAGTTAGATTCTATTATTATATTCTAACGTATTTAGAACTTTAAGTATAAACTAAATTAAAGATTTAATAGCGAGAAATGATAAAGTGTTTAAAGTAACTATATACTTCAAAAAGGTTTTCTATACCTAGCTTAAGCTATACTAAGTTTTAAAAGCTTTAAGTAAGTGTATCTTTTCGATAGAGTTAATTGTAACATTATATTAGTAGAGATCTATCTTTTATTCTTATTCTATTAACAATCTAGAGCTTTTATTATTCTAACAATCTGAACTATATTTTTTTACTAGTATATAGTATTCTACATTCTATACTAAACTATTCTAATTAAATATTTTTCTTAAAAGCTTAAATCTATATTATACAAAGTACTTCTATATACTTACACATAAAAACACTTATAAATAGATCTTTTAAAAAATTTACTATTACTATTAATAAGAATAACTTATTTTATAAGTAGTATAAAGTTATTATAGCTTTCTTAAGATTGACATAAATTATAAGTACTTACTTTAGTAGAAGGTAAATTTAAGAAATTAACTTTATATAATATATTTAAAAACATTTATAGATATTAGATTATATAGAATAGTAGTTCTAGTACCTGTTAGTAAGTTACTTAAAAAAAGCTTATAAATAAAATTCAGAAAGATGTCTTTGTAGTTATCTACGTATACTTATAGTAATTAAATAATTAGTTTATTAAAACTTAGTACTACTTACTATAAGTAAGTTTTAAGACAAAAGTGCTTAGGTTTTATATGTATAGTTAAACTAGATTTTTCTTTGCTATTTACATTTTAAAAACTTAATTTAATAAATACTAGAAGTTACGTAGCTACTAAATCTTTTGTTAAACTAAAGTAATTATTTAGATAAGCGAATATTTATAAAGAGCGAATTATAGATTTAGAATAACTTAGCTCTTTAATTTATTTCTAAAGACTTTATTCTAAATTTCTTATATATAATTTAATTAGAATAAGATCTATAATATCTAATTAGTTCTTTAGCTTAAGAAGTTGAAAGTCTAGTAGCTTAACTATAATATAAATTTTAACTATAGATTAGAGGTTACTAGAGAAGAAAATAATAGATTTTGTTCTACTTAACTTCTTTAATATTTGATTATAAAGGCTTTTATGTAATTTAAAGATTAGCGCTTTGTTTTGCTTTCTCTTTATAGCTTCTATATTAACTAAAAGAATAGAAATTTTAAGACAATACTTATAGTTTCTAGGAAATTAAAAAATGGTTTACTAAGTTATCTGTTCTTTAGTAGTACTGTAGTAAGAAAGATATTAAGTAAACAACTTATTATACTCTTCTAGTCATAATAACAATAAATTTTAACAAATCTTAGTTTTCTAATACTTTTAGTTTCGGGATTAGAAAGCTTTCTAAGAAAAAGTCTATAGTGTACTTTGTTAAACTTTTATAATAAAATAACTATATTATAATACAATTATATAATAATACGTTACTATACTATATCTAGTAATAAAACTTAGATGTTTCTAGCGTAGACTTAAGTATACAATATATAATACTTATACTTATACTATCTCTAGTACTAGTATTATACTTAATAGATACATAATTATAAGAGACTTACTTTAACTTTAACACATAATTCTTATAGCTATCTAAACTATTAACTAATACTAATACTAGCTTAATATTAATAAGTTTCTTATAAAAGTTATCTAGTAATATTACTAATACTATAAAGTTTTATCTAACCTAAAATACTTATACAATTTCTATATTATAGCTAAAATAAAATATTTCTATATAATTACTCTTTTCTTTAGCTATTTTACTACAATTATCCTACTACTACGAATACTATTTATACTAGCTAATACCTACTTACTAATTCTTTATAATATCTAATACCTCTTTAGCTTTTACTACTACTTTTAATACTACGTTTTTCTACTCATTTAAAGCTTTTAATCTAGGCTTTCTAGTTTAAGTTAGAATAATCTATCTATGTATGCTTACTTAGCATAGCTCTTAAGTCTACTAAGCCTATATAGCGCTTTACAAGCCTACTATCTTTAATAGCTATTTAGCTAGTACTTTAATAATATATTTAAATTTATATCTATCTTTTACATTTCTATATTACGTATTTTATTAAATACTATATAATCTCTTATTACTTATATATACTATACCTATTATATTATATTATATATATACTAATATACTAAACATAAGTTTACATTAAGCTACTTTAATAGAAACTCTACTATTAACTTTAGAATATAATTAATATTACTATTATGTATAAATACTGTACTACTTATATATTAATAGTAATACTAATATAATACTTTAAAAACAGATAATTTACTACGTAGCTATTTATACATATATATGTATATATGTATACTAGCAATATACGTACTTAGCTTTTTCTATTCTTAAAACTTAACCTAAATAAAATAAGCTAACACTATAGCTTTAGCTTTTATACTCTAGTTACATTCTAATTATTTTTAGTAACCTTAGCTACCTTTTTATACGCAGCTATCTTTACACTTAGAAACTCTAAGTTAGTCTTACTTATAATCTATAGAAAATTAAGTACTATATATATCTATATATATATATACTATTGAATTACTTACTAGTAACTACTAGTTCTAGATAAAAAAAAAAAAAATTTCATTTAATACTCTTTAATGTTAAGAGATTAAGAAATACTTTATATAGTAAGTAGTAGCTATATAACTAATAACTACAGCTTTTACTTAATTAATATAGAAATACGTTTCTTATATTTAAGCTCTTATAAATACTATAGTTCTTTTCTACTAGTCTTTTAGAACTAAATTACTCTCTTAACTCTTACTTATTAGGCTTTTCTTCTCTACTTAGCCTTCAAGCTACTACGCTCTAATATTTAACTTAAACTAATTTAGAATACTTACTATCTTTAAGCTAATTAACTTATATTTAGTCTAATTACACTTTCTATCCTGTCTACACTTACTATAATTGCACTTACTACTTCTTCGTACTACTTATTTACTTCTATTTTAATGTTATATACTTTATAAAGAAAACAGAGAATTTTTTACTTTTACTTATTATATTACTATATTAAAATAGTAGAATAAACTTTCTATTATTAAAGAATTACTACTTAGCTCTTAGTAATTTAAACTTAATAAGGTTTTAGCTACTTATACTACTATACTAAAAAGTGTCTTTAGTAGTTAGTAAGTCTAAACTAATTAGTATCAAAAGCTTATTTACTAAGAATAAAAAATTATATACTAGTTCTTCTAATAGCGCTTATTTATTAGTAGATTATTTAAGATTCAAATCTTATATACAGTAATATATATATATACTAATTTATGTATATGTATATATAGTAGTATATAGTAAATATATATAGTTCTAGAAAACTAAGTATTTTAGTCTTATATTCTAGCTATAGTACTAATTATTTAATAGTTTATCTAATAAAGTAAAATCTTTTATAATATTTTTTTTAATTAAGAATTTAAGAGTAATAGTAAAGTAGCTACTATAACATTATTTATAAGAGTATTATATATGAATCTTTTTTTTAATAAATTCTAATACTAATTATAAGTATTTAAACGATTAATATTAATATTAATATACTCTTAGAGCTTCTTAGAAAGCTAATTAGAATATAAGAAGAACTAGTATACGCTCGAGTAAATCTTTTAACTATGCTACTATTAATATATAGTAAGTTGCTTTCTATTTACTCTATAAGATACTACTATAACTAAGTAAATAAGTAGCATAAAGATCTTTTATATTCTTAATAAGCTATACGCTTTACAGGTAAGATTTTATTACAAAAAAAACTATTTAGATAATCTATATATAAAAGATCTAAATTAACTCTATATAGAGACTAAGCTACCTTATATTCTAGCTAGCGCTAAAAGATAGCTTTAAATTTGAAGTATAGATCTTAGAGCTTATACTAGCGCAGACTCTAATTAGCTACATACTTTACTTTCTGTAGTTTTTTAGTAGATTAATATAATATATTATATTAGCTTTCTACTATAGCGCGCGTAGTTATAATAACTTTCAGAATTCTTGTCTACAACAAAATAAAGAAGATTATAATTTTTATACTCTTACTATTTACTTATAAGTCTAATAGTTTAGGTTAAAGAGCTAGGTAAGAGCCTATTACTAAGTTAAATAAAATCTTCTCAAGCGATAATCTTTTAGCTAGACTTAGCTAGTAATTATAAATTTAGTAGCTTGATTTTTTAAAATAAATTACTAGAGCTTTAAAGCTATTAACTTTTTAATTATAATTATATAAGTAGTAAAATAAGTACTTGTAATATTATTAGCTAGTAAAACGTAGATATAAACTATATATTTTCGCTTAAACAAAAGCAAAGTCTACGCTTATAGCTATTATATATATCTACCTAGTAGTAGTTATATAATAAAAAGATAGAGTTTAAACTTTAAATTTAAGCTTTACTATTATATTAGATAATTTATTAGCTACTAATCTCTTAATATATATCGTATATAAGTTCTAGTAATTAGATTATATAATTACTACTTATTCTAAATCCTTTAACATATAAACGTTATATAAATATAAGTATATAAAGAAGCTATTTAAAGAGCTAATAATTTAGTAAATAGTAATACTTACTTAGTAGGAAAACGTTCTGCTAGTAGTATATACGCTTTTATGCTTCTTTCTTTAAAGTTTATAGTATAGTAGATATCTTAATATACTATGCTAGTTATTTATATTAATACACACCTAGTCTAAAATAAAAGATTTATTCTCACTTATAGTATTTTTTTTATTACTTAAATAGAAATTTCTGTTTTGTTATTGAAACGCTTTATATCTCTAACTTAATTAGCTTCTTATTACATTAATCTTATCTAATTAAAATATACTACTCTTAGGCTTTATATCTAATTTATTTTTTACTTACGCTTTAACCTTACTTATCTCTTCTTTTTTTTTATTAATACTATATTATGTTTTTTCTACTGTACTTAAATTAATAGTTAACTAAAATAATTTACTTTTCATAACTAAACTTTAAGTTTTAGTGATAGCTACGTATACTAGAAAAGTAGCTCTTTTTTTAACTATAGTAGTATTTTAAGAACTTTTAATAACTTTATTAATAGCTTATTATAGTAGAGTATAAAGATAAGGTAAGATAATTAAATGTAGTAAGTAAATCTATATAGTAGATTTAACATAACTATATCTTCTAAAAAGTTTTTACTTACTAAATATAGCTCTATATAATAATAAGATCTTCTTTCTAAGATTTATTATAGATATAAATAGTAACAATATACTAATAAAGAGTACTAGTAAAAAGAGAGTAAACTTAGAAATAGACTTAAGACTAGTAATAAGTAAGTTAAAAATAAGGCTTTTAGACTATAACAGATTTTAATATTAGTAGTTTTAATATATAGGTAATTTATAAGAAAGCTCTTAGTAAGATTATTTATAAAAAGAATAGAGCTTAGAGTAAAAGCTAAGGTAAAGAAGAATATAGTTATTCTCTTAGCTATATAGCTTAGTAAGTAAAAACGCTATATAAGTAAAATCTAGGTCTTAAATAATATTAAATTAGATTACTACTTTTAACTATAAAAAATATTTACGTAAGTAATTAATAGTATTAATAATATTAGATTAGAAGAAACTACAAGCTCTCTATATAGTAAGAATACATTTTTTTCTTTTTTCTTTATCTAATAACTTTCTATTTTAAAAGACTTCTTTTATTCCTTAAAAAGCAAAAAGATAGAATATTATTCTAAGTATTATAGTTACTAGTATTTGTATTAGCGTAATTATAATAATATAAAATCTAAAGTAATTTAAGATAGAATTAGCTACTCTGCTTTCTAGCTACGCTAGTAGGTAGTACCTAGATTTCTTTAAGGTGTAAGGCTTACGCAGGTCTTAAAGCCTATATTAGTCTACTCTTTTAGCTTACTTACGCTTGTATCTAAAGTCTTTTACTTCTATCTATAGATATATAACGTTGTACCTTATAGTACGTGTAATTATTTAAAGTTTTTATATTACGTACTAAGACTTAAAGTAGTAATCTAACGTAAGCGTTATATTAGCTTACTACTATACTCTACGTAAAACGCTAACCTCTATAATTACTTTAGTTATGTTCTATAGCTAATTAAACAATCGCTTCTAGTCTACTAATTAATAGATCTGCTTCTATCTTATATTATTTAACTAAAATAGTCTTGTAAGCAGAGTAAGAAAAATGTAATAGATTACTATTAAGTACTAAGTACTAAGTAATTAGTAGATACTACTACTTCTCTATATCTGCATTTATAGTAATAAAGCTATATTAGATAATAAGCTTATATATAGTAGTAACCTATATTTACTACCTAATTATTAATATAAGCTTGTAGAATTAAGATACTTTAGATTTTGCTCTTACTATTAGAGATTAGCTTCTGTTTATAAGTATAGAGTTAATAGTAATAGTAATAATATTAATAACTTAATTTAGTAACAAAATAGTGTTATTTAGTAGTTATTATAATATAGAAGACTAGTCTCTAGCTACTATAGCTAAATAACATATAATAGAATTTTAGTCTATTAATACCAAAGTACATTTTAGTTTATAGTATTAGTAATGTTAGTAATTTTTATAATAGTACTAAAAAGGTTAAAGGTATTAAGAGTAAGTAACTTTAAGTAAAACTTAAAATTGCTTACTTAGACTTAAGAATATGCTACTTTATAGTCTAACTAAGTAGAAGCTGTATATAAAAATAATATCTAAGATAGTTTTATTCTTAATTTATATATATACTATTAACTTTAGTATAGTACTATTTATTATAATTACTTTAAAAAACTTTACTTAGTTTAGAAAATATATAGTATACTATAAGAATAGCTATAGTAATCTTTATTAAAGCGTATCTTAGAAGTTTTCTTATTTACAGATCTATTTGAGAATTTAGATTAGTTTACTATTATCTTTTACAATTTTATTATTCTTTTTTAGTAAAAGAATAGTATTAGAACTACTATAAACGCTATAGGCTTAAACAATACCTTTGTAACTAGAGCTAACAATATAATATAAAATATATTACTACTTTAGATAAAACTTTATTTAGAATACTAAATAAACTATCTAAGACTCTTAAGTCTTTAAGTAAAGAAAGCCTAATAATTATACATTTATAACTTCTACTAATACTAGTTAGTATAGGTCTACTACTTAATAATAAATATTAAGTAAGAGTATTAATAATATTTATAAATAAATTAAAGTTATACTACTACTACTATAGTATATTACCTAGCTTTAAAGTGCTAATTATATAATATATAGTAGTAGCTAATATATTAGCTATAGTCTTAGTATTAATCGTAGCTACTACTTTAATTCTGATAATAGCTACTCTTATTTTAGTAGTAGCTGTTATTATATCTATACTAGCTAATATAATATTAGCTTTAGCTACTTTAGTATTAGTCTTTACTATTATCTAGTTTAGATTAGTTATATTTAATAGATCTACGTATATATTAGTAGTATTATCTATAGTTTTATTCTCTTTAATAGATAGACTAGACGAGGTAAAATAGATTTACATCTAGTAGTATAAGTACTAAAACTAACTTGTATAAGTACTATTAAGTTACTATAACTAAGAATATAATTAGGTACTTTAGATCTATGTATTCTTTTTTTAAACTTAAAGCTAGTTTTTCAACTTTTACTAATAGTAACTTGTTTATATATAAAAAGCTATATAAATTTAAAATAGTTAGAGTAATAGTAGAAGAAAAAGGTTTTAAGTAGTATTTTAAGGTATTAATGTATAATTCAGTAAGAAGTTTAGAACTTATGTATTTATACTTATTATAATTTATATTTTACATTCTTCTAACTAAGCACTATATAGAGTAAATCTAGTCTAGCTTAGACATAACTAGCTTTTGTACTAGTAGATTGTAGAATATAATTCTTTTTATTTACTTCTAAAGAAGTAAATATAATAAGTCTTAAAAGTTGCGTAACTATATAAAACGTTTAACTTATTACTAAGTAGAATATTTAGTTAGTTTATACGTAAGTATATCTTTAGCTTCTTAGTACTTAACACTTAACTGTTATTTGGTTTCTTTCTACTATAGCTTAGAACTATAGATATTACTAATTCTTGTAATTATATAGTATATCTAGATATTTTATCTAAATAAATAAAGCTTATCTATTAAGTATATAGTATACTAGAAAGTTAGACTTATTTCTTTAAAGTTTTAGAAAAGGTTATAGTAATTAATACATAGTTTATAAAAGATTATTTATTATATATATATAGTAGCGTAATTCTTATATCTACTCTAGTATTTACTAGTAATCTTTATATTGTAGATAGCTTTAAGAAGAACTTTATAAGTTTACTTACTTACATAGCTCTAAACTTAGTACTTAAGATTTATATTACTAGTAAACTACTATTTAAGAGTAATACGTATTAATTAGCTACTATCTCTAGCTAATTACGTAGTTAGAGCTAAGCGCTAGTAGATAAAGCGTTAGCGGATTTCTTTGTTTTCTCTAAGCTACTACTCTTCTTATTACTTATATATAAGGCACTGTTATAGTTATACTTAGAGCTAGATTATTTATACAAGTAGTTATTAATAAAGTTTAAATTTAAATTATAACACTTTATTACAATAGTTTGCTATTACTTTTTCTAGTAAAGTAAAAACTTACTATAGATATAATAGAATAAATAAAGTTAAGTTAAAAGAAAAGTAGAAACTAGAATAAAGAAACTTAGAAGTATAAAAGCTTAAAAGTAGAAGTATTTTAAGTAGATAAAAAGGTTTAAAAAGTAGCTTGTTAGCTTAAAGACTATAGACGTCTTAATTAGAGTTAAAGAGAATAATTGTAGTAAAAAAGAGAAAATTTCAAAACTTATTACTATTAATAAAGTGTTATAGTTGTAGTTAAGTGCGTGCTTATATAGGTAGCTAGTATATCTTATTAAGTTATTAATTATACTATAAACATTATCTAAAAGAAGCTAAAAGCCTAGACTCTACTAGTAAAAATATCTCTTACTAGTTAAGTACTTAGAGTCTTTTAGCTATTAGCTAGATCTTACGCTATTTTAAGAGATTTTTTAATATAACTAGAGAGATTTCCTAGCTATTAAACTAAAGTTAGAAAGGTATTAGCTTACTACTACTAGTATTAAGCATAATTAAATACTTAAGCTTAACTATAATTTACTACTATACTTAAGATTCTAAAGCTTAGACTTAACTAAAGTATATTAATTATAGTAGATTTTATAGAACTATTTTAAGTGTATTATATTATTACTTCTACTACTCTAAAAAGTATATCAAAGTTAGAAAGTAAATACAATTTTCTAATAATAGATATGTTTTTACTTAGCTCTTAAGTATATAGCTAGAATATTATTCTAGTTTACTTATACAGTAATTTATTATAATATACCTAAATATCTCTTATTATTAATTATATCTCTAGCTCTAACAAAGCTTCTAAAACCTAATATATATAATAGAGCTATAAGTATTTCTATAGTTATAAAGACTATAGTTATAAAATCTATTTAAGTTTATATTAATAAAGCTTTTCTAGAATATAATATAATATTCATACTACTATATATATAGATAGCTTTTATAAAACATAAATATATATATATTATAGAAAAGAATTTAAATACATATAATCTATACTAGTATTGTAGCATTTACTACTATTTAATAATACTTACACTTTAAAACGTTTACTATTCTTTTAGCTCTAAAAATATATCTTAGCTAGATTTTATATACCTTAACTTAGTATAATACTTTATAGTATATATTATTATTAGTGTTTTATCTCTTAAGCTCTTATAGTACTTAGAAGATATAGCTAAAAGTATTTACTTTTAGTAATCGCTAAAAAACATAAATAGTATAAATTAGTATTTTACTATTGTCTTTAATCTAGAGCTTTAGTAGTAGTAGTAGCTGTTTAATCTACTATAGCTTACTAGAGTAGTTTATCTATTAACTTTGAAAGCTTTAATACTTAAGTAAAGGCTATCTTTCTATAGATATATAAGACTATTTAATGTAAACTTTCTTTTCTCTAGATAGACTTAGCTAACTAATATAGATATACGCGCGTACTTATAATAAGTAACTTAAGAAAAAATTAGTATATAATAAGAATAAAGAATCTAAGAAATAAATATAGTAAGTATTATTATAAAAGATTACATTAGTAGAGTATATTAGTAAGAAAGATAAAAAGATAAGTTATTATTAATATTATTTGTATTTGTATAGTTATATCTATATTATAGATATAAAATATGTTATTAATATTAGTACTAAGTACTAATTACAAGTTTAAATAAATAATACTACTTTTATATACCTAAATCTAGAGTAAAAAGCTATAGTAGATAATGTTTTTATACTAGTAGACTTATATCTAAATAGTTTATAAAGTTAAACTTACTTAGTCTATACTTTGTAATAACTATAGTAGACTTTCTAGAAGTAAATATAAAATAACTTTTACGTAAATTAGAGAGAAATAGAGCTTTGATAGCTTATAGTACTATATTAATAGATAAGTAAGGTATATAAAAGGAAAAACAAAGTTTACTAGATAAGAAAAATTGAAAGAATCTAAAAGATACAACAAAAAGAAGATATAAAGAATAAGAAATAGAAGAAAGATAGAAAAATAAGAAGAAGAGAAAAGTAGAGAAGTTTACTTTCTATAACTATAGCTTAAGAGTCTAGTATAATTCTTAATATAAGATATTTTAATTAATTGTAGAATAGCTATTATATAGTAAGCTTAAAGCTATTACTAACTAAGGCTTATATATTACTATACTTAATACTTTTCTTCTTTACAGCTTTCTTTTAGATGTAGCTTTTAATACGTTTTAGTTATGTATTACTATCTCTTTATAGTTTAAGCTTTCTTTACCTTCTACTTCTATATAAAGCTTTTAGAAAGTAATATAATATATATATAACTTTAGAAACTTCTTCTAAAGATATATATATTATATAAGTACTTTATTTTACTTCTTTCTCTCTAGTTTCTTAGTTACATTCTAGCTTTTTATAAATCTTTATTTATATAGAGTTTATATATATTAAACTCTATAGCTAAATTTTAATTTCTAGAAATTCAAAAAGAATATTTATACTATTATATACTATAATATTAAAGTATTAATCTAGAGTAGAAGAATGATATATACTTAGTAACTCTATATAGTAATTTAATTATAGATATATATTCTAAATACTTTACACCTACTATATATAACTAAATAAATCTTATTAGCTCTTTCTATAATATCTACTATATATATAGTTTCTTAATAATACTAATAATAACAATAATAATAACAGTAAAAATATACTTAAAAAAGGTAATAGTAATAGAAGCTTTTTTAGTAGACTTAGAAGTAAACTTAGAGTTATAAATAGAGAGCGAAAAGACTATTAAAATATTAATATATTATCTATTTAGAATCTAAAGTAAAAATAAGCTTTCTAAAACATATACTCTAAGTAATAATAGAAAGGTCTTAGTAGAACAAGTAAAAAGTAGAGAATAAAGTATAGTATAATATTAAACAAAAGTCTTTCTATTAGCTATATAGGTAGTATAAAACTATAGTACTATGTAAAAAAACACTTATTTAGTAATAGATTTAAATAATAGTGTAAAAAATAGTAGTTTAGAAAAAGCTATATAAAACTTTATATATACAAAATAATTCTTTTTATCTTATATCTTTTCTAAAATTTTTATATCCTTTAAAGCTTTTAAAAATCTACTAAAATATCTACTAAATATAAAGAACTTTCTATACTAAACTTCTTTTTAATACTTACTATTAAAGCTCTCGTTCTATTAAATACTTAGAGATTACTACTTAAAAATATAATAAGAATTTCTACCTTGCAAAACACTACTAGCTATAGGCGTAGTATATTTAGCTTTTTAATTCTTTTTAGAAAATTTAATATTAAAGATAAGTTATATATAGCTATAAAGATAGAGCTAAGAAAACACTTTTATTAGGATAATAAGAAGTAGATTAAAGTAGTTACTAATAAGAGAAGACACTTTATAGCTTTATATATTATAGATATATATAATTCTATCTAAATATCTTTTTCTTAGAAATATTATTATAATTAGAAAAGAATAGTTTAATTAGCTTAGTATATTAGATAAGAAGCTAAGTAGTATAGAGCTTGTAACCTAAAATAATCTTAACTGTACTAAGCTTATAGTAGGTAATATAATCTTTAGCTTAAGATAGGTAGCGCTTTACTTACTATAGAAAGTAGTATATATATAGTATAATATTAAGCTATACTAATAAACGCGTAATAATAGATTAAATAGATAGTTAGTATTATAAAGATTAGAATAATATTACTATTATAGCTAAGCTTATAGATAATTAAATATAAAATATAAATTATCTAGTAATTATAGAAGTTTTATTTAGATATCTTAGGTTAAGTTAGGCTTACTAAGTTGTTGTTTAGAGTTACGCAACTATATAAGACTAGTGTTAGTAATACTAGTTAGTCTAGACAGCTCTTAGTAATATATAATAAACATTAAGTAGTTAGTCTATTAGAATTACGTACGTAGTACTTATTATAAAGGTAATATAAGTATAAGTATTATAAGTTATAAATCTAGACTTATATTAAAGATTTCTAAGCTTACTATTAAGTCTAATATAGTTATGTATTATTGCGTAGTAATATAATTATTTAATTGCTTAGTTTAGAAAAAAGTACGCTTCAGAATCTGTCTTTTAGACCTCGAGAGAACTATTATATACTATAATATAAGATATTAAAAAGGTTAATATATATAATAATTATATACTATATTACTTAACTATATTTTATTTATATTTCTATACTAGTATATTTAATAAAGTAATAAATCCTAAAAAAAAAATTATTATTATAACCTATAATTTAGTATACTAGTGTTTTAAGCTATTACTAGTAACATAAATAATAAGTTAAAAAAGCTAAATTATAGTAGTATTTTATAGCGTAAGCTTTATACTATTTATAGAAACCTCTAAGGCTTTATATAAAAGAAAGAATATAGCTTTAATATATATATAGCGCTTTAAAAAAGTATATTAGTAGGATTCTAGATATACTTTTAATAGTATAGATTTCTTTTTCTACTAATTAAGTAAAGCTTTATTTAGAAAACTTACTACTAAAATAAATAGAAGATAATTTTTAACTAAGACTAAATGCTCTAATTAATATAGAAGATATAAAACTATAGACTTAAAACTATATTAATAGAGGTATTAGTATAGAATAAATCTAAGTCAATAAAAAAGAAAAGCCTTAGTATCTTATAGAGTAAAAGAAATACTATAAGCTTTTCTTAAAGCTTACTATAATTAAAGAATAAGATACTAGAATCTCTTTTTAGTATACACTAAATAGATTATAAATTTCTTTTAATATCTTTTCTAAAAAAAATTGTTTTAGAGCTGTTATAATAGAAAGTAGTATAACTAGAACTATTATTAGTAGAAAATAGAGATAACTAATACTTTGTTCTAAACAAAAGTTATAAGTAGAAGAACTAGATTATAGATAATAACTAATAGAGCTCTATATATTATCTAGAGGTAGAATAAATATAATAGATAAGGAAACCTTTAGTAATAGTAAGTTTAGTAAATATATTAATAATAATTACTAAAACGCTAGTAATATAGAATGTAAACTTTTACTACTATTAAAATTCTAAAATATTTTAAAACTCTTAGCACTGTTATATTTATAATATATACTATATAATTTAAAGCTTTTATCTTATATAAGTTCTAGTTATAAATTACTTTTATAAAACACTATAGTATAAATCTTCTAAATTAGAGTTTTAACTTCTAAGTTAAAGTTATAGTTATTATTAAAAATACTACTTTATTACGAAACTAGTTTAAAGAGTCTTTAGTTTTAAGGTATTAGTATATATAAAGAATATATTAATAAAAGCTACTAATTAAAAGAAAAGTATTAGTAGTGTTATAGAGTAAAATAATAGCACTTATAGAAATAGCTCAAGAGTTTAAAAGTTATATTTAGTTAAATTAACATATAGTAAGAAGAGACTAGAAACTAAGAAAGAAAAGAAGTAGGAGATATTACTCTACTTATAGAGCTATTAAGATTAAAAAATACAAAATAGAAGTAGGCTTTCTAATTAGTAAATTATAAGTTAGCTTCTAGTTAGCTCTAGCTATAATAATAGAAAGTATAAAAATTAGCGTTTTTAAATTAAAGTAGTAATATCATATAAGTATTTTATTTAGTTACCATTCTAAGTCTTAAAAATAAATTTTTAAATTTTACATTTTAATATATATCTATAGTATAAACTATAATAGTTTAATACAAAAGATAAAAGTAAAATACTTTAGATAGAAGTAGAATAGCTTATATAAAAATTAGAATATAATATAATTACTTATGTAAAAAAAGAAAACTCTAGAAAGACTATATAGTATAAACTCCAGAGTCTATATAAGCCTTATTCTTTAAAAGTTTAAGATACTACTTATTAGCTTAGCTAGAAAGTAAAGTAGCTAATTTCTATCAAAAATTACTTTAGATTATCAGTCTATTCTAATAGTATATAGCTATTCTATAAGAAACGCTTAGTATATTACTTTTTCCTAAAACGTTATAGAAGTATAGCGTATATTCATAGAATTAATTATAATAATACTAGATACTAGAGTATTATAAAGAATATCAAAGTTGTAAAGATTATTAATAATATATATATACTTTACAACGTAGGTTTAGTATAGTAAAGATAATTTAAAAAGATAAGGTTTCTATCTTAAACCTAAAGACTACTTAGGTATCTACCATTAGAACTAAGAAAGCGCTTTTTATTGCTTATTATCTCTATATAGATAAACAAACTAAGTAAGTTAATTATATACTAAAAGCTTATCTACGTATCTATACTATAGATAAGAATAAAACTAAAAATTACACTTAGTTCTAGTATAGAATATATATAATAATAAGCTTTCTAAGTCTTTAAGAGAATCTCTATATTATATATAAAAAAAACATATTTTCTTAATATATACTCTTTCTATTTAGATAAGCAAAGTAGCTATTATGTCTCTTAGTAGATTAAAAATGGTATAGAAGATACTAAAAGTAATATTAGATAAATTATTATACTATAGTAATCTTTACATAAGTAAGATATAAGAAATACTATTTTAGCTTACAAAAGATTTAATAAAAGATTTAAATATTAAAAATTAAATAGAAAGCTCTATAATATTAATATTAAACTATCTTAAATTAGTAATAAGATTAGACTACTTATCTTTATACTTAACCTTTTATTAAATATTAGAATCTACTTATAATTTTGCATTAAGATATAAGACTAAGTAAACCTTTAAAAAGTACTTTAGAATTATTTTTTTTATTAAATGAGAGAAACTTAATATCTCTGAATTACGCTTAAAACAAAGAAAGACATAATATAGTACTAGATAAGAGTACTTAATTTACTAGATATTAAATTATAATAGAAATATAATAAAGAAACTAGATATAGAATTTTTAAATTATAAACTGCATTTTCAAAAATACTATAATTGAGAATAAACGCGTTAATAATATTAATTACAATTTATATAGTTTAAAAATTAATTAAATTAGTAGATTAGAGAAAGTAGTTAGGCAAAAAAAGAACTAGACTTTACTAGCTCTCTTTGTACTATAGGCTAGATAAAGTATATTTTTACGCGTCTATATCTCTACTAAGCTTATTTTTTTCTAATCTTTTAGTAATTATAAAGTTCTAGCTACTAGTAGCTTTTTATTATTATTAACTTCTTATTAGTACTTTTTATAAGTAGAGTCTAAGATATTTAAAGATATATGTTATTATATCTATTCTAACTAAGTATACTTAGTATATCTTATATAAAAATTTTATACTAGAGAATAAATAAAGATTCTAGAGATATAATAGTTAGAAAATACTATACTATAATACTTAGATCAGATAACTATAGAGCGAAAGTAGAACTAATATAATAAGAAGAGAATATAAAAATAATTTTACCTATATAATATCCTAAATCTCTATTATTAACTATAACTTACTTTATACTAAAGTTTAAAAATAGATTACTAAAAAATATAATTAGTATTATAATATAAGTTTAAGAATACTAAATATTTAGTATAAATACTTTTAAAGAATTATAAAGTATAGTAAAAGTACTAAAGCGTAGAAGTATAGTATAGTTTTATATCTAGTTATTTATAACTAAAAGATACTAAAGTATAAAAGTTTTTCTTAATTTTTAATATAACTAGTTAAGCTACTAACTTTACTAAGCTTTAGTACTTATTTAAAATTACTAATAGATTTATATATAGATATAATACTTATTAGTATAGAGTATTAATACTATACTTTTATAGTTTAGTAGATATAACTTTATTACTCTATAAGTAGATTACAAAGTAGCCTATAGGCAAGAGCTATTTAGCTTAGAACGTATAGAATAGAAGTAGATACTTCTACTAGTAGATTAAAGCTACGCGCTTATTAGCTATATATACTAATTTTATTATAGAGATTAGCGTTTTAGAGCTATAGTAGTAAATTAACATAATATATTATGTTAGGTTACTACTCTAAGTCTTAGTAAAAAACTTTAAAACTTTAGATAATTATATAATATATAGAGTATATATTACGCCTATAGAAGCGCTTACGTAAGTAAGTAAGTAAAGCTAATAAGTAGTCTATAGTAGTAGTTAGTGTAGACCTTTAGAATCTACGCTACCTTACACCTTTAAAATCTAGTTACTACTCTCTAGCGTAGCTAAAAAGTAAAGTAGCTTAATTCTATTTAGAATTATATTAGATTTTATAAGATCTTAGTATTTTATTTAATAATTATACTTTATAATTATAATTCTTACTTATAAAACTCTTATAATATCTTATTATTATATTTACTATTTTTACTCTATATACTTATACTTTTTAGATAGAATTTTTTAAGATCTAAAAAGATATTATAAATAAGACTTATCTAGATTAAGAAACTATTACTAGTAATAGAATCTAGAAACAGCTCTACGTATAGTACTAAGATTCTCTACTTCCAGCCTAAGGTATAAGGTACTAAGGCTAGCCTAGATCTTATAGTCTATTTACCAGCTAGCTAGTATAAGATTTTATTAGCTATACGCCTTACTTAAGTAAGTATAATATTATATCTTATACTATACGCACGTTAAATTACTTTTATCTAATTATTTTACTTCTATCTAGAGTATTATAGTAGATTAACGTAGTATTTATATTAGCTTACTACTATAGCGCGTGTAATTCTCTTAAGTTTTAATTTTTCTTACTAAGGCTTAAGCGCGCGCTATAGTAGTAAGCTAATATAATATATTATATTAACCTACTACTATAGCTTTAAAATACTAATCTCTATAATTACTTTATCTTAAATAGCTAATTAGTACTTATATATATATCACATTTTACTTAGCTTTAAAGACTCTACTTTATAGAGAATAATATCTATATTTATTTTATAGATTAATAAAATATAGCTTTTAAAAAAACTTTTAAATATAAGTAGTAAAGTATTTTAATACTTAGCTATAATATAGTACTATAAAATACATAAGTCTATCTATTAAAAGCTTTTATTATAGTAGATTAGTATTAATAGCTATTAAGTATAATAGTAAAAATTAAATAGAGTAGACTTTAAAAGCTTTTAAAATAGGTTTTATAATAACTTAAAAAAGATTTATATTATAACTACTAAAATAGTCTAAGTAAAGACTATAGTTAAAATTCTATTTCTAAGATACTCTATAAAACCTTTAGTAGATAATATAATATACTTTAGTAATAGCTATAAGTAACTCTACTTCTACTTATAGAAATAAAGATAGCTATTATTTACTAGCGTAGAATAGTTATTGGAATTTTTAGCTAAGCTAATAATAAATAAACTAAAAAAAATAAGGTATTTAAAGTCTACCTTTAGTATAATAATAGTATTTAATAGATAGTAGCTATATTAGTATTCTACTATCATAGTTATTATTAAAGACTAAATTATAATTAAGTAGTTATCTATATTAGCTTAAGTAAAATTATATTAGTAGCTAAAGATTAAATATAGTAAAGTGTTAAAATGTCTTCTCTATTAGTAAGACTTTAAGAGTAATATATTATTACTCTATATAAAAGTCTTACTATTAATTATAATATATACTAAATTTATTAAAATCTACTAGTAGTCTTAAAACTACTAGCTAAGTATCTTTTATTATATATCTATTAAATAGAGTCTACAAAATTAGGTATAAAGTACTAAATAATAACTTTTAATAAAAGTAGTATATTTATATAAGTAAGTTAGAAAGTAGACTAGTATAAGCTTAAAGACTTATATAGTAGTTATACTATATAAAAAATTTAAAAACTAGAACCTAAGTATAAGTTAATTAAGTAAAGTATTTATAATATATATTTTAAATAATATAAAACTTATATTATTACTATAATAGCTTAATAACTTTTACTACTTTAGTAAAAGGTTTCTATATTTTTATAATTAACATCTTTTTTAACTAGCTAATATAGTACTTTATTTCTATTAAAATATAATAAGCTAAATAGCGTTATTAAATAATACATCTTGCTAGATTTCTTTATAGAATAAGATATTTGTAGAGCAGTTACTATAATAAAGCGCTTTAAGCCTACGTACGTGTTAGAGGCTTCTAAGGTCTCGTTTAAGCTGACATGCATCTACGCGACGCGGACAACTCTCTCTGCGCCCTGCAAGGCTTGGTCCGCTCGTACGCAGAACCTGAGAACAGTCGTCGCAAATCAGCTCACAAGCTTAATACATCCGGTCGCTCTCGTCCGCCAAAGTTCGTTCACCCAATAACCTATCTCCGTTTGTCAAATGAAAGGTGAAC
>Ga0265798_10000356_pt1 | contig 81833 bp, 93 predicted proteins | sample P3T30metagenome_FD_192430 | JGI IMG/M metagenome (GOLD analysis project Ga0265798, IMG submission 192430) | Plant litter microbial communities from East Loma Ridge, Irvine, California - P3 T30 | ecosystem: Environmental > Terrestrial > Plant litter > Unclassified | place: USA: California... | reverse complement strand
CTCAGTTTGATTTCGTACTTCCTGCATTGTGTCAGTCTTCGTCATTCCTTTCGTGGGGAGCGATGCTCACTTGTCTGACAGTGTCCGAATGTTGATCCTATGTAGAGTTAGTCCCAAAATCAGAAAGTTCCATCTTCGTACTGACTTCGTGACCCTCTCTTCGTCTTCCAGTTCCGCACGTTCCTCGTAAGACCCTCCAAGACTGCTCTTCAGATCAGACTTGATCCTCAGCAGTTTCATGCTAAGCTTCTGGAGCTCGTTGTGGATATCCTGAAGCCTTTGCTTTTCGTGGACGTTGAACTTGATGGAGTCGTCCCCCTCGACGTTGACATCACATTTCGTGAGCACAAGCCATATATTCCTGTGTCCCCTCCGTCGTTCGCCCAAGCCATGAGCGTTTCGATACTCTCGTTGGATGCCACGCGACCAGAAGCATCAGCAAAGATCATGATTCTGTCTGCACCCCTGAGCGATTCCGTGGTAGCATCGGCGTGGGCCTTGTTAGAGTCGAGGGTGCCAGGCGCGTCACGCAATCCTGTTGAACAAACATAGTGGAAGAGTCACCCTCCATGGCGCCCACTGCTCAAAAGCAGATCGCCAAAGTGCACGCTGGAGGTAGACAATGTGGGTTGTGCTTGGGAAGATGTTTGGTGGTACTGAAATAGACTTGGATGTTGTATCAAGCTCGAGATACTTGAAGGAGAAGGCGAGTAAAGAGGTTGTGAGGTGGAGAAGAAGAGAGATTAAGCCTCGGATCGATAGTTGATATACCCGTCCTCGCAGCGACGCTGCTCGCACAAGTAAGAGAAGACGGCAAACGCGCCTCGCAAGGTAAGTTCAGACTCAACAGCCGCTTGAGGCTCGCGATAGAGGTAGAGGTGAGGTGTCGAGGTGAGGTGTCGAGGTGAGTGAGACTTTGGAGACGTGGTGCATTTGTCGAGGTGAGCGAGAGTAGGACTCGCGACAGAGGCCATGCCGATTCCTGTTCAGGCTTGACAGCCGACGTGCCTTCTGCACTTGCTGTCCTGGGATCTGATGCGTTCAGCTGTCTACAATTGACCGTGGGTGGAGGAGCGTTGTGTTAGGTTGTGTGGTGGTGGAAAGTAGATGAAGTTGCAACATGGACGTCAGATGCTTGGCCGCACCTTCCAAACGAATCGATGACACTAACCACACCGTACCCATCGTGCACGATCACAAGCTGCGGTGTAGACACCAGACCCCAAGACAAGCATCATCTGGTATCGTTCTCGTGCAGTACATTCTCGGGACATTGGACTTTGTCAGCGAATCCAGGCTCGCATTTGAAATGCTACTGATATGTCAACGAATATATAACGATCCAAACAGTCGACCAAACCTATACACCTGTAAATGCGATTTGAACATCACCATCCCTCAATCAATCTTCAAAGCCTCCACCCCCCTCATCTGCAACCTCCCCATCAACCCCTCCACAACCCCACACTCCCTCTCCCTCTTATCATCCCTACCCGCCATCCACATCCTCATCTTGCCCAACATATTCGTGCCATCCCCCCTCTTCCCGCCCTCCTTAATATTCGTAAAGAACATCCTTCTTTTCCTATCATCCAGCTTCTCCCACTCGGGCGCATTACTACTCCGCTCGACGTTCGGGTCCAGGTACTTGGCGAAGCTGATGAAGTAGTCGGAAATCTCATTTTGGCGGCGCACCATGACCTGTCCGACGGTGCCGGCGTGCTTGGTGCCGTAGCCGTTCTCAATGTCGACGCCCCACATTACGTCCCATTGGTACTGGTATGTTGGCACGGTGGAAGGGTTGTGGGTGGACATGGCGTTGGACGCGAGGTACGTGGGGCAGATGTAACGGATTGCACCTTGGGCTTTGGCCACGGCGTCCCAGTAGCGGCCGCTGTCCGGCCAGTGGCGGTCGTTCGGAAAAGACTGAGCGAGGAGCGCGAGGTCGGCGTCTGTGAGAAGCGGGTAGTGGTCTTTGAGGTAGGACTTGAAGTCGCCCACCGAGTCGGTGTCTTTCTTGACCTGGTCGGTGCCTTCGTTCGAGGTGAAGCCGATGATGGTGGGAACTTTGACGTAGTTGCCTTTCATCATTGCGGCGGGCGCGCCTTCAGTCCACATGCCGCCCTTGGGCTCGGTCGTAGGCGCCCACATCCATCGAGGAGGCGAGCCGCGGTCGGGGAAGTTCATCGGGTAGTTCTCGTAGTAGAGGTCGCCGGTGCTGGAAGCGCGGACGCATGCGATGTCGGTACAGTTCAGGCCAGAAGCGACTTCGTTCCAGAACTTTTCGGCTTGGGTGGGCGTGAAGAAGGTCGGACTGGCAGGGCTTTGCGCAATCGCCCCGTGGAAGAGTTGTTTCCGCCCTGTTCCAGGCACTGCAACATGGTTGTCTCCCTCGCTGGCTGTCATTTGCAGCAGGACCGAAGCTCCGCCAGCGCTCGTGCCCATGAGGACCACATGGTCTGGGTTGCCTCCGAAGTACCGGATGTACTTCTGTATCCACTCCAGCGATGCCCTCTGGTCTCGCAGCCCATTGTTATAGTCTCCGTCTTTCGCAATCTCCTCTCCAGACAGAAAGCCGTATATGCCATTGCGGTAGTACATGGTGACGACGATAATGCCCTTGTCCAGCTTTCCATTTGCGCCTCTCGCTCTCCGGCTCTTTTCGACCATCTCGCCACCATTGCTGCGTCCCGGTAGATGGAAGCCACCACCGGGAATATTCACCAGCACGGGCAAGTCATCACCAGCTTCGGCGTCAAACGGCGTGAACACGTTCAAGCTCAGACAGTCCTCGGTGATCCTCGTAGTGATGCCCAGCACCTCCTCTCCAGCCACATCCTCCCTGTTTCTCTGCTTCGGATCGATCTTCTGTATCCGCGGACACATGCCCAACGCCCCATCCCACACCAGCGGCTTCTCATTCCTGCCAATACCATACGTCCGATTCACCAGCTGCGGTCCCCTGAATCTGTTCTTTCCCGAAGCGCTCGCGGCATAGGGTATGTTCCAGTACGACCTGACCTTGTCCGTGACATTCGGCTTGATGGCTAGGTAGTCTAGCGTGACGATGTTGGGGTCGGACGGGTCCTTGGGCGGTGCGGAGAAGACGGGCGCAGGCTGCGGGTCGGGCCTGAGGCTGAGCGGCGGTATCCAATTTGAGCTGGGGCGGAGATCGGGGGCGTAGAGGAAGGCGAATGTGAAGGAGAGGATTACGCATGCGGCGAGACCGAGGAGGACGCGGCGGTCGAAGATAAGGCTGGAGTTGAGGGCGCGGATAGCCATGGCGGACGGTAGGGAGCGAATGGGTTATCGTGAGTATGTTCAGGTTTGCATGTGCGGCTTCAGTCTCCGGGGAGTACCTGATGTGCAATTCGACTTGCGGCGTATCGTATCGAAGACACGCTGCTCTGCAAGACGTGGAGGCCGCACTCAGGGCAAGACACTCGACTGCAAAAATAAGATGCAACGCCGCAACAACAACTCATTCAACACGCACCGAAAAAGAGTGTAAAGGAGAACATGACCAAGGCTGCGACCAGCACCAACTATTCTCGACCTCAAACCTCGTCGCAGCCAACCTGGCTCGCAGCACGTAGCCGACGAATCGGGCAACAGCGCGCGGTAATCGGCATTCGACGGCTTGGCGATGACGCATTGCATGATTGGGAGACTTGCACGAGAAGTATGCGCGATAAGGCGTGCCGCAAAATTAAATATAAATGGTGCGGCGTGGACGATGTTGGAGGCGTGTCGACGAAGATAGAGGTACGGTGTAGATGCAGTTCAGCCTCGTAAACAGCAGCCGCTTCCTTTCATTGGTTGTATGCGGAAGCAAGGCACCTCCAGGCTATGGTAGCGCAGTGATGGAAAACAATATCGCTGTTTTGTGATGTCCACGGTATCTATGTATTATCTCCATATCATGCAAGGCCCAGCCCGTCTTCATCGTTATGCAAGTAATCGCTCAAACGCCAACAATGCTAAAAGCGCCCAAAGGCTACCACTCTCAGATTCTGCCGCCTTCGACAATCTCCCTGCCAACAAGCTCCATCTCACCACTCTCAGCCGTGCGTCTGCGCTCGAGGATCCACCTGCTCTCGCCAGCTTCATCGTGGTCCCGCACATACGTGACGCTGTCTGCAGCACTAGTCTTTCGCGAATGTCCGCTTCTCCAGCCACTGCCACCTGGAGTTATGGGCGAAGAGTTCGAGATGGGCGAAACCATGGATTGACGGCGTGGTCCAGTCGATGTAGAGACCGTAGCTGATGGAGACGAAAGTGACGTATCGATCGATGGGGGACCTGGTCTCCTTTGTTGAGGAACGAAAGGCGATGCCAGCGGCATTCCGTACGGCGACATCGGGAGCGGCATACCATTGGGCGACTTTAGGTACTGCTCATCAGGGGACATGGATAGTGGTATTTCAGAAGACGACTGCATGCTGTGAGGAGATTGAAGCTGGGCTGATGGCGGCAGCGGTGGCATGTTCTTCGTGGCGTGACCGTCCGGACTCGACATCGAGTTGTAATCGCTTGCTGTGAGTGTCGGGCTTTCTGGACGCTCAGCAGCAGCGCCGGCGTCGCTGCTGTCTTCGTCTTCATCATCATAAGCACCATTGACTGCATCCATTAGCCCCTCGTCATCCTCTTCGTTGCTACCAAAACCATCTTGAATATTGGCTGACTCGTCGCTTTCCAGCTCGCTCCCCGAATGTTCCTTCATGCGGTTCCCTGCCGGACTTGACATCCTGGGAACGAACTGCATACCCATAGGCGATGAGTTGCGCGGACTGTTTGACGTGCTGCCCGGCAAGCTGGCCGCGCTACCACCAAACGCACCCTTTCGTAGCTTCATCAAGGCGTCGAGACTCATGTCTTCCTCTTCTCGCCATCCGTATGGGCTCATGCGAGCAAGCTGAGCTAAGCCTGGGCTTGTGAGTGACTGCTGACTATCGCGGTATTGGTTAAGACTGATGAAGGAGTTGCGTGTGCTGTACTCGCTACGCTCAGTGATTGGAGTTAGATTCGGCTCTCGTACAGCATTACGACCGCTGACGGTGCGACCCAAGCCAGATGGACCGAAGAAACCTCCCCACGCATTAGGCGAGTCGCCAACAGCTGAAGCATAGAATCCAAACTCTTGGCCGTAGAAGCCTTCGTCATCAAATGCCAGCGCTTCAGCGTTAGCTGCTGCAATCATTGGATCGTCCTCCATCCCTGATTCAAAGTCGCTGTAATCGTAGTCATCGACAAAGCTGGAGCTCATGCCGAACACGTCATCGTCGTGAGGATAACTCTCCGTCTCCATGCTGAAGCGGCCGTCATCAGGCACCAAGCTTGGTCGTGAATCGCTCAAAGAGGAGATGTTCTCGGTATCCAGACTCAGACGACCTACTTCAACGCTGGCCTTGCGTGCGAAACGTCCCGCAGCTTCAGCGCGAGTCGCTGCATCAGCAAGTGCGCTGTGGTATGCGTTCATGTTGTTCGAGTCAGGGACAACTCGCTGCTGTGCAACGGAGTTCTTGTGAGCAAGTGAAGGCTCAGACGAGTCCAGACGCCTAGTCATGGTATCGTCGTCTGCATCGTAGCCAGTTTCCGAGCTCAAGAAGTCTTGTGGGTTAGACGAGAGAGGATTTGGCAGCTCCTCTGGCGGTGGCTTTACCTTGCGGTCGTACAACGGGCCTTCCGGATCATCAAACATACTCTCGTCGAAAGCGGTCGCGTCGTCCTCATCCTGCTCTCCAATGAGGCCATCGTCAAAGTACATGTCATCATCGAGATTCAAACTCCGCTTGCCATTTGCTGGATTTGCTGCCTGTTGGGAAACGTTTGTGTCCTCCAAAGCGGATCCGAAATGTGCCTCGTGATCCTCTTGGTGTCCAATATCATTGAAATCATCAAGTTGAGAATCATTGATAGGTTGCTGGAAATGCTGCAACATCTCCTCAGACATGGCGAAACCAATGGCGTTGCCGTTGGCATCCAAAGGCGTTTGCAGTTGACCCATAGCATCTATTGGACTTAGCGCACCGAAGTTCTGCTGTAACGACAAGTTTGAGAAATCGAAAGTTTTGATGCCCGCGTCCATGCTCTGGTCTCCGAGGCCTTCAAAGTCGTCTTCTTCTCCAAGCATAGGAATTTCTTCTTCGAAACCGCCGTCCATATCGTAATCATCCATGTCGTACTCATCGTACTCATCGTCGATGGTGTTGGTGGATATGCGTACTTGCTTTGAAGCTTTCTCGGCGGCCTTTTTCTTGTGGCGTTCTTCCAGTATAGCTTCTTGGGCCGAGTCGCTACTACCGGATATCTGGAAGCTGAACCTCGACGCTCTACTCGTGAAGTGCGCCGGCAGTCCAGCGGGCTGGAACGATGGATCCGTAACTGAAGGAGCTCTTGATCGTATCGGTGGTGGCGATTTGGTTGACTTCCTCTTCTTAGGAGTCGCTTCAGTCGACATGTCCAGAGCGTCTTCGGACTCCGGTACAGGCGACAGTAGGCTGTCAACAGCACTAAATGATGTCCGAGGGGGTGGTGTTGATGTTGATGTTGGCGGAGGTGGAGGCGGAGCTGGTGGCGCATCTTTGGCAATCGGCGGAGGTGGTGGTGGTGAGTGATCGGGCGGAGGTAGCTGTACTGAGTTTCTCGCGAGGAAGTCCTTATTAACAAGTTGTTCGGCTCTTATGGCGGCTTGCGACTCCTCATAGCTTGTATCGTCGTCAAAGTGTTCACGGAACACAGGGGTGTGCTCTCTGTCTATTTTTGGCGGGCTAGCACGGCCTACTTGCTGCTGAGGCTGGTCCTCGCTATATGCATTGTTGTGTGAAAAGTTTCTGTTGAGCCTGGGGGCGTTGAAGTCGTGTACTATGTTGCCACGAATTCTCGGGTCGTAGTTATCAGGCATGGGCGGCATGTTGGCTGGCGAGCGATGACTGACAAGAGCCTCGTCTGGCAGCGGATCTAACGTTTGCCCAGACCGTCTTCTCATCAGAAGAGACATGGGATTGCGCAGGTTCAATCTTGACTTGCTCTTCGCCGGCACCGCTGTAGGCGTGGCTGCGTTCTTGCTGCTACCTGACAACTTGTCGCTTATGCCACTCATCAAGGACGTCTGTGACTTGGAATGCGCCGAATAGCTTGGCGATGTCACCGTGGGCGACAAGTGTTGTGAGGACTGGGAGGGCGCATCGAGGTGGTGGGAACGATGACCAGCAGGCGTACTGGCTGTGTTGGGTCGCGCTGGGGACTTCACGCTCTCAAAGCCCGGTGAGAGCTGCTCTTGCTTTTGCTGTTGTGGAGAGAGCATACCATGGCCATGCCTGGTTTGGCTGTGACTCTCACTCGAACTCGTCGCGGAAGCACCTGCGGACAGAGGCGGTCTGCTGGCTGGTGACCTGTCGAGCTTGGAAGCGACGCGGCCGATGGGCGGGAGCTGTGGGGGGTAGGGCGAGATGGGTGAGCTTGAGATATGGCTGGCATTGTCCGAGAAGCGCGGTGACATAAAGTACTCGGTACTCTGCGATGGCGAGGGCAGCGGGACAGCAGCGGGACTGGGTGCGGGCTCGGGAGACGCCAGATTCGAGGCATTGCGCTTCGCATGGCCTGGTCGCAGATAGGAGAACATATTGGAGGGCGCCATGATGTGCTCTAGTGGGCGAGGGGCGTCCGGCGCGACGCGTTGCTTTTGTTGAGCTACAGGGAGAGGCGTCTTTCAGTATCCACGAGCGGACACTGGCAGCGGAAGGATACAGCTGCCTCTCAGCGAGGCCATGTGCCCAGAGACACCATCGGGCGAAGAATTGAGGGCTAGAGGCGCGCTATCGTGGATGTCAAGAGGTGATTGGGAAAGTTGACGATGCGATTCCGATGTTGTACGATTTCGGAACGGCCAGGAGCCAAGTCATAGGAGACGACAGCAAACACGAGCCAATAGCGATGTCTAGTCTCGTGGAGGATTAAAGAACTTGTGTACTGTATGAAGTTGTGAATAAGATGATCGTCGTCGCTTCTGTTTTGTTGAAGATGCGGCCTTCCAGACCAGTTTCATCATGCAATTGCAGGGTTCAAGCGGCGCGTGCACATTACTCATGCGCCCGCCTACGGTAAGTGATACCATTTCGCGACTCTTCCCGGCTGCACTTTCCATCTCTGCCATGATTCAGTGCAATCCGCATTTGGAGTCCTCCGCTTTGTCTACTAGATTGCCAAAGTGTGCATTATAGGATACTATGGTACTATGGAATAAGGCTTACCACCACCAAAGACCCTGTGACGTCTGAAGTCACTAGTACTCGCTAGTGCATGCTGTGCGAGCTGCCTGAAGCACATTTGAGTCCGTGATCTTTCCACAGCAGCAACACCTCTATGCAATTCAGAAAACCATCTTGCTAACCCTCGGTCCCCTCCTCACCGTTCTCCTCCCAAGGTGCCTCTTGCTTACGGCCTCTCCCGCAGGCCAAGTAGGCTCTGGATCAGGAGCGTTCAACACAGTGTTATACGTCGCATTCGCAGGCGTGACCTCAAACTGTATCGTCGCATTGCCCTCCCGGTATTCGCTCGTTGGTGTACCCACAGTCAGATACGCGGCATCCACCTTATCACAACCAGTCGCAATATCGACCTGCTTGAGCGCGCGCTCGAAAATCTCCAGGGAGGCCGAGGGCTGGTAGAACGGTACTTCGTGGCCGGACTCGTAGATACGCAGGAACGAGAAGAGACCTGCTTGTTTGACTTGGCCATGCACGATATTGTCGCTCGTCGTTATGTTAGTGTATCCAGCGCTGGAGTATCCAGTCGCATTAATGAGATCAGCGACGCCTTGTCCACCGAGCCAATTGCAGTTGTAGTCCGCGTCGCCGTAGTAGAGCATGACCTGCACACCAGCGGCGAGGAGCTTGCGGCATGCTTCGATGGTGCCTGACTCGCGGTCATCGTCGCCCGTGTTGCCAAAGGCTGACGATACGGTGCTGGAACTGGTCGAGAAGTTCTGGTAAGCTCCGATCGCCTTCTGCACATCTGGGAGATTGAGATATTCTTCAAAGTAGCTGTATGGAAATGGGTCAGGTGTCAAGTACCGCATGTCGTACTCATCACGCCCGCTGTAGATGTCGTAGAGGTTCTCGACCTTGTTGTAGCAGAAGTCGTCTGCACGGGCGCAGATTGAGTTCTGACCGGTGGTGTAACAATGCTTCGTTTGGTCTAGACAGTTGCCCTCGCCATACATGTTGTTATACCACTCTGCTTTTACGCTGGCATTGTACGGGTCATAGTCGTATGTGTTTCCAGGGAAGACTGAGTAGTTGTAGTACGCTTGATACTGGAGTATCGGGTCGAACCATCCGTTGCCGATTAGTACGTTCTCAAGGTCGATGTTGACGGCACCCGAGATGTTCTTTGCATTCTGATCAAGGAAGTAGGCGTTAAAGACTGGGGCGTAATGACCTCCGTAACTCTCTGCAGCTATGATCAGTACTTCCTCAAAGACGCGTTGTCCATTTACCATACCTGTGGTGAAAGAAAAGCCACCACGCGAGTAGTCTGGGAATGCGCCTGCAATCATCAAACAAGAAGTCAGCGACCATTATGTACCTTGCAGAAGCACATAGCCTTACCCATAAATCCTTGCAGAGTCTTCCACATGTTCGGTGCGGCACCCTCCGTGCTGTTAGCTGTCAAAGTGTGGTTCGGCTTTGAATACGTGCCGCAGCTCCCATACGATTGCGCATAGTCGGGGCACGTATTGTTAGGCAGCTGTATGATGAAGCCACCATCGTCCTTGTATCCAGGAATCGGTATTGAGTACGAGAAGCCAACTTGGGTAGGCTGATCGATGAACAGCATGTTACTTGCGTTCGTCCACGAGTAGGGATTGTTGAATGGCTTCATGTCAGGACCAATCCCACAGGGCCCAAGTTCCTGGAAAAGTCCGATCATGGAGCTTGACCCTGGTCCGCCGTTGATCCAGACGGTTAGAGGAGCATCTTTGGGATCGCCGTTGCGCGCCTCGAAGAACCACCAAAAGACATGCTGATCCTCGTCGACGTCTGCATATCCTGAGTAGCTCTTGACGTTGGGATCGAGTTCACAGATTCCGGCTGGAACTTCTTTGTATCGTACATCGATGCCCGCATATCCTGTCTTCTTGATGAGGTCTGTAGGTGCTGGGACGAATTGGGCGATTGCGTCCACAGCTAGCAGTAGCACAGAAGAGAGTCTCGAGAGGGACTTCATCGTGTTTTGCTCGGTAGAAGCAACCTACTCTGTACTGGTCAGCTAGCTCTTAGCAATCAGACTTCACTGTGTACCTGTTGCGCGAATATCGCCCGATTTTCCAACTGAATGTGTGTGAGGTCAACCACGAGGTATCCCAAGTCCACTGGCGCCTTAGAATACTTAAAGCCCACAACGATCCATTCAATGTCCCGCGTATGAAATCCGCAAGCTTGCAGAATGCTGACTGGCACGAAGGACCTTCCAGATAGAGGCTAAAGAGCGGAGCACACCAGGTAAGGACTAAGATAGGGTAGTACGGATGACGCCATGGTGGTCTTGAACAACAGTACTGCGGGCTCATTTACCGTCACTTTCTGGGCTGCCATACTATGCCCGCAAGAGTATGCAAATCATAAGTAAGCTGGATCATGTACTCTGAAGTCCTTGCGAACCGAAGACGTGATGAAACGCGGTTTCTGTCCGATCTCAAGATCTTTGAGCCGGTCAAATGCGAGTGAAGCTACCCCGCCACCATGGCTTGATAAAGCTTCGCACGGAGCTTGTGCATGCTTGTTATCGGAGTACGTGCATGCTGCGTGATTGTGGAGGCGAGCGTGCGCTCTTTTGGGAAGGTCGGCGTGATTTCGACAGTACGACACTCTGATTGGATCCTTTGTCAGCCTTTGCGTGGCGCCTCTGAAAATTGGTAGTGGCGAAAACACAGTTCCGTGATAAGTTGCTTTAAACGGCGGCAATTGAACGCTTTAACATGAAAATGTGCGCGTGAAGTCCACTGCTGTCACCGCGAAGCGCCACAGCCGTCTGCCAAGGACTATGGCTGAAGCTTATTCACCTGGGCAGGCAAGCACGATGAGGCACGAGTGAGACTTCAGTATGTGATGTGTCGTTAAAATGTGCCTTGATGGCTTGAATTGTATCTCTTCATTATCCATCGCTTCGTATATGATCGTTACGTCAACGCCCTTGACTCCAGTCATGCCTCATCCAACCCATTGTCTTCACCGCTTATAGCACAGTACCGAAACCAAACGTGGTCTTGATGCTACGAATGTAGTACTGGTCCCAGTTGGTCTTTGTCGGCTCTTCTTGGCCGACTGGAACGCCTTTCCACTCCACCCTCATGACTGTAACAGCATCGCGGTCGTTCTGGTCGAACCAGATCGAGAGTGTGGAATAGTGTCCGGCGGGCCACTGCGCAAGTCGCCATTTCTGGACAATGTGCTTCGGCTCTTCAAGTTCGACAAACTCCCCGCTAACGTTTCCGCCAAAGAGCTCGAAGGTACCGCCAGGTTTCGCACCGGTGAAGTTCTTCGGTGGTGATCGAGTGAAGGCAGCGAGTCGTTGAGGGTCCGTGAAAGTCTGGAAGAGGTTGGAAGCGTCGGTGCGAAATTCAGTGCTGTCGCTGATCGTGGTCACATTGACTACAGCGCCAGAAGCTGACTTCTGCGACCCCGTGTCGGCCTTTGAGTCCTTGGACTTGTTGACGCTCGAGCTCGAGTAGACCTTAGGCGCCGAAAAGGCAGTGGAGGGGTTGGAGCCTGGCGCGTGCTGGATGTCTTTGCCGTGCTCTGCCATGACAGCCGGACCGAGTTTGGCGAGGCTTTTGCGGAGCTGAGGCAGGATCTTGGCTCGCACCAAGTCCTTTACTGGCTGCTTACTGCTATCGTCCGAGTAGACATCTACCTCAAACTGGCAAAGAGTTAGCGAGGGGGCTCAATGTGATACAGTAATACACGGCTGTGAGCGAAGGGAACATACGACATACTCGTCTTCCTCTGTGTCGTGAGCGACCTCGGGAATCGTGATAGTGCCGCTGGCTTCTTCGCCCTCTGCGTTCTTGCCTGCCGACCGCGTCAGCGCGCCAAGCCTGCAAGCAACGAAAATCTCTTCACGTACCTGAGTATTCCAGCTTCAGCACCACGTCGAAGATGGTGATGACCTTGCCCTTGCGCTGGCTGACATCGACGTCTCCGTCCATGCTGACCACCTTGTCGATCTTTGCTGAAACTCCATCCTGCTCAGCGGACACTTGTGACAGCTCCTTCTCGAGATAGTCCCTCGCCCAGGGTGCGACGTCCTTGTTGACCCAGTGCCAGTTGTTGGGGTTATGGAGGACCATCGTGGTACGTGGGAGAGCGCAGCCCAATCAGAATCCTTTAGTACTGTCAGCGTTTATCCACCTCCGAGTGGTCTTGATAGAGAGGAAGCGTGAGTAAATATCAGAGGTGACGTATAGTCTAGTAGCTAGTCCGCATATAAAGAGTACAAGTCTTCTCAGCCTGGTGCCAGCGTGTGTCTCATCATTTAATCAGAAGTGGGAAAAATGGTCTGCTTACCAGTTGCAACTTCGTAAATATAAGCGCCCGAAATACAGTCAAATCAGAAAAAAGTTTGAAGGGAGTGAGGAGATTGAAGAACAAATGGTGTTTGGGCGCTCGAGCTGTTTGCCGAATCTTTCTCGAAGCTTCGTACGCTAAGACTGTCGGCCCGACACATATTCCGATCACCGGCACTGCTCCCTCGAGGCTGCAACAACGTCTGCAACTCACCCGTTTCCATGACAAAAAGTCCTGCGCTTGCTAACACTCTTTCCTGCAATATTCGTTGCATACCGGTGCGTCTACAATCTTACAAATACTTCTACGCCATTTCAACCATGTCAGGCAAATTGCTCGCTATTGTGTGTACTCTGCTTCCCTAAGCGCCTCCTGAGGCGGCGACCTACCGATAACATTGAACCTTCAGGGGCTTCCAGGCATTCAATCCTATGTCCTGCGTTCTGACCAACCTTGTTTGAAAACTTTCACTTAATGCTCGCGCCTGTTTTTCCTAAATGTGTCGAACGCAGTCATGCCACTGGTTGCCCACCGCATTCGTCAGACTCAGGGAAGCTCGCATCCTGCGCACCAGTCACGAGTTCATCAGGATCATGGAACATACAGTGCTTAATATCTATTTGATGGGACCGCACATAATCTTAACCTGCTCACTGGTCTTGATCTCTACAAAAATGAAGACGACTATCCTACCACTGTACTATCACGCCTGCAGTCCAAGGCCCTCGAGCGCAACCCCAGCGCAGAACCTTGTTGACTTGCGCAGCCTAAAAATAGTGCTACAGAACGCTTGCAGCTCTCAGGAATGCACATCGTCCCAGTGCCAGGTCCGGTACTACGCCACACGTGTTTGGCGACTCCGTGTAGTTAAGCCTCTCGTCGAATGCGGAAACAAACCGTTGTGCTTTCCGAAAACAGCAATCCATCGATCAATTCACAAAGACACTTGAAAGCTGATAGGTCTGGCACATTTACGACATCTGACTCTCCTGTCTGTTCGGTATCTCACACTTTCACAACTTACAATGGCGTTTCTCAAATTGTCTCTCGTTGCCCTCGCGGCCGTCGCGCACGCAGACTTCGACAGCGATGTCGATAACGCTATCCATGTCCTCCAAGACCTGCCATCCGATCTCGCCACCGATTTCTGCCGCGACTACACTGGCATTGGCACCGGCGGCTATGGCTATGGCGGCGATGCTGCGTCCACGGTTACCGCGACGCTGACCTCGACGGTGCCTTGTGGTGAAACCCCATACCCCCCTGGAATCAGCACTGTTTCGAGCACGACGACCGTGACTACCACCACGTATGTAGACTTCTTCTTTTCTTACATGACCAGCATATTAATTTATGTTTAGCAGCCTCACGACCTACGTCCCATACAGCACGCCCGCAGCCAAGAAGCAGCGCCGCTTCCAGTCTCCTAGCTCCGCTTTCTGCGTCGAATACGGCATCCCCTGCCGCATGGTTCAGTACGACGAGCCCACCATCCTCGCGGCGTGTGGGGAGTTCCTTGGCTCCGGCCCCGTCACGACTGTCACTACTAACGTGACCTCGCCAGCCACTACATGCGCGCCTACTGGCGGGTACTACCCTTCTAACCCTTACGAGACTCCCACTCCCGATCCATACCCTGGATCTGACGAGCCTGTCTACGAGGACGACAATGAGGGCGGCGAGAAGCTGTACCAAAACTGGATGGACAACCAGGAGGAATACAGCAGCTAGATGTTCCGAGTAGTTACAAGAGCTTTAATATGGCGGGGAGGCGTAATGTAGTTCGAATCAGACCCATAGCATAGTCATTGAATCACTTCTTTTCAGCATCCACTACAAAGTCTAGGAGTATCTTCTCGAAGCCCTTCGGATCTTCCCAGAACGGCGCATGATGTAATCCTTCTAATCTGATGCACTCGTTTCTCCACAGGTTCTTCCACTTTATGCCCTCGAGATAATCCAGATTCACATACTGCTCTTCTGCCCCATTGACGACCGCAATAAGCACATCCTCCGTCTCCACAACCTTTCTTTGATCCACACCTTTCGCGCCCACTTCTCCGTTGCCGAGAAAAGTCTTCTCCAAGACCGTACGCGCCCGAACATCAGTGTTTCTCGCGTCCACGAACATCCACGGTTCCCAGAACTTGTCGATGCTAGCAGCTGCGCTGTGTTTAGAAAATGCAAGAGCCTCGTCGTCAGTCCAGCTTTTTTGGCCCACTAGTTCTAATGCGTTCTGCTCGTTCGCCGTTGTTAAAGCTGCCAGCACTTGCTCGCGCCCGAGCGCAGGCGGCGCACCAGTGAGCATGAGGCCCTTGATCTCGATCCTCTTGGTGGTGGCACACATAGCCGAATCTTTGAGTAGGTCGATCATCTCAATGCCGATGTGTCCGCCTAGCGACCATCCAAAGACAACAACGGACTCGATGCAAAGGTGTCGAAGGATGTAGATAGCGAGCTCAGCGTAGCCGCGCATGTGGTACGACTTGTTTGGATCCGGTGCTTTTGACGAGGAGCCATGGCCGGGGAGACAGAATGTGATGACGCGCCAGCGCGAGGTTATGGTGGCAGATTCGCATATGTGCCGGAAGACTTTGGAACTGGAAGAGTTGCCATGGAGTAGGAGAAGTGCTGGTGCGTCGTTCTTGAGCGCAGTGTCCATGACACTGGTAAGGCCATGCTCGGTCTCGAGCACGAAACTAGGACTTGCCATTCTCGAGATATCGGTCCTTATCAGTAAGTGAGCAATGAGCAATTGATCGCGTCGTCGTCGTGGTTATGATTAGGAGCAGAATTTATTGTGGAAAATTTTGGAACGAAATGCCAATTACAAGAGGTGACGCATGGCGCACGTGGGGTTACTGCACCAAGCTCGCGATATCTGTTATGTGCCCCGCGGCGACACAAAGAACGGTGTGAGCACATGCACCATGGATTTGATAAATAGTGAAGCATGGCGCTTGCTTGATATGTTGTGTAGCATGCTGGGCGCCCGAACCAGCAACGTGCTGTCTGCCCCATTGGTCAAGGGGCAATGGTCCGCACCAACTAAAATCAGCATTCTGATCAGTGTGTTGTGCCAGTGTCACAAGAAACATGAGCACTGTCAGCTAATCATTTCGCATAGTGATTCGTGAAATCCCTTCATGGCCAAAAACACCTGAGCTACAGGCGTCGTGGGATGTGTATTAGCAATGCAGTGGGAGGACGAAATGCTACTCTTCTTCGTAATCATCATCTCCCTCGTCTTCCTCCTCATCATCGTCCTCCCCATCCGAGACCTCCTCACCGAGCTCCTTGAGGCGTTTCTGGAGATGTTAGTGCCCCAAACTTAGATCGCGAGACATGCATGATAGCTTACCTTGTCCTTGCTTCTCTTCTCCTCGAGATCGCCGAGAATAACGAAGAGATCGTCGAGCTCCGTCTGCTTCTCTTCTGTGCTCTTCTCAGCTGCGCGCAGCTTATCATGCAATGTTTTGACTTCTTTGTCTTTGCCACCTTTCGAACCTTTGGTGCTCGCCTCAGCCTTTCGTAGTTTCTCTTCGGCATCCTTGACCTTCCATATCTGATCTTGGACCTTGGTCTTGAGCTCTTGGTTCTCAGACTTGAGTCTTTCGATTGTCGATTGCAAGCCTTCCTTATCCTCTTTGAGACCCTTGACCTGTTCTTCGCTATCTTTGACGTGACCCTGAAGATTCCGCAAAGTCTCTGTGATGGTCGTGATCTCCATGCGCGTCTTCTGCTGAGTTTGCTCAAGGCTGCGAATCGTCTCAAGAGCCTCCTGCCGCGCCTTGTCGGACAAGTCAAGCCGGCGTTCGAGCTCCATACGTGACTTGTTCGACTCATGGAGCCGCTCATCGTACTCCTGCTTCACTCTCCCCACAGAAAGTGATGATTCCTTCGAGATTTGTTGCAGCTTGTTGTTGAGGGCGACAACTTGGAGATTGTACTTGTTTTCCAGCTCCAGCATTGCCTGCCTGTGCTCACGATCCTTGGTGGCGATCTCCTTGTCAAGGTCGTCATGCAGCTTATCGTTGATACGTTTCAGTGTGGTCCGCTGCTCATCAGCTGATTGCTGGGTCTTTCGATGGTCTGCTGACTCCTGGTCCAACTTCTGTTCCAGTGTCATGAGCTGAGTCCTCAGTTCCTGGATGGACTGTTCCTTCTCGTCTCTCTCGCTTCGCAACGCATCTACGACGTCACGGTCGACGCCGTCGTGCGACTGGTGTTGCTCGATGTTTGGGTTACGATCAATGGCGCGCGTTAACCGACTGAAGTTGTCTTTGAGGAAATCTACGAACATCTCATCGAAGAACACTTCAGGAAGACTGCCACCACTGCTTCCAGTCCGTGGGAGCACTTCGAAGTCGCGCACGAGTGGATGCTGCCGTAGCTCAGAGATGGCCTCTAGGTACTTCTCTCGGCCAAGTTTTGAGGTGAGCACTGGTTGCAGTTCGCGTCGCGGCACAGGCGAGTCCTTTGTCGAGAACTCATACACCACCCCGAGCAGCGCTGCGCATAGTCCACGAAGAATGACTCTGTCGTCGCCGGGAGTCAATGTAGCCTGCACAAGGCTCTGTAAGCTACTCGCCTCGCCAAGAAAGTCATCTACCCCAGCAGCATCCTCATACAGCCATTCTATGAGAAGCATGAGATATGCAATCGATATACGCTCATCTTGGCTAAGTTGTAAGCTAGCAATGAGGTTGGCGGTCAGTGTTTGTATGCAAGTCACGACCTCCTCACCGCTCTCTGCATCGCCTTCTTTGACCTGCATGAGCGTTCCCTTCGCTCGAAGGTCACCAACGATGAGATGGTAGATCAAAGTAGATGCAAACCATGTCCTGTATGGATCAGGGAATGGCGAGGCTTGCGGACCAGCCAGTAGAATGGTCAAAGCATTGGCTGTTTCATCGCCACCTTCGTGACCGCCAATTGCGCGGTTGAGGAAGTGCTCGCGAATTTGCATGTGGCTGTAGAAGTACGACCGGACACATTCGCAGGCCGCATTGCGCAGATCGAACAGGTCATTGGGGGCTGGGGTAAGTACCAAGTTTAACAGGGCCTCGATGACATAGACGGAAACGACCGCGTTTGGTGTGGATGCTCCGTTTGCCGTAGGATCGACGATGGGCCGTACTTGCTCCTGTGCAAAGCCTTCCTGCAGCCTCGGGTTGCCTCTTATCATGTCTGCGCAGGTGTTCAGAGCCTCTATCTTGATGGCCATGGCAGTCGACGGATCGAAGGCGACATTGAGCAGTTGGCGTAGTAGACCATGCTTCTGAAATGCTGTCTGATTCTGCGGTGTGCCGGCGCTTCCCTTGGTGAGGAACATGCGCATAATGGCCAATAGACCCCAGATGTTCTTATCGCTCTGCGGACTGGTCCAGTCGTCTTCGTCCTCGGGGTTGGTCCGTGGCTTCTTTGGCTTCTTTGCGCCGGGCAGAAGTGTGGTGAACCTCGCAATGTGCCCCATCTCTCGAATGTTTGTCTGGTTTGAGGCGTTGTGGCGGATGAGGCTTGCAAGCAACGAGAGGCAGTCTTGCACGACTATGCCGCCCTGTAGGAGCCCTCCATCGCCCTGTATCATGTTGAACACCTTTGTGAAGGCATCCTCAAACACGAACAGCTTCTGCAGCTCTGGAGACGTTCTCGAGAGATCGGTGAGGAGGACTAGGCCCTCGTTTCGGATGGCATCTCGTGGATCGTCTAGGGTGGCCACCAGCCGCGAGGTGCCCAGCGGTGCTATGAGGATGCATTCCTGCGTTCGTTCCGGCCGTGCCAACGCTACAGCTCGTATGAGTTGTAGGGAATAGAGGCGCGAGTAAAAGTCGGGTGTGTCGAGGAAGTCGAGGAGGATGGTTATGTTATCTTGTCGCTACCATAAGCTCAGCACTAGCAATTGGAGACGGAGGGAGAGGCTACCTGTGAGAATTGGTCTGCTAGCCAAAGTGCTATCTCTTCGGATGCTTCAGGCTATCACTTCTCAGTCACGTCCTCAGTACTCCAATACATGACGTACACTCTTCTCGTCTGGGTGGAAGAGCATCAACAGCGTCTCCAGCACCACCTTGAGCGTGTCCACATCGTCAGCGTCCTGCGACAGGGCCGATATCAGGCCTCGCAGGGCTCCTGAAGCGACCGAGGCAGGGTATTCTTTGGCAAAGCTCCGCAGGCCGAGGATGGCAGCACGGCGGTCTTCAAGAAGGGTAGCACTCGCCAGACGGCTGCTGAGGGTGCTGATGGTGTCCGTGGCCGTCTGTTTGGGAGGCGCCTGGGCCTCGAGTACGCGCATCATCTTGGAGGAGTTGTCTAGGGTTGATCACTGGTCCATGGTGGGGATTATGTATGCACTCAGGCTGTATGCCACAACTAGCTGGAGGAGCAGGTGGCGTTCAATGCTAGTATGGAGTCATACGACCAGCAAACGAGCTTTCTACACTGAAGCCGCGCTGTCCTCACCATGCAGGCTCCACGTAGAAAATAGGCGCACGGGGCAGCTGCAACCGGACCCTGTCGTCGCGTCGGCCAAACTGGGCCTCCGCTTCCCGCGCCTTGGCGGCTAGAGGATCGTCGAAGAGATCTCGTCGCTGATGCCGTCCGACTTCACCTCATCAACCCCAACTTTGCGACACGCGCCCTCCAAATCCGAGGCGTCGCGCATTACTCGCAAAACTAGAGGCGCGCTCTTGACAAGTTGCTTCGCTGGGCCTAATCCGGACAAAGGCCGCGACAGGTGCTTTTCTTTGCCTCTAGGCTTTCTTTCGCTCAGACTGCATCGACATCGACGCAGTACTTTCGTCTGTTTGTAGTAGTATCTCGAATATACTACATCATCTCCAGATTGCAAGCATACGCTCTCAGCTTCACACGTGTCGCATGACAGCTCTCGACCCAGCTACGCAGCGACCACTCATTGCATCTGCTCCACGCGCGCAACGCAGCGCTACCCGCAGCTATGGGTGTCCCCGCCATGTTCCGCTGGCTCAGCCAAAAGTATCCCAAGATCGTCTCCACCGTGCAAGAGGAGATGCCCAAGAAGGTCGGAGACGATGTGGTTCCCGTCGACCGCACCGGACCCAACCCCAACGGTGAAGAGTTTGACAATCTCTACCTCGATATGAACGGCATCGTGCACCCGTGCTCGCATCCCGAAGACAAGCCCGCTCCGAAGACCGAGTCCGACATGATGATGGCCATCTTCGAGTACACAGATCGTGTTGTAGGCATGGTGCGCCCCCGCAAGCTGCTTTACATGGCCGTCGACGGTGTCGCGCCTCGCGCCAAGATGAACCAGCAGCGTTCACGTCGCTTCCGATCAGCAAGAGAAGCCAAGGAGAAGGACGATGAACGTGCCGAGTTCCTCAAACTGCTCAACTCACAAAAGGCCAGCCGTGGTGAAGACATCAACAGCTTAGAAGAAGTCGTCGAGAAGACTTGGGACTCTAATGCAATCACACCTGGTACACCCTTTATGCATCTTCTCGCAGAGAGTCTCCAATATTGGTGTGCCTACAAGTTCACGACCGACCCTTCGTGGAAAGACATGAAAGTCATCATCTCTGATGCGTCTGTTCCTGGTGAGGGCGAACACAAGATCATGAACTTTGTTCGCTCTCAACGCGCTATGAAAACGCATGATCCCAACACTCGACATGTCATATATGGCTTAGACGCTGACTTGATCATGTTGAGTCTTGCTACTCACGAACCACACTTCCGAGTTCTCAGAGAAGATGTATTCTTCGACTCTGGTAAGGACAAGGCATGCACACGCTGTGGACGAAAGGGTCACATTCGCAACAACTGTGAGTTCCCAGACGACGGCAAGAAGCTTACCGAAGAGGAAGCTGCGGAAGAGTGGGCTTCAGCCGAGCATCCTCCGAAGCCATACATCTGGCTGCATACCAACATCCTCCGCGAGTACTTGGCTGTTGAGATGGAGACGCCCAAGCGCACCTTCAAATATGACCTCGAGCGCTCACTTGACGACTGGGTCTTCATGTGTTTCTTTGTTGGAAACGATTTCCTTCCGCACTTGCCTAGTCTTGAGATTCGAGATCAGGGCATCGATTTGCTGATCAGCATCTGGCGCGATCTTGCTGCTCAGATGGATGACTATGTGACGAAGGACGGCTTCCCTGACATGCGCCGTGTACAACAGATTCTCACCGCACTTGCAAGCAGAGAGGCCGACATCTTCAAGAAGCGAAAAGAGGTTTCAGACCGTCAGGCCGCGAATAGGGCTAGGCGTGAAGCCCAGAACAACGGCAACAGAGGACGGAGAGGCGATGACAACTATGCGCCGCCACCGAAGCGTGTGAAGGAGGATACCAATACTTACCTCAACTCAGGTATTCAGTTCTTTGACCCGAAGGAGGCGCAGTCGAGAGAGACTCTCAATGCCTACGCGGCTGTTGCCCACGACCGTGAGGCGCAATCAAACAAGAGTGCCGCTGCACGTTTGAAGGAATTGATGAAAGCAAAGGCCGACGGCACCGCCACAGATGGGGCAGAAACAACACAGGATAGCGAGTCTACTCAGCTTGGGAAGCGCAAGGCAGACGAAATGGAAAACGCCGATAATGGCACACCTGGCCGCAACACACCTGTCGTGCCACAGTCACCAGCAGCAAACACGCCAAAGAAGGACGATGGTACCCCGGAAGACACAGTCATGCTGTGGGAGGATGGCTATGAAGAGCGTTATTACGAACAAAAGTTCCACGTCGCGCCCAACGACATCGCGTTCCGCAACAAGGTCGCTCGCCAGTATGCTGAAGGCCTTTGCTGGGTGTTGGCATACTATATGCAGGGCTGCCCTTCCTGGACTTGGTATTTCCCTCACCACTATGCGCCCTTTGCCGCCGATTTCGTTGGTCTTGAGGACATGGATCCTCGCAAGCTCTTCGAGAAGGGCGTACCGTTCCATCCTTATGAGCAGCTGATGGGTGTCCTGCCCGCGGCATCAAATCACGCCATTCCCGAACCTTTCCGCAATCTCATGGAGGACGAAGACAGCCCCATCGTCGACTTCTATCCCGAGGACTTCCTCATTGACCTCAACGGCAAGAAGTTCGCCTGGCAAGGAGTCGCCGTTCTGCCGTTCATCGATGAAAAGCGCTTGCTGGAGGCCATGGCCACAAAATACCCAGAGTTGTCCGATGACGAGAGGAAACGAAACGAATTTGGCAAGGAGACTCTGATGTTCTCACAACAGGGCGGACTATTTGACGACGTGGAAAAGGCGCTCTATCGCAAGGGTGTGAAGAAGCACAACATCGACCCTGTGCAGAGCCGAGCATTGCACGGCGAGATCGAGCCTCACGACTTGTTCGTCTTGGATAGTCAACTCGTCCCTCCTTTCGATGTCGACGGGGACAGTGAGTTTGAGATTGTGCAAGATGGCTCTATGAGGTCAGTAAACTATCCGCTATTCGAAGTCACTTGCTAACACATTCTCAGGGTATACTACGAGATGCCACATCTGACGATGAAGAACGCTCATAGGTCCGTCCTGCTCGATGGCATCATCATGCCCAAGCCTGCGCTAGGTCCAGGTGAGGCCGAATCCGTTCGCCGCCAGAACGAGCGTAACGGTGGTCGAGGTGGCTATCGAGGGCGGGGCGGAGGTCGCGGTGGAGGTCGCGGTGGCTTCGACGATCGACGCAGCAATGACAACATGCGCGGCGATTACCAGAATGGCGGACGAGGTGGAAGCTTCAACAACGGCGGAGGGCGTGGAGGATACAACGGCAATCAAGGCGGATACGGCGGGCAGCAGAACTTCCCTCCACCATTCCCGAATTCATGGCCCCCACCATCGGGTGGAGCCAACTTTGTCCCTCCACCACCCCCAGGCTGGGTGCCGCCTCCAGGTCTTGCAGGCTTTCCTCCTCCACACGGCGGCGGTTATGGAGGACCACCTGTGCCACCGCCCACGCAGCGTCCAGCATGGATGGGCGGACCGCCCCCACAGCATGGCGGTCCTCCCCCGAACCAGGCCGGTGGCAACACCTCATTGAGAGACGAGCGTTACTACCGCCCAGCTGATGACATCTTGGGCCGAAATGGTGGAGGTGGAGGATATGGAGGTCAGAGGAACGACAACCCGTACAGCGATCGTCAGCCCCGCAATGATCGCGGTGGAGGTCGCGGTGGCCGAGGTGGAAACCAAGGAGGTGGTGGTGGATATGGAGGCGGCAGCAACAGGCCGTCGTACAACTCAAATGACTACCGCTAATCGGTATGTCACGAGAACTCTACTGGAATCATTGATGAATGGAAATGTAAGATAGATATATCACCTAATACGGTGGGTGCAATTGAGTAGCCCAAAAGAAATGTTTGGAGTTACTTCGACATCAAGGCGCATGGCGACATGCTATCATGATTGACCTGGTCACAATGTTGTGTTGTCGTGTACTGCGCAGTGTTTGCGCATCGACGTGTCTATCGACTTTCTTTCACCCTGTGAATTATAGTCACACAGCTACCAGATTAGAGCCCTAGGCTAACAGAAAACGCTATGTAGAGTTCCCTGAGGTCAAAAAATCGTACTGTGACAGCCCAATGAACGCCAGAAAAGCATTCGGGAAGCGTACCCGACATGCGAATACCATGTTATTCCTGCTCCCGAAGCCGCTTGTAACAGAAAATTCGAGAATTGTTTTTTCTTCGAGCTGAAGTTCTTCCAAGACAGGGCTGCATAAAGCCCTAGGAATGTTCAACAAAGCAAAGTTTGGTAGCGAGCGCCTCAAGATCTGATAGGATCAATGTCTTGAATACCGCTCAGCTTTCGGAAAGAGCCGCAGTACGGAGACGGCACTTCGCATTGAATGCGAGGATTGGAGAGTATCTGATCTGCATTGGAGAGGAGCATGGAGATGTTGTTTGGGGAGTTGCACCTGCCAGACCGCAATCAGAACGCAAGGCAGGAGCGATGTGATCGCGGCAGTAGGTATCGTCTGAAGCTCTACATCTCTGCTGATGCTCCGGACACTTCACAACTCACACCGCCGGTGGCTCTGAATTTACAAGCCAGCTTCTCGATTCTTCCTGGATCTTGCCAGGCTGCAAAACTCACATCGTCGCCAAGTCAGAGTCGCTGGATACTCGCGTAGAGTCGCCGCATCAAGCTCGAAGATCTAGACACGACCAGCTATTCTGAGGTCAACAATAGGATGGATGGATATACCAGCTGTCAAGCCTCAGTGGAGGTGTCCTTTTTTGGCTGGCAAGTCGCTGTCTCGTACTCAAAGCTTCGAGTAATGTGGCTGAAAGCTGAGCTGTCCCATTAGATTTGCAACGAGTACAGCCTCCTCATAAGGACATGATCAGGCTATGTTGCTTCATTGGACTTTCATCTCTTGTCATACAAAAAACTCTGACCCTCTTTCTACGTTCTTCAGCACTGCAACGCAAATCTTCGGCCAAGATGCGTTCTCAGCTTGTCGCAGCATTGCTCATGCTAGCTACCCCGATCTTTGCAGTTCCAACTAAGGACTCTGACTGCGACACAATCGTCAGGCCGCATGAATCCATTCAAAAGGCCATCGACAAAGCCAAACGGGGCGACAAGATCGTCGTCGAAGCGGGCGTATACTACGAGCAATTGACGATTACCAAAGACGGCATCCACCTCATTGGCAAAAATGCTGTCCTCAAGCCTCCCAAGAACGGCCTGACCACGAACTTCTGCACTGGACTCACAAAATCCTTCCCACCGACCGAAACCGACACCAACGCCGGCATCTGTATCTACGGCAAAGGCTTCGTGCTGGACACCTACAACCGCACGCTACAGCATCGCAAAATCTTCAGAGTCGGCGAGTACATCAAGGACGTCGTCGTCACAGGCTTCAACATCACTGGCTTCTCTGGCGAAAACATCGCACTCATCGGCGGCAAGGACGTCAAGATTTCCAAAAACTACCTCATCGACGCGATCCAGTACGGCTTCCTGACCGTCGGGTCCGAAGGCACAATGGCCGAGAAGAACGTCATCACATCGAACTTCCCAGTCGTCCCGTTCATCGGAATGTGCATGGACGACAAGTCCGATGCGAAGTTCAAGGACAACGACATTTCGAACTACTACATCGCGCTGTGCGGCCAGACTCCTGGCGGCGAGATGTGCAAGAACGCGGTCAAGAATTGCTGCTACGGGGCCTTCATCGATCCGGGCGTCAAAGGCATGAAAGTCGTCGAGAACACCATCTCCGGGCGCAATCCTGGCTGCATGCCCAAAGACGGCACGGGCCTTGTGGTCTTTGGGGCGAGTGATACGGTCGTAGTGCGCAATACTATCGAGAACATTCGTAACAACGGCACGGGTGTGGGGATATTCGTTGGCGACGACGAGGCAACTGGCGCGAAGGCAATGGGTAATGTGTTCAGGAAGAATCGTTTGAGGGACAATGATTTGGATATCATTCCTTTGGCGAGTGCGAATGACAGTGTGTTTAAGGAGAATGTGTGCGAGGGGGCTTTGACACCTGGGTTCTGTAACAATTGAGTTGGAATTGGGTCATTTGGGCAAAGGCAGAGTGCTGCAGCTTCCAGTGCCTGAGGAAAGTAAATGCAAGTAATGTTATTGTCTCTGTACATCACAGTGTTTTCGCCGTACTAAAGAAGGTAAATGCCACAACTAATGAGAAGATCAAATCATAATCGCTACATCCAGAATGTCAACACACCAAGTTCTCGAGACCATGTATCCCGCCCAGTGCCACTCATTCAAGACGCTCCTCAAGCTCTTCCAAGACATGCTCTCCAGATAATCCAGGCAGGACTTCCTCATCTGAATCGCTACCGGCGGCGTCGTCGTCGTCGTCGTTCTCCTCATCCTCCTCCTCTTCAAGCCACTCCCAATACTGCTCGGCCCACGCTTGTACTTCATTCACAAACAACAAGTTCTCAAAGTTTGCGCGTGCGTGCAAGGCAGATATACGTGCCGTGCGATACTGCTCCTGGTCGCTCTTGCAGAAGGCCTCCAGTCGGTCACGAGCGAGATGCAAACAGTGAAGTGCGGCTTTGGCCAAGGCGTGGGAATCTTTCGATGCCATGGGCGTGTTGCAGAGCAAGACCTTCGTGCCGACTTGTGCGGCGCGTGAGTCCAGCACATTGTAGCGCCAGCAGTATAAGTTGTAGGCCTCGATGGCGAGTGGCGGCGGAGTTGTATCGCGAATGCTCTTCGGAAGTGTTGTTAGGTAGGTGTTGATGGAGTCCAGAGAGAGCTCCGCGGATTCTTGTGGGGTAAGGTTTTGGGGCGAGTAGAAACCAGAGACGTCGTCGAGTAACTTATCCACATTCTGGACATGTGCATTTGGGGGAGGCAGTTCCTCACGACACATGGGGCATTTTGTGTGGTTTTCGGAATTGCTGGCTGCCCAGTTGTCTAGGCAGGGCAGACATACGATATGTTTGCATGGCATCTTGACTGGTGTTGGATGAGGTGGCTCGGCGCCCATGGGAATCTCTTCCTCTAGTTGATAGCCCAGGAAACAAATGGGACACTCTGCATCGTCCGACAGGTCGGCATGGTCCGTTACCTTCGATGCCCACTGTGAAATGTCGGTGCATTCGTCCTTGAATCCCACTTCGATGGGATAGTATGGAAAACAGAAGCTGAAGTCCTGGATAGTCTCGAGCAAAAGTCGAACCTCTGCGCCTAAACGGCCGTACATCGCAGACTTGTCGATATCCGAGCGCTCTTGCCGAAGGAAATCAGCGTACTCTTCAGCCTGCCAAACCTGGTGATCCTGGACTGTCGCCGAAGCATGCGCTTGCTGCCAAATGTCCATGGCTGACTGATCAAGCCCAAAGTACTTCGCTGTGAACGCCTTCCGGTCCTTTCGCGCGAGCGCATCCCATGCCTGAGCAATCTCAACACCATTGCACCACTCTCGTAGGTAGTGATTTGAGCCCATAGCATATATGAGGAAGCTCCACATAGTTCTGAAGCCTTCTTGTACCGAATTTCCATCATCCTGTGCTTGATAGAGCGTTGCCCGCAAACGCTTCAGAAGAGCGTAGCGTGAGTTTCGAAGCTTCTCGTTTGTGCGCCCGAATGTGTTCAGACCCTGGCGTGCAGAGAATTGTTCGGGAAACGTCTCATGGTCCTGATCGACGGGATGATTTGGGCAGTCGTGATGAGGGTTGTAGTTGCTGTACGCAGTTTCGTGGTTAGCTGCATCCTGGTACCACGCTGACGTAGAGCCGGCGCGGATAACGGTGGATGCCGGCACCATTCGATCAATCTGAGTCTTCAGGATTCCGAGAAGAAGGCGCAATGCGTTTTCGAGATGTTGTGTTGTGTCCTCAGGATTCTCGACGTACTGTGGATTCTGGTAGAAGTCGAGCATGCGGCTTGCATAGCTAATCTGAAGAAGCCATGCGTAACGTGGGAAGCGTTTGTCGACCCGAGGTGGGGCCAAAGTTGGACGAGTCTGTGCCATGGTTGAGGTTGTGAGTTGTGAGTTAGGGTGATGTGGAGATCTTCTGAGAAGGAAAGTTGCTTCTAGAAACTGAGGGGGTCCTGGAGAGCACACAATCCTCCATGCATCGTTCACTCGTACGCGTGACTGCCGGATAGCTGGGGTGGGTGACTGGCGCTCCGTGCTTTCACACATCTCAGATAGCGCGTCCCAAGTGGTCAGAGGGAGGATGGTTTTGCAATACTCGGTGTCAAGTTGACGGCAACATGCCCATTGTCTCTTGAGTATCCCACTATTACATCTAGCGAACTCCAGAATGAAGGGAGTCCTGGGTAATCGCACTGGAAGATCAGGTCAGGCTGTAGTTGACACAACAACGACAGTATCTAGCTACTGCGCACGCTGCTGAATGTAGGGAGTGCCTTTGATGACTCGAATATTTTACTGAATTCCATGGTGATGTCCAGTGGTGAGCGGTGGACACGCTCATTGAATGAGCGTTTGTAACGTCAACGTCGTTACTGGTATCCGTGAAAGATGATTGTACTTGGTGTCAGGAGCGAACGCGTTTGTCTACGGCTCACTAGTAGGCGCATGAGATGGAGAAGGGAAAGAAAAAATAGCTTGACTTACGCTTGCAGCAGATACTCACTGACGCGACACCGCGCTCTTCATATCGCATCAATTCTGCTCTGAACTCTAGAAATCGCACCTCGCAATTCCTCTCCACTCAAAAGCGGCACCCGCCACATTCGAGACTTTTCGAACTCACCAATATCATCCTGACAATGGCGGACAACACCAAAGACATCATGCAGCCTGCTGGCAACGCAACATCCACCAGCAATGCGACCTCCCCGACTTCTAAATTTACTGATAATCGCGCCCTCCGAGAACGCGACGAAGCTACCAGGAGAGCCTCAGACGGTGACGCACCCAACAACGACGACCACATGGCTGCTCCTGACGACGACAACACCCTCTCCTCCTCTTCCCATCTCAACAAAGATCCCGCAAGTCCAATCAACGTGGACCGCTGGATACAGCTATACCACCATCTGCTCCTCATAGCCGCCCTGCAGCCCTCTAGGCCAGTCATCCATCTGAACCACTCGGGCGCGCTACAACTCAACGACGCATACACCAAAGGCCGTGTCACTTTTGAAGGGATCGTAGGGCCTTTGCCAGCTCCAGCGGACGCGGGTGGAATAGCTGTATTCAAGCGTGTGTGCGAGAATCTGGTCCCGAGCATCGTCGGCCGCATCGAGGAGCTGTCGAAGAAGAACTCCGAAGATAACTCTACGAGAATCCCAGATGACGGCACCGTCTTCCCAAACTCGCTGTGGGAATTCGTGATTACGCCGGAGATGATCTCGCACTACAGCCTGATTCGCGACCGCTTCGATGTCGACGACGAAGTCGTAGAGCCGGAGAAGGACCGAGAGCTGCGCGAGTTCCTCGAGGGAATCATCGCTGAGACGTACGGCATCCGCGATGGAGAGGCGGCGGCGCCTGGCAAGAAGATCAAGCTGTCGCTCAAGAAGCAGCCTCTAGACAAATGCGAAAAGTTCAAAACTGTGAACGACAAAACCCGAGCCTATTACAAGGCACATCCCCAGAACAGCGAACTCACGTATACGCAAGAAGACGAGATCCCAGACTGGCGCGATGCACTCTCCAGTCCCTCGGGGACGATATGGGAAAGAAGAACCAGCCGGGAGACTTCTACCTCCTGCCAACGAGCGAAGAAGTCTTGGTGCCGCCGCCCTCAAGGCAAGGCTTGTTGTGGACATACAGCAAAGAAAAGGGAGACTGGTACCGCGCAGACGGCAAGCGATGGAGACTCTCATTGGTGCTGCGCCAGTTCCGCAAAGACACAAACGAGTACACCCGGATTTTCAGCCGCGTAGACATGTCTGTTGACCTGGACCCGAACAACAAGACGTGGTATGACAAGCACAACAAGATGGCCCTCCACAGGTTTCGCACATGTGCGGGTGATTGGAGGGTGAAACACACTGCCTGGGACAACTCGGAGCTCGCTGTGCTCCATCGCAAGATCAACGCCGACATATTGAAGGATGGACTGGACGCGTTCGACTCCAAGTTCAACAAAGCGTTCATCAGCGCTATGACTGATAAGGTCAACGCAGTCGGAGGCAAAGCTCGAGGTGTTCTCTCCGTTGCCACTAGGTTGAGGAGGAGGAAGGGTCCGATCTTCGAGCTGCTAGGACGTGCACAGGCAATGAAGGCTAGAATCCAAGCCGGCGAGAACGTACCCAAGACCGAGCGTTATCCTCCGGAGGCCATCGCCATACCTGCCGAGGGCCAGGGAGAGGGCGAAGCGGAGGACCAAGACGGAGACGAGGAAGAGGGCGCAGAAGGAGCAAACGAGGAGGTAGGCGGCGACGAAACTCAAGACCATGACAAAGCCACCGGCAGCCTGGGAGACTTATCTGTGGAAGAACTTCAGGGCATCGAAAACGATAATGTCGCCGAAGCCAAACGACGCTCCTTGAAAGCTCATGACAACGTCGAGGATTTCGCTGACACCGATACCGATGCCGTTCCGCGCTCACATTTACGCAAAGGAAAGCGCACACACAGCCACAGCGAACAACAGACCGAGCACAAGCGTCCGCGTACTAAGGCTGGGGACGATATAGCTATGGCTGAAGCTAGAGCACGCGCGCAGGCTCCGCTCGAGGAGGAATCCGACGATGACGAAATGTTCATGCGTGGGTGAATCAAGAATTTAAATATTTTGTTGGAGACGGAGATTGAACCCGAGGTGAATGGGATGGCGAAGAAGGATCTGAGCCATTTGTTAGCAGTTGTCATCATATATCACTCGTGCTTGTACATACCCTCAACGGTATGGAAACTGTAGAAGTATATACGCGCAATTGAGAATCAATAAAATGTTGAATCAGACGAACAACAGGTGTACGAGAGTAACTTTGTAGACGCCCAAGCTCTGCGCAAGCAGTGAAGTGTCAGCTGGTGCAATGGGCAAGACCAACGTCCTCGTACGCGTGATGTAGCGCACAAACTTCCCCTTGATATTTCAGCCAACCTTTGAAAATCCGGTGTCTTCCTCCAGAACTCCTGACGAGGCGGTCGAAAAGCGGTGTCGTGTTGGTGAAGCCTCTCCAAACGCCGCACTGTTATCATAACAAGACACGCAGCAACCGCGACCCAACGACGCGTCAATTTCCCCACTTGCCTCAAAATTCCCAGTGCGTAGTGAATATCGGCATCACAAAAAGCCAAGACCGAAGCTTTTTCGGCTAAGCAGCCACTCTCACCAAACTCGTTGCCGTGCTTCTCTGTCCACGTGCCCATACCTGCTCGGTTTCTCCACGCAAGCACAAACATCTTTGGTCAATTGCCTCCCTTTTTTGTACGGAAATCAAGCCCTTTGACTACCAGGACTTTTCTGCACTGTTTTTACAGTTTCGAATTGTTCGCGCCTTTTGTCCTTCGTTGGGTTTCAACGTTCGTCTTCAACACCAACTACAGATCTCAGCTCTTCAACATCGACGCGTCTTGCGCGCCCGCACAACAAAATCGCATTTGCAATCACCCGAGTAACTGCGCTTCGCTTCCGTCGCGTCTGTCGCGAATCGATCGTCGCCGTTCCGCTCGACCTGTTGCGTAAGTAAGACCCCATTGTGCTGTTCTCGCGCTGCCGCTCGCTACGGTCTTGCTTTCTACGCTGCTCTTTTTTTGCGCCCCCATATACGAGTTCCAACTCCTGCTCCGATCTTGCGGCTCATTCCTGATCAGGACTGTAGCTGCTTGTGTCGACCTGTCCGCAGGCCTCGCCCACAACGCACATAACTTCTAGGACACCCACGAACTTCCATACCCAGGTCTGCCAGCAATGTCAGACGCTGACAGCCCCCTTTCTGGTGGTCGCTCTCCTGGAGACGCCATCGAAATCGATTCGGATCCCGTCGTCCCGGACATCCAGGGTGGTGAGCCAGAAGCTAGAGTCGTCGGTGCTGACACCAATGGTTTTGGAAATGCGCGAGATGGAGCAACTGACGAGGAAGCGAAGAAAGAGCGTACCTTCTCACAAGAGGACATGTCTGTTGCTGCATATCTGATAGACCTCCACCGTGGCACCAGTGCCACGCCCATGTCGCGTCCTGATGCTTCCTTCGCCATCGCATCACCAACCAACATCGACTCATCGGCCGACACCTCGCCTCACGGTCTGGGCTCGTCTCCCTATCTTCCAGCCGTGAGCTCGCCCCTCTCTTCCGCTGCCTACTCACCTTCTCCACCACCTGCCACGCCTCCCGTCGCTCAGGCCGCCTCGGCCACGACCCAATACGTACGCATTGCACCCGTGTCTGCGACTGCGCCCGCGCCCACTGTGCCGGACGTCAAAGCCAAGGTGCCCCGTAGGAAGCCAAGGCCAAGCAATACTGGACTTCCCGTGCCAGGTATCAGCCAGAAGAGACACGTCAAGGGCGGGGCGAACGGCGAGGAGACTTTTGAGCGCCATCCCACTGACCCGAACGTCGTCATCGCGCGCTATCGCGTCAAGAATCCGTACAACGACACCGATTACGAGCAGGTGAACGAGCTTCGCGAGGTCGATACCACCAAGACCCCGCTAGACCCGCCGCGCTTCGTCCTCGAGCCAGACCTCAACGCGCACAAAGTCCCGCGCCGCGTGCGCAAGAACGAGAAGAACGACCAGCACCCCGCACTGTTCATCGAGGACCCCACCACAGGCGTGTGGACGCGCCCGGCTGGTGATCATGGACCGGAGTTTGTATGGACTGTGTGCATCCTGTTCCGCCGCTTGGACTCCGAGACGGGCGAGTACCTGCAGGCGTACACCAACATCAAGCGCTTGGAGGGTGTCAACCCTAACGACAAGAGCTGGTCGTACGCCTACAACAAGTGGCTCGACCAGATCAAGCGCCGCCGCGACTCCAAGTATCAGCAAGTCGTCCTGAAGCACCACTGGTCGCACACCGAGCGCTCCGCCTTGTACGATTCGATCAATGCCTTCATTGCCAAGTCTGGACTCAACGCCTTCGGTTCGGACATGGCGGCCAAGGACTTGCAGGTCATGACGAACGCGGTCAACAACGCTGGTGGTATGAGCCGCGGCGTCGATGCAGTCCGCGGGCAGATCGCGTCCTCGCACGCTAGGAAGAACAAGGCAGTTCTCGAGCTCCTGGGGCGAGCCCAGCGTATGCGCCAGCGTATCGCTAGGGGTGTGCAGATCTCACACGAAGAGCATTATCCGGATGAAGCCATCCCACGGTCGCAGTTTCCCGACGTGAAGGGCGCTAATGGTAAGGCTCTGGGTAGTCGCAAGGCCGCCAAGAAGGATGACAGTGAGGATGAGATGGAGGATTATACCGACGCGGAGGACGAGGTGGAGGTGTCGACGCCAACCGTCCCCTGGTACATCGCTTCGCCGCCCGCTGCTGCCGCTGTGCTCGCGATCAAGGGTTCGGGCATACCGCCAAACCATCCCGAGCGCGGTACCGACTGGAAGGTAGAGGACTTGGAGGAAGACTGGTCTGACGCGGACTCAGAAGACATCTCGAATGAGGGTGAGGATGAGGGCAACGGCGAGGACGACAGCGAGTCTGTGTGGGAGGACATGCCGGAGGAGCTCGACAACGACCAGGAGATGGAGGACTTTGCCGGCTTGCAAGAGGCGATTGCGAATTCTTTGGAGGACCAGCGCGCAGATCAGATGTCGAGGGCTCGTACTCCCACCCAGGACGACACCGAGGCGCTGAGTGCTCCGGTGACACCATCTGCCAAGCGCAAGCGTGTCCTGGCCAGCGACGAGGACGAGGAGGCTTTGTCGTCGCCGCAGCGCTCCATCAAGAAGGCGCGTGGCATGTCTGGCAAGTAGTGTTTGACGGATATTTGGTGTTTGTTTAAGGATTGGGGAGTTGGAGGTGCTATGCGTGGACTGGGATACACGGGAGTGGCGATGGTTTCCGAGCGGCGTTGGGAGAAAAAGGAAGGCGACCTTGGGCCGACCGCGATCGCAAATTCTACGCTACACATCGCTAACGTTAGCTTGAGAGCACCAGGCGTTCTGGATAGTGAAACAGGCGGGGTTTGTTGAAAATAAGATCAGAAAATGAGATCAGAAACTTACTGTATCGTCTCTTGCTTCGCGGCGTGATTGCTTGCATCACGAGCAAGATTACCACGCGGAGATCGTTGCACATGTTCATGTCGCCTTCTGTCAATGATCTTTACAAAAAGTAGCGTGAGTCATTTGTCAAATCAAGACCAAAGACAGTCGCAAGCAAAGAGTGAAGGAGCTGATCATGACACATAACGGCGAGCGCTCAAAGCAACGCACGACATCGATGCTACAAGACAATGAGTGCTTAGGGACTACAGGACATACATACGTCTGCTTCCCAGCTCCCACTACACCGACAACGCCATGCTACGCAAATCAGAACCCAAACGCATCCAACAAGCTATTCGAGTCCGGTTCCTGGAACTGCGTGGGCGGGGACTTCTTCTTCGGCTCTTCCTTCTTTTCCTCCACCTCTTCGTCTTCATCATCTTCATCCTTACTCTCCTCGTCCTCATTCTCATCCAGCGTGCCCTTCGACACCGCAAGATCATTCTGGACGTGTTCTCGCACAGGCAAGTCCGCCACAACAAGCGAGCTACGCCGTCGCAGCAGCTTACGTGGATCGAAGTCGAAGCCCAAAGCACTCTGATTGGGTCCGTGGGCGTGGAAAGATTCGCGAGGCATCGCAGGCGAAAGCGGTGGTCGTCCAGGTGTGATCTTTGGTGGTGGAGGGGCCAGGAACTCCCATGTCTTGACTAGATCCAGCGCGAGCACGTCACAGCCCATGCGTTCGTACAGATTAGCGGTGTGCAGCACGAAGTCCCACTCTTCGCGCATGCCGATCATTGTAGCTCCACGGAGGGTTTGCAATGACTTCTCGCGCAGCTGTTTGTACAGTACAACGAGCGCTGGGTCGTCGGTGAGGTAAGACTTTGACTTGAAATGCGGTGTCTCGGGCGGGCTGAGCAAACGCGTCAGCGGTGTGACAACTGAGCGAACGGCAGTGTCTCGGCGACCAAGGAGCCAGTAAGCCCATGTAGCGAGCCAGCGGTTGCCATCTCGGGCCGCTTCTGGTAGGATCTTATCTTTGAGGAAGTCGAGGAGCACGGGTGAGTCATCGCCGCCGTAGACGCGTGCGACTGCGATGGCGAGTTGAGTGTCGCCGAGCTGGTTGTAGATGATGTTTATTGCATCTTGGAGATGGTCGGCAAGTAGGAAGAAAGACGCGGCATATTCGAAACGCCTCTTACCCATGAGAGCGTAGGCGTTCTTGAGTGCTGCCGTCTTCCAACGTTCGTCATTGAAGTTGTTGGCTAGTAGGCGTGATGTGGCAGCCTGCTCGCGGGACCAGGTAGCCATGCGCCACAGCCCGCATAGCACGGGCTTTTTACGTAAAGCGAGGTAGTAGAGAGAGCAGTCAACTGGATTCTTCTCGTCCGTCTTGGTGTACTCGTTTCGAGCTATGGTTTCGAACTGAGCACGCTGCAGCCGTTAGTTGAAGAGCCTGGTAGCAAAGTATGAAGGTACGTACCAGAGCATTTATGTCCGTCATCCACATGAAGATGCCACAGGCCTTTGCGTGCTGCCATAACATCCTGCCATTGAAGTGTCGGCTGACAAGGTCGGCGAGAATGTCCTGACTTCCCGAGTGAAATGCCCAGATGATCTCACGCCACGAGATTGGGCCTTTCTGTGACTCATTGAGTGCGTGCTGTCTAAAAAACAGCAGAAATCGTCCAGCATTATCATCAATTGAGCGACGATGCTTTTCTACCGTGGCAATGCATTCTACAATGTCCGCGAGGCGAAACTGTTCTCGACTTGACAGTAGCGGTATTTGCTTCGTTGTCAAGAGCTCCTTGAGATTGGAAGCTACTTCCTCAGTCACGCTCTCGGGCTCTACGTCGTCCGAGAAGTCCGCGTAGGAGGTGTGTAGTTCCTTTCTGGAAGCAGTCAGGTGTGCCTGCAGACGTCAGTAATAGTACAAGCAATAAGTCGGCCAAGCTTGCCTCATCCTCAAGAAACTCGTCCACAGCGAACCCTAGCGTACTTTCTAGATCCTCGCCTTCAATCCAGAATTTCAGCTTCTGGTAGAGTCGTAATAGTATCCGTTGTACAAGAAGCAGCTTTCCTGCAAGCACACATTGTGACAACAGCTGTGGATGGTACACAGGCAACGGTCCGTTGAGTCGGCTAATTGCGTTGAAGATGTCGATAGAGGCCGATTTGCGCGACAGCATACGAAGACTAGGAAACAAGGTCTCTGAGACTTCGACGTTTTCATCTTGGATGAAGAGCTGGTTGCCGGCGCCAATGATAAGATTGCCACTTCCTAGCCATACAGAGTCGCCAATGGGATGTGGCGTGATATCTCGGATACGCATGTCGCGGATCTGCACCCATGATGGCCCAGCGTTGAGATAATCGTATCGTAGCTGAGCATACACGATAACTCGATGAGGAAAGCCTACCGCCAAAATGGACTGATTGTCTGGTGTAGACGACCAATCAAGATCCTGGATGGCACCACAGCCCTCGAAAGTTTCTTCGTATTCAAGCTGCGCACTTCTTGTGTTCCAGATTGTAAGGGTAGTTTTTTCTGCATCAACCAGCGCCGCCTTGCGTATCGAGGTGCCGCTCGCCAATGACGGGTGTATTATTCCAGTTTCGACAGATGAAGTAGCGAGCCACTCCAACCGACGCTCTTTGGCACTGACACGGGCTGTCCACGACTTGATTTCTCCCGATTTGGTGTATGAAATCGCAACGTCGCGCGCAAAGGTGTCAAGGAAACCCGAGATGACGGGTGCAGAACCTGCTGGATCGACGGGTAGGATGAAAGCAAGGTTGTCTCCAGACCCGAGAGTAAATCCGGAATGTTCTTCGAGAGATACCTCAGCGTGACCGTTGGTGTAGCCATTGGTATGCGCGACACTGGAAAGATTGCGGCCGGTCACAGGGTCGTGGTCGAGTGATGGCAAGGTCACCTCCCAACATGTACCTTTCATCTCGGAGCTGATTGTCGCGATGTGAACGCAGTTGCCATCAGCTTCAGTTTCAGGAATGACCAAGAGGCAGAGTGGTTTGCCTTGCAGTTTGTAGGAGCGATGTACAACCCGAACAGCCTCAGGCCCTCTGGTGTCCCACAGCGAGATGTAATCGTGATTTAAAAAGACAACAAAGTTGCCTTCCTGAAGGAGCACTGTGCGATGGATGTGTTCGGTGAGCTTGATGCTGCTGTGTCGGTGCAATGTGATGCCGTCTTCGGTCGGTCGTTGTCTCCATACAATACACTCGTCTGACACTGTCCTGGAAACTAGAGCTCTTCCGCTAGCTGTGCGATTGACCTTCTTGATGGCATGTGAGTGGCCGGTCCAGATAGCTTTCCGCTGCATGCGCTGTGCTTGGGATGATGGATTGAACAGATGATCGATGCGCGACTCGAGCCATTCAATGCGGCCGTCAAAGTGATGCGATAGGATGGTGAGCTCAGAATCTGGCTTGTCTCCGATAAAGGCATAGAATTGGACGTTGTCTTCGCTAGCCCTCGGCTCCCTGGCAAAGTGCAGCTGTAGTCCGTCGACGTGCGCAACATTGAAGACATCCGTTATCTTCTTCGCTTTGGACCCAATGTTTTCAAACCCCCACGCAGTCATGTTGCCATGATCATCAAGCACAACGCATATTTCTGGATTTCTGTGGGCAACCTCAATTAGGTGATGCAGCGCAATGCCATGATCCTTTTCTTCTACCGAGGCCTGTCGCATCGCTCTCTCCGTAGCATGCGTGAAGTGTTTACCGTCGATGAAGAATGCAAATCTGGTCAGGGACTGCTGGTCTTCGCCCATGGTTCGAGGCATGATAGAGTCCATCAGGTCGACGTCCGCCCACATGTGCATTCCGTCCACGCCATGGTGCTCGCCGGGCACCCACACGCGCACCTTATAGTCTGCGCAGACGGTGTAGAGCACATTGTTCGCCGACTGGTCCTTGTGATATGGCTGTCGCCAGTGCAGGCCCGTGATGGCCTTCGGGTGGGGGAGGTAGAAGTAGTCGAAGCGCTGGTCTGCCGAGCCGAAGGAGGTACGTCGCCAGATTTTGAGCAGCCGGTCGTACCTGCCCGTTGAAGCTATCAACTCGGCGTCGGGCGAGAAATGCGCGAACTTGACCGGATTCGCAAGCTGCTGCGTCCATATCTGGTCCGTGGCGCCGTGTGTGTTGAAGAGAGTGAGAGATGCGCTGCCGACAAGGAGCTCATCTGGCATGCCCCAGGAGAGTGTGGTGATGGTGTCGTCCGGGTCTGGGAGGCTCATGCGCCCCTGCGGCGACCACTATGCGCCGTCAGCCATTGATCGCGCCGTCGAGTATGACGTGCTCACACCTTAACAGCGCCCTCATCTTGTCCGTAGGGCTGGTAGATGTGTATGTGTCGCGTCGAGCATGCCGCGAGCTTGCCGGTGCCTTCGTCGAATGCGACTGCCTCGAGCTCCGACTCCTCGTCGATATAGATGGTCTGGAGGACGTGGTTCGGCCGATCGAGAATTATGAGCGCGTTGCCGGATATATAGGCCTACACGTGATTGCTGTCAGCCGTCGGCGCAAATATGGGCGGCTCTGCCAGCGTCGTACAATGATCTGATAGCCCTCCCACAGGCCATGGCAGACAGCTTGCAGCTTCGCCTGAGGCCGCCCGGGCAGAATTCCGCGCATCGATCTGGAGGAGTTGTTGTTATCGATGCAGCGACATTGCTTGTTTCGTCTGACTTCTACACTTGGGCGCAAGGTGCACGTGTAAATGTGGTCTCTTCGTTGGGTGGTGGCATCACAGGGTTCGATGAGGTGACGCGCGCCGCACAGACTTGCAGTCGTCACTCATCAAAGTACTGAGAAACTTCGCAAGTGATCGCGTTCAGTGTGTCCGGGGACTCATAAGATACATAGAAGGGGTAATCATGTTGCATTCAAGATGACATTTCGATGTTGTTATCGCACGTAGAAGAAGCAACCTCGAGCTCGTGCAGCAAGCGAAACCACGCTAGCATTTCAAGCCATTGTCCTCGTCACGGCTCCCTTCACCCTCTTCTCCTGCTCACCACCTTCCCACTCCATCGTCACCGTAATGCCACGATCGTCGCCCTTTTCCTTTGCATACTGCAGTGTTCCCTCCAGCACCGTGCCTTTTGAAAACACTTGCTTTTGCGCGACCTCCCTATCCAAAAGCAGCACCGCCTGATGCCAGTGTGTGGGAGTGTTGCTAGGTCCCGTTGAGAATCCCAGACCTGGAATGCCGTTCCTGCCCCAGTTGATGTCGTCGACTGTCTTGACGTTCTGCGAGCTTCCTGCATGCAAGAAGAGAGTATCGAACCATATCGCGATCGCATCGAGCGAGTATATGTCGCGGTCTAGTGTCATGCGCAGTGGTACCTTGAAGCTGAGGTCTTCTACAGACACAGTCTTCATCTCCAACATGTGCGAGGAAGCAGAACCGCATAGTGCTTGGTCTGGCACGTCGAAGACACCGATCTCGTGCGTGTTCAGGAGGCCGCCAGGGATCATAGGCGAGAAATCGAAGCCGTACACGTCTTCCCAGAACTGCTCGCCTGTGCTTTGCGCTATCCAGCTGGGGCTCTCGATGGGTGCAAGGCGGATGTTACAGTGGCTGGGTACGAGGATGCCGTCTGGCTTCAGGTACATATCGCGTGCACGGAGGACGGAGTCCAGCATGCCCTCGAAGAGCAATCCGTATCCCATCCATTCGGAAATGATGATGTCGACCTTTGCTTTGCCGATCAATCGTTGTGTGTTGAAGTCTTCTATCCGTCCCTGGATGACCTCGACGCGATCTTCGTACCCGTTTTTGGCGACGATCTCCTTTGCGCGTACAGCTATGGTCGAGTTGTCGACTGCGAAGACCTTCTTTGCGCCAGCTCGTGCACAGAATAGTGAGAGGATACCAGTGCCGCAGCCAACATCCAATACAGTCTTGCCGGCAAAGACTTCGCGATTTTTTTCAACGAAGTCGCGGTAGCCCTCTGTCCGGACCCGATCCTCAATCATTTCGCGGTGGATGCCGTTGCCCTTGTACGAGTCGAAGTAGTCCTCATCTCGGTCGCTGGTCACCTTGACCTTGGAGAAGTCCTCAGGTATGTCATGCTGTAACTTGGCCTCGAATTCATCGTAGTCTACAACTTTTGTGTCTGGTTCTGGCATGAGATCGCCGAGCTCGAACAGCAATGCATCGTCTTCCAGGGTGGGTTGAAGGTACTTGTCGCTCGATGAGCCGTTCAAGTCAGGTATGCTGATGCTGTCGGATGATGTGCCTTTCTTTGCTTCTGATCTGAGGTAGTTGACCAGCTTGATGACTGTAAGCTCATCTGCATCTAGGGGCTATCAGTGTTCGTCCTGAATAGGAAAGGCGCAACGTTGGTCGACATACCGGAGCCAAGATTCGTGATGGTCTTCTTCAGATCAAACTTGTGCTCGGATATGCAGTGCTCCGACATGTCAGGCACACGTGCCCATTGCTGCTTGCAGAACAGGCATTTGAACGTTGTCGTATCTGGCTCGCTTGCGTCCTCTCGTATGCTCCCGACCGAACTTGCTGCGTCTGAGTCGGAATATGCCATGTTGAACTCTAACACCGATCCAGTTTCTCGGATCACTTCGTACAGTAACAGCGGCCCCTTTTAGAGTCCGTCAGAATAGTTGAGGTACTGTTGTGCAGTTGTGTGGCGGTCGAAGTCTTCGACGCTAGTATTAGTTTTGTGCATGGTGGGCGAAATTGCCGGGCCGGTTCAACGCGCTAGCCGTAGTGTCGCGCAGAGAGAGAACGTACACGCTTCCTTCCTCCTTCCAAGGTTACCATACACATATCAAGATCTGAAAATTTGTCTACCCCGAACACTCACGGGTACAAGTATGATCTACATGCAAAAGTACGAAGGCGCTTGTTTTCACTGTGTCAACTTTCAGAACACACTAAACGCCAGGGTCGTTAACTCGATCAATTCAGGACACACTAAATGCTAAAGAATTGACTCAATAGAAATCAATACCTCCATACAGGCCAAGACAGAGAGCGATCAACCTGGTAATAAAACGCATTCAAAGATGACAACTCCTTCAAACATATAAACTTGCTCGCCCCTTATCGTGGTTGACGTTCATCGGCCAGGTACAAATATGTTGACATGTAGTCTCAGTTGACACTACGTCCCAAAAAGTTTTCTCCACTGTCTACTCCTCTCCTAGCTCCTGCTCTGCTTCCTGCTCTACCTCCTGCTCTATCTCCTGCTCCTCGTCGGCTATTGTATCGCTCAACTTCAGACGCTTCGCTGGCGGCGCCTCTACCTCCCAGTTCTTGGTGAGCACCGCTTGCCGTTCTTCCTCAGTCATGGCCCGGAACAAATCCTTATGATTGTGGCAAACGAAGTCGTTGGCTGCCTTCATTTTCTCGGTGACGAGCCGAACACACCGAGAACCGGCTTTTGACCCGTGTCGTACAGTAAATGGACATTGCGTTGAATTAGATTCCTTCTTGGAGACCTTGGAATTGGATTCAAGCTTCGTTGCTTTGCTCTCTAGCTTGGCTTTCGCCTTCCCTTTCCCCTTGACGTCGGCAACCTTCCGCGTGCCTACCTGTGCGGGCGACGCGATTGCTTGGACGACTGGGTCTACCGTCTGGTCCTCCGGTGGCGGACGCTTGAGGTTCTTCTGAGTTTGAGCAGCTCGGCCCTGCTCCGGGCGTTGAAGGATATCCGCTATCTTCAGGGAAGTAGCCCGAGAGACCGAGATCTTGACGATCAGAGTTGTCTTCACCGGCATTGCACCGTTGCCGCCTGCCTTCTAGTCTGTCTCTCCCTCTCGTAGAGCCTCCGCCTCGGCTCCTGAGATCTCTGCAGGCTTCGCGGTTGAGTTGGCAAGGGCACGGTCTGGCACGTTCGCTGTTTCTGCGATCTTGACAGTAGGCCCCTTGACAGAGAGCTTGGAAGAGTGGGTGTGTGGTGCCTTTATGGCCGCTTCCGCAGCCATTGCATCAGCGCTCGTTCCCTGTGATGCTGCTGTGGCACCATTTTGCCCATCGGTGGCCTCTGACGGTGTCGAGGGTGTTATCGCTGGGTCAGGCACTTCTTCCAATGCATCTGGAGATCCAGATACTGTTCAGACACCTGTCCAGACAAGAACTTCCAAAGTCGAGGAAGTTGTGCGGGATGAGATATGTCCGTGTCCAATCCGATCTCTTCACGTATTGCGCGGTACTCTTCCATCATCCCAGTCGTGATCTTGAACCCTGCGGCCGCTACATGCTTGCCTTTGCTAAGTCGAGCTTTCATGACTTGGAAACTTGATGTGAGATGCCAGGGACGAGGAGATCGCGCTTGCTGACGAAGTCCTCTAGAGTGCGGTCAACGTGTTCCGCCGGCCCATCCGAAACGCTTGCGAAGTATGATTTGAAGTGCTCATACGGTGTAGCCGCAGACAGTAGAACAAAGGGAGCCGCTGGTTGTGCTAGAAGGCAGAAATTGAGCTCGAACCATAACTGCACGAACAGACACTCCTCGCGTGTCCAAACTTCTCCCGTTCCATGGCCGAACGAAAGCTGTGGGATTGATTCGGATGTGGTGTCATGAGTATGCGCGTCTCGAGTTGCCAGCGCGGTCGAGGCTGTGACCGAGTCATTCCTCGAAAGATTGGGTGAACGCGTATAGCTTCTTCGTGCCTTTCGCGCCTTTTGCGCCTTTCGCATGGGCTGGCCGGAGGGGAGGGTCCGCGTCTAAGGCGTGGGGCCATACGTTGTCAGCTGCGAATACCATGTGCCTCTTGTTCGGGAACTGGATGACCTTGATCATGATCTGAATGACCTCGTCGTCCCTCTGGCGAGGGGCGCCTTTGAACTCGTAACGATACTAAGCCTGAGTAGTCGCTAGCTTGTCCTCAAGAGGGGGGAACATTTTGACAGTGAAGGCGCGACTGACGTCCAGATGTTTGATTCGAGTCTCGAGGAAAGGCATCTTGATGGCCTTGGTGTCGATGCCAGTGCAGAAGCGAGGTACAGGTTGGGGGAGGAGGGAGAAGAAATGTGTATATAGCCTAGCGAGCGAAGGCGTAGACTTAGCTCAGGGTCTCTGACTCTGCTCAGGCCAGCTGGCGGGCCGGTCCGCCGTGAAAGAACCTGAGTGGTGTTCAAAACTGCTGTGGCTCCTCGCGACAACCTGCTTACCGTGTTAGCTATACCGCTCAGAAATCATGAGTTTGAACTTGAACCCATTACAATCATTGCTTTTCGTTTGCTGTTCAGCGCCATGGAACAAGCAATTGTCAATTTGGCCATTCTTTGATGTTCGTGAAGCTGTTGCAAGTTCTACGAGAGCTGGCTGTTGTCGACGCTATTCTCTCGTGCTGCTCGAGAGCCGGCGTCTTCCCAATACTCTCGGAGAGTGGTCGGCTGCAAAATTTTCCCTCGAAGGAGTGTAGAGAGATACGGGACTGCTCCTCTAAAGGACGTTCATTGTTCATCGTGGCGCTGAGCACATCGAGTCGTGCTTGGTCCCAACCTCGAGGTCTTGATCTGACGCTGTTAGTGGTACTAGTGGCCGGCCGCCCATCGTTTTTCGTTGTCGACAATAGGTCATCTGCCATTCTCAGGTTATTAAGAGAGTATATGTGAGCTGCGAAGAAGCTGCAGAGAGCCCTTCGACCTCGAGGGAAGCCAGCAGCTCAGGCATGCATGAGATCGATGTTGTGGACCCATGCTGTGTACAACACGAGCCGATAAAAGGTGTGCAGTCTGACCATTCGTGAAGCACAGTACATTCACCAATGAACATTATGCTAGCTGTTGGAGACGCTCGTGAGCCGAGTACAGGGACGATGCAAATGGGAGGAGCGGGACAGGCACGAAGCGAAGCAAGAAAGGGAGAACGCGTGCGCGTCTCGGCGGCCGTGGCATCGCGCTAACCATCCATGTGCACCCACAGAAGTAGAGACACCAAACTTGGTGCGCTGTCGAACATATCAGTGCGCACGAATGTCGCGCGATGTCTGCCATACGAAAATGCTCGTTTCTTTTGGGTCACCAACTTTGGCGTTCAGTGCGTCCTGAAGGTTGACACAATAGATACGAGCCCCTTGGTACCGCCAACCCCGCCTTCTATCGCGACTGCCGGATCTATGTGTACGATTCTTCTCTTGCAACCCCGGCCGGTCCAACAACACCACAGCGTTTGCAAAAAGCAATGTCGGCCCACCAGTGCCTCGACCACTTGATCCTCTTCGTCCCGGTTGATCCGGAGATACAGTTTCCTAAACTGCCGTCCTTCTTTGAGAAGAATTTCGCGATCACTCCAGGAGGACACCACGCCGACGGCGCCACCTCGAACACGCTCATTCTCCTTGCAGACGGCTGCTACATTGAGCTTATAAGCTTTGTCGATACTGCAAAGGCCACTGATCATTGGTGGGGCCCTAACCCTGCTTATGTCGGGTGGAAAGATTGGTGTCTTACCAATTCCCATTCTCCCGAGGAGAGTCACGACGGTGTGAGAGAGACTCACATCAAACCTATCCAAGGAGGAAGGAAACGCGCCGACGGAGTCGATGTCAAATGGGCTGTGACATTTCCCAAGGGCGAGAAAGGAGGACAAGACATCCGAGGCCGAATTCCATTTTTCTGCCACGACATCACAGACCGCAGTATCCGTGTACCAATATCGGCAGATAGGACTACCCATCCTTGTGGTGCGTTGGGCGTCCAGCAGCTCACCATCGTCGTCAGAGATCGGTCTCTACTCAACGAGACAAAAGCTGCTTATGCCTCTATTCTTGGAAGTGAAGGACTTCAAAGAGGCGATGAAAGCTACTTTCGACTCAAGCGAGTGTACCAGGTTCAAGCGTTGGTAACCGGACCTACAATCGTGCTGCGACTACCTAAAGACAGGGCGGAGACGGATGCGAGCTTGAAGACTGGCTTCTCGTGTGGAGATGTAGTGCTAGGCGTAGAAGCCGGAGGCAACAAGCGACTAGGATCAAAAGAGAGGCTCGACGGAGGCGAGGAGGATGTCAGAGGTTTGTGGTTGGAGTATGTCTAAGCTGTGGCAGGGCAAAGGTCTTCAGCCTAGCCCGAGCCAGAAATACTGTAAGATGGGTATCATCCCTCTCACTAACGTATGTTATAAGCGAGTTGCGAATATAAGCGAGCTGCGAGCCCCAAAACACACCAAAAAGCAGGTTCTTAGCGACTTAATATCTCAACACCTGCTAAATAGATTAGAGTTAAAATCTTATTGCAAAGCTGCATATATACAAGCATTTAAAGACTATAGTTACAAGACTATAGATAACTAAAGCGATTATAAAATTATCAAGCAAAACCTGAAAATCCCTCCTTTTTCAGCCCCCAAATACTATATCCCTATATCTGGAGTACTTGTAGCTCTGCAACTCTAGATTTGTTAAGAGAATATACATACAGCTCTAAAATAACAATGTTAGAGAAATCAATTCTGCGGTTGTTGAGATATCAAGTTGCTAAAAACCTGCTTTTTGGTGTGTTTTGGGGCTCGCAGCTCGCTTATATTCGCAACTCGCTTATAACATACGTTAATCCCGAGTAACTTATGGTGCTATGGTGCTATGGTGCTTAGTAGCAGCTCGAACACGCTCCCTTTCACTTACACCTTCGCCAAGCGGGAAGAGCCAAATTAGCTCTCCGAGTCCCTACTATCCCTGAATGTAGTTTCCTCACTCACTAACAGTTCTCTCCCACGACCTCCCTCAACCTCGACAGTCACCAAGCAACCAAAAATACTGTTGCACTCGACCTACGCAGCATACAAGACATGTCGAGCATTACAATGGAGTCCACGTTTGCCCAGCACAGAGCACACCTCCGACCAGCCTTCCTGACTCTCTGCCATGTTTGCGCTCCAAGCACCATTATCCCGGGTACGTATCAGTACTTGCTGGTAACACCAGCCGGGGTTCAACATGTGAACTTTCAAAAGAGTCACACGAGGAACTCTGGGTTGCGACAAAGGGACCTGTACTTCTGTGCGTCGCTCTCTTTGCCTATGGGCTATTGGTCAACGCGACCAAAAATGTTGTCGCTTTCTACATGGTTGCATGTATCCTCTGGATCGTCTACGGTGCCGCGAGAGATTTGGAGCCAACACAAGGGACGGCTCAAAATTTTACCGCTTTTATTGAAGCCCCTGGTACGCAAGAGGATGTGTCCGGGAAGGTGATGCCCTGGCTTGTAACACTCCCTTCCGCTTCCTCGACTACCACAACCGAGAACCCTCTCATGGTGCCGAGCCATTCCATCAGCGACAAATATCCTGAGGACCACCAGACAACTAGTACAGTCAGCTTTGAACAGACATGCGTCAACTTTCGACGCTTAGTCGACCTCTTCGACACCTACGACGACCACAACGATGTTCTAGTATGGATGGACAGCCTTGCTGGGCTCTTTGGACTCGAGTCACTGGCGGAATCGGTTCTACAGCACATTCCCATCGCTGACACCGACTTCGGAAACGGTAGCCTGGAACAGCTCGAATAGCGACACGCCCAACTCATGCATCAGCACGCCTATCCGACCTTCAACGAAGGCAACTTAGACCACACCCTCCAATTGCGCTATCACTTCAATTTGCTCAACGTCTTCTGCGACGACCACGATTCCGACAGTGACGAGAGCCCTCCCACAGAGCCCGGTCGATCTGCATGTCAAGACGCTACGGACATTGACTTCATCTTTCTGCAGCTAAAGGATCGCCTCTCCAAGGATGTTCTTGATCATCTCCAGCGGCACGACGCGGACTTCTGGTATAAGTACCGAAGCTGGTTCTCGGGCGCGAATGTTTGTTTGGCTGCCCTGGTACTTCGTTGGCACGATTTGCACTCGCCACCAGGCACAATCAAGAACTTTCAAGATGTCATTATGGCCGACGTCGTTCGTGTCAGGCGCTTCACCCCAGAGTGTGCTGAGGAAGAGCGACACTCGTGTGGACTAGATTCTGGGTCAAGACCTTACTTTAACAGCAACGAAAAATGGGCGATGAACCAGGGCGCAATCGAGCACAACATGTGCTCCAACCTCAACCCAGAGTTGTCGAACCTCCAGAAGATCATGCAAAGTGACGCAGCGTATGCCAAGCCACACGGTGGTAACCCAATTCCGAGGTGGCTTGTGGACATCAATGAAAAGCAGCTGCTCGATGCCAATGCGTTCGAGCTGTGCTGCTGTGGAAAGAAGGCTACCGACTCCGTCGCTGCGTATCGAGATGAGGCCGAGCTCAATTGCCGACCATCGAAGTCGTGTTTCTCGGACTTTCCGCTAACTAGTCTTCGTCGGCCAACACGTACATGACGGCTTCCATGAGCCGCAGGTGAAGGAGACTAGGTCGGTATCGCGTTTCAAGAAGTTCCGCCAAATCTGCAATCGCCATAGGTTAGTAACGGACAGCGTCTCTCTATTTGAGTCGTCGAAGTAAGCATGAAATGCGAACAGATGAGCTAGAGTGCTTTGTTCGTCAAGGGAGTTGTCCCGTAGAAGACATCAGACGAAAATTACATGCCGAAAGATCGTTTTACGATTTAGGCATCTACGATGCTACGTTGTTTCCCGTTTCAGATATGCCGACTCTATAGCTGCATTTCTGAGCTCGGGGCAAATTTCACACGTCCACACCATGTTGGAAGTTCTCATCTGCTAGCGATGCGTCTCTTCTGTCACGAGCTTTTGATATCCTGGGATTATGAGTGGACCGCTAGCTTCCAGACATTCGTTGTCAGCACTCTTGGCTGAGCGGTCAATACTCGCCAGTCATATTCACCTTCACCTGGCACGCAACTTGCATTAGCGTTACAAAGTCGGGCGTGCACGTGCCCGGGCGTTCTCCATTGCTACGTGAAAGAGCAGCAGTCGATCACAACAACTTTCGGCCGCACTACGCATTTTGGAGCTCGATTGCTCTTCAACTGCCAAAAGACGCTCTCAACATGGCCGGCCCAGTGGATTGGACACGCGTATCGAGCGCCGAGTTGGAGAGTCTCGCAAACGCACTGCGCATCAAAGACGCCACTGATAGCTACACCGATGACTACGGCGGATCCTCGCAGACCAGCGGTGCCGAGCATGTGCAAGCACAAAACGAAACTTACGTGTTGATCCTCATCGATGCGCACAGCCATCCAGTCAGTCTTTGCGCACACAGCTTGGAAATCATACTGACGACTCGCATATCGTCGCCACGTCCGATGTCACCGTGGCTGGTCTCTCGTCGGCCATTGCAGATGTATTGCCACAGCTTCTACCCGGTGCTGAGGTAGAGGACTACCGCCTTGACATCCGCGTCTTCGTCAACTCGCGCAATCTAAAGGGCGGCAGATACAACGGTTTCCATGCTTTCGCCAACGAGACTACCGAGCATCCAGAATTCGGCATCAGCAGTGTCTACACTGAAGACGACCTGGGGCCAGAGCAGATGGTTGCAAGTATGTCACAAGCTCGAGCTTATAAGCAATGATCGCGCTTTTGCAACCACATTGGCTAACAACAACGATGGCAGATTCCTTCTTATATGGACTCGGCGACCCGAACTGTAAGCACGTGCTATTCGCAGCTTGGAAGTAGCTCGGATACTTGTCTCTGCTCCAGACACCGTCGCCAAAAGTGACAGTTGTGGTAGGCAAAGCTATGGAGGCCGGATACGATACTGTCCCATTACCGTGCAAGTTCGCCCGCATCCCAGCAGTCTTCGGCTTCGCCTCATGCAGCGATCGATTGGTGAAGGACTATCGTGCAACCGGAGAGTTCAACGCCATCGGTGCGCTCGTAGCTGAAGCGACCTCACCCCAGGTAAATGACACGGCAGATAATAGCGATGAATTTTCTAACATGTGTTCAGACAACGAACGGGAAACATGTCTGACACCTTCTGCATGCCCCAGCTACCGTCAAGACCTAGGCTAGTGAGTCGATACTTATGCTAAAGTCATTAAAGCTGCAACCGCGCGTCCCTGGCCTTCTTCCACGACACCGAGATGCCTTACCTGGGTTTGTGCCCGTCAACAAGGATTATCAACGCCTCGACTACTACATCAAAACGCCACCTACTTTCATCTCGCTGGTGCATGCGTCCACGGCGACAAGTGTAGATCCGACCATTCCGAGCAGAGCAGGGAACTGATGTGGTACTTACACTACAAAGCAAAGAGAGATCCATGCAAGTGGGCTTCAGATTACAACATGGCTGACTGCTTTCGCGGACATGTGTGTCTGAGTAAGTATTGCTTGTATGAAGACTCACTCAGCTGCCCACTCCGGCACACACATGGTGTGGACCCGGTACATGCGCATTGGATTGAGGCACTCGGCGAGGAGATCGCTTACGACAGACCCTCTGAAGCAGGCTCAGAAGAGGAAGAAGAAGAAGAGACTGCCGAGCCGTTCTGGATCTAAGAAAATGTCGAAGGAGAGAGCCCTTGGAGTCATGGAGAAGGATTGGATCTTGTGATCCTTCACATGTTGAACGCTTGGAGACTAGCTCATCGTGTAAACAATGTCTGAGGACCAGGAAAGCGGTCCCGTGGAGCTTGAATAACTCTGAGCACAAGAGAATTAGTGATCTATTAGGGTTGGTGGACTCGGATTCAAAATGAAACACCAGGCTCACTCCTGCATGTGACTTGCCGTCCCTTTACAACATGAAACCATTCAACCTACTCTAATAACACAACCCAGATCTACTCATTCGATGTAGATGCATCGTCCAATCTCATCCCTGGAGGAGCCGAGCGAGTAATGGTGCCTTGACCAACTTTCAGCTCTATCCGATCCTTGAACTTGTCCAGTATGAGCGAAAATGTGTGTTTCTCCACGATCGAGAAAATGCGATCCGCGGGAGGAGGACATATCGTGGTTATAATGATCCACACGGTGTCGATAGCAGTCCCGTCTGGCGCTTCGTCACCCCCAAATATGGCGCCGAGTCCGCATGGTCCAAATGGCTCGTGCAGCCAACCTGCGTAGAAGGGCCATATTCTATGCGAAAGCACATCGCCAATGGTGGTTAAGGCTTCTGGTGGTGGAGACTCTGCCAGGGCGCTCGCGACACGCGATATCGCCATTGTCTCGATGTCCTCTGCGCTGAATGACTCTGTCGCGCGAGGATTTGCCGAGTCATCGCGGTCGATTGCTTTGTTGTCGCGGCGTGAGGAAGACATTCCAGGAGTAGTTGTATGGGCGTGCAAACGCAAACTTGTGTGTATGGCTTCGATTGCTGTAATCTGGTGTTGGTATCGTGGTGCGGAGCGATGCATGCGTGGAAGCAGAGCTCCGGCGGATTTTCTGTTGTCTAAAAAACTACCTACAGAAGGGACGGTACGGTAGCGTAACTAACTAAATCGTACCTGTAAATTGTTCGCCAACGGTTGCGTCTGCTACTCTTCAGCCACTGTCACTGGGGCTTGACAACGTGTGACCCATCACATACGGATAAAAACACTGTATTGCCTCTGTGACTTTTACAAAGCAGTTGTTTAGGCCGGAGTAGCGGTAGCGTATCGGAGGCAGTCACGATGGGGAAGGCACGATGGCTCACCGCAGAATGTCACTTCACAGCAATTCACAACACAGCAGCCATTGAACAACGCCGTCTGTAAATCAACACGGCAGTCTATGCATCACGCATGTGGAGAGAGAACATGAAAAGGCAAAGATTTCATTGTTTGCACGAACTAAACCTGCTCAACGAACACGTCGAACAGTAGAGCATTGGGGCTCGATGATATACCATCGAACCCTGCTTGTACGCTCGATGAAATGCCATCGAACGCCAAAGAAAGAAAGAACAAGAGCTGTTGTGAGGTGAACGTCTCTACGGATGTCTCGTCCTCGTGCTTTGAGCTCACCTCATCGCGCAGCTTTGAGCTCATGCACCTCCCGCACGAGCTCCTCTACTTTCCGCGCCAGCTGCTCCACCTTTCGCTCCAGCTGCTGCTGTCGTGCCGGGGCTGACTCTGCCTCCTTCTGCACGGGAGGCTTTGACCATGGCGCTCACGGCAGAGCGTTGTTCAGCGTGTTCATGTTCATTAACCCGCTCTGGCCTTGTTGTTGTTACTGCTGCTGCTGACCCGGCGGCCTGTCCAAGCTGCCAAACAGGCTGCCCGTCTCACTCATTCCCGAACTATGGTTAGCTCGCGGTCCATTTAGCCCACCTTGGGGCCTCGAGACAACTCGAGACCCAAAACCTCCCAAAGCGTTGCTCGGCGGCAACGGGGCTTGCTGCAGAAACCTTGCCTCTTACTGGGCAAGGCGCGTCTTCTTGATGTTGAAGTAGCGCATGAACTTCGCGCCATGTGCCTCGTTGATTCCGCCCGGCATGAAGTCTGGCAACAGTGCCGTCATCTCCGGCACCATTTTCAGGTCTTGTTCGTATTTGGCGCGCTGCTTGGCCGTGGCTACACGTGTCAGCTCACTGCGCGACTCTACATTTAGGTTACAATTACGCCCAGCAGGTGGCTGTGGAGGTTCTCCTCCGAACATGGTTGATCGATTTTGTGCCGACCAATTTGTTGTTGTTGTGGTGTGTAGAGTGTAAGGTGAGCTGAGGGCGGCGGGCGACAAAATAACACCTCCAGGCCAAAGGTGGGGCCCACGCGTTTGCCCAACAACAGAAACAGACAGCACAGGTAAAAAACGGTATCTTTGCCCGTCTTGATAACGCTAAGAAGGTCACAGCTTCAGCTCCCTCCCCTTTGCTGGCCGCAAAATGCCCATCTGACTCATACACGCCACCGCCCTTCCCCCCTCATCCCACAACCACGCCTCACCAAACGTCCTCCCCTTACTCGCCTCCCTCGTCTTCGTCTCCCTCAGTCCCCACTTTCCCATATCCACGCCGCCAAACACCCGCAGCGCGAAATCCAAACTGCTGTTCGCGCTAATGTCGTCAAACCACATGTTGCTAAACGCCAGCGGCGCAAACACCAGCCCGCCATCCATCAGAAACGCCAGATACGCAACCTGGTCCGCAGCGCTCTCCAGCGTCTCATAGCTGCACACCCAGTCTGCCGTCGTGCGTGACGTGATGGGAAGATGGTCCTGCGTCGTCGGCAATGTCTTCGCAATACCGTATAGATTCTGCGCAAAAGAACCTTCAGGACATGGCCGGAAATTGAAAATGTTGTCAAAGATGCCAAACTGCCTTTGCTGTTCATCAAGCATCGCCTGCGTGATCTTGCCGTCGTCGCGCAATTTCTGGAAGACTTGGGCGCGCGGAGCGAGTGTGGAGTAGTGGGTGTAGTGCATGCTGGGGGGCTGGGAATACTCGAGCAGGGAGGCGGGTTCGACGGTTTGGAAGTCGATGGTGCAGATGAGGCAGGTTCTGTCTTTGCCATTGTCGTGCGTTTGGCTGATTTCAACGAGGCGGGTCGCGAAGGTGCGGGTTTGGCGAATGGTTCGTACATTTGCACATAGAGGCCGATCGGATAGTGCGGGACCAAGGTAGTCACCGAGCATGGAGTAGAGGTGGTAAGTTGGCGGCACAGAAAGACAGGCGGCTTTGGCCGCGGTTGCGAGTGCGTAGCCACCATATGCAATGTTTGCTGTGTTGCCAGCTCTGTTGGGGGGATGAAGACACTCGAATTCATTTTTGTTCGTGCCCTGCGCTTTAAAGGCGAGTTGTTGTGTGAAATTCATGGACTTGGATTGAGACATGTTGGTACGGAAGGGCTGAGAGAATAAGATAGCAAAGACCAAAGTGACGGATCCGTTAGCGTTTTGATATCGTGGGACGCCTTACTGTAGGAGAACAAGATCTACCTCGGTAGTATAGACCGCGGAGCAAGCGTGTCGCATGGATGTGGGGAAATTCCGAGATGTGTACTATGATTACTATACACTTCACCAAGAGACGTAGTCGGCCAATGAGGCGCCGGCTCAGCGCCACAGCCGCGGAGTACTAGCCCAACCTTCGGAGAATTAAACTCACAGGAAATAAGCCGAAGTGTCGACGTAAGCACTTGCGGTACGGAGTACAGAGGCGTTCATGCTGAGGTTTCGTGATAGATGGTGGGATGGTCGAGCTTCACATACTTGATCGTGTCACCCTGCCCATCTCAAGCGGCTCATCGACGACTTCCCAGTCCTCTGCATCTTCGATCAACCGATCTTCGTCGTCATTGTCACTTCCAGAACAAGAGAGACAGACGAAAGACTCAGTCTCCGTGCCCGCTGAGCTTGTGTATACCGACTCTTCTCCAGTCACGAAATCCCACTCCAGGTCTTCTTCGACATGCTCGGTTCCAGGAACCTCTGTCAAGTCGCGTACGATTTCGTCCTCATCGATCGTTGGAGAGTAGATAGGCATCCTCCGACCGTTTCGACGGATCGAAAGTCTCTGCATCTTGACTGGCGGTTTGTTGCGGATGGGCAGGCTGACCTTCTCAATTGTATTCTTTTTCGCAGTATCACTTACGCAACGCTGCTCCGCTCTCTCGTCTCGATCCCTTGCAGCCTCAGCAAGTAGCTCTCGCAGTTTTGCATCATGTCCGGGACTACTATGACAGACTTTGGGTGCCTTGATCTTCAGCAGTGGAGTCAGCACAGCGCGCTTGTAGTACACGTCCCCACGAGTGCCGGTGAATTGAAACGTCTCGTGTTCGGACGGCACAGAATCGATGTCGTTCCTTTCGATGTCCACCGAAACATGGCGTAGGGTTTGCTCATGATTCGATTTCGCAATTTGCGCACCTGTCAGCGCCCAATGGAACAACCCGCGAGTGGAAGGGTCCTCGAATCTAATGTTGAGCGTAACGTAGCGAATGTTGGCTTTGCGAATGCCGATAATTTTTCGGAGAATAGCGGGAGCACGCCTTCGAGGTGTAACGGGTAGAAGGAGACGGCGTGGTAGAGAACCGGGAACGCCTCTGCATAGATGAGGTGATCAACACGTAGCAGAGTCACGCCAATGGTCGAGCGAGGAAGTTTCCCGTATTCGAAAGAAGTCGCGACTTCTGCTTTCTCTGGATGCTTGTAGAGGGAGTTGGCAAAGCGTTTGCTGGAGCTGTGTTGCATTTCCGTGTCTCGCAAGATGCGGAGCATGAGGCTTCCAGGTTTGGCATCGGTCAGGACATGTTTCCAGATCTCGAGACGGAGTTCTTTGGGCAGCGATAACAGTCGTGAAGATGCGTTTCCACCTACATGCCTGGCCATGTCTTGCTGAATGTCGTTGCTTCGTCCAGCCTTGGCTATTGCCATGAATTCTGATCGAGGCATCAATCTGGGAACTGTCATGGTCGGTGATTTGTCTTAAGCTCAAAAAGATGGTCTAAAGAACTTGTCGAATACGTGATGGTGAAAAGTGTTGCCTGAAGTCTGACGCGAGGCGACGCGATTGCGGGGTTAGGTGATGGTCCCCCATTCAGCCCTACACACCCTCGGCACCCTCTTCGTCAGGTTGTGTGCATACATCTCAACCTTGACATATTGTCGGCTCTCCAATACGTTGGACTCCGAGGGGTGTGTGACGAATGGTCGCCGGAGGCGTGGTATCGATAAGTTGTTATGGCTTGGCGCGCCCAAGCTTCAAGGGATTCGTGTGAAGTCAGGCACAAAGCCGGTAACGCTCACCATGCCTGCACTCACTCTTTCGAGCCCCAGACGCCATGAATGGGGCAGACACCTGGATGAACGGTGAATCACGTGGAAGGGAGCAACTTCCTACGCCAGAATCTGATGATGTGGCACTCCCGGGCGGCCATGGCAGCAACGAGGGGAGGCGTGGACTGCCGCTGCTGGACATCACGAATGCGATGAAGACGGAGACGAACGGAAGCCTGAGCGCCAGTTCGACCAGCAGGAGCACGAGCATACATGAGGACGCGATTCTGTCCGACACGAGCGAGAAGATCCGGCCCATCAAGCGGCCGGGAGACGGGCGGCGGCAGAGCGTGACCGAGCACGACAAGATGCTGAAGCTGAGTCCGCGACAGATACAGGAACTCACCAGCGAGCCCACCAGCATCCCCATCCGAGCCGCCACACCCATACTGGAAGACGTGCTGGAGGGCGAGACACCGGGCGAGGATGCAGACGGCGAGGAGGAGGGCAGAGTACTGGGCGTGGTCCTTGAGCGGCCCGTGGAGATGAACGGCGCAGAAAGGGGCGACAGGAGAAGGACGGCATCGCGGAGCCGAGAGCCCAGGCAGGAGACGGAGGTGGTGGTTGTGAAGGCGCAGGCAGGTGACCTGAGAAATGGCCGCCCGGTGCTGATCTCGCGGTCCATCACCTCGCCGACGGTGGTGCGTAGGAGACAGTCCTCGTCGAGGACCCGGGCACACGCACAGGCACCGGCGCCGCTCAATACTGACCACAAGCACGCGCCACAGGAGAGGCGCAAGGACACGCGTGAGATCAGGGATCTCTTCTCTCCCATGCGAGCAGCCCTGCCTCTGCCACCCATGTCAATGCCAACCTTCCTTTCACTCGAACTGTCTGCGAACCGGCCGTCGCCCCTGTATATCTACCGCTCCCATAACGATGACTTCCCCTACGAGTCGTCAGAGCTCAAGTACCAGCGCCTCATCAATTTCATGAAGATACCAGCCCAGATCGAAGGCATACTAGCATTCGGTGCCCTTGCTTGTCTGGATGCTTGGATGCATACCCTGACCATCCTGCCTATCCGCTTTCTACTTGCTGTGGGTATTCTGGTGAAGTGGTGGGGCTCGGTCCTGATTAAGGAGGCTCGCGACATCTGGGCGTTTGTTTACAGTGGCCTGCCTCGTGTGTGGCGGCGTAGAAGACAGACTGATGTTGCAGCGTCTGTTCCCCCAACTCCAGCGGAAGAAGAGCCGCCGTCTGTCTCTCGCAGGCCGTCATCGAATGCTGCCCCTACCCTCACGAATCGGCAGAACGGCGACACAACGACCACCTCCAAGTTCCCAGAGCTCAAAGATCCCCGTCCGCGACGCACTCGCAACTCGCGCTTTCGGCATCGTCGTACCAAGTCAACACCATCTGCACTCTTGCCTAGCCACAAAGCAGACATTCTCAAAGGGCTACTGATTGTGGGGAGCTGCTTCGTGCTGATGCGGTTCGATGCGAGCCGGATGTACCATGGTATCCGCGGTCAGTCGGCGATCAAGCTCTACGTGATCTACAACCTGCTCGAAGTGTGCGATCGACTTCTGTCAGCGATTGGCCAAGACGTGCTCGAATGTCTCTTTTCACGCGAGACGCTCGATCGTAACCCTAACGGCCGCAGCAAGCTCCTTCGCCCATTCGGCATGTTTCTCCTTGCGCTGGTCTACACCGTTGCTCACGCCACTGCTCTGTTCTACCAGGTCATCACACTGAATGTGGCCGTGAACTCGTACTCAAACGCACTGCTCACGCTTCTGATGTCAAATCAATTTGTTGAAATCAAAGGCACCGTGTTCAAGAAGTTCGAGAAGGAAAATCTCTTCCAGATCACTTGCGCAGATATCGTGGAGCGCTTCCAGCTGTGGCTGATGCTGCTCATCATCGCTATGCGCAATGTCGTAGAAGTCGGTGGTCTCAGCATCCGCAGCAGCGACCTGTCATGGACCGCAATGTTTTCTGGCAACTCAACGGCATCAGCATCTGCTCCCGCGTTCACAGCATCCAGCATCCTGCCTATGAGCTTCACAATCTTTCCAAAGTACATCGCACAGGTACTGAACCCGTTCCTTCTTGTGCTGGGCAGTGAAATGGGCGTGGACTGGCTGAAGCACGCATATATTACCAAGTTCAACCAGTACAAACCAGAAGTGTACAGCAAGTTCTTCGATGTTCTCGCCAAGGACTATTACTCCAACGCCTTCACCGACCCGAACTTGACTCGCCGTCTCGGCCTGCCAGTCATACCACTATCCTGCCTCTTCGTGCGCGCCGCAATCCAGACCTACCACATGTTTGTCGCTATGTATATGCCGGCCCCACTCCCCGCAACGTCGACCTCACTCTCCTCGGACCCCGAGTCTTCACCCGTCACCACCGCTGCCCTTGCACACATCGACCACGTTTTCCGGCGCGCGCTCGGCCGCTCCTCTTTCGGCGCCGGCACGCCCTCGCAGTCCTGGTACCATTTCTCCTCGTGGACCCTCGACGACCTGATCGCCGGCTCAACCATGCTCATCGTGTTCCTCGTCGTCTACCTCATCTTCCTCGCCTTCAAGCTCATCCTGGGCATGCTCCTGCTCATCGTCGCGCGACGGCGGTATCACCGCATGCAAGAGCGCGAAATGATGAGCGTGGAGACAGGGGGCAAGAGGATTGGGGGCTGGGGCGTTGTGGACATTGACGATGAGAAACGAAGGATGATATATGATGATGACCCTGAGGGACTCAAGCGATTACGCGAGAGAGACGAGAAGGGCAAGAAGAAGGAAGAGCAGGAAAGGGAAAGGGGCACGAGCTTTGGACATGTTAGTCGGTATGCTATGGTTGCTAAGAGGATATGGTAGACACTGGCAATACATGATTAGACAGTGACGATACTTTTTCTCTTCGCCTAGTTCTTGCCACTGGCTCATCGACAGAATAAACTTGTTGAGTATACACGCGAACGCCGCCATATACGTGAACTCTACATCGATCTACATAAATAGTCGATCTCATCTACCTTGTCTTAGTCTCAAACCATCCCTCTCACGCTCCTTTTCCCCAGCAAGATCCACGTCTTACACGTTACATGCATGTCATGTCAAACCCGCACACGAGTCATGCACACCGCGCTAACATCAATGACATTCCAACCTAATCTGTAGTCCGAGAGCTAGGGCAAGTGCGCCGACGCGCACCTGATTGGGAGAAAATCAAGAAAATTGACGTTTATATAAAGTTTGAATCGCTTCGACCGCGGTAGGGGTAGGGGGTAAGTGTACGCGAGGCGGGAACATGTGAAAGCTTCGGCAGAGTGGAAATGACATATGTGATACAATGCGGAAGAGACTTTTGGGTTCTCCGTTTTGATCTGACCGGAAGAGAGAGGATGTCACTTGTAAAGCTACGTGGTACTAACACTTCATTGGCATGTAGATCGATCTGCAAATATCATTCGCGTTGATCCACGCAATGTCCTTCCGAGCGCGGAAACGGAAAATCTCAAGCGAGGATGCGTCCAATCTCAGATCTGGGGTAGCCTTGTCAATGCACGTGTATACGGTATGACCCGCAAAGAAGCGCTGGCTGGGTGTTTCGAATAGCGAAGGAGTGACATGCAAAACCACGTCGGCATTAATTGACATTTGTCAGGTACCCAGCTAAGATCCCACAGAGACACGAAAGATGTGTCCTTGGAAGCGGTTCGGCGCGAGGGTGGCATGTGCTTTTTCTGTTCGGCGTGGTTCTGTAATCCGGCGTGTGAATGATTTAGGAACTATCGGGCTTGAGCAACACAAATTCAAGTGAAGATAGTGAAGAACGTTAGGGTGGATATGATATCGCGTAAATGTGATTAACATGTCCTCCTCCTGTGCATTGCTCTGCACCCATTCCCGAGATCAAGACTCTTGGGCTGACGCAATGCTCAAGCGCTTCCAGATGTACAAGTACAGCACTGTAGTTTCAAGCGCAATCTATATGTCTGCCAGCGCCCAACATGCAATGTGAAAAATATTCTGCCGCCAACGCCGGTCGCACACCCGAGGTTGTGGTATATGCTGATATATGCAAATTCGAGTGCGATGCGACCAGCCAACGTCAAACCAAATGAGGTGTATATCGCCGATCAACGCCGTGCCAAAAATGCCGAAGATGGGTATGAATGTGAGCAAAGGAATTCGTCGAACCGTATGCGTGGTGGTGAATCGGCGTCTAAATCAGGTATTGCTGATGATGACTCTGGCGCCCTCCTTGCCAAGCACACCCCTCTCTTTAGCCTTGGGACTCCTGTCCCGGCCTTTCTTGCGGCTGAGGAAACCGAGCATGCCAGAGGGCTTTTCGACAGCTTGTGGGTTCTGTACGAGGGCAGAGCTCTGGTTAGCCATCTCGGACCATGAGCCGGTTTCATTGAGAACTACCTGTACGCCTCCGCCCATGCTAGTGCTGCGCTGCGAGCCGCGTGGCCGGCTGTTCATGGGGCGGGAGAACGAGGGTGTTGTGGTCTCGGAGCCATCGTGGGGGAAGTAGTCGGCGCGCTCACCGCGTTGTGATTGGGGTGAGCCGGTGTTCTGTGTTTGGTTGAGGACCGCTGTCGTGAGTGGAGGACTGCCGCTTGGCGACTGCGTTGTGGATCGGGCGGTCGTCGTTGAGCGTGTTGGATGAAGCTCGGCATCTTGAGCGTTGCTGGGGATCGGACGACCCCACGGATCTTGCTGTGAGGTCACAGATGCCGGCGTGTGCTCGCTGTTGCTCTGATTGCTTGTCCGTGATCCACCAACAGAATCTACGGTGTCTGTGACGGCAATGGCAATTGGACGCTGATCGCCGGCCGTGTTGTAGTTGAATGGTTCAAAGAGTGTCTCGATCATCTTGTGCAGCTCCTCCGCCCGTATCTCCTGGTCGGTGGCATCGTCTTTAAGTGCTTCTCTGGGCTTCTGTCTCCTCGCTCGGGCTTCCAGCGGTGCCTCTTCCAGGAGCAGCTCCTCCAAGTCGTACGTCGCATCGAAATTGGTCTTGTCGCTGGATGGGATAAACACGGGTGTAATCTCCTTGCGCTCCAGCGCTTCGAAGTCTATGGGCCGGAAGAAGGGGTTGTCGGTGAAGGTCTCGAATCCAATGGCGCCTATCCGCCTCTTCCTGTTCTTCTCGAGCAGCGAGCTGATGGCGTGTAAGCAGGGCATAGACACGGGCGGGCTTGTGACGGGGTAGGTGGGCTCGCCCTTGGAGATTTTCGCGGCAAGGGAGTCGTGGCTGCTAGCCTCAAAGGGTCGCTGCAGTTGTTAGCAACGGGTAGAAGAATGTAGTGACAGCGGCGCACCTTATTATATATGCACTCGTAGAAGAGCACGCCAAGCGACCACCAGTCGACCTCACACGAGTAGCCCTTGCCTTCGTATACTTCGGGTGCGAGATAGGCGAGGGTGCCGGATTTGCTGGTCAGAGGCTTGTGTGGTGTGAAGTCGGACGCAACGTTCTGTGTTGGTCAGCATGGCACGAGATGTAATGGCACTAGCGGGAGACTCACAAAGTCTGCCAAATGGACGTGGCCGTCCGAGTCGAGAAGCACATTGTCGGGCTTGATATCCCTGTGCACGATGCCCTGCTGGTGTATGTAGCGCACGGCGCAGCCGAGCTGCGCCATCCAGAACTGCACGGCATCCTCGGTGAAGGTCTTTCGCGAGATGTGGAAGCGCAGGTCGCCGCCGTTCATGAGGTCGACCACGATATAGCTGCCCAGCGTTAGCCTCCGTCACCCCTGCTCGCCCACGTGGCATGACGTACAGATATTCGATGTCCTGGAAGCTGTAGCGCAGATTGCAGAGAAACGGATGATTGAGGTGCTCGAGCATGCGACGCTCGCGGATAATGTTGCGGACGCTCTCCGACCGTACAACTGTGACACGGCATTAGCAACGGGTCCCTGTATCTATCTGCACCTGTGTCTAGAGGACCCTCGCACGTGAGACTGACCTTCATCCTTTCTTATGTACTTGAGGGCAAAGGTGAGGCCGGTGTCCTTGCGCTCGACGATGCGCACCTTTCCGAAGGCGCCCTTGCCGACGACACGCAGCAGTCGGAAGTGGTTGAGGTTCACTGTGGGGCATTGTCAGCCATTTCCTCTTGGAAAGTGCCCCATTCACGACTCCTATGGACGCTCTCGGGAAGACGCACCTTGGTCGGTGAAGACGACGGGCTTGCCGTTGCTCTGACCCATGCTGGGCGACGATTACAGCGGCCGGTGGATTAGGATCGTCCGTCTCGAGGCATTCGCGGGCGGCGGGACCTGGTGAGGCAGGCGCGGGGGACAAACGTCGTCGACGGCAGGTGCAAGGAACGACGTCCAGGCCTCAATGGGGGAGGCACACGGGGAATGATATTAAATCAGCAGCTTCGAGCTGGGCAGGGCGGGAACAGGGCGGGCAAAGGGTGACCTCAAGGCTGGCGAAAGGAGGCCAGCAGTTTTGAAGCAAGTCGTCTCTCTTCGGCGTGTCCCTTTGCAGGCTAGCTCAAACACACTGACAGAGGGTCGCTCTTTCCTCTGCAGCACCACATCCCTGTCCGGCCACGCTTCACTAGCGCCAGTCCATCTCATCACCGTACGGACACGCCCTTGATCTGAGGGCAGAGTCGCGGGCAAGCGCGGCAGCAGTGATTTCACCGCCTTATCAGAAATAATATAGGTAGCCTCTCTACTGGCGCAGAATCATGCTCCTAGCCATTTGTGACGCGACTCGTGCCAGTGAGTATTGCTGACTTGACATCGCAAAGCATGTTGATGAGTGACTGTAGACCCGCCATCCGGATCCTACACCACCACGCGTGCAGCAGCGCATGTGGCAGCATGGCGCTTTTCCGGGACTGACGTGCGCTAGAACACTCTGCTCGCCGCCAGTCGCAGTCCGAGAGACACAGTCAGCGTCGCGGAGGCGTATGCATCTCAACTCCACAAGCTGCACATGGCCGTCCTCATCCCGGCAGTCACGGGACGAATTCTCATTTGACACAGACGTCGCTGGCTTCCCGCTTGATCGGCGCTAGCCTTGCTGCTTCTGAAACACTAACTCCGCAGGGCGACTGGTCTGGCGTGCGTGCGCAGAACCATAATCTCTCTACACCGTGCGTGTACAGTCTTGATTGTTACCTATTTTAGCCTTGCTTTCTTTTTTTCTGAAGACGCTGGAGATGTACGCAAATGTTTGCCCAGCTGGCAAAGATGTCACCAGCAGTTTCCCCACGCACTATGATCTGCCCGGCCGAACTTCCCATCTGCTTTTTACTTCTTCGGCCCGATCGTGCATCAACCGTTGAGCAGTTACCAGTTTGAGCCTCGCCAACACAGATATTGACGTATGGACGTAGAGAGGAGTTGGTTCTCTAGTGGGCGACACGTGCAGGCATGTATTTGATACGTATGCTAGAGCTTTGCCGCAAAGCCACGTCTTTGATGCGCATGTTTTATCTAAATGCGCAGTCCTGCTCCGCGATACGAAACCGATCAGCTGGAGTCGATCTGTCTCCTCTCCATGCACCCTGGAGTGCCTGCATCTTGATCAGGGGAGAGCTACACGATATTCTACACTGCACCTTGATATGTGCCTGTCTTCCGTAGCGTCGTCTTTGGGCTTTTGCTTTTGCCCGATCTTAGCCACTTCTTGTGAGACACTGTTTCGGTCTCAATTATTTATTCTAGCCATCTCGGGCTATTCACCTCTAGAAAGACACAAGGCTCGGCGGTCGACACATCGTAGTGTCTGGCTGTCTTGCTTGGGAAGGTCGAACCTAGTTCGTGGCTTTCGTTCTCCATCCCTCCAGGATCCTCCATGTAACACAGCAGCTCAACAGCAGACCCGGGCCCCGTCTGCCCAAACCTTCTTGTGCTGGAAACATTCCGCGGTGACACTGCCAGAGTTTCTGTGGGGCTGGTGTTCGCCGGGTCAGTCACGAAATAAGGTTTCGGGTGCACACCAGCATTTTCCTTCTACGCGTGTTCTAGAAGGCCGCCATGCTGTGCAGCGAAGCGACAATTTTAAGATCTGACGCGGGGCTACTGCGCGTCGAAAAGTGCGGCGCATACCAACGAAGTCTGGGCTCTCCGCTTTTACACGTCGCGCATATTCGGTGGCTTGCTTTGCTTCAGCAACTTCACGAGCATTGACACACGCAGCGAGAACAAAAGTATCGAGAAAGCACCGGCACGAGGAAGTGTTGGGATTCGATTGGACGAACGAACCGCCAACTTCGTTCTTTCGGCACACCGAGAAACCGAAACTCTTTTCCAGCCGTTACCAAACACACAGTACTAGCATACAGAGTGCTGTTAAGTCGAGTTCAGCCCTTGCAGTATCGCCTCAAGAAGGAGTACTACTCCGATCTATCAGCGATTAACCTTACACAGGCTGTTGGATAGGTATGATGTCAACCTGGAGAACACCAACACTGAAAGAGACGATCCTGCAGCTAAGGCTCTTCTGCCACGTGCGACACGAGCACAACCGCCCTAACAATGTCTGCATAACCTTCACGTCGGGATTTACAACGACTGCCACGTTGGTGGCGCGCGCTACACGACCCGTCTCCGTCACTCACCAATGACCAAACTCGACCTCGCCTTTCGGCTGCAGCCATCGCATCTCTGCGTCGCCAGTCTATCGCTTGGAAGCACATGAAAACCTGTGCAGCTTCGATACAAGCGTGCAGCATCTCCTGCATTCGCTGCGACAACTGCACGCTTCTCAACCTAGCCTGAAACAAGACCGCATCCACGCGCCCTGTACGCAAATCTCCACGATGCAGTTCAGCCCTGCAACTACATCAGATCGCTTCTGCAGGCCTATAATTAGGTTTCTCGGGGTTCCTTCGACCACCAACCAAGCGTTGGCATGGCTGCTCACACACTTCAGCCTAGAGACGAGGCTGCACGCACGGGCCGCACCAACGAGTTGGTCTTCGATGCGAGGCTACTGTGCCAGTATCTCCATTTACGCTTCCCAACGAAATGGAGACCCCTACCACTTTCTGTTTTGAACAAAGATGAGAGGAGTCAGCTGCCAGACCAATGCATCGGGTACCTATCCGCGACAGGGCACGGTCTGCTCTTACGAAAACCATCCACATGGCACGCGGGTCTCTGTACTGACTGTTAAGGTTAGTTGCATTGATGTGGGTATGTAAGGCTGTTGTGTCTAGCGACGACGCCGTGTTCCTGCAAGGTTTTTCAAACCGGGCGCAGAAAATTGGTAGCGACCTGTCGTGCGTGTCATCTGGAGCGGGCTTTTGGAAGCAGTGCGAGCATCATGAGTCCATACACGTGGGTTGCTACGGGGCACAGCATGAAAAACCAAGGTCCTGACCATCGGGTCTGTCAGAACAAGGTATGTGTGACGACTGAAGAGCACGAGATACTGCTTGGACCCGGGCGGAAAGCGATATGCGCGATATGCAACCTTTTGCGCCATCGTTTCTCTTCCTTCGGGACTCTGCAGACATCGAAGCGCTCAATCTTCAGTCCGAACGCGAGCAGCATGGTGTCTGCTTGGCCTGACGCCGCACGACAACGGCCCTCGTATCTCCAAACACGGTCGCGTAGTACAGCAGTAAAATCCACATTCACCACAAACAAACCCCATCCATTCCCCCAACCAATCGTCGCCAATACTTTCCAAGACACGCTCGCTCTATCGACAATTCTCGCAAGTGGAGAACACGATATCAAGTGCCAGCTACATCACTCTGATATCCTCGGGCAAAGGTTCTCTAGAATATATGTGTTACAGACATATTACCATTCTCGCGGAAGGGCCATGTGGTTTACACGTGGCGCTTCATCCACAGGCAAAAGCCGGTACTTGCCAATATATACGTTACCGGTAGATTGGGCCAAGGGGCTTTTTCCCGCGCGGGAGGATTGTATTGCGAATGGCGTTGACTGGGGTGAGGTCAATCGTATAGCGAAAGGTTTTGCTATTATGTATGAAGATCACCAAAGCACCTTCTATCCGCTGCGACTAGCCTGCCTACATATACCTTCCACTCAAAACGACATGTTTAGTGTTGTAGAGGGACATAAAGACAGGAGTCTTTTGCGAAAGATTCGCAGCGCTTTTCGTGCGACAATGCATTTGAATCCTCGCTCAATGGCTTTTCCACTTGAAAGACATCATGCACCACGAGGCTTATTACTTCCATGTCAACTCACACGACGCTGACGCCGGCCGCCATGCGCTGCGACCTCATCTTAACTTAACATCAAGCCAAGTACACCTGGGCAGGCTTCACGCCAAGGAAGTCGAGTGCATGTGTATGAAATGACCGCTTCTGCCCGGCTACTTTCACTACCGTACACATTCTCACGTTGTTTTCAATCGATGGGTCGTTCTTATATCCGCATGATGTTCCAACACCTGCTTCCTCCAGCCAGCTTCTCTTCTCAAGGATTTTGTAGCAAGTGGATCTCGTGGAAAGAACGGACTGCGCTATAGGCAGTGCCGCATACTGTCGACCATGAGTGAATTCACACATATCGTAGAGAGGAAAGACACAAGACAATCTTTCGGGCAAATCAGTATTCTGGAGATGCGCAATGCTTATGCACACGAGACCTTTCGCCCAACGCCTCACGTAGTCAGTAGTCTCCATGGGAATTATCACTTATCCACATGTAAGCTCATACTGTGAAGATCAAACTGTGTCGCCGTTTACAAGTCGAAGGTTGAAGTCGGCGTACTATCGATACCGGTAAGCTCCAACCGCCCCTGCACCAACATCGACACCTGAGGCGGGCATGAAACGTTTCAACCCTCAGCATTACAACGACTGCACAATAAGAACATCAACGGCCCTGAACATGTTTCTCGTGCTCTTCAATCCTTCTCTGCTGCTTCCCTATCCTCCCGGCTAAATCTCAAGTATCACGACGTTCTGCCCAAGTTACCCAATCCAAGCCTCAATTACGCGACGCGCCGACTCGCGCCCCACCACAGCAATGCTCGGATGTCCAGGCGGCGGCTGCGGCCCGTCACCTCACTTAACGTCGACCATGAAAGAAGTCACTGTCAACCTACCCAGGAAGCACGACCGCCCAGAAGAACCATGGCACCATTACCTTTCCATAGACGTAATCTGGTACGTCCTCGGATACACGCTCTTCCATCCCTTCGTATCATGGGTGGTGGTGCTGTGCCTTCGCGCGCAATATACACCATGGGAAAACCTTGAGATGCGCCTCGTAATAGCCTGGTCTATCCTCATGAGCGCAATCGGCATATTCAGCATCATCAGCGACCGCATTGCTTTTGGTTCGCCGCGAGAGGTGGATCTGGCGGAAGAGGTCATTGTCATCACGGGTGGTGTGGACGGTTTGGGAGGACTACTGGCAGAGACGTATGGCATGCGCAATGCTAATATCGCGGTCTTGGACACGAAGAAGGTCGACCAGGACGAGGCTGAAGAGAAGGGCGTGACGTACTACCAATGTGATGTGGGCGATGCGAAGCAGGTCGAAGCGGCAGCAGCCAAGATTGTCGAGGACGTGAGTACTCTGCAGTCTACAGAGGCGATGTATACTAATGCACTCAGCTCGGTGCTCCTACTATCCTCATCAACAACGCTGGCATCGTCCACAAGAAGTCTTTTCTTGATACCTCCATCGAGGAGGTCGAACAGTATGCAAGGCACCTAATACCGTTTGAGCCGTCTGACAATCCACAGAACATTCCGCGTCAACACACTCTCCCACTTCATCACTCTACGCACCTTCCTGCCACACATGCTCCGCGAACGCCGCGGCACCATCGTGACCATATCGTCCGTTCTCGGCCACCTCGGCGCCGCCAACCTCTCTGCATACACCGCTTCCAAAGCCGCACTCCTCGCCCTACACCACTCCGTGCGCGCCGAGCTCGCACAAATACCAGAGGCACAGGACATCAAGACAATCCTCGTCACGCCCGGCCAGATGAGTACGCAAATGTTCGCAGACGTCAAGGCACCAAGCAAGTTTTTTGCGCCGATCGCTACACCGGCCGAGCTGGGGAAGAACATCATCAAGCTTATTGAGAGAGGTGAGAGCGGCGAGATTGCGATACCGTTGTACTCGCATTACGTTGGCTTCTTTTTCATTCTGCCTGTTGGCATACAGAAGATTATTAGGAGGTGGAGTGGGCTTGACACGGCTGTGAGTGTTCGCAAGAAGGCGTCTGAGAAGAAGTAGTATGGTTATGAATGCGTGAAACATGTGTATTACTCTATGACAGGACCTTGTATATGAGGCACACGCGCGAAACGAGCGATGTTTTGATACCACAATCCCTCAATTTGTTTTTTACCATGAATCACTCCATTGTTTGGTGCCGCCCATCGTCGTGAGCTTGTGGGTTCCAGACCTCCTAAGCATACCTTTCGAGCATATTTTCTGTGCAGTGCTTGCACATCTATGTCTCAACCATACAGACTCTTAGACAGTACCTCGCTGCTTGATCCCGAGGTGAGTCGAGTATATAGGGTACGCAGAACTCGGCTGGACACCAGCAGTAACAAGGGCGCATACTAAGTAGCTCGGAAACATTTGAAATGATCTGAATTGTGTGTTATTTTGCCGTGGGTATCTTTACATAAGAGCCGATCCGATCCGTGTTACTCATTCACTAGTGTTTCCTCTTCGCTACGTCTGCATTATGCCTTGACAATGTCGTAGAGTCCTTAATCTCCTTCATGCGTTCTATCTTTCCACACCAGCAGCCTAAAACACCATCTCGTGCGGCCGCTCGTTGCTCCTCAAGCTGAAGCTCGCGCCCAAGTACGCCTCCAGATCCGGCATCTTCTTGATGTTCGCCATGAGCGCCTTGTCCACCTTCTTCTGGTCCTCTATCCGCTGGGGATCCGTGTCCTTCTTCTGAGGCGTCGACTCGCCGTCCTTGAAAAAGTCGTCCTCGCCCTTGCCCTCCGTCTTCTCGCGTGACCAGTACTCGTCCTTGCTGACGCGCTCGACGACGTCGGTGTCAACGCCTGCGATGTCGACGACAGTTGATGTCGCGATTACGTAGCGGTGGTTGACGCGGCGTAGCGGGACACCGTTGCTCTTGAAGGGACCGGTGATGAGGAGGACGCCTTGGGAGAGTTGGCGGAGGAGTACGACGCGCTTGCCTGCGAAACGGCCGGAGAGGAGGATGAGGACGGTGCCGGGCGCGAGCGAGTCGCGGTACTTGGTGGGGTGTGCGGTCTTGCGAGCCTATATTGCGCTGTCAGGTCTATGTTCTACGCACCCACACACTTTGACTTTGCGATTTTTGGCAGACGCATATCTTTCCATCAGCTCACACGCACCTTCTTCAATTGCTGCTCCTCCTCCGCGGCATAGTACTTGGAAGCCTTTTGTTCTGTCATTGTGCCGGATTCGGTGTGTGGACGCCTGATCCGCTAATTAATTTTGTACGCTCGGCTTCGAACAGTGGTGTGGGTAGAACCTACAAGTTGATGTGTTTATTGGTGTCCCGTTGATGTCACTGTCGCGAATTCGAGGCGTCGGTGGGAGCTCGCTAATTCATGCAGCCCTACGAATCAAAGACCCGTTTGGGTCTAGTGCAGATCGCAACACATTTGCAGATCTGTAAGCTCAACGTTGTCAAGCGAATCAATACCTACCGTACTTTCCTGTCCACATGGCAAACTATCCTTCCGCTCCCATACGACTGCCGACAGCCTTTGCTCTAGAGAAGCACTTACAGATATGTGCAACGTGAGTAACTCGTTGCTACTTTCGCACCTCCCCGAACTCTTCATCACACATTTCAGACGACATACAGACCACGACTGGTCTCTGGGACTGGATTTTTAGACCATCCGGTCTGCTCTCTTGGAGCCATAGGTGCTGCTTGAGGTGATCCATGGCTCTGCCAAATCATGGCGGGGTGTTCTACCGGGTTTTCCTGCGAGCTTTTCGTAAGTGAATGCAACCTCGTAGCGTGTAGCTGTTGAACAACAAGATACAGCAGATTCTGTGGAGCTCTTTATAGCTTTGAGACGTTCCCTGTAAATGTCCGGTAAGTGCGATAGTTAGGCAAAGGACAACGAGCGAGACTGAGCTGACAGTGCTTGTTGGCTAAAGCGCAGGATGATCATTCGTCTTTCTCATCTAGTCAGTATCTCGTCTATCCAGGGAAACTTTCGTCATCGCAGTTATGTCAGGACGGTACTCCTTGTGCAGGTATACTTCAAGATGTAAATCTTGTGTTTGGAGAGCTCCATGATGATGTGCTTGAGCTTGGTGATGCTGTTTAGAGCACATCCCGTTTGTGCTCAATGGTTCGAAGTCTGGCTTTCATTACGGTGGACCTCTGTAAGGTACTCGTGGTCAGTGTACGGTCGTGCATGTAGAGTCAAAATTGCGCTTCTTTCTCCCCTCTCTGTATTATATCTCCAGTCGCGCCCTTTCATCCGCAGTCCTCATATGGAACAGAGCATTCTTGTTCTCGGAGTGAAAGTGCAAACGAACAAAAACTCGTGACGTATGTTCTCGAGCAAACGCGCGCGGCCCAAGGTGACGGTGCAAACGAACAATCTGCGCGCTTGTTTACCTCACCTTTTTCGGTCAGGCAGCATTCCTTTTGAGAGACCCTCACCTGTATCATTGCTTCTCAATACTTATCTGTGTATATATATATTGATCAATTTGAAAATCTGTCAATAACAAAACGCCTCTCTTTGTTCTAACCTGGATGAGCCTTTGGGTTTCTACCCTCTGGATACCGTGCTTTGGGAAAGACCACAGTTCGAATCTGTGTTCGGCATGGGTTTCGACACCTGCACGTTCTGGTATTTTTGCTATTGTTTTGCGCTCTCTCTTTGGTGAATGCACGTTTGCTCAGTCCTCTCGATGCGCCCTCAATGTATTGCCCAATTGGAAGCTTTTATGCATCGCGCCGATTACATTTTCAGTCACCGTGGCTGTTGCCTGTAATGCGGATCTATTTGCATGAGACGTCCTTCACTTTGACACCCCCACGCATGGCCAACTAAAACAAGACCGGATGCCTCCCCTGTCGCACATACTTCGGTCTGTAAGTGTCCAAATTCTGCCTGAAGCCACATCCACCCCCTCGGTACTTCCAAGCCGTGACGTTGCATCCACCCGCAGCCCCTGCCCTTGCATGCCACGTGACACACCTACCGCATCAGGAAAGTATCGCTCGCACCGTCGAACGCAGATTGGAATTGGGGCTTGGCGCACGGATGTATTGGTACGTCTTGTCGGGACAATCCCCAGCGATTGGAAATTATGCGATGCAAGGCGAGTAAGGTGCAGATTTTCCGGGGTAGCGGATGTGGCTGCTGTGGTTTCGCGGTGGGATACGACCGTCTGCCGAACGTAAAGAGGGCGTAGAAGCTACAATCGCGTTTCCTTCACAAATCTGTACACGATATAATAAGTCAGCGCACCCCTCAATAAGGTTTCAATTTTCTCTCGTAGTCGTAAATATGCAGTGGATTATTCCCACTAAACCAGAAAACATGCGCTCACACCCTACACCAGCACCACCAGCATCAGCACCAGCTCTCCATCTCATCATCATCATCATCATCATCATTTACCTCCTCCTCCTCCCCCCTCTTCCTCTTTACCCAACCCTTCTTCCGCCCATCATACTCCGCCTTCCTCTCGCGCGCAGCACGAATCTCTTCCGCGTCCTGTCACACCATCATCAGCAACTAGGTACATCCAAGAAAAACCAACACAGCAAAAACATACCTCCTCCCTCAGCGGCTGCAACAAATCCCTTATCACCCTCCTAATAACATCCCCAATGTTCACAAACAAATCCCTATCCCTCCGCCCATTCCCAACCCTAAACTCCACAGCATAACACACCAAACTCCCCATATACACCCCCTGCCCCTGCGTATACTCCGACAATATCGCCAGCACAGCTAGTAGCCGCGCATCCCAGCTCTCGGGCCGGAAGTCCCGCTGGTGGTGCAGGGCAGGGAAGGACGCGACGTCGACGCCCCAGTTCTCGTTGATGATGTGCGCGCTCGAGGCGCGGGAGTAGCTGTAGGCGTCTAGCTGGTGGTTTGGCGTTTGTGCGAGCGCCGCGAGCAGCGTGTCGATGGCGGAGGGGGACAGGGTGATTTGTGCGGAGGTGGTGTGGGATTCGGCGAGGATCAGGTCGCGCTTTTGCGTGCGTGTTAGGGAGGCGAAGGAGGGCATGGTGGCGACGTGATGTGGTGTGGTATGGGGCATGGGTGGATTGAATTGAGAATAATGGAGAATTTCAAAGTGCAAGTGCGCGCGGATTTTTTTGGTTGAGATAGGTGTTTTTGAGTGAAAGTGAAAGTGGTGTACTCAGCGTTTGCATGGTGTGTGGGTACTACCATATCGTCTCTAACGGATCTGTGCCTACTAATGCAAATGCTGAGAAGTAAATAAGTGTACACTGAAACAGAGACAACTACCTTGTAATCCTGGGTATGCAACTTAAAAACAACGCTTAGAAAAAATGAAGACACCAGCCCATTGATAGACACTCTGCGCCCTTCCCCCACTCTAAGCGTCAGGATCAGGATCGGTCATAGGGACATCGTCGTCGTCCTCTCCCTCGGCGTCCACATCCCCATCGACATCCATCTCATCCGTATCGTGCTCAGCATCTTCCTCCTCATCGTAATTCCCATCAGCATCTGCATCCTCCTGCTCTTCCTCGAGCACCATGGCCCGGCCTTTGCCCTTCATGTCCTTTGCAACACGCGGACTGCTAATGCTACTAGCGGAGCTCCGTGTGCTTCGTCGGCCGTTGACGACAATGGACTTCACGGCACCGCCCTCTTCGAGTTCGTCGCCGTTGGTGACGCTCTCGCCGAGTCGGCTTCTCGTGCGTCGGAGCGATAGAGTGCCGGGTGTGAGGGCGCCATTGGCTATTGGCGACGAATTCGCGACTCGCCTTGGAGAGAGCTGGATTTTGGACACGGGCGCGGTGTGTATTGAGAGCGAGGTATTGCGGGCTCGGTTGGGCGTGCTGGTTCGACGCCGTGCACCAAAGGGTCGTCCTGGCCGACGTTTCGCAGCTGGTTGTCCGGGTATGGGTGGGAAGATTTCGTAACGTGTTGGGGGTATTGCTGGCTCGCTCGTCGCCATCTGCGATCCTGGTAGTGCGACGGTCGAACCGTTAGCAAGCGGGGTGCCAGGAGCTGGTGAGCCGCCGTTGACAGAGTCTTCCGCTGGCAGAGCAGGTGTTGTCGGATCTGCCTCGTCGCCAGTGGCATCCTCGCTCGCTCTTGCGAGACCGTTCGCTTTCGCGGCCATGCTCATTTGTACACCTTCCTCGGGAGCTGGCTCGTCTTCCTCTTCGGGTTCGTCGCGCTGCTGCACAGTTTGCAACGCGGGTCCGTCCTCGTACTGACCGAACCTACCCATGACGTAGGGCGTCCAGACTAAGCAATCCGGGTTGATTTTTGGGTTTCCAGCAGCATTGCACTTCTCAATGTACTGCTTGAAGTAGTTGAGATCCAAACGAAAAGCGTACTTCTTGGTAATGGGGTCGCGAACCAGTGCACGCAGCCCCTCCAGAGCAGACACGATGTCGTCGGGCGTCATACCCGTGCGGTCGGAAATGGCTGATATGCTGATCGCTCCCTTCTGCTCCAGCAGCTCTTCGCATAGGATGAGTCGCCAGTATTTTCGGTAGCTAACAAGCCCCATGTCACTGAGTGGCTTCTCCGGACTTCCAGTCTTCCTTTCCACGCGTGTGAGGAGGTATGAGAATTCGATGAGATACTGGCCGTAGCCCTTGCGCATGTGTATTGGCAAGACCAAGATACAAGATACGTTGTTGAGGGAGCTGGGCCGCTTCTCTTTCGAAAAGTAGCCGACGAAATGGCAGCCATAGTTGTCGTTCTCGGTCATGACGTAGAAGAGAAAGGGTTCGACGTCGTAGTAGAGAGTTTTTGAACCGAGGAAGAGCTTCGCAAGCAGACACAGGTTTTGGCAGTAGACTGGATTCTTTCGGCCGTCGACCTCAAAGAACGAGTGCTTTCCGTCGCGGTAGATCTCGTCACCTGGCGGGTGCTTTGCTGGACATTTGAGCTGGAAATACGTTAGTACGGGCACTTGAATGAGATACTCACGTAACATACCTTATGCCGCCACGCGACATAATCCGAGTTCATGTACTTTAAACAGAACTCGCAAATGTAAAGCACCCTGTTCTTGCTGTATTCCTCAGGATATGGTGCAGCGTGCCATGTGTCGATTTCCCATCCACCAAAATTGACGCACTTGATCTTGCTAGCTGTTGCTGTCTGCTTACTTGGCTTGGCAGTCTCAAGGTGAGCATATAGCGTGTCTTGTTTCTCTTTCCAGTCTTCCTCAGCCTTCACGCGTGCCTCTTCGAAGCGCTTTCGATCAGCTTGCGTTGGATACGTCTTCGAAGTGTCGGCATCGGCTTCTGAAAGGACACCACCGTAGGGCTTGCTTTTGGCTTCGTCTTCCTTTTCTGAAAACCCTTGGAAGGGGGCGGAGTAGTGGACCTGCACAGGCGGATAGTGCGTGATCTCTGGCGATTCACGCTCTGCTCGGGCCGCACGTCTTCGACGCTCGCGTGTGATTCTGTCGCGCTCTCGCCGTCGCTCTTTGCGCTCTTCCTCTATTGTCAGAGTCTTCTGAATGGCGGCTGCGTTCTTGTTGGGTTTGGCTGTCACAATCTTCTGCACCTTTTCATTGTTCAGGTGGAACGACATTATCAGGCTGCCGGGTTGTCTCTGAAGATAGATAAGATCAGTGTTTGTCATACAAGGAGCCAGTTCGTGGGCAGAACTCACCTCATCAACCCAGGCCAATGGTCTCTTGTCGGTGGGCCTCTTAGGCTTTGACCGGCGTGGCCGCGTGCGCCTTGTCCCATTCTCCTCGTCGTCATCGGAGGTAGTATGCTGCGCCTCGTTTTCAGATGCAACAGTACCTCCGAGAGCACTTTGCGTGCTTTTGGCGCTCCTCGGCCGAGCAACTGGAGATGTTGCTTGCACTGGCGACTTGGAGGCCTTCTTCCCATGGCTGCGCACAGGCGGAGGGATAGGTGGTCCGTCTTCTTCCTGTGATGCCTTCCGCCTTCGCAGAGATCGGGTTCCGTCAGGGGCATCATCGTTGAGGATAAGGTCTTTGAAGATGGAGTGTCCGCCTGGGTCAACACCTCGGTGCGATGGAAGCAGGTCTCTAGCAAGCTTGGGCACGGATGATAGACGGCGTCGTGTGAGAGATTCTGATGGCTCGTCCTCGTCATTAGCTTCACTGTCCTCGTGCAAGTCGTTTTGTATACACGAGCTGCATCGCCAACGTGAAGCTGCAGTGTGTTAGCCGAGTACGGAATTGACAGGGTCGGACGGGGAAAGTGTACCGTCATCGTGGCTTAGCGTATTAGCGTCCCGGGCGCACTGCGCATGTGCTGCAGGTACACATCTCATGTCAGCTGATTCGATGATGGACGGGAAGGCTAGCCGCAATGCACACTTACCGTTGTCACCACACACAGCGCACGAGAGATACGGCTCAAAGTCCTCGCTGGGGTCGTGTTCCTCGTCCTGGTTGCAGTAGACGCAGACATTGGGATTGGACTTTGCCAGCTCGGCCTCTTCCTCCTTGTCGCTTCCAGCCTGCCATGGCGCCTCTTCTTCAGATTCGGCGCTAGACTCGTCGCTGTCGCTGGTCTTGGCATCAGACGAGTGTGCAACGCCCTCGTCTTCGTCCTCGACATCGTAGTCCTCCTCGTCGGAGCGGGCATTCCGGCGCAGGGCGATCTTGACAGCGCCGACAGGCTCCGCTTCGTCCTCGTCGTCGACTTCCTCGCCCTCTGCGTCCATGTCCTCGCCCTCAGCATCCACATCTGAGCCCTCGGCGTCGGTGCTATGGGCGTCTGGGTGTAGGATCTGTGTCGCCTCGGGGGCAGGCTGCTGCTCGTAGTCGTCGTCCATCTCGTAGTCGCCATCAGCGTCCACGTCGTCCATGTCGGCGGCGCTCGCGGTGTGGCCCATGAGCCTTCCGGGCTCCGCCATGGCGAAGGAGACGGCGGCCGCCAGTTTGGAGGCAAGAAAAGCCACTGTCGCAGCCCGGGCGGCGTGTGGGCTCTAATGCGCGCGCGGTGGGCACCTCGGCGGTGCGCTCATGCAGACGGGGGCGACGCGTCGTGGGCGGGTTTTGCGCGTAATCGTGACTTTTGGAGGCAGATGCGATTCCTGTGACGTGGTTCGAGGTTGTGAGGCGGTATGCGATGGCGATAGAGGGGCGGAGAGGGTGGTTCGATTGACGGGTGCTGTCGCGTTGGCCGTCGCGGTGGTGATGCGGAGGTGCTGCTGCAACCGTGGCTGCGCGCAATTGCCCGATACGGAGGGAAGCTCTAAATTCACGTGTTTTCTGGTGAGTTATGTGAAGCGCGAATCTTAGGTTTCTATTGCAGACAAGCAGGATTTGGTACGGCAGAGGCTGCTTTGCGCCGGTATCCTTTCTTGAGGTTCGCTGCTGGTGGCTGGTCCGGGCGCCTCACCTCACCTCCGCCCATGCCTGTGGCTGCTGCGAACCTCACGATCCACGGCCAGTCCACCCCACACGCATACAACACTACAGCGACACACCACCCACCGCAGCCATGGGCGTACCATTCGAGGCTCTGCTGCCCTATGCCATCATCACCGGCGTATGCTGACCGCCCCCATTGGCCGCGACGAGCCTCGCTAACGGCGCCCGCAGTTCTTCGCAGTCAGCGCCGTCTCGGTCGGAAAGCTGAAGGAGATTCAGAACGGTGGAAAGAGGGCGAGGCGTGGCGTTGATCAGTGGGACAGGGTGAGTCGATGCATTCATCACAGACGTCTTGAGGGACTTACTAACAGCTGCACAGCAAAGTACGACTCTCTCACGATGACCTCATGCACCGCATACTGATCGATGTGTAGTGATGGAGCGCGACCGACGACTGACCGGCTTCGCCCGTGGACAGACCGACAAGCCCATTGCGCCGGCCGGCTTCGAGCTGAACAATCCATGGAGGGTATGCATACTTCCAGATCGGCAGGATGGAGATGTACTGACTGCCAACAGTGTGAGGAGCGATTCATGTAGAATGGGGCAGGAGAACAGAACAGCATGTCAGCAGCACAATACAAATACCCGAATCACAAGACTACTTGCATTTCAATATCCAACTACGTCTACTTGAGCTGTGAGGGAAGCCCGCGGATGCCATCCCACTCTGCTTCCCCAAACCTGATACCCAAATGCTCCTCAAGTGCCCCTAAGCGTTGCTCTTCCGTCTCGAACTCAATCTGCTTCACTTTCTCGCCATGGATCCTCCACTTCATCACGTTATTTGATATAATCACACTCCCCGCATACTCCCCCTGCTCATCCAACAGCTTCTTGTCAAACACAATTTCCCTGGTGAAGAACGTCTTGTTACTCGTCGACGTGAAGTAGTTCATGTTGTTGTAATCAGACGGCAGGAACTCGAGCTCCGTGTAGCAGTACTTCATGTCCCACTCGGCACCGTCATTCCGTCGATGCTCAAATACCCACAGCCGCTGATTCGGATCCGTGGTGCCTGGGATGTTGCGCCATTGGAGCCTCGCCGTGGCTGGACTGATGTGAGGCTGCACGGTACCTGTACGGTCCAGCGGCATCGGTACTACTGGCCCATCAGCGCCAAACGCTACGTCCACGTGGTATTTTACGTCGCCGATTGTTACGAGGTTCACCATGTGCGACCAGCCCGTCCACTCGCCACCAGCCCAGACACGAGCACCTCCAGAGTAGACGTTGAAGCCGAGGGAGTGCAAGAGGGTGCCAAACAGGCCGTTCGCCTCCATACAGTACCCTCCACGGCCATTGTTGTCTGCGATGATTTTTCTGAATAGCTCCTGTGGGTGGATGGATATCTTGTGGTGTGTAGAGTAGTGCAGTGACAGATTTTCAAAGGGTATTGCCGCCAATTGTTGCTTCTTGATATAAGCTAGATACTTTAGCGTATCCTCGTTGTTCAGGCTCGCTACGTCATATCGTCGATTGGCTTCTGGTATGTTCAAGCGGTCGAAGTACTGTGATAGCTGGTCCTTGGTGTAGGTGACTCTGACTCGCTTGGCAGCCATGACGGTGCAGTGTTGGAAAAAGTAAAACTGTCAAATTCCAATTTGAGACGAGAAGTACGGCCAATGTTTGATGTAGATGCAGAGACGAGAAGAAGTAAACCTCGAATGCTCGCGCACGATGTTGGCACATCCACAAAAGTTACAACAAATTCTCTCGAAACGCTAGTTACGCTAAACGAGTGTTAGATGGCGTCAATCATACGACAGGCCTGGGCACGATCACAGTTGGCAGTCATGGTGGCCGACGTTGGTGGCTGTTCTCGAATGTGTAGCAGGCTTCCAAGAGTAACATGTTAGAGTTGGAACAACCACTTTCGTTCCTACATCAACGCTTTTGGTGATGAGTAATTTCCCGCCGTCGATTGAATTTGTGCATGCGTCCCTGCGAGGCTGTGAGGCTCCACCGTTGTCATCCCAAACGAGAGTGGATGTTCCCTGAACCTTGGAGATCCCGAGCTAACGGCTTCCCGAGCGCCCCTTTCAGACCCCTGCAGGCGATTGACATTGACATTCCTGGACAGCCGCAACCTACCTCAAAGAGGCCGTCCAGCGTCCCCGCCGCCAACTGCGCTCTAGCACACACGCCGTCTCCTGAAAGTGAAACGCTGACACAAGACTCTACGCTATGCTTCGCTCACCCTGACTTCCCTCGCTGCTCGCTCTACCGCGAGTCTGCTCCTCGTCTACGCGCCCGCTGCACTTTCCACCCGCGCTTCACCTGCGCCTCGCCGCACCACCGCCTTGGGCTTCACTTTTTGGCGGCACGCAGCCATGAACATCAATGTTATACGCAAGCAGCAGACGTGGGCGGGCGACGGCGGCCTCAGTCCACGGCCCATGTACGACTTCCCCTCGCCGACGTCAAACTATCCGTCCGGCGTAGGCGCATCCTCGCCGGGCTTCTATCCCATGGCCTACCAGATCTCGCCGCGATTTGGGGCCAGCGCATTCATCCCACCGCCAGACGTGTTTGGAGAGGGTCGGAGAGAGACGATGCGAGAGAACGGGGTTTATGCGCCCCGCGAGCTGAGGAAGAGGAGCTCCGACGTGCTGAACACCGACCCAGTGGCTATGCACCTCTTGGTGGAGACGGCAATCGGAGACAGCCAGCACTTCGACATCCTGACTGTGGAGGAAGTGGAGACCCTGAAGCAGGAACAGAAGGTGCTTGATGTGCGCCTGGCTACGGTGCGGAAGAAGCTCGAGTCGGAGACAAAGATCCGCGACGCGACACGCTCACTTGGCCGCCTGGCATCGAAGAAAGAGAACGGACACATGCGGGGAGCGGATAGCAAGGGCAGCAATGCAGTGCAGGCATACGACGCAAAAGCCGAAGCTGGGCTAGACGCTAGCAACAAGAAGGTGGAGGACTTCATGAGGGAGCTGCTGGAGATCGAGTCGCGCATGCGCATGATCGATATGCGTCTGCTGATGCACACGGCCGCTGTGCTGCAACTCACGCACAAGGGGCCGAAGAGGCGGAACGACAGCTCGGGCATGTCAGACGATGGCTACCGGAGGCCAGACAGTCCTGCGAGCCTAGACACGTATGAAGTCGGTCGCTCCAACGGCACTCGGGGCGACGATTACTTTGACGAGCGGAGCTTCTACCGTTCACCAGAGAATCTCGACACCCTCATGAACATGTTGCAGAGCGGAGCACACCACCGCCCGGAAGATACCGAGCGTCAGACTGAAGCTCTCAGCACCACCGCCAAGCGTCTCGAAGAGATGAACGAGAGGCTTAGAGTGCTACTTACCCAGGCGAACCCAGACCGAACACCCGACTTTCCTGTTCCACCTCGTGATGGACCACCCGATGCCTCAGCGATCGATCGTCAGCTCGACCTTCTCGACCAGGGGCTTCGTGATGTTAGCGCTGAGCATGCAAATGCGCGCACCAAATCTCGGCACTCATTAAGCGAAGTGGAAGGTCGACTGGAAGGTATCAACATGCAACTATACGCTGTGCTTAGCAGGTCCGGCAATGAGAATGACGAAAAGATGATACCTCCCCCTCCCGTCACTGGAGGCACGCCCACGGAGCAGCTCAATTACATGGAGCAATCATTCTACAGCCTTGAGCAAGTGCAATACTCGCTGAACGAACAGATTGACGAGCTGCGAGAGCGAGCACAAAAGGATGACAAAGGGGATATGGCTGAGAGGTACGAGACGACGCTCATGGGACTCTGGCAGATCATACAAGCTGGCGAAGAAGAAGCACGAGAGCGGAAACGCGAGCGTCGCCGCTTGATTGCCGAGGACCCTGACGCAGACGAGCAGCTGTCGCCTGACGAGGACTACAACCCGAACGAGACCTTCTCGCTACCTGCATTCTCATCCAAGGTCCAATGGTTATTCGGTCGGGCAACCAGCCTCAAAGACAAGCAATCTGTACTCATGCGCCAGATCAAGCAGCAGCGCGAGCTGAACAACAAGTCGGACGCTCAAAAGGAAGCAGAGTTCCAGCGACTCAACGACCAAGTGCTAAGCGCAAGGTCGGAGAAGAAGTCGATGGAAGGGGAGCTTGAGCGGGCAATGGGTCAGCTTAAGCAATTCGACGAAGAAAAAACTCGGACAGACCTCCAGGTCCTACACGAAACGCAAGAACGGAATGCAGGCCTCGAAGCCCAGCTCATCAACATGCAAGAGCGGATAGTGACCTTCGAGAGCGACATCAGAAACAGCAAGGAGCGCACTACAGCCTACGAAAGCCAACTCAAGGATGTACAGGAGCGTGCCGTTGCTTTCCAGTCACAACTGCAGGACGCCGAAGAGCGCAACAAGGCTCTTGAAAAGGAGCTGCAGAACAATCTTGAACACCACAGCGCATCCAACGTATCAGCCCGTGAGGCCGAGGAACGCAGCGTCGGGTATGAGGCGCAGATCCGAGATGCTCAAGAACGGGCCATTGCGCTTGAGAATCAGCTCCGAGAAGCCCAAGACGATGCCCGCGTGGAAGGCGCCACGATTCAAGCTGAGCTCTCTGAGTCGGCCACAAAGATCAGCGAGATCACCACTGCCCTCACCAAAGCCACTGCCGAAAAAGAAGCGGCAGAAGCACGCTCGCTAGAGGCTACGAACGCGCTCAATGCCAAAGAAGACGACTTCCGTAACCTCGAGGGCGAGATCGTGCGCCTGACGACTGAGCTCACTTTTGCGAAGGCTGAGCTCGACGGCGCATATGGCACACGAGCACAGCGCGCCGCTGATTCTGCCGCCAACCCAGCTATTAAGAAGGAGCTGGATGAATTGAGCGAGAAGAATCAGGCGGTTGTCGATGAGCTTGCAGCACTCCGCAAACTGCAGGACGCCGCGTCGCAGTCGGAGGCTGAGGCACGCCAATCTGAGCGCAACCTAAAGGCCGAGCTATCGGGCATGGCCTCAGAGTACGAAGCGCTCACGCGCGATGCTATCCAGAACGAGAAGGACCGCGATGTCCTTGAGTCGCAGATTGACAAGCTGCGTGACGACAAGGAAGCTCTTGAGCGAGAACTCAGCGACGAGAAGGTCAAGTGGCTTGGTGTTCGCAGCCCAGGTATGCCGGGCGGCGCACCTGGGCAGCTGGACATGGGAGCTACAAGCATTCGTATGTTACGCGAGGACTTTAGGAAGATGATGAGGGATCGCACAGCGGAGGCTTTGAAGGCGCTTAGGGTAAGTTCCCATCCCATATCAGACTGGAACACTTGTGCTAATGATCACGCAGGCTGAGCAAGAAGAACGAAGAAAACTCGAAGCTATGGTCCGGCATTTACGCAAGGATGCGAATCCTCGCTCGAATTTGTTGAAGGCGACAGCGGCGCAGTAGCACTTCGAGCCAAATTTTTGACTGCATCGCACTACAAAAAAGGATATACCCAGTTTCACACATTTGCACAGCACCGGAGCTTAAAATATAGAAATAGAGGCATATATCGGCGCCAAGAATCACATGCCTTTCATTAGAAGCACATACACGGTCAAAAGTTTCACAACAATCCACCAACCTATGTCAGCATCAGTACCAAGCATTAGATACCTCCTTTCTCACTACCCCATCATTCCACAAACCGCATCCCATCCGCCGCGCACACCATACTAATCGCCGATCAGGACAAAGCTCCGACCGCCAGGCACGAGCTTTCCCCCGCAAAATGCGGAGACGGAAGATTTCCTCCACCTCGCGAGTGGCATCGCGTCTTACCGCAATAGGAATCTTCGGCCACTATTCATCCGGGGTCCCGGCGCTATTGGGATATGATCAGCGAAAGTTGTATTCATTGAGGAATGTTGCCGATGGACGGTGAGGGTATTCCGAGGTTGATTTGTGGTTAAGAATGAGGTGTGCGCCGATGTGGATGTGCATTGTTATCGAATTTCGTCGGGATGTTGGTTCTTAATGGTTTGTTGCTTGCGGGTGCTGCGGCGGCGGCTGTTTTATCGGATATTTCGAGTAACGCGGCCTTCACGTATAATGCGCGCAGACAGGTTTCGAATAGTAGTGCGCCTGCGTTCCATGGGCCGTGGAGTACGAGGGGGAGGGACATTGTGGATAGTAGGGGCGAGAAAGTTACGTGGGCTGGAGTGAATTGTAAGCAGAACTCCATGTACGAACTGCATGCGAGACATACACTGACTTCGTACATGTACCTCTAGGGCCTATGAGCGGTAAGTCATCCCCAAAATACTGCAAAAATTAAGGACGGACTGATTGATTACAACACATAGGCGAGACAATGGTCCCAGAAGGCCTCGAGTGGGCATCGGCCGAAGAAATCCTAGACGACATCGCGAGCGTCGGATTCAACTACATCCGCATGGGCTACGCCATCGAGATGATTGACCAGATCTACGACCGCAACGGCGAAGACGTACCCCTCGAAGTCGCCATGATACACGCACTCGGCTACGTCAACGGCACCAAAGTCACCAACGAGATCGTCAAGCGGAATCCCACGTGGACTAGTCAGACGACGCGCTTCGAGATCTGGAGCGACATTGTGAGTATTGCAGCGACCAAAGGCATATTCATTTCTCCGGATGTGCACACTGGCAAAGCGCAGTGGTGCTGCTCGCACACGGATGGGACAGCGTGGTTCGATGATGTACACTTCAACGCCACGCATTGGCGGCGAGGTCTGGCATATGTCGCGCAGTGGGCGAAAGGGCACGAGAACATTCCGGCGATGAGTTTGCGCAATGAGCTGCGCGAATCCTACAACATCACAAACCTCTACTACAACTGGGAAACACTCGTAGGCAACATGACCGCCGGCGCCGACGCGATCCACCAAGTAAACCCGGACATACTCATCACCTGGTCCGGCATGCAATACGGGCAAGATCTGTCCGCACTCACCTCCGGAAAAAACATCCTCACAGCACCATGCTACAAATGCACCGCGATCCGCGACGCCCAGCGCCGGCAACCGCAGTACTTCAACCTCGCCGACCACGCATGGGCCAATAAAATCGTGTACGAGTTACATCTCTACAGCATGTCCGAAGACCTCGACACCGGCACCTGCGCCATCACAAAAGCAAACTTCTACCGCAACGGATTCAACGCGCTGGGTATCGATCCGCCCCCAGCATGCAACATCACAAACGACTGCCCCGCAGCAGTCCGTCAGACACCCGTGATGATATCTGAATTCGGCAGTGCGCAGGACGAAACGCTGTTTAATAATACGCTGCAGAATTGTTTGAGGGAGTATACGCTTGAGAATGGGATTAGTTGGATGATGTGGAGTATTGCGGGGTCGTATCGGGTTAGGTCGGGGGCGCAGGGGGTGGTGGATACGTGGGGGATGACAAATAGGGAGTGGAGCGGGTGGAATTATGGGAGGGGGGTGGAGGAGTTTTGGGGGCCTTGGGTGGGGGGGATGAATGTTACTAGGGTGTGAGGTTGGAGAGGAAGGATTGGAAGAGGTGGGGATGGAAGATGGGTAGGATTTGGGATGTGTATGGTGATCATAGAGCTATGGAGCATCTATATTGTTTCTCGAAGC